>Ga0116155_10001642_pt1 | contig 15885 bp, 12 predicted proteins | sample AD_UKC032_MetaG_FD_89890 | JGI IMG/M metagenome (GOLD analysis project Ga0116155, IMG submission 89890) | Active sludge microbial communities of municipal wastewater-treating anaerobic digesters from USA - AD_UKC032_MetaG | ecosystem: Engineered > Bioreactor > Anaerobic > Digestate | place: USA...
CCCCCCTGGGGGAAGGCCAGGATGGGGGTTTTAACATTATAAAATTGTAATCAAAATTCATTTATACAACTTGTTACCTGAATTGTGAAGTGTTACATAGCTATCAGGACGGCTACCGGCGGAAGGGAAATTTTAACCACGGAGGACACGGAGGGCATGGAGGATCACAGAGGGTAATCTATTGTAATTCGCTACGCTTTAATTCATGGTAATTCGCTTCGCTGTAATTCATTGTAGTCACTTTTAAGTACGGCGAAGCCTAATTACGCCGAAGGCTAATTACTATGAATTACGCCCGAAGGGCTAATTACGGCGAAGCCAAATTACGCCCGAAGGGCTAATTCCTATGAATTACGGCGAAGCCAAATTACAGCCGAAGGCTTAATTACGCCCGAAGGGCTAATTCCCATGAATTACTGCGAAGCTGCTTTATCCGATAAACTCAGTAAAATTTTTAGATGTAATTACAGAAACTTCAGAACCCGGATATGAATTCATAAAAGTTTTTGAAAACCTGAAAGATCTTACAGGATTCCACTTAAATTCCCAGGCTGACAATTTTCCATCTCTTTCCTCAAGGTAATCTATTTCCTGCTGCTGATTTGTTCTCCAGTAGTATGAGTTAGACCATATCTCCTTATAGTGAAGGTATTTACACCTCTCTGCAATGAGGAAATTCTCCCACAGGGATCCGGTATCCTGCCTCATTGAAAGAGGACTGAAATTTGCGGTCAGTGCATTTCGTATACCGGTATCATAAAAATAGATTTTCCTGTTTGATGAAATCTCCTTTCTGAGGTTACGGCTGAATGGCTGCAGACGAAAAATAATAAAAGCCTTCTCGAGCAGGTCAATATAGTTGCTGACTGTCTTCTTATCGACCTGAAGCAGTGAGGAGAGTTCATTATAGGAAACCTCATTCCCTGTTTGTAATGCCAGTGCCCTGAGAAGCTTCTCAATAAGATCAGGTTTCCTTATGCCGTGGTAAGATAACAGATCCTTATAAAGGTAACTTGAAGTCAGTTGTTTCAGTATCTCTCTCTCCTGTCCCGGATTATTAATTACCTCCGGATACATGCCAAAGATTATTCTGGTCTCAAGCTGCTGGAGACTTTTCATGTGACCATAATGAGAATTTAATTCATGCCAGGAGACAGGATACAGGAAATATTCCCATTTCCTGCCTGTAAGAGGCTCACTGATCTCACTGAGCAAATCAATTGAAGATGATCCGCTTACAAAAAGCTTAATACCTTTGATCCTGTCAGTTATGATCTTTAAAACAAGGCCTATATTTTTCACTCTCTGGGCCTCATCAATAAAAACGGTCTTATGGTCTCCGATTATTCTCCGCAGTTCTTCCGTGTTTATGCTTTCAAGCTGCTGCCTTACAAAAATATCATCACAATCAAGCAAAAGATAATCACCATGGTCTTTTACAATCTTCTCAAGCAGAGTTGTTTTCCCGGTTTGCCTTGGGCCAAGAAGTAAGATTGCCTTACCGCTTTTAATCCTTGACACTATTACGTTTTCAAGCTCACGTTTTATCATCATTTCAGAGATTATATTCCCCAAATATACTATTTTTCAGGGATTATACTCTCTGGATTATGATTTTTTGTAGAGAATACGGATAACAGGTGAAAGGCATCAGGCGACAGGCTGAAGGGCGGAAGGGAAAACTTAACCACGGAGGACACGGAGAGCACGGAGGGTCACGGAGCGTAATTCATTGTAATTCAACATTCATAATTACTATAACTTACCTTTTTTATTTTTCCTGTAAACCGCTTTGTCTTCTGAAAGCTGATAAGTATAGTTTCCGGCTCTGGTTTTATTCCTGGTGTTTCCGGCAGCAGAGGAGGGATTATTATTCCTTGCCGTGATTTCAAAGGTTATGTTAAATGCCTTTTGGATTTTTGCAAGCATTGTGAAATTCAACAATTTGTCTCCTTTATAAAGCTGGGTAATATAGCTTGGTGATACACCAAGTTTTGCAGAAAGTTCCTTTCGTTTTAAGCTTTTGGTACCAGAAAAATTTTCCAATTCGCTGAGAAATCTGAACATAATCATATGAGCTTCATGATCGAGTTCCTCTTTTTCATCCTTAAAAGAAAACAGATTCTCAAACTCGTTACTGACAGTATATTTATCTTTAAATTTCATAGTCATATCCTCCTACTTTTTCGATCAACGCTATCTCTTTAGCTGAAAGTTCATTATTCTTTTTACGCCGGTACAGAATTGAGGCCACAACGATATGTGTTCCGGTTGATGTGTTTTGTTCCCTGCAATAGATGCGGTCATTTTCTTGTCCCTTAAAGAATTTCATTGCAGTTACATTTCTGCACTTCACATTAATATCTTCCTTGTCGTACAAATCAGTATTCCTAAATCCTCCAAGGATGATTTCCGTTATATATTTAAACTTCTTCTTATGCCTGTCATCCTGACAGAGATATCCAAGAATCTCCTTTTTGTTTATTGAATCGACATAAATACCTCTTTTACCGTCCTTTGATGATATAATATGTTCACATTTTCTGACCACAAATTTAAGCTATTGGTTAATTAGTTGTATTTAAATTGACGATTAAATTTAAGCTATAGGTTAATTAATTTAAAAAATAATTTTAATTCCGTTACTATAATACCTGTATGTATTTATACTTTAAACGCAGCGAACGTTAAGTCAAATTTATATAAAAGTGATATTAATTACAAAAGCATCTTTAAGAAGGATCTCTGAGCCCAGCCAGATGTGACGGGAGGAAGGCGTCAGGCAACAGGTGACCGGTGACCGGCGGAAGGGAAGTTTTAACCACGGAGGACACGGAGAGCACGGAGGATCACGGAGGGTAATTTGTAATTCGCTGCGCTGTAATTCATGGTAATTCGCTACGCTGTAATTCATGGTAATTCATGGTAATTCGCTGCGCTGTAATTCATGGTAATTCGCTGCGCTGTAATTCATTGTAATTCATGGGAATTTGATATTTAAGAGGATATGGTTTATTTTTGATGAAACTAGTGCTAAAAGGTTATGAAACTCGAAGAATTACAAGTTTATGCTATGTCGATGGATGTGGCTGAAGAAATCTGGAATCTTGTTAAAGATTGGGATTACTTTTCAAAGGATACTATTGGAAAACAATTTGTTCGTGCAGCTGATTCAATCTCTGCAAACCTTAGTGAAGGCTATGGCAGATATCATTATCGCGAAAAAACAAATTTCAACTATTATTCAAGAGGCTCATTATTTGAAACAAAGACCTGGATTGTTAAAGCTCATAACAGAAACCTTATTAATGACGAAATTTTCAAACAACTGTACAAAACAGTTGAAGAAATTGGAGTCAAGCTAAATAATTACATCAGCTCTACAAAACCAATACAATGAATTACGCGCGTAGCGCAAATTACAGCGAAGCGAATTCCGCCCGAAGGGCTAATTACTATGAATTACGGCGAAGCCAAATTACGCCCGAAGGGCTAATTACGGCCGAAGGCCAAATTACGCCGAAGGCTACTTACTATGAATTACGCGCGAAGCGCATATTACGCCCGAAGGGCAAATTACGGCGAAGCCAAATTACGCCGAAGGCTACTTACTATGAATTACGCGCGAAGCGCATATTACGCCCGAAGGGCTAATTACTATGAATTACGCGCGAAGCGCATATTACGCCCGAAGGGCAAATTACGGCCGAAGGCCAAATTACGCCGAAGGCCAATTACTATGAATTACGCCCGAAGGGCAAAGCGCAAATGACTCTCCGTATGAAACAATGTCATCTTCGGCTTAAGCAATGACCTGGTAGCATGAATCAATGTCATGCTGGTAATAAACAATAGCCTGATAACCTGAAACAATGTCAGCTTTGACTCAAACAATGACATCTCTGGATCAAACAATGGCTTTTCTTGCTCAAACAATGACATTTCTTTGCCGGTAAATGACGTCCTTTACCTTCCGGGAACAATCTGTCAAGAGGTTAATGAGATCTGGCGGGCATTTTTTACAATCTGAGGGGCCTTTGAAACAGTCTTACAGGTTTTGGGACCCGTAGTGTTATTGAGCCATCGCATCTGCCCTGCGTCGTGTGTCGTGAGCCGTGAATTAGTTAATTGAACTCAACCGGCTTTAAGAATTGCCGGCCTAGCCCGTAAGAAACTAACTTATCATGTTGTAATCTTCCGATTATTATTGCCGGATGTGTATTGAATTTTTTTGCAAACGATTTTATATCAGATTCTTCTAATGGTGCAGAATCAATAATTTCCTGCTCCTCTTCTTTTGTAAGAGTCCATTTAATTGCAAAATCATTTGCCTCATCTTCTTTATTCTTATCATAATCGGAATAATCAATTTTTTCTAAGAAGATGTCTTTTTTCCCGTGTAATATAATATGCCCGGCTTCGTGAAAAAATGTGAACCAGAAACTATCATTACGGTTATATCTGCCTGATAACTGTATAAGCGGAGTGTCGTTAATCCATCTTGTTGATCCGGCTATCGGGGCTTTTGGTAAACAGGGGGTAAAGACTACCTTCACTCCGGATGCCAGACAGATTGACTGCAATTTTTTTGCAAAATCAGTCGGGTGTTTAGCCATTACTGATTTGATTTCGGGTAAGGCATCCTTGAAGCTTTTTTCATTGTAATCAATTGCAGATAATTCAGCTGCCTGTAAGTCTCCTTTACGTAACCAGGCCGATATTGCGTATGGTTCTTTTGTATGTGACAGGGAAATTCTGAAAGCAACTTTTAATTGTTGCTTTAAATAGTAATCTTCCCATGAATCACGACCGGCAACTCCAAAGAATACAAGTAATGCAGCTATCTTGTCGTGAAGTGCTGACAATTCAGGCAGCCAGCCGAGTTTAATCATTTCTTTTACAGGAAAATGTTTTGCCCATTCCATTGATTCCTCAATAACCGTTTTACGCTTCTCACGGGCAAGGTATTCATCATAAGCTCTTTGGTAGTTTATCCAGAAGTGTGCAGGTATATTAACAACATTTTCAAATAATACTGCCATATCGGGAGTAATGGAACTATTGCCTTTCAGAACTGCTATTATTGTTTTTTCAGGTTTTCCCGTTCTGATGGCAAACTCCTTAGGTCCCATCCCCATTTCATCAAGTTTTTCTTCCAGGGTTTTACCAGGATGAAAAATTGTCTGAGGAAAATATTGATTTTGCAAGTTTCCTGTCACTAAAGGTAATATTCACTGCAAATATATTTATTTTTTAACTAACAGCAAGTGTAAGTTATTTTATCAATAATACATATTCAGTTTCAGACTGGTATAATGCTGGAGGAATACAGTTGACCTACAAAATTAACTACTGTTTGGCTTTACAACTGTGATACAGTCGCCTGTATCTTAAACTAATGGATCAAAAGCTTAATCACCTCTTCAAAGCGGGGAAGGTTACCCGGACTGAAATATGTTGACTGCCAGCTATTCATAAATACCAGATTCTTATAATTTGCCAACTCAGGTATAAGATCAAACCAGACATTTTTACTTCGCATGATAATAATGATGGCAGCTCTCTCAATTGCCTTTTTTACCAGGTCACAACTATATTTTTGCGAAGGCAGATCGATGAATTTAAATTTTTCTGAATGATAAGCCATCGATTCAACAACAAAAAAGTTTTTAGATACTATTTCCCTGCTTGTGGCTTCAACAAGTTTCCTCAGCCTCTTTCTCCACCACATCGCTCCGGCAGAGTTGTTAAAATCGTTACTCAGATAATAAAAGTCAGAATAATTGTGATTTAGATTATTCAACATGATCATTCTCGTAATGGGATCACTATGAATAAGCTGGTCATTTTCATCATAGCCCGGATTTGCATTAAGTGCTACAACCGGAGCATGAACATTTCCTATATATGGTTCGGGTATTAAGTCAGTATGAAAGCTATGTTCTTCATCTGACCTGGAATTATGTTTTGAGACCAAAATCTGATCTATCGGAAGAACAAAATTATTTCCGCTTTGAGGCAGTAGCAACAAGGGGTTTTGAAGCATGGTTTGGTTGTAGTTTGAATTCAGTCCCACATTTTTATAAACTAATTCAGTCGAAGTAATACTTAAGTTATTTCTGATTCTTTTTTGGTGAATATTGTTTCGATATAGAATACCTTATACTATCAAGACTAGTGTACTCTCTTAAATTTAAACCATTTAACTGTAGTTCTTTTGGTGAAGGATTCAGATAGAAAGTTGTGAATGCATTTGAGCTTCCTGATCGTAGCAAGTTGAAGTAAAGCATTACAGTCTGACTACTGATGCTTAATAACTGCAACACCTCCTTTTAATTCATCTCTGACGACCATATATTGAACATTATCAATTGTCATTTTGTAGGCGCCACATGAATAATAGCCGTCGATTTCCTTTATCATTACAATTGAGTCCTGTTTATTCTGATTTTCAATATCCGGACCAGTAACACATCTCAGACCAATTATCAATAAAATTCCCAAAACAAGTCCGAGAACTAAACCTGAAATGAATCTTAAGTTTTTCATGAGCTGCTGCATTAAATATAGATAATTCAAATACTTTGTATTACTTAATTTGAAATTTGATTAATACTGAGTCTGGAATACCTTTCTATGCCTATCCAGGTAATTGTGGTTATATATGCTTAAATCGCTGATCCGTTCTTTACCTGTAACTCCAATTTTTAAATATGCCTTATCATCAATAGCATCAGAAAGAATAATTTTCCCACTGTTTTCAAAGCTTATCAGGTGCCGGTCGAACAAGGCATCATAGTTTGGTGAAAGCAGGATGCCATTATCAACATCAAGCCGCTCCTTATCTGTTGAATCTGACCATGGGACTATATGTGAGGCAATTAATATATCTAACTTATCAAATCCTGTAACAGCACATTTGTATTCCCATCGGTGGATTATTCGCTTTCTGTAGGCCCCTTGCCCTACTCTGGAGGTAACCAAACCCTTTCTTTCAGTCATATTTGGCGGTGAAATGCCATATTTTTCCAATGGATCTGCGACTGCCTGAACTTCTGAAAACAGGTTGGCCTGCAGTGGAACATAAGCTCCAATCTTTTTGAAAAAGAATTTTATGCCAATTCTGGTTTTACCTGATGTATCATGAGTTTCAAAATAGTCGGCATCAAACACTTCAACTTCACATATATACTTAACATATCCTTTTGAGACACTCTCAAAAAGAAATACTCTCCTCCCATTTAATTTATGATCACGCAGAGCCAGGTTCCCTCTTGTATACTCCATATCACCTGCCTGCCCCTCTCCTGTATATGAAAATACATTTGGATTATCCCAGCCATCTTCATAGCCATGCTGATGACCTGATTTCCCTGAAAAGATAAAAATATAAGGGTGATTTGCTGAAGGACTTATACCACTCTGCCAATTGCCACCATATACAGAATGAATATCTTTTCTTCTATTATAGACTTGTTCAGGTATGAAAGGTATGCTTTCCAATCCTATCTAAACATATTTAATTCATTTTATAAAAAGGCCTATCTAATTATTTGCAATAAATCTTTTGAAATTTCTTCCCAAGGCTGATTGAGGCTAATTGTTTGAATAAGAATGATATGATTTTTATAATGGTAGACAAATTTATAGTTTTCATCTACTGTTGGATAAAGTAAAATGCCTGATGCGTTTAAATTTCTTTGTGATCCGTCTTCCTGATTTATTAAATAACTAAAAAGCTGATAAAGATTTGCTGATTTTACTTTTTTTGCTTCAAATCGTTGTGCCAGAGTTTCTGAGTAATACTTAGTATCAATTATAATTTTACTTTCATCGTTCTGCAATGTAATATCTGTTAACATATTTGGGACATAACTTAGATGATTTGATTCATCTACAGTAAACTGCCAGTTAATCTGTTCCCTTCTAACATGATACACATTTTGTTCAAGTTTATAAAAATTGTAAACAAAGTTTTCAAATACTCTATGCATTTTAACTTCATCTCGCGTGAAGTCGATAAAATCCCAGTAACCAACTTGCTGAGATGGTAAAGAACTCTCATGGATAAGCTGGCAAATGTTCATTATAAATGCATAAAATTTATTATTCCTATTAAACCTGATTTGTTGAAATATTGAGCTCCTAATTTCAATTGGTTCGACATCAGGAAACATCCATATAAGTGACCTAATGCTCTCTTTAAGTTCTGAATCTAAGTTCCTTGTTCGCATTAATTTTAAAAGTGTAGTAAGCAAGATTCTATTTAAAAGAACATTAGGAGAGAATTCATCATAACTGCAAATTGTCTTTTGTCTGTCTAAAATATTTGTTTTGATTGTCTCACTTAAGGCTAGTTTTCCCTTTATACCTCCAACTTCGGTGCAGACTTCAATATAACTTCGTTCAATTCCTCGTTTCAACAGAATACGAGTTGAATTGATCAGAACCTTGGCTAGTAGATCAACCAGTTTGGTTAATCCATCTGTAGAAACCTTTACCCGATCTTTTTCATCGAGCTTATTCCATGAATAGCTAAGAAGATAATATATGTTTTGAATTGGAATTTGCATAATTACACTGCCAGTATCTTCATCATACTCTCTACATTATCAAGATTATCAAACCATATCTCCTCCAGCAATGGTTTAATTTCAAAAGTCAATATATCGTTATACCACTCTTTCTCATTTTTTGATTTGTCAAATGAACAGAAATAGCTGTGCCCTATCTGAAATCCATCTCCAAGGTTTCCATCTGCAATTATCTTTTCATTTACCTTTCTAACAGCATTACTTATAAACCCAGAAAGATTCTCAGAGATTCCTTTACTAATCAAGAAATCAATAAATACTTTACTTAATACTGGTTCGAGTTTGATAAACGCAAATCTCCTTCTTAAAGCATAATCAACTATTGCAAGGGACCTGTCAGCTGTGTTCATTGTACCTATTAAATATAAATTATCAGGCACAAAGAAAGTTTCTTCATCATCTTCAGCATATGTAAGCTTAACTGCATATTTTTTATCACGTTTATCATATTCAATCAGCATCATCAATTCTCCAAATATTTTACTAAGATTTCCTCGGTTTATTTCATCAATAATTATGAAGAAAGGACGATCTGGGTGAGCATGTGCCTGCTGACAAAAACTAAAGAAGACACCGTTCTTGATGACGACTCCCTTTTTGTTCATTCTTAAGCCTTGTATAAAATCCTCATATCCAAAAGACTGATGAAATTGGACCATTTTTATTTGTCCTTCATTTTTCTGACCCATTAACTGGTATGCAATCTTTTTTGCTAGGAAGGTCTTACCAACACCAGGAGGTCCTTGAAGGATAATATTCTTCTTTCGTTCAAGAAGATTAATGATTTTAAGGAGATGTGATTCTGAAATAAATGGCTTATCAGGATCATCTTTAAAAGAATAGCTTTTAATATCTTTTGCGGCTTGTAATCTTTCCTGGACAATATTTTTATTATCAATAATGTCCCTAATAATGTCAAACTCCTCTTCAGATAATTTGAATAGACTTCCCTGGTTATTAATAAATACCTCACAAAGTTGCAGCCCTGGTTCATTCTGAAGTTCATTCCAGTGAACAGGAATTTCAAATTTTTCAACCATTTCGAATTCAATCACATCTCCTTCTTTCACAGATTTGTGAAGAGACTTAGTAATCTCAAAGATTGCCTTAACCTGTTTGACAGGAGTACTTTCATACCCGATCATCAGATCGCCTGGTTTGACAGCTTCAAAATGTTTATAAATCCTTCTTTTGTTGCCTTTTTCGTTTCTGGAAGTATATGTCTGCCGGTCTCCCTCATTAATCGAGCCTATTTTCCAAATTTCGGGATTTGCATTTATCCACCAGTAGCTCATTTCACTTTCTTCACCCACTTCTTCAATCTCAATTTCAGCCTCTGGTATTACATATACTTCCTGTTCCTCTTCAACCTCAGGAGTTTTAATACCAGATTTGCTATATTTCAAATTGTACTGATCGAAACCGGTTTTCATTTCAGGATAGAGACGTATATATTCACTTATAAGAAATTCCCCAGCCAGGGTCAGGCTGAATGTATCTGGTCTGAAAAGAGTTGCGTACTTCTTATACGATCGTGGCTTATACTGATACACTTTATCATATAGCCAATGAACCTTACGTTTATGAGAATAACCTGTCACATCGTTTTCGTCATAGTAATAGTCTCCGGTAATTACTCCAACTCCAATACAGGTATTCGTGCCTTTCGATGCAAATATCACATCTCCGATGTTAGCGTTACGGAATAACCAGAGAGGCCAGATTTGATTGGAATTATTTTCAGGGTCGAGACCTGCTTTAATATTCATCTCTTCTTTGGTTTGCAGCATCGACACATCCCCGGCATTTATCTGGGGCAGATTTAGCCCAACAATACTTTCTTGTATAAACCTGTTCCATTCAGAAGCTTGCGACCCGGGTACAACTTTAAAATAATTACGGATTTTATTATTAAGTGAGATTATTTCTGCTTTTCCTTTTCGTAAAACTTCAATTATTTGTGTGTAGTTTTCACATTGTTTCACTTTATCTGCTTCCCTGTCCTGAAGAGAAAAGCCACCAATTCTGCCTGCCCTAATTTCAAAACTTATCTGGATAAAAAACTGGTAAGCTTCCTTATGAGAGTTCTTACTCATTGGGTAGATAGCTATCCAGGTATGCTCGGAGCCGAAGTTTGAAGGGCCAAAAAAATCAACCTTATGAAATGTATAATCTTTCAGCTCAAGATCGGCTATTGCCTGATTGGCAATTTGTTCGAGATATTGATTTACAGTTTCGCGAAAGACTCCTCTGAAAAAGAAAACATGAAAAACATTCCATTGTCGCTGCCAGTTGGCAAAGATATCTCTTTTGCCATCCATTGGGTATGCAACCATCTGATCTAAAAGTATGGGGCTACAATGAGAAAAATAAGAGCGGTCCTTATCCCTGATTTTCTGCTTGACCTCCTCAGTAACAGCTTCATTAATAACCATACCACCTAACATCTTCCTGGCAACTTCTGCACGGACTAATGCAACAGGCTGAAATTTCCGGTCGGGATTACCATATTCATTCACAACATCCTGAATAACATTGCTGTCTAACCTGTTCAGGTCTGCGTACAGAGTATCAGGTTGATCGTAATAAACTTTATATCGTTTTGCAAGGTTGTGGATGTATTGGAGTTGGGTTTCCATATAGATTTTTTTAGATAGTAGCTTTTAAATTATTTTATTATCTGCTTGCAGCTTTATCTAACCTCTGTTTTACCAGTTCTCCTAAGCTCCAATAAACCTCAGTCCTCTCTTCAATTGTCAAATCTAATTGATCAAAAATTATATCGTCCAATGCTTTTCTATCAGAAATTGGATTTGGTTTCTGGTCCCGAATATTTCTATTCTTATCGAAGCCAAGTTCTTCGTAAATATTATTTATGCTCCTATTAATGAATCTATTAAACTGTGTTTCAGTGCTGCCATCTATTGATATTCTTTCAGGATCCAAAAGCATCAAACCAGCAACTTCAAATGTTTGCAATTTCATTAACCCGTCTCCAAAATTTGCTCTTCCAACTACATTTAACAGAAATTGAAACAAAGTCGAATTGCAGGAAAGGACTAACTCTTTCACGTTGTCTCCTGAATAGTGGATTTCCTGAAAATTATCGCTAACCAATACTTGCCCGTAAAAAAACCTCATTATTGAATCAACCATATAGTTGCAATTGATAAAGGCAGGCTCGCGATAGCCCAAATTATACCATAGCAATCGTGACTTACATGTTGGTCTTTCAGATGGCGGATTATTTTCCCAGAGATTTGAATTTTCTCCATAGTCAATATATCTCAATGCATAAGTTCCTTTTAATTCAACTTTTCGTTTATTACAAACAAATAGTTTATTTTCTAACGATTCAGAGCTAATCTTTAATCGCCTTATTTCTTTTGAACTTTTTACAATTGGCTTCAAAAAAGCTTTTTCAATATCCCATTTCCCCTGAGAATCTTCATCAAGTATAAAAAAATCATTTGAACCAGTAGTTAAACCTCTCCGAACTTCAGAAATAGATTTTAACTTAACTAATTTCTCATATCCTTTTTTTAAAATTTCATAATAAATTTCCGGAGCCCTTAGATATTTCCCTCCCCATTTATCTCCAATATATTTTTTTTCTTCATCATCGTACCCTCCATAATAAAGCTCATCCTGGGGTATAACTATTACCCTGTATAAATCCTTGAATATATTTACATTTGAATGCTCCTGTTCCAGCAGAATTGGGGCATATGAAAATTCAGTATAATCAATCTTGTTCATAACAAACTTTACAAGATTTTTCCCTGGCTTAAGTGTTTTAAAGAATAATTCTGGCCCAATTGGAGTATTCGTTAAAGACGAGTGTAAATATATAATTGTATTCACAGCAGCATCAAAAGAACGAACATTACAGTCATAAACTGCCTGAATATTTGTGTGCTTCAATAAAAACTGTTGAATAAAGAAGCCGTATTCAACATCAAGCCAGGAATTAGAAATGATAAAGCAAAAAGTACCTTTGCTGTTAAGATAAGAAGGACAGATTAACTGAAAATAGCAATACAGATCACTTCGTCCCGGCACCTTGTTCCCATATACCGGAATCGATTTATTCTTCTCTTCAATCTTAGTTTTGAAGGATGTTGATAAGAATGGATAGGTTTTAAAAACCTTTTCATTTAGGATCTCTTTATATTGGTTGTTTACTTTGGCTTTTTCATGTCTGTTTTCAGGAAGCAACAGATATTCAAGATATTCTCCATCTTCAGGAGGTAGTATTTGTTCCTGTCTCACATAAGGTGGATTTCCGATTACTAAATCAAATCCAGGATCATCTGAAGCAAGAAATATTTCCATGAAATCGATTTCAAAACTGAAAGGAAGTTTACCTTCTTTATGTATTGAAGTTTTAAGCTTTTTAAGCTTTTCAATTTCAACCCTGAGGGATTCCTTCTCCTCTGCATACAGCTCAAGGTCAATTTGCTCAGGCTCTGGGATTATTGTAAGTTGCTTCCCTCTCTTACCTATATTGGAAAGCTTATTTTCGTTTTCAAATATCAACTCTTTTATAAAACCATAGAAAACCTCATATTCTTCTTTTTTTAGTTTTTCATATGTTGTGTTGCTTTCCTCCTGATTTATTATAAACTCCTTTTTCTTTTGTATAAACTCTCTTAATTTTCTTGAGGCTCCTGCATTTTTATTTTTTGCAGAATTTAATAGATCTTCAACTGAAAAATCGAGTGAGCCTATTTTTTGCAGAAGTGAATTACCTTTCCGTAGTTTAAAATCGAGGTTTGGCAAAAGTGGAGCTTTTATTCGTTCCTCCTGGCTGAAATCAGCTTCAGCAATCATGTATAGCCACAATCGAAGTTCTGCAATACGGACAGCCCATTCTTTAATATCTACACCATAGAGACAATCTGAAACCAATTGTTTCTTTATAAGAAAATCATCCTTTTCAGAATGCGGTTTCTTATCCGTTTCATCAATTACCCTTAAAAGTTCCATTTGTAGTTGTAAAACTCCCAAAAGCATAGATCCTGAACCGCAAGCCGGATCACATACGGTTAAAGTACATATCGCCTGGCGTAGAGCCAGAAGGTTTACTTTATATCGTTTTAATATTTCCTTCTTTTGAGCATGATCGTCAAAAATGAAATGATAAAGGAATTCTCTTGAAAGTTTGTTATTCAGCTTTTTATCCAGAACTTCTACAAAACTTCTCCTTGTCATAAAGTTGATTTCGGGCCTTTCAGTGTAAATAATTCCGTTTTCTGCTTCAACATCATCTAGGTCTGTGGCATTGATCATACTTTCGTACATCTTACCAAGAAGTTCGGGATTTATTTCAAGGTTTACATCAAACGGTGTGTCTTCGGTTATAGTGAAAATAAAACTTTCAAAAAAATTAAAGATCTCCTCGAAATATTTGTCTTCCAGAATAAAACCATCATACTCTTTATTAAATAAAAAAAGCCCGCCATTCAGGTAAGGAAAGTTGGTTATCTCCTTCTGAATTTCATCTGGCAGGAATTTAAAACTTTTGAATGCTTCCCAAGCCTTGCCATTGAAAGCATTAAAAAACAATGTATTAAGCCAATGTTCGTGAAATTTATTGCTCTGACCAGAATCTTTATATCTGTTCCAGTAATGAATGATAAAATTATCATCATTCATCAGCCATCTCTTTTTCTGAACAAAATAGAGGAACATGATTCGGTTCAACAAGTTTAGCACCCCCTGGTGTGTAATCAACTTACTCCTGACCCGATCTGGGAAAACTACTTTAATAAGTTTTACTGAAAGTTGTGAATAGTTAAGATAGAATTGCTTATTCAGAATATCAGTGCTAATAACCCTTCGCCACCCTGATTGTAAATCCTTAAAGCTTTCTATCCTTCTTTTTCTAGATTCAGCTGATATTGCCTCAAAAGAGAAACTATAAAGGATATGAACATGACCTGAATGTGGATTTGCTATTTTAATATTATAAACATGAGTAACTTTTTCAAGTACATCTCTATCATCAGAACGTTTATTTGGTCTTCTGTCAATCAAGGATAATGAAATCTCAGAGGCATATTTAAATACAATGAATACATGCATTGGGAAAATTTTATTCACCTCTCTGACAATTTGAGAAAGTTGATTTCTTGAATATGCATTTACTCCAAGGTCAATTATAAAGAACAAATAAGAAGCAGGATCTTCCCTTTCAACAGTTGCCTTAAATAATGATTCCTGATGTTGCATTTCTTCGGCACTCAATTGAAACAAGAGATCTACATATTTCCATTCTTTGCAAAGTGCATTTTTTTCATCAAACTTCTTCTCAGCTGAAATGAAGCTTTCTTTAAATTCTGAGAAAGTCGGTTTGTTCAGAGGAGCCTGCCTTTCAGTATTATAACCCAGTGTTTTGAACAGATTTAATCCGTTTTTAGTAAGATTGCCGGATGCAAAAGACTGGATAGCTTCTTTAATATGGTTTTTTACATTTTCAGTTGTCATAGACTTTTCAATTCATTCAGCATAAACTGTTCGATATCTTTGGTATCAGGCAGTTGCAGCTGATATTTGCTTACATATAATTTGTTATTTATGGAACCAAGAGCATATTCTACCAGCGGTTTATTCTGGTCAGCCACGAGTAGTAAACCAATTGGCAGATTATCGTCTGACTCCTTAACCTGTTGTTTATAATAGTTAACATAGGTATTAAGCTGAGCTATATGAGAATGCTTAAAAGAATCGACCTTAAGTTCTACCAGCACATGACACTTTAATATCCGATGGTATAATACAAGATCGATAAAGAAATATTCATCACCTATCAGGATCTTTTTCTGACGTGCCTCAATGCAAAAACCCATACCCAGTTCGAGTATGAATTCCTGGAAGTGATCGAGCAAAGCCTGTTCAAGATCACTCTCTTCAACAACTTCTATCTTAGGAAGACCCAGAAATTCAAAGAAATAGAGATCCTTTACTGCATCTTTCGGTTCAGCAGGTTTAATCTTTTTCTCAATTTGTACCAGAGCCTTTTCTTTGTCGGCAGATAATCCAAGCCGTTCAAAAGAAAGGGACTCAATCTGCCTTTTCAGCTCACGTACCGAAAGAGTCTGGCGAATTGTTACCAGTTCATAAAACTTTCTTTTTACCGGATCATCTATTTTAATTAATTCTACAAAATGAGAATAAGAAACAGAATGGAGTAACAGAGATAAGTGTTTAATATCCTCTTTATCGAATTTTTGGGACAGTGACCCAAGAATTTCTTTTTTACTCTTTGCCGGTGCTTTTTCTTCTGTCA
>Ga0116155_10001645_pt1 | contig 15877 bp, 11 predicted proteins | sample AD_UKC032_MetaG_FD_89890 | JGI IMG/M metagenome (GOLD analysis project Ga0116155, IMG submission 89890) | Active sludge microbial communities of municipal wastewater-treating anaerobic digesters from USA - AD_UKC032_MetaG | ecosystem: Engineered > Bioreactor > Anaerobic > Digestate | place: USA...
AACTAATACCTTTTATAAGTTTGTGAATGCTGAAAAGGGATAATAAAGTTATATCCAAGGCTAGATATAAGCCCTATCCCCGCCCCGCTTATATTATAGTAATTATTGCCGAAATTATAGGTACTCCTCATATTTTTTGAAGCTATTTCCCATGAGGCTTGGTTTAGTTATAATTTAAATAAGTGATTATGGAATATCAATATGGAAAAGCCTGAACATATTAAAGATTTATTTGAATCTTATTTTTGGGATAAGCTGATTGATTATCTTACTTGCCATGAAAATTTAAATAATGAATATAAAGAATATTATGCCGGTATAAGGGAAAATATTGAAAATAAATCCTATTTCCCGTTTGTAGATTTTTTAGAAATTAATATCATTGTTTCTAAAGAATGCAAACTGAAGTTTGAAGAATATAAGAATATTCTTTATCATAATCACAAGTTATTTCATATTTTACTTAAACAATTTCAAATTATTGAGCAAATAAATAAAAGCCGTATTATTAATAAAAATGACATCGAAATAAATTTTTCTGAGCAATTTTATAGAAAACAATTTGGAAAAATAATTGAAAATGCTAAAAATATTGAAATTAGTACATTTAATGAAATATTAAAAAACAAATATTCTTATCATTTACATGAAATAAATAACTTTGATGAAAAAATAACCTTTGGGTTTATCCGGCATGAAATTATAAATACAATTGTATATTTTTTACTTGATTTTATACTTCATTTAAAAAAATACTTGCCTGAGAATATAAGCTATTTAGTTGAATCGTATTATAAATACGATTTACCAAATTTAAGTGATTTATATTTACCTATATTTATCGAGCATAAAAATAAAGACTTATTGAAAGCAAAAAAAGAGTTTTTAACTCCGAAAATCATTACAAAACCTATGGATAGAGTTAAAAGAGGGAGACAAGGCGAAAATATTATATATAAAGAAGAACAGGAACAATTATTAGAGGAATATTATTATGCTTTGGATATTTTGGGAATTATGCTGGCTCATAATATTAAAAATTTAGATGAATGTTATGATTTTCTTGATGAATTAAATCAAGATTTATGCTCATATATTTTTAAAAATAGAGAATTATTTTTTAAAAACAATGAATATACACCTCCAAAAATGGGAGACGATGTTGCAAAAGACTATATAAAGGAAAAAAATAAAGTTAAATTTAAATCTAAAGGTAAAAATTATTTTGATAATTTAGTTTCTAAAGCTCCGAATAATATAGAAAAAATATTAAACGATTTAAATGAATGCCTCAATATAGTGAGTTCAATTGATTCTAGTGATACTCGAAGAATAATAGAAAAATTTAAAAGCCTTAATAATTTAGATATTCCATCAAAAATTTCAGAAAAGCACTTTAAAATAATAGCTTTATCTGTAGATTATTATTTAAAAAATAAAAGCCTTGAAAATAGAATAGCTATTAGGAATAAAATTAGAGAATTTAAATGGGAATTAGGAAAATATGAAGCAAATTTAAAAGGTTCTATACTTTTTTCTGAATTTTCTAATTATTCAAAAACCTTAATTTATATCGCTAAATTGAATAATATTTTAGTGTGTGGAATAGATGAGGATGATTATTCAAATGAGAATACTGCATTGATTGATATTTTACAAAAATTAGAAGATAGTACAGAATATAATATCATTGAAATCCTGTAAAAGCTTATAAATATTATAAAATTGAAGGTTTATCGTTTTGAAAAATATTTTTCAAAACGATAATATTATTTATATTAAAAATACTGATATGATATTAATATAAGATAAAAAAAGGTACAAAATTAAACAAAATAATGAAAGGATACTGAAATTGAATACATCATAAAAATAAAAAAATAGCACATTACTGCACTAATTAAAATTATCTACTCAAAGAATACCATAATTCATGAATTTTTCAAGCAGAAAAATAAACCTCTGCTTGAGATAGGAGAAATTTTTTTGTCAAAATTTCAAAAAATATTAGTTAAAAAAATTAAAGGAGAAAAAAATATGACAAACAAAAACAACAGCATCTATAAATTAACAAAGTATGAGCAGGAAACATCAATAACATATAACCAAGAAGAAAATATTGCAGATGTTTATACACACGATAAGACATTGATGAAAAAACTTGATAAATTCTGCAAATTATACCCTGATAAATGCTTATTAAAAAGAGAAGATAAACAATGGCAATCGAAAACTTATATCATACCCAAAAACTTTATTTCAATTAGAACTCCACGACTAATTAATATAAGTGATGAACAAAGGGCAAAGTCAAAAGAATTAATGAAAAAGATTAATAAGAAAATAATAGAATAAAACATTGAATCTGAACATCATTTTCACGGTTTGCAAACCGTGAAATTAAAAGTCAAAAGTTACTCAGGTATAAAAAAACATAAGGGAAAGATTTAATTTGTAAATTATAAATAAATAATAAATAACATTTGATTGTTTATAAATAATAATACACATCTTTCTCTCCCTTATAAAAAATATTTTTAGGTTAAAACATAAGTGATATATGGATTTAAAACATAATAATATGTTAAATAGTTTTATAATAGATAAATTAAAATTTTATATAAATATCAATAGAGGTAAAAGTAAATTTATTAATTTAACTTATGGGGATAATGTTAAGTTAAAGAAAATTCAAAATGAATATAAATCTATTGCATCTATTAAAATTAGCTGGAATAAATTATCAATAACTATCTGTCCAAGAAAGTTTTTATATCACACAAATGATAATTTATATGGATTAACGCTTGAAGAATTTAAAGAATGTTTATCAAAACTTCAATGTTTAATTTCAGAAATTGAAGAAGCATTAGAAATTAAAGCAGAGCATAGTATTGAGAATGCTGTAATAACTGGTATAGATTTAACCAAGAATATTGAAACAGAGCATTTATTTCACTGCTATATTCCTGTATTTGAATCAATAAGACCTAGACAGAATTTATATTATGTCAAATATAGAAATACATACGAGGTTGATTACAATACTGTTTATTTTCGTTCTAAAAAGAGAACAGATAATAGTTATAGATTAAACATTAAGATATATAACAAAGTTAAAGAATTAGAAAGCAGGAAAGTTTTTATTCCAATAGATTTACAAGGTAAGAATATAATGAGATTTGAACTATCACTCATTAATTCAAAATGTATTCAAGATAAACTAGGAATAAAGACTATAAACGATATATTAAATAAAGGTTTTACCTATCTTGAGGATAAAAGAGATGAAATAATACAGGAATATTTATTCCATGAAACATTAACAGAGGATATAAAGTGCTTAAACTCTTTAGATGATATTGATTTAGCGAAGAAACTCAAGGAATCAAGCAACAAGAATAATGTTTTAAACTATCTTATTATCTCAGGACTTGAAAAAATTAAATATAATTACCACAAAGAAGTTTTAATAAGTGCTGGATACACTGAAAGCAATATTGATGACCAGTTTAAAAAGGTTAAAACCTATATCCGGCAACATAAAAAACATAGAAATATTGAAGAACCAACCATAGCAAGTTTATACAAAGAAATTTACATGAAATACCTTAAAGATAGCATTCTTACAATTAAGAGTAAGGAGGTTGCATGATGTTATAGCAATATGATTCAGGCTGATATTAATACAGTATAAATATAAATTTCTAGGTATATCAAGGATTTAAAACAAAATATCTGTTTTAAACCTGTAAAACCAGCACTATAACTATCATAGGCATTGTTTATTAATTAACGAATACACAACAAAATATAATTTCTTTTAATCAAAAATGCGTATTTGATTAAAAGAAATAGAAGAATTAGAGTACCTTAAACATAAATTTTCAAAATAATTAATCATATAAGGATAATAAGATGAATAAAATTGAAAAATTACTAAATATCAACCAAACAGCAGAAATATTAAATCTAAAAGTCAATACATTGTATTCATGGGTTCATAACAAGAAAATACCTCATATTAAACTACATGGAAAACTCTGTTTTGATTTGGAAGATTTAAAAGAATTTATCAACAAAAATAAAGTAGCGTAATTATTATAACATAGAAAAATGGTACTTGAAATCAATGTCAAATTAATGTATTATGAATACAGGTACTTAAAATCTAAAGAGGCAACATGGTAAGCAAAAGAAATGATACTGGAAAATGGGAAATTGCTTTTAAAGGTGAAGACGGCAAAAGGAAAAGACTTTCACACTTTAAAACAAAATCTGAGGCATTAATTGCGCTTGCCAAAATAAAAGAAGAAATCGAAAACGGTACTTATGGCAAAATTAACAAAGAGCTTACCTTTAAAGAAGCGTCTGAAAAGTATATTGAACAGTATGCAAAAATTCATTGTAAAGAAATTACTGTAAGCGGTTATGAGGGATATTTAAAAAATCACTTGTTACCCGTATTTGGTAATAAAAAAATGATAAATATAACAAAACCCCAAATAGAAGAATTTATAGGCACTTTAAAAGAAAAAGATTTATCCCGTGAAACTATTAACCATATTATCTTTTTACAAGGCGCAGTTTTTGAAAAAATGATTGATGACGGGGTTATTAAAGTTAATCCTGTAAAAAGAGTTAAAAAGTTAGGCGCATACACTAAAAAAGCTAATTATTTGACAGCAGAAGAAATAAAAAATTGCTTAAATACTGCAAAAAATAAATATCCTCAATATTATTCTTTGCTTTATACTGCAATATATACAGGACTTCGGCAAGGTGAGCTATTTGTATTAACATGGGATGATATTAGCTTTGAAGACAGGATTATTAGAGTAAATAAAAGTTACTCTCATGGCAGATTAAGCACTACAAAAACCGATTTATCCGTTAGAAATGTTCGTATGTGCAATTCTTTAGCCAATGTTTTAAAACAATGGCAGGAAGAATATTTAAAAAATGATAATAATTTAGTTTTCCCGAATAAAAACGGCGGGTATTTAGATTCAAGAAATGTATTGCAAAGATTTTTTCATAAATGTTTAAACGATGCAGGTTTAAAAAAGATTCGCTGGCATGATTTGAGGCATACTCATATTTCTTTATTAATTAATCAAAATGTTGCTCCTCAAGTAATACAAAAGCAGGCAGGACATAGCACGATTAAAACAACTATGGATGTTTACGGGCATCTTTTGCCAAGTGTTTATAATTCCAGTGTTGATGCTATAGACAATATTTTTGTTAATAAAGAAAAGCCCAAATTAAGGTTAGTGAAGTAATAACAAGAATTAGTTAATTCTTGTTATTACTATTAATTCCTAGATAGCCTGCTAGACTTATTAAGCCCATAATAATAGAAGAAGGTTCAGGTACAGGTGCAACATCACCGCTAAGTTTTGCATCAAACCAGGTTCCACCACCGTTATCTTGAGCAAGAATTTGAATTTTATTACTACCAATTACAAATAATGAGGAATCCAAGTTAAAAGAATGTTCATCATTCCCACCACCACCTGATTCAGAGATTCTGAATGCATTTTTTCCATTGATATAGACAATTAAACCATTATCAATTCCATAGTCTAAAACCGCATTACTTATTTTTCCGTTAAGCGTAAATGTTTTTTGAAGGGCAAGTCCTGTATATTCTTTCCAATAAGTAGCATTCAAATACATAGGGTTCTTTTCATTGCCAAAAGAACCATTTCCCAAATTTGTTGCTTTTGTCCAGTCAAATGAATTTAAGTCATAACTTAAGAAAGGTTCAGTAGGTCTATCATCGCCAAAGGTGGAAGAAATAAACCATTCATATTGATTTCCTTCAGCCTGATGATAATTCCACTGGCTACCGTAATTAAAAATGGTAGCAGCATTAGCACTATTCCCAAAAACAAATAACATACTAATTAAAAGCATCAACTGCAATATATTCTTTTTCATTTTCCTCACTCTCCGATATTAATTAATTTTCTAATTCATATTATAAATATCATGGTAATAAAAAAGATAATATAGTATAAAATAAAATTTAACTACTATTATAAAAATTTTAAATTTATTTTAAATTTGCCACGAAAATGCCACGAAATAAAAAAAAGCACCTAAAATCAATTTATTTTTATGTAAAATAATATACCTAACACTTAGTCATAGTCTATAAAAAGAAGAAATACCCTGAGTGCGATTCGAACGCACGACCTACCGCTTAGAAGGCGGTTGCTCTATCCAGCTGAGCTATCAGGGCATCTCTTTTCTTCTATACATTTAACATAAAAAAAAATTAAAAGAAACTCTATTTTTTTATTTTCTTTAGAAATTTTAATTTTTATAATAAAAATCTAAACACCAAAAATTGTTATTACAATACAGCAGGGCAATTCAATTCCAAAAAAATAAATTTGCGGTATAATAAATTATGTTTAAACCTTAGTCTAAACACGAGAAAAATCACAAATGAATTCGCCAAGAAAAAGCATATTAAAGTCAAAGGGTTATGAAATTCCTCTATCTATTGATAATTACAGGTTAAAACTCGATTCAAACGAAAACGTCATAGGTCCTTCTCCAAAAATAATGGAGGCTTTAAAAAATATATCGGAAGAAGATATAAAATTTTACCCTGCATACGGCGAAATTCTGGAAAAATTGGCTTCTTATAACAATGCTCCAACAGGCATGATTCTTCCCGCAAACGGAGCGGATGAAGCTATAAACTACGTTTTTGACACTTTTATTGAACAGCAGGACACCGTTTTAACTGTGATTCCATCTTTTATAATGCCTAAAATATACTCCGGTACTCTTGGATGCATGTACAAAGAAGTTCCGTATATTGAAAAATGGGCTTTTCCGGTGGATGAACTTGTACAAAATATAGATGAGAAAACAAAATTAATTATAATAACTACCCCTAATAATCCAACAGGAGAAATGATTTCCAGAGAAAATCTTGTGAAAATCCTTAAAGCATCTGAAGGAAGATATGTTTTAATTGATGAAACCTATATAAGTTATGCCGGAACTTCTTTTATTGATTTAATAAACGAATTTCCAAATATTATTGTTGTACGCTCAATGTCAAAGGATTTTGCTCTTGCAGGACTAAGATTCGGCTATTTAATTGCGTCAGAAAACAATATTGATTATATTAAACGGGTTATAAAACCGTACAGTATAAATAATGTCGCCGTTAAATGCGCTTGCGCCGCTCTTGATGATCTTGAACACCTTAATTATGTTGTTTCGCAGGTTAAAGAATCACGGGGAATTTTAGCGGAAGGCTTAGCTCCGCTGGCAAAAACTGTCTACAAAAGCGATGCAAACTTTATACTCGCAGATTTTGGCGAAAAAGCGGATTTTATTTATAAAAAATTATTGAAATCAGGAATAAAAGTTAAAAACTTTGAAAAAACTCCGCATCTGGAAAATTGCCTGCGGATAACACTTCCTGACGTTAAAAACGCTAAATATATTCTGGAACAATTAAAACCAAGAGATTTAATTATATTTGATATGGATGGCGTGCTTGCTGATACCAGCAATTCTTATAGAACCGCTATTCGTGAAGTGTATAAAGAATTTACAGGGAAATTTTTAACGCCGGAACAGGTACAGCAGGCTAAAAATCAGGGCGGATTAAATAATGACTGGGATTTAACACATTATCTTCTGGAACAGGCAGGAATTAATGTTACTTTTTCGGATATAGTTGCTAAATTTCAGGAATTATACTGGGGAAGCAATGGAAACGGATTTATTTTAAACGAAAACCTGCTTATATCGCCCCATAAGCTGGCTGAACTTGCTCAAAAGTACGATCTTGCTATTTTTACAGGAAGACCCAAGCAGGAAGCCGAGTTTTTTCTTAAAAACAAGAATATAGATAAATATTTTTATCCTGTTATAACGATGGATGACCCTCCAAAAGGCATGGGAAAACCGCATCCATGGGGTGTTTATGAGATTTTAAAGATAACTTGTCCTATAAATACATATTATTTGGGAGATACGGTTGATGATATGTTTGCCGCCAGGCAGGCGGGAGTTAAAGGGATCGGAGTTCTTCCGCCGCAGGATAAAAGCGGCGAACTAAGAAGAGCTCTAACAGCTCATGGAGCCGATGAAATCCTTGAACATACAGAAGATTTACCCCAATTAATGCGTAAATATGATCTAAATAGTTCTAATATTAAGTAATTTAATAAAATTTAGGAGATAAATTGTGCGAAAAGTTGATGTTGAAAGAAAAACCCTTGAAACAGAAGCGCAAATCAGCTTAAATCTTGATGGATCAGGCAAAAAAAACATAAACACAGGCATAAGATTTTTTGATCATATGCTTGAGCAGTGGGCTTCTCACGGATATTTTGATCTGGATATAAAAGTGGATTCAAAGGATAAAGACCCTCATCACATCGTGGAAGACATCGCTATTACGCTTGGAGAAGCTTATTTAAAGGCATTATGCGATAAAAAAGGCATAAACCGTTATGGTTATGCTGTAATCCCTATGGACGAGGCTTTAACTTTAACCTCCATAGATATAAGCGGGCGTTCATTCTGTGGTTTTAATGTACCTATACAAGAAGAAAGGGTTAGCGATTTTGAAACCATCCTTTTAAAGCACTTTTTTTCCAGTTTTGCCGCCGCTTCAAAGATGACCATTCATATAAAACTTCTTGATGGAGAAGATACGCATCATAAAATTGAATCCGTGTTTAAATCGTTTGCAAGAGCTTTAAGAATTGCATGTAGTATAGACAAAGATCATCCGAATGTTACTCCGTCTACTAAAGGGGTTTTATAAAATTTCATGCCAAGTTGCAATGAATATATAGCTAAATCCTCCCTCCAACCGCTTTAGCGCTACATTATATTATTTTAACCGCCCTATAATAGATTTAACTTCTTTTATATTGCCCGCCTTAGGCGTTTTATCAAGATATACTTTGTAATATTGTATCGCTTCTGTCTTATTGTCCAGTTTTTCATACGCTTGAGCAAGATGAAGATAGATTTCACTTATGCTTGAATCCATATCAATGGCTTTTTTATAATATTCAATCGCTTCATTGTACTTTTTAAGCCCAAAATAAACGTATCCCATGCTATCAAGCGCCGGCGCGCTGTTAGGATCAAGCTCCACAGCTTTTTTGCAGTTTCCGAAAGCATCATTGTAATTCCCTGTATTTGCCTGAGCATAGCATAAATTATTATATGCTTCCGCAAAATCAGGTTTTAATTCAACAGCTTTATTATTATAAAATAAAGATTTTTCATACTTGTTATCTCTGGCATAAATGACCCCTATATCATAATATACAGCAGAATTATAAGGCATTAACCGCATGGATTTGTGAAGATGGTTAAGCGCTTTCTCTGTTTTGCCTGTACGATCGTACAATAAGCCTATGTAATAGTTAACTTCCTTGTTGTCAGGCTCTTGAACAAGTATTCTTCCATACTGATCAATCGCATTTTGCAGATCGTCCAATATTTCATACACAAGCCCTAGGTCAAATCTTGCCTGAGTGTTTTTCGGATCATATTCAACGGCTTTATTTAAAAAAGTTTTCGCTTTTTGATAATTCCCGTGTGAAAGATAGGTTTCCGCCAACATTACATATACAGAAGCAAAACGTGAATCTTCGCCTGATTTGGAAAGATTCAGCCCTGTATATGCCTTAGCTCCTGCATTTAGGCTGAATATCAAAATTAATAATAATGAAATTAGATTTAACAGATTTTTTTTCATTAAATAACCATTTATTTATATATGGATTTAAATTTATCATATAACTAATTGTTTAATCAACGATTTTTTAGATGAACTTAAAGAAAATTGTATGCCGCAAATTTTATTCTTTAACCTCAAGCCAGGAAGGACCGCAAGCGATATCGATTACCAGCGGGACTTTAAACGGCTGACCAAGCTCCATGCTTTCTGTTACAATCCTTTTTATTTCATCAATTTCATTTTTTGGAACTTCTAAAACAAGCTCATCATGCACTTGAAGGATTAATTTTGATTTTAAATTCGAGTTTTTAAGCTGATGATAAAGTTTTATCATCGCAATTTTGATGATATCAGCGGCAGTACCCTGTAATGGCGAATTAATCGCCGCGCGTTCCGCAAATTCACGAATATTTCTTATTCTGCTGTGGATATCTTCTTTTAAATATCTTCTTCTTCCATAAATCGTTGACACATAGCCGGTTTCTCTTGCCTGTTGCGCCGTTTTATCCATATATTGTTTGATTTTTGGATATGTGGCAAAGTATTTTTCAATAATATCTTTGGCTTCCGCTGGAGAAATCTTTAAAGTTTCAGATAAGCCATAGCTGCTCTGTCCGTATATTATGCCAAAATTAACTGTTTTAGCGGCTCTTCTTTGCTCAGAAGTTACTTCTTCAGACTTGACGTTAAATACTTTTGCTGCGGTATCGGTATGAATGTCCTGTCCTTGATTAAACGCTTCCACAAGCGCTTCATCCTCTGATATATGGGCAAGGAGCCTTAATTCAATCTGGGAATAGTCAGCTGAAAGAATAACGGCATTTTCTCGGTCTTCTGGAACAAAAGCCGCCCTTATCCTGTTCCCGATCTCGGTTCTTATTGGAATATTCTGCAAATTCGGGTCGCTGCTTGAGAGCCTGCCGGTTGTTGTAACTGTTTGATTGAAACTTGTATGTATGCGTCCGGTTTTTTTGTTGACAAGGGCAGGTAAAGTGTCTACATAAGTGGATTTTAGTTTCGCATAATGCCTGTGTGATAATAAAAGGCTGGCTATGGGATGTTCATTTTTTAAAGACTCAAGCGCGTTAGCGCTTGTGGAAAAACCGGTTTGAGTTTTAGCCATACCTTTTGTTGAGATTTTAAGTTTCTCAAAAAGCACTTCTCCGACCTGTTTCGGGGAATTTACATTAAATTTTTCGCCTGCAAGTTCAAATATTTTGTTTTCAATTTTTTCAATATTTTCTTGCAATTCATTTGACAACTCTTTAAGATATTCAGTATCTATGCTGATTCCGGCTCTTTCCATTTCTGTAAGCGCTGGCGTAAGGGGTTGTTCTATTTCATATAAAACATTTTTTTCTTCTGCTGTAAGCTTTTCCGCATAATATCCTCCAAGCTCAAGAGTGGATTTAGCGTCACCGCAGGCGTAATCAGCGGCGGTTTCTATTGTTGTCTGATCCATTGTTATCTGCTGTTTGCCTTTTCCAATCAGCTCTTCTATAGGTGTCATCTCATATCCAAGATATATAAATGCCTGTTGTTTCAATCCATGCTTAAAAGCAGGCTCTTTTACATAGCTTGCAAGCATTGTATCCATAATAATTCCGTTTAATTCTATATCAAGCCCTTTAAATATATGAATTTCGTACTTTGCGTTCTGAAGAATTTTATATATAAAAACATTTTCAAGCGCAGGTTTTAGCTTTTGCAACACATAATAAGCTTTAAGCTGTTGCCCCATAACATGTCCCACAGGAATATAAAAGGTTTCAGTGCTATCAGGATCAGTTTTATCAATTACAACTTGGTTATCTAAAACCTTAATATGCGGATTCCAGCCTATAGAGATGCCTACCAGCTTTGCATCAAACACATTTGCACTTGTAGTTTCAGTATCAAGAGAAAAAACCTCTTGTTTATTAAGTTTTTCAAGAAATTCCTTGAATTTTTCCTCTGTATCAACTATTTGGGTTGCGACTTTAAATGTTTTACTCAGCTCAACCTTTTCTATTGCGGCTTCAAGATTAAGTTTCATTTGCCCTACAGCTTGCCCGTTGGATTGAGTGGCTTTTTCAATGTCAGTTTTACAGCAATGAGTTAGAATTTCAGGCAACATTTTCAGCAGGCTGTTGAACTGATATTTTTTCATAAAAGCCGTTATTTTGTCTACATCAGGTAAAGCGACATGAGTATGTTCAAAATCAAAGTCAATAGGAACATTACGACAAATAGTCGCTAGAAATTTGCTTTTTATTGCCATTTCATGATCTTTTTCCAGTTTTTCCCTTAAACTTGCAGATGAAATTTCACCGAGATGTTCATAAATATTTTCAACTGAATGATACTCTTCAATTAACTTTACAGCAGTTTTTGCTCCAACTCCCTTAACGCCAGGGATGTTATCAGAGGTATCACCCTGTAAACCTTTAAGATCAATGACATTTTCAGGATAAACGCCAAGTTTTTGGTGAATTTTATCGCGATCATACTCTATAAGCTCGCCTTTTGAAGGTATCAGGACTATTACATGTTTTTCGGGATCAACAAGCTGGAATGAATCCTGATCCCCCGTCAAAATAAGGGTTTTATGACCTAGCTGCCGTGCTTTTTCCGAAATAGTGCCTATTATATCGTCAGCTTCAAAGCCAGCCATCTCGTAAATCGGTATATTAAAAGCTTGTACGCCCTCTATAATCGCCGAAAATTGTTCTTTTAAGGAGTTTGGCATAACCTGTCTGTTTGCTTTGTACTCGGGATATGCTTTAAGCCTGAAAGTTTCCCTGCCTTTATCAAAAGATACGGCTATCGCATCCGGCTTAACGTGTTTCAAAAGGTCAAACATGGCTTTCATAAATCCGTATACCGCCCAGGTCGGGAAATTATCGGTTGTTTTCATCCCTGTTCTTTCCAACGCAAAGTATTGCCTGTATGCAAGAGCATGTCCATCTATTAAAATCAGCGTTTTTGATTCCATATAAATCCTTTCAACAACAATTTCATACCGAATAGGCTTTTAAGCGCAAGCAGGGTCCAACAATTTGGCGCATTTATCTGTACATTCGTTTTCTTCTTTTTCGCAATCGCCTAAAAGACAGGAATAACACCAGCCATCCTGCCCGAAAATCTCCTTTAGCCCTTCCATAGATAAATAAGCAAGGCTATCCGCTTCTATAAAATCTCTAACGCCGCAAATAGCATCATATTTATTGGCAATAAGCTCCTTTTTAGTAGGTATATCAACGCCCCATTGACATGTATTGACTATTTTTGGCGATGCAGAGCGAAAATGGACTTCTTTTGCTCCCGCATCTCTTAGTAATCTTACGATTTCTCTTGAAGTCGTGCCTCTGACGATTGAATCATCCATAACCACGACTCTTTTATCCTTTACAACTTCTTTTATAGGCGTTAATTTGCGTCTTACGCTGATTCTTCTCATTTGTTGTTCTGGAAGAATAAATGTGCGTCCTACCCAACGGTTTCTCATCAACCCCATATGCAATGGAAGTCCTGATTGTTGAGAATATCCCAATGCCGGAGCAAAACCAGAATCCATTACAGGAACAATAATATCAGCTTCTACAGGATTTTCTGCGGCGCATTTCTTGCCAAGCTCTACTCTTGACATATACACGTTTCTGTCAAATACGTTTGAATCCGGACGAGCAAAGTAAATATGCTCAAAAACGCACTTTCTTGAAGGTCTTTCAGGCGCAAATCTTTTAATTTCATAGCCGTCTTTTGAAATTTCAACGCCTTCTCCGGGTTTTATATGATAGACAAACTCTTTTTCAAGTATTTGAAAGGATGTGTCTTCCGAACTTATAAAAATACCTTCCTGTGATTTGCACAAACAAAGTGGTCTATAGCCTAACGGATCTCTGTATGCAAATATTTTTCCGGGAACGAAAAACAATATTGACCAGGCTCCACCGGTAAAATTTTCTGTAAGAACTTGTCCTACTTCTTCAAATGTCCATGTTGACGGCAATTTATGAAGTTCTTTAATAACTTTTTTAAGCAACATTTCCGTATCAGCAGTTGTAAGAAAAACCTCGCCCTGTTTTTCAAGCTTTTTTCTCATATCAACGGCGGTTTTCACGTTTCCGTTATGAGCAACCGCAACTTTTTCGCCAAGATAATTTACCGCATAAGGCTGGGCATGAGTAGTATCTGAACCTCCCTGCGTCGAATATCTCACATGTCCAATGCCGATTCTGCCTCGAATTTTGTTTATTATCCTGTCTGAAAGAACTTCCATAACAAGACCCTTGTTTTTATATATAAACAGGTCTTTATCGCCTACACAAATGCCTGCGCTTTCCTGTCCTCTGTGTTGAAGCATAAATAATCCCTGTTGAATAAATGGCGCAACGGGATACTTGTTTGTAACTCCGCCAAAAACGCCGCATTCCTCAGAAAACTTCATTTCACCAGATGATTGGAAGCAATAACCTTTTTTGCAGGGGCTTTTCATTCGTTCATCTCCAAATCAATTGAATTATCGTATAAATCGTATAATTTTGCCAGATCGAAGCTATATCCGTCAAATTCGAACTTTTTATCTTCACATTTACCGAGTTTTCTATAAGAAACACCGTTCAGCTTTAAAAATTCCTCTACAATTAGTGAATTTCCCGTTGAAATAACATATCTGCCGGTTATTTCTCCGAAAAGAGCTTTTTCATGATCGTTTATGGATATAAGATTTCCTATAAAGCCTGTATTTGCTTTTTTTACACCTTCAAACACAGCTCCGAAAAGTCCTCCTTCGGATACATCGACACAACCGCTTATAAATCCGCTATCTCTAAGCGAAAAGAGGATTTTTTTTAATTGAAGTTCAAGTTTTGCGTCTACAACGTCAATTTTGCCGCCGACAAAGTCATAGAAAGCTCTTTGATATAAAGATCCGCCTACATTTGAAGTTTCTTCAATGTCTTTACCGATAAGAATAAGCGTTTCTCCAGCATTAAAAGATGATTTAACCATTTTTTTCGGTGAATCCACATATCCTACAATTCCAATGGAAGGTGTGGGGTAAACTCTTCTTTCAGGTGATTCATTATAGAAGGATACATTCCCTGATGCAACAGGAATACCAGCCTCTTTACAACCCTGAGCCAGCCCTTCCACTGATTTTACAAACTGATAAGCGACTTCATCTTTTTCAGGGTTGCCGTAGTTAAGGCAATTGGTCATTCCCAGCGGCTCAAATCCGCCTGAAATAAGGTTTCTGCAAGCTTCCCAGATAGAATATCTGCCGCCTTCATACGGATTTAAAAACACTTGTCTTGGGTTGGAATCGATTGTTATTCCGACAACGCCGCCTTCTTCATGTATCCATATACCTGCTGCTCCTGCATCGCCTGGTTTTATTGCCGTTCTTGTTCCTACTGTATGGTCATATTGTCTGTAAACCCATTTTTTTGAAGCAAAATTAGGGTCAGAAACAATTTTTTCAACCGCATTCTTTATAGGAGTGGTTTTCGTCAGTTTTGATTCTGCATATTGTTTGATATAAATTGGTTCTTGTTCATTTATTGCGTATTTTGGTCCTTCAGCGAGGCTTTCCGGCGGAAGATCGGCAACGTTTTTTCCATGCCAGAAAAGTCTATATCTTCCATGAGTAGTGGTTTCGCCGATTATGCTTGCCGGAATATCATATTTTTCAGCTATTTTTAATACTTTATCCACTCCATTTTGTTTTACAACAAAGAGCATTCTTTCCTGTGATTCGGAAAGCATTATCTCCCAAGGCTGCATGCCTTCTTCTCTCAGGTGAACTTTGTCAAGATGAAGATCAATTCCGCATTCACCTTTAAAAGCCATTTCAGAAGACGAAGAAAGGAGTCCTGCCGCTCCAAAATCCTGACAGCTTTGAACTTCCTGCAATTCTAAAATCTCAAGAGTCGCTTCAATTAAAACTTTTTTAGTGAAAGGATCACCAATTTGCACAGAAGGTCTATCTTCTTTGGATTTTTCGTTCAATTCCTTAGATGCAAAGGAAGCTCCGTGAATTCCGTCCCTGCCTGTATGAGAACCTACAGCGATTACAACGTTTCCGGCTTCTGCGGCGGCTGATCTTATTTTGTCTTTACGGACAATTCCCACGCACATTACGTTTACCAGAGG
>Ga0116155_10001649_pt1 | contig 15872 bp, 9 predicted proteins | sample AD_UKC032_MetaG_FD_89890 | JGI IMG/M metagenome (GOLD analysis project Ga0116155, IMG submission 89890) | Active sludge microbial communities of municipal wastewater-treating anaerobic digesters from USA - AD_UKC032_MetaG | ecosystem: Engineered > Bioreactor > Anaerobic > Digestate | place: USA...
AATATCTACAATTTTTTCAGCAACAAGGAATCGATACTCTTTGAAATTCTGAACGAGGAGATGAAGCAGATCATCGCCGCAATGGAGCCGTATCGGGACGATGACGGCATCGACCCGCGGCTTGCGCTCAGGGGCGTTATCGATGGCCATGTGCGCCTCACTCTCGGCGAGCGCCGGAGCTCGAAGCTGCTTTTCGACAGCGGCCTGCACAACCTGTCGGCCGCCAACAGGAAAAAAATAATCAGGCTCAGGGATGAATACGACAGTATCCTGTCCCGGATAATCCGCAGGGGAATCGACCGCGGCATGTTTTCGATATCCGACGAAAAAATCGCGGTATACAGCATCGCATCGATGATCGCGCGCACCCGGATCTGGTATTCGCCCGGAGGAAAATACGGCGTCGATGAAATCGTGGACTTCATATACTCCTTTACCCTCAAAGGCCTCGGCGGCCGAAAATAATTTTGCTTGACTGGGGAATCTTGCCCGATAGACAGAAGACATGACGGGACCGTACGTCGCAGGAGCAACTTATCCATTGAGGAATCGCCCATGAAAATACGCTATACAAGCCGGTTCGAGGATTTCATCGAATTCTCGGTATTTCACCATACTTCGCCGAAGAAACTCAGGAAGCTGATGCTGCGTCAGCTCATGCTTGTCATCGTTTTCTCAGCCGCCATCATCGGAACGCTGTATTATATTTCTTTCATGAAAAATGATTATTACTACCTTAAATTCGGATTCCTTGTCATTCCGATGTTCATGGTTTCGCAATACATGGCATATAAAAAGTATCCGAAAAAAATACGCGAAGAAATGCCGCGCTATCTGAAAGAGGCGGACCACCGGGACTTTGCGGGCGATCACGAAATCGAAATCCTCGATGACGGAATTCTCGAAAAGCCGTCGGGTGAAAAGACCGAATGGATGAACATCCGCGAGGTGACCTCGACAAACCGCCATACTTTCATATACATAAGCGATACAAGGGCGCACGTCATTCCCCGGGAGCGCGTCAAAAAGAAGGCCTATGAGAATTTTATGAAAGAACTCGAAAAGCGGCGCACGTCCTGCTCCGCCGCCGGGGACCGATAAGCCCGAAAACTATCGGATCGGCCAACCCGATCCTTTTCAATCTTCAATCTCCGCGTGAAAAGCCAGCCGACGATGCGCTATTGACAAAAAGCGCTTCCCATGAAATAATTATCATCTGCCTCTGATTCGCTTAATAGTCTTTTCAAGTGATATTTATGATCAGCATACCCGGATATCAGATACTCGAAACGATCGTGGAAAGACGTAAGACGTCGGTGTTCAGGGCCCGCAGCGAGAGGGATGGCAAAAATGTCATCATCAAAACTTCAGGAGAAGCCGGCTTTTCCTCAGTCGAGCTCAAGCGAAAATATGAAATCTCGGCAGAGCAATCCATTGAAGGGATTGTCAAAATTTTCCGGATGGAAAGGTTCGACGGTGGAAACGCCCTGGTAATGGAGGATTTCGGCGGAGTCTCGCTTGAACAGATCATGGTCAACGGATTCGGCGGATTAAGAGAACAGCTCGATATCGCGGTAAAAGTCTCTGATATCCTGGGCAGGCTGCACGGACGCGGCATCATTCATGGCAATATCAAGCCGTCCAACATCATTGTGAATCAGAGAACCGGCGAAGTTAAATTGACCGATATGATTCTCTCGCGGATTTTCCGGAACGATGAGTCTCGGCTCCCGGATATGATTCCGGCGACCCTCATGTATATATCCCCTGAACAGACCGGACGCATGAACAGGTTGCCGGATTACAGGACCGACTTTTACTCACTCGGATTGACATTGTACGAGATGCTGACGAGCGTGCTGCCTTTCAAGTCGCATGATCCGATTGAACTGATATACTCGCATCTGGCAAGACAGCCCCAATCAATCGAATCTATAAAACCCGGGACCCCGCGCGTCATTACGCAGATTGTAGACAAGCTCCTTGAAAAAAATCCGGAGGACCGTTACCAGAGCGCTTTCGGGATAAAGTACGACCTCGAGAAATGCATACTGACGATTGACGGCATGGGAAGGATAGAGGATTTTCAAATAGGCGAGAAAGACGTATCCGAACGGCTGAACATCCCACGGAAGGTTTATGGCAGAGAAAATGAAAAATCCGAGCTGATGAAAGCCTATGAGCGGAGCTCGCAGGGAGCATGCGAAGTCGTTTTAATATATGGAAGCGCAGGGATCGGCAAAACATCGCTTGTTCACGAAGTTTTCAGAAATTTCGCGCTTGAAGGGGCTTTCTTTATCGAAGGCAAGTATGATAAGCTCAAGCAGGATATACCTTACAATGCGATTATCCAGGCCTTCAGAGGACTCATCCGCCGTCTGCTGGCGGAAAGCAGGGAGAGGCTGGCCGAATGGAAGGCCTGCCTCCAGTCCGCCTTGGGCATAAACGGCCGGATCATCCTTGACGTAATTCCGGAGGTGGAATTTATCATCGGGCCGCAGCCTCCTGTCCCTCCGCTCGGCCCGGCCGAGGCAAAAAACGTCTTTGACATGGTTTTCAAGGCCTTCTTCAAAGTGTTTACCCGGGCGGAACATCCCCTTGTCATGTTTCTTGACGACCTCCAGAATGCGGACACGGCCTCGTTCAATCTGATGGAAACGATACTGGCCGATGATGAATGCAGGTTTTTCCTGCTGGTCGGCGCTTATCGGGGAGAGGAGGTCGATGCCGGACATCCTCTTCTTAAAACTCTCGACGCCCTGAAAGAGGCGCATGTTCAGATGGGATTATATATGCTTGAACCGCTTGGCAGCAGCGAAATCGAGGCGTTGAGTTCCGATATGTTTGCCAGCGTTCTTGAGGCGGTGGCGCCCCTGACGGAGCTTATTAGAATGAAAACCGGCGGAAACGCTTTTTTCATCATTGAGTTCATCAACAAGATCTACCGGGAAAAGCTTTTAAGATTCAACACCGAAAAAGGGGGGTGGGAATGGGAGCTTGACAGGATAGTTCAGCTCAGCGTGACTGACAATATCATCGAACTTCTGGTGGAGAGGCTGAACCGTCAGCCTGAAGATGTGCGCGAGACGCTTTGCCTGGCCTCCTGTATCGGCAATACGTTCCATGCATCCCTGCTCGCCGAGATCAGGAACGCCCCGCTCCAGGATACGATAGACCTGCTTCTCGCCGCGGTCAGGGAAGGATTCCTGCTTCCTGTACGAGAGATACATGCTGTTGAAGGGGCGCAGGGAGAAACGTATAATTTCAGGTTTCTCCACGACCGCATCCAGGAGGCATCGCACGCGCTTCTCGGCGCAAGAGATATCCGTGGAATACACCTTGCAATAGGCCGGGCGATACTGAAAAGCATGGACCCGGATTCTTCCGAAGACCTCATTTTCGAGGTTCTCGCGCATTTCGGGAAAGCGATTGAACTGGTGACCGACGAGAGCGAGAAACTTGCGATATCGTCTCTCGGCCTGGCTGCCGGCAAAAAGGCGGGCGCATCAACCGCCTACAGCCAGGCATGCGGGTTCCTCTCTGTCGGCATCAGTGTCATTTCCGATCATGGATGGGAAAAACATTACCGGCTGATGTTTGATTTGCATCGGGAAATGTCCTATTTTCTGTATCTGGCGGGTGAACTGGAAGAATCGGAAAAATTTTTCAGACTCGCCGTTGGGAAAGCATTGACTGATATCGATCGCGGCGATATCAGCGCTTCCCGTGTTACCCTGTTTACCCTGACCGGAAGACATGTCGAGGCCCACGACATCGGTATTGAATCGCTGAACATGCTGGGCATCTCGATTGACGGCCGGTCGGAAACGCTCATGCCCCAGATAGGGGCGGACCTGATGGACGTGCAGAAAATTCTCGCGGAGAGAAACATCGGGGACGTGCTCGATATGCCTCTGGTCAAGGATCCGCTGATAAACTCACAGATGAAAGCACTCGTGGAGGTTTCGGTCGCGTCATATTTCTTCAATCCGAACATGTTCATCCTCGTAATTTTAAAAATGCTGAAGCTGTCGCTTTTGTATGGAAACACGTCTGAATCGTCAGTCGGTTATGTGACGTTCGGCGCGTTACAATGCCAGAATATGATGATGTCATACACGCATGGCTTTGAATTCGGGAGACTGGCGATCCGACTCAATGAAAAAATCGGGAACAGGGCGCTTGACGGCAGACTGTATTATATGTTCGGCACCTTCATTAATCACTGGAAGCAGCATATCGAGACGAGTTTGCCTGTTCTTGACAAGTCTCACCTTCTCGGCAGGGAGTACGGGGATTTTCTTTTCAGCGCTTTTGCGGCCGGCGTGGCCGTTATTAACAGGCTGATCCTGGGACGGATGAACCTGGCCGATGTTCTCGAAGAATGCGAAGCCAATATCGCCTTTTCAAAGAAAGTGAAGAATGTAACCTGGGTTGCAAGGCAGCGCCTGACACGACAGATTATTTTATCCCTTATGGGAAGGACGGAAGAGAGAGGATCATTCGGCGATGCTCATTACAATGAAATCGAAGAACTAAAAAAAATGCAGTCAATAAAATATATGCTCGGGGTCGCCCATTATTATATCAATAAAGCCAAGATGCTTTTTCTGGTCGGAAAATACGACGAGGCTCTGGATGCTTCCGAGGAATCTGAAAAGACCGTATCGCTTCATAATACAACATTCCTGGTTACCGAGCACTACCTGTATCAGACACTGATACTTCTGGCGCCGGTTCAATCGGCAGACGAGGAGAAAAAAAAGAGATTCAGTGATCTGATCGAAAGAAATAAGGGGCTGTTCGCCAAATGGACGGAGAGCTGCCCGGAAAATTTCGAATGCCGGTATCTCCTCATAAAGGCGGAGATGGAGCGCAACGCGGCCAATGAACTCGAGGCAATGCGTCTTTATGACCGCGCGATCATGAATGCAGAAGAAAACCATCACCCGGTAATGGCCGCCCTTGCCAATGAGCTTGCGGCCCTGTTTCACCGGAACGCGGGCAGGGAAAAGGTCGCCGGCGTCTACATGAAAGACGCCATTGAATATTACCGCGCATGGGGAGCGGAGGGTAAAGTCAGTGATATCGAAGAGAGATATAGCGGGCTTATCAAAAAAAGCATGAAAGCCGAAGCGATAAAAACCCCTGAAGCGGAGACGACCCTTCCGGATGATGCGGAATCCGGCGGCATTGCTTCAGTCGCCGATCTGATCGACCTCACGAGCATTATCAGGGCGTCGCAGGCAATTTCGGGCGAGATCCTTTTCAAAAATCTGGTGGACAGGCTGATGAGAATCCTAATAGAAAATGCGGGGGCCGGCAAGGGCTCTCTTCTGATCGAGGAACAGGACGGGATCGTCGTAGACGCGCAGTATAACCCGGATGGAATCAGCGTCTCTTTCAGCCCGGCCAGGGACCACCATACGGAATCCTATCCTGAATCCGTAGTAAACTACGTGAAACGCACCGAAGAAACCGTCGTTTTGAATGATGCGTTTTCGGAAGGAATGTTCGTGACTGACCGGTATATCGCTGAGAAACGGCCACAATCAATCCTCTGCATGCCGATTGTCGAGCAGAAAAAGGTGGCGGGGGTTCTCTACCTGGAAAACAGCATGGTCGGCAACATATTTACCCCGGAGCGCGTCGAGATACTGAAACTGCTTTCATCCCAGGCCGCGATTTCCGTGAGGAACGCCCTTAATTTCGAGGAGATCCGGCGGACCAAGGATGAGCTGCAGAACAGCAAGGAGCGGCTGCAGGAAACCCTTAACGAGTATCTCAATCTTTTCAACAATATACAGGATGCGTTTTACCGTACCAACACAGAGGGGAATCTGGTGCTCGTCTCTCCTTCTGCTGAAAGGCTCCTGGGTTATACGACGGACGAAATTCTCAAACTCAACATAACGGAACTCTATCGCTATCCCGAACAGCGCGAGATCATGCTCGCCGGCATACAAAAATGCGGGTTAATAGAAGACTTCGAGACAGAGCTTGTCAGGAAGGACGGTTCATGCATCTGGGTTTCGTCAAGCTCCCATTTCTACCGGGACAAAAGCGGGAAAATTCTCGGGGTGGAAGGAATTGTGCGGGACATTACAAATCGAAAACGTGCTGAAGACTCTTTGCGCAGCTCCCTCGAGGAAAAGGAGATTCTGCTGAAAGAACTGTACCACCGCACCAAGAACAATATGCAGGTGATTTGCAGCCTGCTGAATCTGAAGAGTGACGATATCAGAGACGAAACCGCGAAGAGCGTTGTCGTCGATATAGAGAGCAAGATCAAGACCATGGCCCTGGTGCATCAAAAGCTTTACGAGGCCAGAGACCTTTCCAACATCAATCTGCGCGACTATATGGCCGGAATCGTCGATCTGATCGGCAATAACTCCGAATTGCAACCCGGGAAAATCGCTTTTCATCAGGTTGTGGAGGATATTCCCATATCCATCGATACGGCAATCCCCCTGGGGCTCGTCATCAATGAGCTTATCATGAATTCGATGAAGCATGCTTTCCCGGGCGGTAGAAGCGGTTCGATCAGGCTTCAGGCGGGCAGGTCGGAGAATGCAATCATAGTCGATTACCAGGATGACGGCATCGGCCTGCCGAAAGATTATGATCCGGACACGGCCTCGACCCTGGGGATAACGCTGATAACTGTAATCGTCCAGAAACAACTCGGCGGTGAAATCATGATCAGGGGCGGAGCAGGTTTCGGGTGCACGCTCACGATTAAAACCAGGCTGTATAAAAAGCGGATGTAGCCGCCATGGGCCTTCTGCAACGGCACGATTTTCTATTTGCCTTTTAACCCTATCCATGTCTATTGTGGTCATTCTTTTTTATCCCCGAGGAATTGCAATGGACAGGTTGGCCACAGAAAAAATCATCAATAAAGCACGCACTCTTTTCTCAGTCTTTTTTTTGATATCGGCGATTTCATCATATAAAACGGGAGCCATGCCGGGTGTATATCTTTCTTTATTCATCGCCACCGGCATCTCCACTTCTCTGATGATTCTCAATTTCTTCTTCATTAGAAGAAAGCACATTCCGCTTTCCTTGATTTATTTTACCGTCACCACCGAGGCATTGACCGTATTTTTTGTAAAATTCTGCTTTCACTATGATTCTTATAATGGATTCGGCATGGCAATCAAGGAATCCGCCACGTTCATGATATGGTTCCTTTTCGCGGTAATCAACGGCCTGCGCTTCAACAAGCGTCTGAACCTGTACTACGGGGCCCTGTGGCTCGGTTCCTATTTCACGCTGATCATTCTGGGTGTCGCCATCGGCGATATGGTATTCGTCACCGATAACAAACTGGTATTCACGCCCCACGCACTCAGGGGATCGACGGAATTGGCGAAACTGCTTTTCATATCGGGAATTACCTATTTTCTATATCTCATGGGAGATTTCACTACAAGAAATATCGATAAAATCGAAACGGCCCGCCAGGAATCAATCAACAATTATTCTCTTGCCGGGAACCTTCTCAAAGCCATTACGTCGGTTACGCATGACCTGGTGACAAGCAGCAACGGCCTGTCGACTTCAACTGCGACTATAGAAACCATCATTCAGAAAAACGGCCAACTCATCACCGAGGCAAACGATAAAATGAACGGATTCTCCCTGAGTATAAAAAAAATTCATGAAAAAATAGCGAAACAGAACACATCGCTTGAACAGAACACCTCGGTCGTGAACGATTTGTCATCGCTTATAGACGACATCCACCGGGTCAGCACGGCCCAGAGCGACAGTGCGAAAAAGGCCCTTGAACAAGCCGCAATAAACGAGCGTAATATTTTAAAGAGCAAAAACGCCATTGGATTGATGCAGGCCAATTCGCGTAAAATTGAGGATATTTCCGAAACAATCAACGATATTGCTGATAAAACGAACCTTCTTTCTTTAAACGCTTCGATTGAATCGGCGCGCGCGGGAGAATACGGCAGGGGTTTTGCCGTTGTAGCAGATGAAATATCAAAACTCGCGGGAATCAGCATCGATTCATCGAAACAGATCGCGGCAATCATCAAGGAAACGGTAAAAAACAGCGAGGAAGTCGCTTTATCGGTTGAAGATATGTCGAGAAGCCTTAACGACATCATTGCATTCGTCAAAGACAACTACGATTTCACCAAAAACCTCAACCGCATATCGCAAGAGGAATACAGCAAAATGAAAAACCTGCTCGATTCCATAAAGACCATGGAAGTGATAACCGGTGAGGTAAAGAACCACTTTGATGAACAGGACCAGATGGCGCGTTCCCTGACGCAATCGTTCGACAGCATGAACGGCATGTCGCGCAGTGTAGTTGAAAATCTGCAGGATTTTATTAATATTTCGAAAAAACTCTCCCTTCGGTCTGCCGACATGCGTGATATTCTCGCCAGTGCCAATATCAGCTAGAAGGAGTATTTTCAATTACTGCGGTACGTCCTCTATTCAGGATAAACCTTCAGACAAAAAAACTATAAAAATCATTTTTTGCTTGATTAAATTAACGATCGTTAATTAATTTGTATTTATAAACCCGTTTTAAAGGAAAAAGCCATGGATTACAAGACCATCAAATTCATTACCGACAGCCATATCGCGCAGATCGTGCTCAACAGGCCCGCGAGCCTCAACGCATTGAACAGGGACATGTGGCACGATATGCTCGACGCCGTCAAGAGGACCGCAGCCGACGATTCGGTGCGCGCGGTCGTAATTTCGGGCGCAGAGGGGAACTTCGCCGCGGGGGGAGACATTGCCGACATGGTGGACCTGACGCCGCTTGAGGCGGCGCGGTTCGTGTTTCACCCGGTATTCAACGCGATCGAGGACCTGCCGGTTCCGGTTATCGCCGCGGTTTCGGGATACGCGCTGGGAGGAGGCATGGAGCTCGCGCTCGCATGCGATTTCAGGATCTTTTCCGAAACGGCCTCGGCAGGGTTCCCGGAAATCAACCTGGGAATTTTCCCCGGTGCGGGCGGCACTCAGCGGCTTCCGCTTCTCATAGGGCTCAGCCGAGCCAAGGAGCTGATCTTCACCGGACAGCGGATTGACGCGCGCAAGGCGCTCGAGTGGGGGTTGTGCGACCGGTTGGTCGCGGGGGATCCCCTTCCGGCCGCGCTTGAGATGGCGGCGAACTTTGCGAAAAAATCTCCGGTCGCACTGAAGGCCGCCAAGCGCGTGATGAATTTCGGCGCGATCCGCGGCATGCGCGCATCCATCCCGTTCGAAGAGGAGGCCTGGGCCGGCATTTTTTCGAGCGAGGACCAGAAGGAAGGCATGAGGGCCTTTCTTGAAAAACGCAAACCCGCATTCAAGGGGAAATAGGGTAATCATCATGAACAATGTCGTCATCGTCGCCGCATGCAGAACGCCGATCGGAAAGCTCGGCGGCGCGTTCAAAACTACGAGCGCGCTTGATCTCACGATACCCGTGATGAGGGAGCTTATCAGCCGCGCCGGCATACAGGGCGGCCAAATCGAAGACGTGATCTGGGGTTGCAATTACCAGAAGACCAACGGAGAGAACAACCTGGCCCGCGTCGCGGCGGTGAAATCCGGCCTGCCGACGAGCGTTCCCGGAATAACCGTGCACCGCAACTGCACCTCGTCCATGTCGTCGGTGCAGCTCGCCTACTACCAGATCAAGGCGGGCGAGGCCGACGTCATCATGGCCGGAGGCACGGACAGTATGAGCTGCGCCCAGTACACGGTCGACAAGCTCAGGTATGGCGCCAACATCGGGCACGCCGAGCTCCGCGATTCCATGTGGGACTCGCTGACCAACCTGGGCATCGGGCCCGCCATGGGAATAACCGCCGAGAACCTGGCCGGGATGCATTCGATCGGCAGAAAAGAGCAGGACGAGCTCGCATTGTTGAGCCAGAAGCGGGCGTTGAACGCCATTGACAAGGGGCTCTTCAGGGGTGAGATCGTTCCCGTACAGCTCAAAACGAAAAAAGGGAGCGTTACCGTAGACACCGACGAGCATCCACGGAGAGACACGACCATGGAGAGCCTGGCCGCGCTTTCGCCCAGCTTCAAGCAGGGCGGGACCGTGACCGCGGGAAACGCCTCAGGCATCAACGACGGGTCTGCCGGGGTCATCATGATGTCGGAGAAGAAGGCGGTCGAGCTTGGAGCGCCGGTCCTGGCGAGGATCGTGTCCACCGCGACCACCGGGGTCGATCCCGAGATCATGGGCATCGGGCCCGTATCGGCGTCGAAGCGGGCTCTTGCAAAGGCCGGTATCGCGCTTGATGAAATCCAGCTGATCGAGCTGAACGAGGCGTTCGCGGCCCAGTACCTGGCGTGCGAAAAGGAGCTCGGCCTCGACAGGGAGATCACGAACGTGAACGGCAGCGGCATAAGCCTCGGGCACCCGGTTGGGGCCTCGGGCGTCAGGCTGATCGTCACGCTGATACATGAGATGAAAAGAAGAAACGTATCAAAGGGACTGGCCGCGCTTTGTGCGGGCGGGGGGATGGGCACCGCCGTGGTGCTTGAAAGACAGATTACGGGAGAATGATTATGACGGCAAATCCATTGCTGGATTCACGGGATATGCGGTTCGTCCTTTTTGAAATGCTTGAGGCCCAGAGCCTCGTGAAATACGAAAGGTTCGGTGAGTTCGACCGCGACACGTTCGAATCGGTGCTCGACCTGGCTGAACAGATTGCTGCGGAGCAGGTGTACCCTGCAAACACGGCGAGCGACAGGACGGGAGCGCGGTTCGACCCGGCTACCGGAACGGTAACCGCGCCTGAAGTCCACGGGCCCGCACTGGCCGCCTTCAACGCGGCCGGGTTCACCGGCATCGGCAGCGATCCGCGGTGGGGGGGCATGGGAATGCCCGACGTGATTTATCGCGCGGTAATGGAATATTTTTTCGCGGCAGGAATCTCGTTCACCATGAACATCTCGCTGCTGGTCGGGGCCACCAACCTGGTCAAAAACTTTTATTTCGGCGAAGACAGAGACGTCATCCTGAAAAAGATGATAGCCGGAGAGTGGGGAGGCACCATGTGCCTGACCGAGCCTGAAGCGGGATCGGATGTAGGCGCGCTCAAGACCAGGGCCGTGAAACAGCCCGACGGGAGCTACCTCATCACCGGGCAGAAGATATTCATATCCGCAGGGGACAACGATCTATTCGAAAATATAATCCACCCCGTGCTCGCCCGCATCGAGGGAGACCCCGCAGGGACAAAGGGGATATCGATCTTCATGGTACCGAAATACCATGTGCGGCCCGACGGCTCGATCGGCGGGCGCAACGACGTCATCTGCTCGGGAATCGAGCACAAGATGGGGATCAAGGGATCGCCGACCTGCACGCTCAATTTCGGCGACAACGGCCGGTGCGTGGGCCGGCTGATGGGCGAGGAGCGCCAGGGCATGAAGATAATGTTCCAGATGATGAACGAAGCCAGGCTCGATGTCGCGCTGCAGGGCCTCGGCGTATCGAGCACTGCGTACATGCACGCGGTCACCTACGCGAAAAACAGGGGACAGGGAAGCGTTCCCGGGGAGAAGGGAACAGCGATGATCGTCGCGCATCCCGATGTGCGCCGCATGCTCCTGTGGATGAAGTCGCACGTGGAGGCCATGCGCATGGTCACCATGCTCGCGGCCCTTCAGGCCGACACCGCCCATGCCGGAGAAGGCAAAGAAGCCGCGGAAGCCGGCGCACTGCTCGACTTTCTCATCCCCATATGCAAGGCGGGGAACACCGACCTGGCCTGGCTGGTCACTTCGGAGGCGATCCAGGTGTACGGCGGGTACGGGTTCTGCTCCGATCACCCGGTCGAACAGCTGGCGCGCGACTCCAAGATACTCGCGATCTACGAGGGGACCAACGGCATACAGTCGATCGATCTGGCGATGCGGAAGCTCCTCATGAACCCGGGCATGGAGAATTTTTCGGTCTACAAAGCGAGGATAAGGGAAACTATCGGCCGGGCCAAAGCGGTCGTTGAGGATAAATACGTCAGGACCGTCGAAAACGGTCTGGATACGATGGAAGAGGTGGTCGGTTATCTGAAGAGGATCGCCGAGGAAAAGAACACGGCCGCGGTGCTCGCGGTTGCGACGCCGCTTCAGCAGGCCTTCAGGATGCTCACGCACGCATGGATGCACCTGTGGAGCCTCTCGATAACCGCGCCCAGGGCCGGCGAGCTGTGCGGCGCCCTTTCGGGCGGGGAACTCGATTCTCTGCTGGAGAACGATGCGGAGGCCGCGTACTATCACGGTAAAACCGTTTCATCGCGGTTTTATCTGGGCTCGGAGTTCATGAATTATTTCGGCATAGCGGAAAGCCTGATGGCCGGAGAGAACGCGGTCGCGGATTCGAGGCCAGGATCGTTCACCGGCGCGCTTCCCGGGTGAGGCGCTTTCTTCTTGCCATGGCCTGATCGATGATTTACAATAGCCGGTGTTTCACGGCACCGTGACGAGGAGGAAAACAATGAAGACATCACAGGAATATATCGAGAGCCTCAGGAAGCTGAACCTCGTCGTGTATATGTTCGGAAAGAGGGTGAAGAACGTGGTCGACGACCCGATAATCAGGCCGTCGCTCAACGCGGTCGCCATGACCTACGCGCTGGCCGCGAACCCTGAGTACGAGGACATCATGACCGCTACGTCCCATATCACCGGGAAAAAGATAAACCGGTTCACCCATATCCACCGGAGCGTCGACGACCTTGTCAAAAAAAGCAAGATGGGGCGGCTCATGGGGGCCTTCACCGGGTGCTGCTTCCAGAGGTGCGTGGGCATGGACGCGCTCAACGCGCTTTCCATGACCACCTACGACATCGACGCGAAACACGGCACGGAGTACAACAAGCGGTTTCTGAAATACCTCGAGTACGTGCAGGAAAACGACCTCGTTTGCGACGGCGCGATGACCGATCCCAAGGGCGACCGCTCGCTGCCGCCCCACAAGCAGCAGGATCCGGATCTTTTCCTGCGGGTGGTTGAGCAAAGGCCCGACGGTATAATCGTGCGGGGAGCCAAGGCGCACCAGACCGGCGCGGTGAACTCGCACGAGGTTATCGTGATGCCGACGATTTCGATGCGCGAGGAGGACCGGGATTATGCGGTTTCGTTCGCGCTGCCCAGCGACACAAGCGGCATCACCTATGTCATGGGCAGGCAGTCGTGCGACACGAGAAAGCTCGAAAAGGGAAAGATCGACCGGGGCAACGTAATTTTCGGCGGTCACGAGGCGCTCATCATTTTCGACGACGTGTTCGTGCCCTGGGACCGGGTGTTCATGTTCAGGGAGCACGATTTTTCGGGCCAGCTCGTCGAGCAGTTCGCATCGTACCACCGACAGAGCTACGCGTGCAAGGTCGGCGTGGGCGACGTACTCATCGGCGCGGCCCAGACCGCAGCCGAGTTCAACGGAGCAGACAGGGCATCGCACGTGAAGGACAAGATCATCGAGATGAACCACCTGAACGAGACCCTTTACTGCGGCTGCATCGCATGCGCGTCCGAGGGACACTGCGAGCCGAGCGGCACCTATTACGTCGACCCGCTGCTGGCCAACGTGCACAAGCAGAACATCACCCGCTATCCCTACGAGATAGCGCGCCTTGCCCAGGACATCGCCGGCGGTCTCATGGTGACCATGCCTTCGGAGGAAGACCTCAGGTCGTCCGAGATCGGAAAGTTCGTCGAAAAATATTTCAGGGGAAAAAGCGGCGTTCCCATGGAGCACCGCATGAGGATACTCCGCCTCATCGAGAACCTTACCATGGGAACGGCCGCGGTCGGATACCTCACCGAATCCATGCACGGGGCCGGGTCCCCTCAGGCGCAGCGCATCATGATCTCGCGGCTTGCCGGCATGGAGGACAAAAAGAACAAGGCGAAGCGGCTCTGCGGGATAATCAAGGACGAGGATACCTTGAAGTAAAGGGCCAAAACTCGGTGCAGGGCGATGCAAAATAACAAAAAGAGCGGATTGTCGGCCCTCGTCGTGGAAGGCGGGGGCATGCGCGGCATTTTCACAGCGGGCGTGCTTGATTCATTCGGCAGGTGCGGGTTCGACCCGTTCGGCCTGTACATCGGGGTCTCGGCCGGGGCCTGCAATCTCGCCTCACACCTCGCCGGGCAGTACGGCCGCAATTTCCGCATCAACACGACCTATTCGCTCGACCGGCGCTTCATAAACCCTCTGCGGTTCATCAGGGGAGGGCATTTCATTGACCTCGACTGGCTCTGGGATATCACGATCAGGGAGTGCCGTCTCGACCGCGCCGCAATATTCAAAACGCTGAAAAGAAAAAACGCGCAATACCTTGTCGTGGCCACATCGGCCGATACCGGCAGGGCGCTCTATCTCGAACCTGACGAGTTCACCCTCGAGCACTATCTCAAAGTGTCGAGTTCCCTCCCTTTGCTGTACCGCACGCTCCTCGAAACCGGAGACGGAAGGGCGAGCGACGGCGGGATTGCAGATTCAATACCGGTGATCGAGGCGTACCGGCGCGGGGCCACGGATATCACGGTGCTGCGCACCAGGCCGGGCAACTATGTAAAGCACGACAGGTTCTCGGTGGGCCCTCTCGGATTCGTCTTGAGGAAATATCCGAACCTCGCCGATTCGGTAAGGAAACGCGCCGAGCGATATATGGAAGCGGTGGATTTCATACGGAAACCGCCGGCCGGCGTGCAGGTGACCGAGATCGCGCCGAGCGGGAAGATACGGGCGGGCCGCACCACAAGGGACATCCGCAAGCTGGAGGAGCTGTACCGCGAGGGAGAGATTGCGGGTAAACGGCATGTGTTGGGGAAGGCGGAACTCTCTCTGTAGAGGCTTAGCGCGCTACGCCGCTACAGAGAGACATCTTAAATAAATTTTTTTGGAGGATCAATATGGGAATCGATAAAATCAAGAATATCGCGGTGATCGGAGCCGGGAACATGGGCCACCAGATAGCCACGCTGTGCGCGCTCGGCGGATTCAGGACGACGTGCACCGACGTGAACGGCGAGGTGCTGAAAAAAGCCGAAAATTTTTTCAACAGCTACACTGTCAGCCGCGTTGAAAAGGGAAAGCTGAGCGCGGATGCGGCGCGCCAGGCGCAGGCCAATATCCGCTTCGTGCCGGACATGAAAGAGGCCGTGAAGGACGCCGATTACGTCATCGAGGCTGTTGTCGAGCTGCTCGACCTGAAAAGAAAGATCTTCGCTGACCTCGACCGCATGGCGCCGAAGCACGCGATACTCGCGACGAACAGCTCGCGCATGGTGAGCTCCCTTATCGCCGATGCGACCTCCCGGCCCGAGAAGGTGATCAACCTGCATTTCTTCAATCCGGCCCTGGTCATGAAGCTCGTCGAGGTGGTCAACGGACCGCACTGCGCGCCCGAGACTGCGGATGTTTCATTCAAGCTGTGCGAGAAGCTCGGCAAGGTTCCGGTCATGCTCAACAAGGAGGTAGAGGGATTTTTGTTGAACAGGATGCTGGGCGCGCTGCTCAGGGAGGCCCTGTGGCTGCATGACATGGGCGTCGCCTCGTTCGAAGACATCGACAAGGCGTGCCTGTACGGCGCAGGGCATCCCATGGGGCCGTTCAGGCTCATGGATCTCACCGGTATAGACCTGGAATACACCATGCGCATGGAGGCTTTCAGGAGGACGGGCGACAGGGCGCAGCTTCCTTCCCCGGGAGTTGCTGAGCGCTATTTCAGGGGCGACTACGGCGAAAAGACCGGCAGGGGCTGGTTCGACTATTCACAGAAGAAAAAATAGGCGTAGTGATTTAATCGGCGGCGAAAAAAGACGGCCACGGAGGCACCGAGGGCGCAGAGAGAAGTCGTATAAGTACAGGG
>Ga0116155_10001656_pt1 | contig 15848 bp, 13 predicted proteins | sample AD_UKC032_MetaG_FD_89890 | JGI IMG/M metagenome (GOLD analysis project Ga0116155, IMG submission 89890) | Active sludge microbial communities of municipal wastewater-treating anaerobic digesters from USA - AD_UKC032_MetaG | ecosystem: Engineered > Bioreactor > Anaerobic > Digestate | place: USA...
CATCTGGTTCAAGAGCGCCAGTACGGATGAAGTCCTTGATCTTACGGCTACTGCTGGTTTTCCCGGTCTGGCGGTCCAGCAACTGCTGCTGGACTACGACAATTCGGCGGATATCGTCGGCATCCAGGGCACCTACAGATTTTAAGGCTTTAGCCTGAATAACCAAAGCCGGGGATTGAATCCCCGGCTTTTTTCATTCTGGAATGATCTTCGTAGATTCGGGTCAGCGGCAGGCTCAAGCCAACGCTCTTCAGTTCCGCTGCTTCCCGTGCGCCATACGATTCCTGTTTCCTTCTTACGGGTGCGTCCGAACCCAATCACGCATCACTTCGTTGACGCGGGTTTGCCAACCCTTGCCGGTGGCCTTCAGGGCTGCGAGCACGTCGGCGTCGAAGCGGACGGTGGTGGGCACTTTGAGCGGCGCTTTTTGCGGGCCGCGCGTCCGGCGGCGTTCGGCCAACGCCGCGCGCACGGCGGCAGGGCCGCCTTCGCGCACCACGACCGCCTTTTCCCAAAAAGCCCGCTCTTCGTCGGGGTCGAGCGGGCGATCCTCGCCCGGTGCTTCCGCGATCAACGCCTCCCACTCTTCATCGGTCTTTGGAAAAGGCCGCTCGATAACGTTTGATTTCATGTTTTTCCGCCTTCCGCAACGAGATGGCGCGGAACTCGTCGCCATCCTCGACATAAGTCAGATGTACCAGACGACCGTTCAAAAAGCCCAACAGATTGATTCTCTGCTCGCCATATTCTTCGCGGTCGTCTTCCCACGTTACCACTGGATGATCGAACACAGCCTCACAGCCGACGAAATCAAACCCGTGCTTTTTCAGGTTGGCTTGGCGCTTGGCGTCGTCAAAGGTGATCATGGGAAAATTGTAGACCGGCGATCATCACACCACGGTGGGTTACGGCGCGCCTCAACCGTGGCGTTCCATGGATCAGTTTTCGCAGGGCGCGCCTAACGGTCATGGCGTTGGAACGTCACCCAGGACGATGAAAGTCGGTACTTTCATGGCAACCCACCCTGCGACTTACAGCAAAATGAGAATTACTATTACTAAGGGTGCGTCCGAACCCAATCACGCATCACTTCGTTGACGCGGGTTTGCCAGCCCTTGCCTGTGGCTTTCAGGGCTGCGAGCACGTCGGCGTCGAAGCGGACGGTGGTGGGCACTTTGAGCGGCGCTTTCTGTGGGCCGCGCGTCCGGCGGCGTTCGGCTAACTTCTCCCGCAACTCGGCGTAGGAGTGGCTGACGATGGCATCGTTCCAGTCTTCCGGTGTCGTGCGCGGATTGTCCTCGTCTTCCGCGATGTCCTCGTCGGTCATCGCTCGCACCCGCGCCCAATCGGTTTGATCGGAGGGTGGAGATTCAGACGGGGTAGTTTTTCCAATAGGATTGTTGCTCATGGCGGTCCGCCTTACGGATGGAGATAATGTGATCGCCGGTTTCGCGGGGCGTGTGAACCACCAGGACCACCACCCCGTTCCATAACCCCAAGGTTTGCAAGCGCAATTCGCCATAGGCTTCGCGGCGATCTTCGCGCGTGATCGTGAACCCCCGAAAAACCACCTCACAGCCGACGAAATCAAACCCGTGCTTTTTCAGGTTGGCTTGGCGCTTGGCGTCGTCAAAGGTGATCATGGGAAAATTGTATTAACAATTAGAATGGTTGTCAAACAATTTGTTAGTCGTAGGATGCGGTGAGCTTGCGAACCGCATCCTACTCACTGAGAACGGGGCGGGTGGCAAAACCCTATCTTACACTGGGAATTAGCCAAATCGAGAAAGCCGGGGAACCGTCCCCGGCTTTATTTTGGGCGGCGCATAATGGGAGGAACGGCGGTCCCGCCGCGTGTTTCGACAGCCTGACGAGAGGACATTCACGATATGAGTAACGCAGCATCCATCCGCCGGGTGGCGGTTCTGGGCGCGGGTGTGATGGGCGCGCAAATTGCCGCTCATCTGGCCAACGCCGACGTGCCGGTGGTGTTGTTCGATCTACCGGCCAAGGAAGGTGATCCCAACGGGATCGTGACCAAGGCCATTGCGAGCATGGTCAAGCTCAGCCCGGCCCCGTTTGCGACCAAGGAACGGGCCGAATTGATCCAACCCGCCAACTACGACCAGCACCTGGAGGAACTGCGGAGCTGCGATCTGTTGATCGAGGCCATCGCCGAGCGTCCAGACTGGAAAGCCGACCTGTACAAGAAGATTACGCCCTATCTCAACGACCGGGCGATTCTAGCCACCAATACCTCCGGCCTGCCGCTGAGTATGCTGGCCGAGTCGGTGCCCGAAAACGTGCGCCCCCGGTTCTGCGGCATCCACTTCTTCAACCCGCCGCGCTACATGGCGCTGGTGGAAGTGATTCCCTGCCAGACCACCAATCCAGCCATTCTGGACCTGCTGGAAACCTTCCTGGTCAGCACGCTGGGCAAGGGCGTGATCCGCGCCAAGGACACTCCCAACTTCATCGCTAACCGCATCGGCGTGTTCTCGATGGCCGCCACCATGCACCACACCCAGGCCTTCGGGCTGGGGCTGGACCTGGTGGACGCGCTGACCGGCCCGGCCATCGGTCGGCCCAAGAGCGCCACCTTCCGCACCGCTGACGTGGTCGGGCTGGACACCCTGGGCCACGTGATCAAGGGTTCGGCGCTGGCGCTGAAGCAGGATCCGTGGCGGCAATACTTCGTCGCGCCCGCCTGGCTGGACGCGCTGATCGCCAAGGGCGCGCTGGGCCAGAAGACCAAGGCCGGCATCTACGCCAGCAAGGGCAAGCAGGTGCTCGATCCGGTTGCGGGCGCTTACAAGGATGCCGGCGCCAAGCCGGATGCAGCGGTGCAGGCGATCCTCAAGATCAAGAACCCGGCTGAAAAATTTGCCGCGCTGCGCGCCAGCGACCATCCAGAAGCCCAATTCCTGTGGGCCATCCAGCGCGATGTGTTCCACTATGCGGCGGTGCTGCTGGCCGAAATCGCCGACACCGCCCGCGATATTGACCTGGCGATTCGCTGGGGCTTTGGCTGGAGCATGGGGCCGTTCGAGATCTGGCAGGCCGCCGGCTGGCGGCAGGTCGCGGAGTGGATCGAGGAAGACATCGCTGCCGGCAAGGCGATGACCAAGACCCCGCTGCCGGCGTGGGTCAAGCAGGTGGATGGCGTGCATCGGCCGGAAGGCTCCTACTCGGCGTCCGAGGATGCCTACAAGCCGCGTTCCACCCTGCCGGTCTATCAGCGCCAGCCGTATCCCGAACTGGTGCTGGGCGAAGCGCCGCATCGCTACGGCGAGACGGTCTGGGAGAACAGCGGCGTGCGGCTGTGGACCACCGGCGACGGCATCGGCGTGATCAGCTTCAAGAGCCGGATGCACGTGATCGGCGATGACGTGCTGGACGGCGTACTGGAGTCGCTCAAGATCGCCGAGCAGAAGTTTATCGGCGTGGTGATCTGGCAGACCGAAGCCCCGTTCAGCGCCGGCGCCAATCTGGCTCAGGCGATTCCGGTGGTGATGGCCGGCGATTTCGAGACGTTTGAGAAGGGCGTCGCCAAGTTCCAGCAAACCACCGCTGCGCTGCGTTATTCGGCGATTCCGGTGGTAGCGGCGGCGCAAGGGCTGGCGCTGGGCGGCGGCTGTGAGTTCCTGATGCACAGCGACCGGGTGGTCGCGGCGCTGGAAAGCTACATCGGCCTGGTCGAGGTCGGCGTCGGTCTGATTCCCGCCGGCGGCGGCTGCAAGGAATTCGCGCTGCGCGCCATGAACGAGGCCAAGGGCGGCGATTTGCTGCCGTTCCTGCGCGGCTACTTCGAGGCGATGGCGATGGCCAAGGTCTCGCGCAGCGCCGAAGAGGCCAAGCAACTCGGCCACCTGAAGGCGTCCGACATCATCGTGTTCAACGCCAACGAATTGCTGTACGTCGCCAAGGCCCAGGCGCGGGCGCTGGCCGAGTCCGGCTATCGGCCGCCGCTGCCGCGCAAGATTCGGGTGGCGGGCCGCACCGGCATCGCCGCCTGTCAGATGGCGCTGGTCAACATGCGGGACGGCGGCTTTATCTCCGCCCATGACTACCTGCTGGGCGTCAAGATCGCCACCGCGCTGTGCGGCGGCGATGTGGATCCCAACACGATGGTGGACGAAGAATGGCTGTTGGGGCTGGAGCGCAAGGCCTTCGTCGAACTGGCCAAGACCCCACAAACCCAGGCCCGGATCGAGCAGATGCTCAAGACCGGCAAGCCGCTGCGTAACTGATTGACGGGAGAAGCATTCATGAGCAAGCAAGTACAGGACGCCTACATCGTCGCCGCCGCGCGCACGCCGGTCGGCAAGGCGCGTGGCGCGTTCCGCAACACCCGTCCGGACGATCTGCTGGCCCACGTGCTGCGTGGGGCGGTGGCGCAGTGTCCGGGCCTGGACCCGAACCTGATTGATGACGTGATCGTCGGTTGCGCCATGCCGGAAGGCGAGCAGGGCATGAACGTAGCCCGCATCGGCGTGTTGCTGGCCGGGCTGCCGGAAAGCGTGTCGGGCGTGACCGTCAACCGGTTCTGCGCCTCCGGGGTGCAGGCGGTGGCGCAGGCTGCTGACCGCATCCGGCTGGGCGACGCCGACGTGATGATCGGCGCCGGCACCGAGACCATGACCATGATCCCGATGGGCGGCAACAAGATCGCCCTCAACCCCGAGGTGTTCGCCAGGGACGAGAACATCGGCATCGCCTATGGCATGGGTCTGACGGCGGAAAAGGTCGCGGAGCAGTGGAAGATTTCCCGCGAGGATCAGGACGCCTTCGCGGTGGAAAGTCATCGCCGCGCAGTCGCCGCGATCACCGGCGGCGAGTTCAAGCAGGAAATCCTGCCCTACACGGTGCTTGACCGCCGGCCGGACAGCAAGACCATGCAGGTGAAAATCCGCGAGCGGGTGGTGGAGAACGACGAAGGCCCACGGCCTGATAGCAACATGGCGGGGCTGGCCAAGCTCAGGCCGGTATTCGCGGCGCGGGGCAGCGTTACCGCCGGCAACAGCTCGCAGATGAGCGACGGCGCCGGGGCGGTGGTGCTGATGAGCGAGCGGATGGTCAAGCAGTTGAACCTGAAGCCGCTGGCCCGCTTTGTCAGCTTCGCGGTGGCCGGCGTGCCGGCGCAGATCATGGGCATCGGCCCTATCGCTGCGATTCCGAAGGCGCTGAAACTGGCGGGCTTGACCAAGGATGACATTGACTGGTTCGAGTTGAACGAAGCGTTCGCCGCGCAAAGTCTGGCGGTGATCCGCGACCTGGACCTCAATCCGGCCAAGATCAACCCGCTGGGCGGCGCGATTGCCCTGGGGCATCCGCTGGGCGCGACCGGCGCGATCCGCATCGCCACGCTGCTGCACGGGATGCGGCGGCGCGGCGGCAAGTACGGCATGGTGACCATGTGCATCGGCACCGGCATGGGCGCGGCGGGCATCTTCGAGGCGCTGTAATGAAGCAGGGCGGTTTAAGCGCCGCCCGAAGTTCCGAAAAAACCCGTTGGCGAAAGCCGGCGGGTTTTTTTATGTCCCGAATGACAGCAAGCCGCGCTGCGTGTACGCTTGAATACCGATTGCAGACATCGCTGATGGGAGGTCGCCATGACCGCGATTGCCGTTGCCCCCACCCCTGTGAAGCCGCCCACCGTGCCGCCGCCGGGGGCGGGTATGGCCGTTAGGCCGCTTACCACGCCATCCTCCGAGATCATTTACCCCGACAGCGACGGACAGCCCATGGCCGACAACACCCGGCAATTCCGCTACATCGTCACGATTCAGGGTGGCCTGGCCGCGCTGTTCGCCGACCGACCCGACGTGTTCGTGGCCGGCGATCTGCTCTGGTATCCGGTCGAAGGCAATAACCGATTGCGGGCCGCGCCCGACGCGATGGTGGTGTTTGGCCGCCCACCTGGCGACCGGGGTTCCTATATGCAATGGCGGGAGGAGGGTATCGCGCCGCAAGTTGTGTTCGAGGTGCTGTCGCCCGGCAACACCGTGGCCGAGATGACCCGCAAATTCCGCTTCTACGAACGCTACGGCGTGGAGGAGTACTACGTTTACGATCCGGATCGCGGTAGTCTGGATGGCTGGGTGCGCCGGGGCGAGTATTTGGAGGATATACCGGACATGGAAGGCTGGGTCAGTCCGCGCCTGCGCGTGCGCTTCAGCCTGGACGGTCACGATCTGGTGCTCTATCGGCCCGACGGTCGGCGGTTCGAAACGTTTCTGGAACTGGAGCAGCGGGCCGAGGCGGAGCGGCAACGCGCCGAGGCGGAGTGGCAACGCGCCGAACGGCTGGCCGAGCGATTGCGCGCGCTGGGCGTTGATCCCGACGCTCTGGACGCTGGCTAATCAAGCAGGCAAGACCAACAGTGAGGATAAAAGTATGGCCATGACACGGGTAGATGCGGGGCGCGGTTGGGGTTGGATCGTCGAGGGCTGGCAATTATTTGTCAAGGCGCCGGGAATCTGGATCGTGATCATGCTGATTTATCTGGGGATCAGCGTGGTGTTGTCGCTCATTCCTTTCGTTGGGAGTTTGGCTTCCATGCTGGTGTCGCCGGTGCTGGCGGGCGGGATGCTGTATGGCGCGGCGACGCAGGTGCGGGGCGAATCGCTGGAAATCACCCACCTGTTCCGGGGCTTCCAGGATCAGGAGCGGATGGGGCCGCTGGTCCTGCTCGGGGCGATCAGTCTGGGCGGCTATGTGCTGATGGCGCTGGTGGTCGTTCTGTTCATGGGCGGTGGCTTGATGATGGGAGCCGCGATGGACAGTACAGGCGCCATCGTTCCCCCCGAGGCCATGGGCGGGCTGTTCGCCGGCGCCGGTCTGCTCGCCGGGTTGATTCTGCTGGTGGTCCTCGCGCTGATTACCATGGCGCTGTTTTATGGAGTACCGCTGGTGATGCTGGGCGGGCAGAACGCCTGGCCCGCTGCGCAGGACAGCGTCGCTGCCTGCTGGACCAACATGTTGCCGCTATTGGTGTTTGGCCTGATCTATCTGGTGCTGGTGGTCGTGGCCATCATCCCATTCGGCCTGGGTTTGCTGATCCTGGGGCCGGTAACGGTCGGCGCGGTCTACGCCAGCTATCGCGAGGTGTTCGGGGTCGGGGTCAATTCGGCCCGGTAGGGCGATTGGCCTGAAAACAGACGGGGAAGTGAAACGCCGCCTGGCGAATTCAGGCGGCGGCGATGGGGACGACGGCGGGGTATGCACAAGGCGGCGAGAGACGGCTGGCCATGTCGCATCCTCGCCGCTGTCAGCTTATCCCGGACAGCAGCGACTTGATCAGCCGCGCCCGCAGCAATTGCACCGCTTCAAACACTTCCTGCGCGGTTTCCACATACAGCGGTCCGGCTTCGCGGTACACGCTGCCGCGATTGCCTACCAGGCTTACTTCAACCCGGATTTTCCGCACCATTTTGGTCTGCTGGTTATCCCACACCAGCGCGCGATCGGCGGCGATGGCAAATGACATGACGGCATCTCTCCAACGTAAGTCTCAATTCCGGCGCAAACTTCAGGGTTTGAGCCAACGAACGCCACGGCGTCAAGCTGGATTGATGCATATCGAATGCCAAAGCTAGAATTTAAATTCTTCGATCAGTAATTGCAGTTGCAACAGGCTCTGGGTGCTGATGTTCTGAAGCCGGAAGCCGGTGTCGTAGAAATCCGGATTGACATCCCGACCACTCCACAGGCTCTCGGCTTCCAGATGAATGCGCTGGCGCGGCGCATTTTCCTTGGGAACGTCTACCCACAGACGAAAGGTCTGGTTGGACGGTATGGGTTTGTCGCTGACCAGGCGGATGCCCTGCTTGTTGATATCTACGACGTGCCCCAGCAATTCGCCGGTGTCTTCGTCGAAGACGCGCAGATACATGACCAGATACCAGCGTTTGAGCCGGCGGTTGTTAACGCCGCTAATCGGGTCGGCGGAACTCATGGCGAACTCCTGGCAAATGGGGGGAACTGGCGCGCGACCAGCCGGATGGTCCAGTTGGAGGGATGGGCCATCCAGCGATGGTTATCACCGCTCTCCGGGGGAATCAGAGTCATGGCCGAGGTTCATGCCGGCACAGCCGGGTTCAGGCTATAGGTGCAGGTGAAGCTGGCCTGGTCAAGAATATGGTCGGTAATCGCGGCCAATACCTCAGTTCCGGTGAATTTACCTTCGATCGGGCAACGCGCTACATCGAGCGCATAGAGGGTGAAGGTATAGTGATGGACAATGCTGTCGTTCCACGGCGGGCAGGGACCATCGTAGCCAAAATAGTCGCCGGCCATGGCGGGATCGCCAGCAAACCATTCCCGGTAATTGTTAATCCCCTGACGGGCGCCACGCGGACCGTCCGGCCCCGCTTTGCCGCCGGCTGTCACGCCGTCGGAGAATTCGCCCGCCAGGATGCGCGCCGGCGCCGGGGGCAAATCCACCAGAATCCAGTGAAAGAAATCGGTGCGCGGCAGGTCGGCGGGTACGACCCGGTCTTCCTGGTTGACATCATCGGCGCGGGTCGGCACATCCCGGTCATAGCAGATCAACACCAGCGACCGTGTGCCTGGGGGCAGGTCGCTCCATTCCAACGGTGGGTTGCGGTTAGCGCCAAGAGTCACATGCTGGTCGGGATCGAAAACGCCGAACGCATAGTCGGCGGGAATCGGTTGCTGATCGCGCAAGACAGGACTGGTGAAGCGCATGACATTTCTCCTTGATCGAGCGTATCGAAAGCAGAGGCAGGGGTCATCGGAGCGTGAGTCCAGGCCATGATCAGGCGGTCGCATCACTGAAACCCAGCAGCGCGTCGCCAGCCATGGGGATCATTCGACTGGTTTCTCCCGTTTCTCAAAGAATCGTTGTCGCTTGTACAATGCCGGGCGACCGGGCTGACCTTAAGAGTTCATATGATAAACCAATAACAGGTCAACCTACTTCTTTCCGCCCTGAAGGAAGGGTTTGCTTGCGGAAAAACTTTGATGAACGATCAAAATTCGCGCCATGGAGCCGGAGAAACCGCACTATCGGGGCAAAGTCCTGCTACGACTGAATCCGGTAAACGGCTGATAGGCGAATCAGCGCCATCGTGGCCGCCCAAGCCCAGGGAATCCATAACCACTCGTCGTCATTCCAATAGCCAGACCCTGGTTGGCAAGGCGGGCACACAGCGCATCAAGCGCTCACCGGTCAAGACCGCGTTATACATGGTCGGGGTGCTGATGATGCTGTTCAGCGCCACCATGTTGCCGCCAATGGCGATGGCCTGGTGGTACGACGGCTACGCCCTGGTCGTGCCGTTCGCGCAGACGATGGCGGCAACGCTGGGGCTGGGCCTGCTGTGTTGGCTGCCGGTGTACCAGTTCAAAATTGATTTGCGCAACCGGGACGGGTTCATTCTGGTAGTGGCGTTCTGGGTCTTGTCGTCGCTGCTGGGCGCTTTGCCGTTCATGCTGTCCGAGAATCCGCACATGCGGCTGGTGGATGCGGTGTTCGAGACCGTTTCCGGCCTGACCACCACCGGCGCGACCGCGCTCCCCGGGTTGGAGCGAGTGCCCAAGTCTATTTTGTACTACCGGGCGCAACTGCATTTCCTGGGCGGGATCGGGATCGTCGTGCTGGCGGTGGCCCTGCTGCCGATGCTGGGCATCGGCGGCATGCAGCTTTACCGGGCTTCGACGCCGGGGCCGATGAAAGATGAGAAGCTGACGCCCCGGATCACCGAGACCGCCAAGAATCTGTGGTTGATTTACGTCGGGCTTAATTTTGCGTGTTTTCTGGCGTACTGGCTGGCCGGGATGAGCGCCTTCGACGCCGTCTGCTACAGCTTTACCACCATTTCCCTGGGCGGGTTGGCGCCTCATGACGCCAGCATCGGCCATTTTCAGAACCCGGTGTTCGAATGGATCACCGTCTTTTTCATGCTGGTAGCCATGGTCAACTTCGCCTTGTACTTTCTGGCCTGGCGTTCGCGCAGCCTCAAGGTGGTGTACCACGATCCCGAATTCAGATTCTGTATGAAAGTGGTGGCTGGAATCGTCGCCTTGGCCTGCCTGCATCTCTACCTGGATGGAATGTCGTGGTGGACGTCTATTCATCTCGGGGTTTTCCAGGGTATTTCGATTATTAGCGGCACTGGTCTGGTCACGGCAGGCTATCCTGTCCACGACAGTTGGCCGGCGTTCGTGCCGTTGCTGTTGTTGCTGGGCAGTTTCTTCGGCGGCTGCGTCGGCTCGACCTGTGGCGGCATCAAGGCCATCCGTTTCCTGTTGCTGTACAAGCAGAGTGTGCGTGAAACCCGGCTGCTGGTTCGGCCGACCGCGCAGATCGCGGTCAAACTGGGCGATCATCCCATTCCTGACCCGGTCATGCAGGCGGTATGGGGCTTCTACTACCTTTACATTTTTTGCTATTGCGCTTTTTCGCTGGCGCTGGCGGCGACCGGTGTGGACCTGGTGACGGCGTTTGGCACCACGGCGGCCTGCCTGAACAACATGGGGGTGGGTTTGGGCGAGACGGCGGGCGGTTTCGGCGTGCTGAGCGATACCGCCACCTGGTTGATGTCAGTGGCCATGCTGGTCGGACGGTTGGAAGTCTTCCCGTTGCTGGTCTTGTTCCTGCCGGATTTCTGGAAGTAAAGGTTTGGGCCAACAAAATGAAAGAAACCGATTTTGACGAACCAAGGGATACTGGATCATCGCCAGCCACCGTTCGGCCCAGGCTCGATCCGGCAGTCATCACCGAGTTTCCCCTGAGCCAGACGACGATGGGTGGCAAAAAGCAATCGGTCGTGGTCCGGCGGTCACCGCTCAAGACCGCGTTGTACATGATCGGTGTGCTGATGATCCTGTTCAGCGCCACGATGTTGCCGCCGATGGGGGTGGCCTGGTGGTACGACGGATATGCCGTGATTCTGCCCTTCGCCGAAGCGATGGGGGCCATGTTGGCGCTAGGCCTGCTGTGCTGGCTGCCGGTGTACCGCTACAAAGTGGATCTGCGCAACCGCGACGGCTTCGTGGTGGTGGTAGGGTTCTGGTTTCTGCTGTCGCTGATCGGCGCGTTGCCGTTCATGCTGTCCGACAACCCGCACGTGCCGCTGGTGGACGCGGTATTCGAGACCGTTTCCGGCCTGACCACCACCGGTGGCACTGTGCTCTCCAACCTTGACACTATGCCCAAGGCGATTGTCTATTATCGGGCGCAACTGAATTTCCTGGGCGGCATGGGCATCATCGTGCTGGCGGTGGCGTTGCTGCCGATGCTGGGAGTTGGCGGGATGCAGTTATACAAGGCGGAAACGCCGGGGCCGATGAAGGACGAAAAGCTCACGCCGCGCATCACCGAGACCGCCAAGAACCTCTGGTATATCTACGTCGGCCTGAATGTGGCGTGCACCCTATCGTATTGGGCGGCGGGGATGAGTTTTTTTGATGCCGTATGCCACAGTTTTGCAACAATGGCGCTGGGTGGTTTTTCCACCCATGACGCCAGCCTTGGCTATTTCAACAGCCAGGCCATCGAACTGATCGCCGGGTTTTTTACCATGATCGCGGCGGTGAATTTTGCGCTCTACTTTCTGGCCTGGCGCGGGCGCAGCCTCAAGTATGTATGGCGGGACGCCGAGTTTCGCTTCTTCATGGCGGTCATGACCGGGATCGTGGTTGCCACGTGTGGTTATCTTTATTACCGCGGCCACTATTCCTTGTGGGGATCGGTCTATCACGGCTTTTTTCAGAGTTTCTCGATCGTCACCAGCAATGGTCTGACTACGACAGGCTATCCGGCGGAATGGCCGTTATTCGTGCCCCTGTTGCTTCTGTTGGCCAGTTTTTTTGGCGGCTGCGTCGGTTCAACCTGCGGCGGCATCAAGGCGATCCGTTTTTTGTTGCTGTACAAGCAGAGTGTGCGTGAGGCGCGGCTGCTGATTCGCCCGTCCGCACAGATTGCGGTCAAGCTGGGCGACCATGCTGTCCCTGACCGGGTGATGCAGGCCGTCTGGGGATTTTATTATCTGTACATCTTTAGCTACTGCTTCTTTTCGCTGGCGCTGGCGGCGACTGGTGTGGATTTGGTCACGGCGTTCGGAACGGCCGCGGCTTGCCTGAACAACATGGGGGTGGGTTTGGGGGAGACATCTGGCGGTTTCGGTGTGCTGAGCGATACCGCTACCTGGTTGATGTCAGTGGCCATGCTGGTTGGGCGGCTGGAAGTCTTCCCGTTGCTGGTCTTGTTCCTGCCGGATTTCTGGAAGTGAAGCGACCACGGCTCAACAATTAGTCGGGATCTGGACGTTGGTCGGTCATCGGATTCGGGTGATCTTTGCGCCGCTTCCAGCTTCTGGGTCACGCCAAGCTGTTTTGATCCACTGTCGCCTGCTGTTCGTAGCGCAGTTGCACCACTTCCGCGCCCACCAGCTCGCGCAACCGTTTCAATAGCGCCTCGCTGGGTTTAACCCGCCAATCAGAGCCAAACGCCAGTTCCACCCGCGCCACGGGGCCGCTGTATTCCAGCCACACCGCACACCGGCCATCGGTGCGATGTTCCGCCAGTAGGGCGGCCAGCGCGCGCAAGATTCCCGCCTCGCACTGGCGCGCATTCACCCGCAGCACCAGCCGCCGGGCATATTCGGCGCGCGCTTCATCCAGGCTCAACACCCGCTCGACAGTCAGCCGCGTGGTCTGGTTGAACTCATCCCAGCCCAGCGCGCCTTGCATCAGCATAATGGCGTCCTCAACAATCAAGGACCGATGCCGTTCGTAGACCTCTGGAAAAATACGCACTTCGATCCGCCCACTGTCATCGTCCAGGGTCACGAACGCCATGCGTCCCCCCCGGTTGGCGTTGCGGGTGCGCACGCTCACCACCAGACCAGCGATCAACACCGAGCGGTTATTGCCCCGGCGCAACGTTCCGTTATTGCCGGCCAGGTCATACAGCCGCGTGGTGTGGAGCGCGGCCAGTTCCGCCGCTACCTGGCGGATGGGATGACCGGTCAGATAGACGCCCAGGGTTTCCTTTTCGCCACGCAACCGCTCCTCTGCGCTCCATTCCGGCTTTTTGGCGATATGCAAGGGCCGGACGGGTGTTTTCTCGGCGGCGGCCAGTCCAAACATGTCGTTCTGACCGGCAGCGTCATTGCGGGAATGCTGCTCGGCCAGTTGCAACGCCTCTGGCAATTGCGCCATCAGCGTCGCCCGGTTGGCGCCCAGTTCGTCGAACGCCCCGGAACGGATCAACGATTCCAGCACCCGGCGGTTGAGCTTGCGTAAATCCACCCGCTGACACAGATCGAACAGATCGCGGTAGGGGCCGCCCCGCGTCCGTTCCTGCATCAGCGCCTCGATGGCGGCCTCCCCAACGCCCTTGACTGCGCCCAGACCGTAGCGAATCTCACCGGTTTCACCGACCGTGAAGCGGTATTCCGAGACATTGATGGCCGGCGCCGCCAGATTGAGGTTCATGCGGCGGCATTCCTCGATGAACACCACCACTTTGTCGGTCTTGTCCATGTCCGAGGACAGCACCGCCGCCATGAACGCCGCCGGGTAATGCGCCTTCAGCCAGGCGGTTTGGTAGGACAACAGGGCATAAGCGGCGCTGTGGGAGTTGTGTACGACGATGCCGTTAGCAATAAAATTATGGTGCTCTTGCACTGTCAAGTCGTAGGTATCCGCAACTCCCTTGGGTACGATGGACACAACGCGGTCCCAGAATAGATCGGAATCCGCCAGATCGCTCAGGCATTGTGAACCCAGAAATCGCGCGAGACGCCCGACTGTGGTTCGCCGAAAACCCCGTTTGGCCATTGATCCCTGGCCCAGAAATTCCTTCATGGATACCCCGGAGCGTTGTTCCAGTTCTTTCCAGGTCAGGCCAAACCGGGCGCGTTCAGCGGCGACCCAAGCGCGGACTTCGGCTGGAATCGTGTCCTTGCTGGTCATGCCCGGTTGAACGGAAGCCAAATACCGGCGCAGGATTTCAATCTGGGCTTCGCGTCCCACGATATGGAGCGCAATCCGCTCGACAAAGATTTCCAGCATCGCCTCCCCAAGCAAACTTACGGCAAACCCTGGGCGCAAACCACCCCGATACTTGAATTGTTTCGATGCGATCCGGCTAACGATGCCAAGACGCAATAACAGGTTTTGCACCCCCTCAGCCAGTTTTCGTGAAGAGGTTGCATAGAAGGGGGGTAAGGCCGCCCGCTTCTCGGTGGCAATAAAGCCATCGCCAGCCCACAAGCGTCCCAGGAACAGTTCCAAATCGGCATCGCACAATTCAAACACGGGAGAGGGGATTTGTTTTTCCGTGGCCTTGCGTCCGAGCAAATCCAATTCCTGCGCCCACTCAAACGCACCGCTACGGCGTGGGAGGGCTTCCGGCTCTACCGCCAGAGCCAGGGAACCACAAGTCGTTGGGCGGGCATTCCAGGGTATTTGTCCCGCATGGAAGCGTCGGTCCTGGCCGGTGCTGACGCATACTTCCAGACGGTTATTGGAACGGGGATAGACTCGCGCTACCGAGTTAGGAAATTGCGCTACGGCGGCAGCGAAATCCGCTACCAGCAACGGCTCATTGCCGTAAAAATACAGGCAAGTGGGGTGGCAAGTATTACCTTCCGATAACAAACCCGCAAGAGTAATGAGTTTATGCCTGGGCCAAGATTTTTTGGCAGCAATCTGGAGTTTCCGAGGCACCGCGATACGGTCGCCAATACGAAGATTTTCCAGAAGAGTCCAACCATTCAACACCCGGAACGGATGATTAGCCGTAGCAGTAATCCGTTTACCCAAGGCGGTCGTAAGTTCAAATACTGGTTTTTGACCATTCCATACGACATCAGAAATCGGCCTGATCTGTAATTTGCCATGATCAGCCAGTGCATGAATTGAAAATTCGCGTGGATTTTTAAAAAGCGCCTCGACTGTGGTTTCCTCTCCAGTATCCGCCTCTATAATAATAGTATTGCCACTTAAACATCTGTTAAAGCCATAGCCCGCGAATTTGTCTATTAAATCAAATATATAAGAAGCAGTTTCCGGTTCAACCTGGCGTTCTACCGCGCCTTTCACAAATCCATTCCGCTCCTTGGCCATTTTCTCGGCGTCCTTCTTGCCCATTGCTCTCCTCAGCAAATCAGCCCCACCGAGGGTATAGCCCGACAGGACTTGGGCAATCTGCATCACCTGTTCCTGATAAAGAATGACGCCATAAGTCGGCTTCAGGATCGGAGCCAATGCCGGATGCGGATATTCAATCCGGGCGCGGCCATGCTTGCGATCAATGAAATCATCTACCATCCCCGATTGCAGCGGGCCGGGCCGAAACAGCGCCACCAGCGCCACCATATCTTCAAAACAGTCCGGTTGCAGGCGACGAATCAAATCCTTCATCCCGCTGGATTCCAACTGGAATACGGCGGTCGTCTGGTAACGCTTCAACAACTCGAAGGTTTGCGGGTCGTTCAGCGGAATGGCGGCGATGTCCAGCGGCGGTTCGCCCTGCGCCGCGCGTTGCCGGTTCACGGTCTGCAACGCCCAGTCAATAATGGTCAGGGTGCGCAGGCCCAGGAAATCGAACTTGACCAGTCCGGCGGCTTCCACATCATCCTTGTCGAACTGGGTGACCAGACTCGAATCGCCTTCTTCACAGTACAGCGGCGAAAAATCGGTCAGGCTGGTCGGCGCGATTACCACTCCGCCCGCGTGCTTGCCGACGTTGCGCGCCAGTCCCTCCAACTTGCGGGCCAGATCAATCAGCGCCCGGATTTCCTCGTCGTTTTCATACAGCCGGCGCAGTTCCGCTTCCTGCTCAATCGCTTTGTCGAGGGTGATGCCCAACTCGA
>Ga0116155_10001675_pt1 | contig 15735 bp, 18 predicted proteins | sample AD_UKC032_MetaG_FD_89890 | JGI IMG/M metagenome (GOLD analysis project Ga0116155, IMG submission 89890) | Active sludge microbial communities of municipal wastewater-treating anaerobic digesters from USA - AD_UKC032_MetaG | ecosystem: Engineered > Bioreactor > Anaerobic > Digestate | place: USA...
CAGAAAAATCCGAAGGGTCATTTTTCGCCGATTTCAAATCGACACCACGCTTTATCACTCGGAAAGCCTCGTCAGTCATGGCGTTTGGCGGTTCGGGCAGTCATTTAGCCGGACAGTAGTGGTACGAACTCTTTAATCCGTTTGGGGTTGAGTCGTTCAAGAGGGCCTGAGATTCCAACGGCTGCGACAGTCTGGTTCAAACTGTTGAATATTCCTACTGCAACACCACCGACTCCATCACGCCACTCTCCGTTGTTCACTGCATACCCAAGTCGAACGACATTCTTGAGTTCTTCCTTCAGCAACGGAAGGGAGGTGATTGTGGCCTTGGTATGGCTGAAAATTTGGTGTGCAAAGCGATCAAGATAGCCATCCTTTTGGTGGGCCAATAGTGCCTTTCCCGTTGCTACTGCGTACGCCGGAGCACGCCCACCAACCATGGAATAGGCGCGAATAGGTTGTGGGCTATCAATTTTTTCGACATAGACAACGTCGAGGCCATCTAGAACGGAAAGGTGGACTGTTTCTCCCGTCGAATCTGCAAGAGCCTGCATGGCCGGTCCCGCCACTTTTCTCACATCTAAACATGCGAGTTGCCGCGCAGCAAGCTCAAAGAGCCGAATCGACCCGCGATAGCCCGGTCCTGCTTCGTTTTTTGTGACGTATCCTGCATGAATAAGCGTTTGCAAAGTACGATGGGCGTTGCTTCGGGCAAGTCCGACTCGTTCTGCCAACTCGTCTATTGTTCGTGGTTGGTCAACTGGATCAGTGATGGCCTCCAGAACCATTAGACCTTTCAAAAGAGTCTTGTCCATTCCATTAAATCCCAAATATTAGGATTTAAGAATAGCATTTCGACAGCCCAATAGAAAGCCGGTAGCGCAATAATGCTTCAGCCTTGGCCTACAACGTTGTCTATCGGCCCGAATGCGCCAGTCTGCCGAGGCTGGTGGCCTTCCGGGATTGGTTGCTCAATGAGGCGGTGGCGTAACGACGGGAAGTACCTTAGATTGCAGGACCCAACCGTCGCCCGACATCCCAAGACACACCTTGTCCTCGCATCGTTGCGGTGATCTGCTGCCCTAGGCGCTGTTCGATGACAGGTTTCCACGGCACCAGGCTGAACCCCATGCCGTCATCGAGCATCGCGTAACGCCCACTGGTCAGCATGACGCTGCACCGATAGATACCGGCTACGCGCTGCCCGTCGGCCACCGGGCGATGCTCCAGCCCGGTTTCCGCTGTTATGTCCTGCGCGGCCTTCGTCAACTCGCGATTGCGCAGTGTCGCCAGCACGTTACGCGCGAGGACGACGCGCTGACCGCGCCGCTCGGCTAGCCCCTGTTTAATCAGGAAATCGGCACGCTGCTGCAGCGCATCCTTGATCTCGCTGCCAAAGCCCAGGTCGCCCAGCCATTTGCCACCGCCGATCAACTGCTGATCCAGCCAAGTCGCGCCGATGATGCGAGCCTGCCGCTCAATCGGCAGGTGTGATTTCAGTTCCACCGCCACGCCGCCGCCCAGGCGCTGCGCATCGTACTGGCGGCCCCGTTCAGCCAAGTCATTTGGCACGCGCCAGACGCCTTCGCCTTCACGCTCCACGATGCCAGCGCTGCGCAGAGCTTCGAGCCGACGCACATGCGCTGCCACCACCTCGCGCGGCTCGCGGTCGGGCGTGGCCCGACCTTGCGCGACGGCCAAATGCTGATCGGTGCGGTACACGCCATTAACGGCCAGCGCAGCGATGTTCCGGTCGGCCACGCGCAAGTCGGTTGAGCCTTTCACCTCCACCACGGCACCAGTCGGGTATTGGTCCAGTTCCGATCGTGGCGGCAACGCAACGTAGTGCGCCTTACCATCGGTCCCGTCGATGACCAGATAGCCTTTGTCATGCAGCTCGTCGGCCAAGCCCTTGCCGACCACACGACCGACGATGGCGCGGCCATCTTCGCTGGGCTGAAACACCGCTAGTTCGCGCTGCCGGCCGCTCATGGCCCGCTGCATGGTGCGGATGATGTCGCCGCGCTCGCCCATGGCCCGCAGGGTCAGCTCGGCCTCGGTGTGGATAGCCCATGTGCCGGTCTGCTGTTCGGTCGCCAAGCCCATGCGCTGCAAGTGCTGCAAGCGGCCGATCAGCATTTGCCGCTGGCGTTGCAGCCGGGGCTCGGCCAGTTTCTCCGGCCCCACCAGACCGTCCTCGGCCAAGCGTTGCAAGGTGCGGTCCAATCCGGTCCACCGTTCCTGATCGACTTCGCGCTGCATGGCGCGCTGGATCTCCAGCTCGGTACGCGGCCCCAGCCATTCGGTCGCCAGTTCGGCGGCCCGGTGGCGCATCCCCTCGGCGATGTAGTCGCGGGAAATGATGAGGTCTTTGTCGGTGTCGTCCTTCCCGCGCAGGACGACGTGCGTGTGCGGGTTGTCGGTGTTCCAGTGATCCACCGCTACCCAGTCCAGCCGCGTGCCCAGGTCGGCCTCCATGCGCGCCATCAGATGCCGGGTGTAGGTGCGCAGGTCGTCGAGTTGTTCGGCGTCTTCCGGTGAGACGATGAAGCGGAACTGGTGCCGATCCTCGCGCCCGCGTTCCTCGAAAGCTGCGGTGTCCGCCGCATCGGTTGTGGGGCCGTAGGCATGGCCCGGCCCGCCCTGGCTATCAACCCCTTCGCGTTCGATGTAGCGCAGGTGCGCGGCGGTTGAACGCATCCCAGCTTTGGCCAGATGGGCCAGCCGCGCCTTGATCGTCACGCGACGGGCGTTGGGCGTAAGCGTGGCTCCGGCAAAGCGGGCCGCGACGTAGCCGCGCCCCAGCCGGGAGCCGGGCCGATGACCGACTTTGCCGACTGTCTTGCCGAGCTTGGTGCCGGCCTTGTTGGTCTGGCGCAGCACCTTGTTGATGAAGGCGTCCCCGCGCTGTTTCGGCGCGCCGGGACGTATCCTGAAACGCTCATCGTCATGCTTGCTCATGCTGCAACTCCATCCAAGACCAGCGCAGCCGGGCGTGTGAAGCACGCGCCTTCTCCAATGCCGATGCGGCATTGCGCACTCTCGCGGCACGCCGCTGCCTCTTGGCGCGTGCCGCGCCACCCCCACGTGCAGACAAGGTTTTCAAGCGGCCAGGTGCCGCGACCTTTTATCTTGCCTTCCGCCTTTGCCCCTCGCTGTCGCTCATGGCGTCGGCGGCCCGGCGGCGCTACGCTGCCCGCAGCCAGCACGCCGGCGAACGCGGCCACGGCCACCGGCCGGGCGCGTTCGAGGCAAGACGCCTGAACGTTGGAAGGTGATGTCGGATGCGGCGCGAAGCGCGGTGCGAATGCACACGCACGGCATGCGCGACGACGGGGCAGTGACCAGCGGAACGACACGCCGGATGGCACGACGAGATGCACAGACACGTGCAGCGAATCGGTCGCCATCATGGACGTGTCTCCAGCCAGATCGGATGCGCAACACCGATCACAGTGGATGCAGCAACCGGCCCAAAATACCGACTGTCGAACGACGCCGGATTGGTCACGCTCAACAAGAACAGTTCGCCCGGCGCGAGGCGGCGACACTGCTGCCACGATGGCAGCAGACGGCCCAGCCGGTCAGCTCGCAGCACGGCAGCCGAAGGCACGCCGTCGATGCGGACGATGCCACCTGCAATGCACACTTCCTGCGGTGCAATCGCGCCCACGCGCTTGAGCAATGGAACGCGCGTCGGCAGGTAGCCTCGCTGTGCTGCCAGCGCGCCGGCTTCAGCCGGCAGCGGGACGAGCACGATGCTGTTCACGGACAGCAGACTTGGCAGCGAACCGGCGCGGTGGTCGAGCGGATCGACGCGATACCAGCCGACCGCTACGCTGTCGGACGGGTTGTAGGTCAGGCGCGGCAGTGGCGACACGAAAGACGCCCAGGCCAGTGCAGCGAAGCCGATGGCGGCCAGTGTCGCCACGACGATGTGAGCGCGCAGTCGCGAACGAGAATGCGGCGTGGTGCCGGATAGGGGAATGGTCTTCATGGCAGCGCCCTCCCGGCCAGCCAAGCAGCGTGCCGCTCGGCGGTGTATTCGGGCAGCGGCAGGCGCGCAGCGAGACGATTGCCGAGCGTGCGCCAGTACGCGGGCGACACGTCGGCGGGCGCGATGCTTTGCGCCTCGATGGCGTCGAGTTGCGCCAACACGGCGCGCACGGCGGGTTCCCCCTCGGCGTGCAGAAGCAGTCGCGCACCGGGCAGCACACCGGGAATGCGCTGAGCCGCGTCCAGCAGCGTGCAAGCCTGCATCACCATGAGCTGCCAACGCACGGTGCCGTAGTCGTTGGCGTGCCAGCGGATGCGACAGAACATCACGCCAGGCAGGAACATCGCGACGCGCCGCCAGCGGTCGAGCCGGATGGTGCGCGTCGGTTCGCCGAAGCGCAGATAGATGTCGATGCGCTGCTTGATGTAGGCCAGTGAAACGCGGGTCAGAGGTGTGGGGCCGGCTCGGCTAACGAGTTCAGCGAGTGAAGTCGGTGGTGCAGCCGTGGCTGGCAAGGCGTGAGCGTTCATGGTGTTCTCTCCGTGGATACGTCCGGGAACTCGCGCTCCAGCAATGCGCGCAGCAGTTCGGCCACCGTCACGCCCTGCGTGAAGGCCGACACCTTGATGCGCGCACGCATTGCGGGCGTGATGTCGAGGGTCAGGCGCGCGGTGTAAAGGTCGCCTTTCTGCAAGGCATCGGCTTCGCCCTGGCGAACCCACGCCTCGGCGTGTGGGTTCGCTGGTGGCCGTACACCGATGCCGACGCGCTTGCTGCTTGCTCCAGTCATGTCGGCCACCGCAGCAGTTCATCGACCAGCGCTGTGATTTCGCGCGTGGCGGCGCCGTCGGGTGCCGTCTCGCGGGCCAGCCGACCAGCGGCCACGCTGTCGGGGAAGACGATGCGCTGATGCACCTCCGAACGCAGTGCCGGCAACGGCTGGTCGGCCAACGCTTGGCGTGCTTCTCTGCCAATGATGGTCGTGCTGACGCGCCGATTGATGGCGAAGGCCGCGCGCAGCGCTGGCCTGAACACCTGCGCCTCGCGGATCAGCGCCACCATCTCAGCAGACGCCCACAAATCGTAGGGACTGGGCTGCACCGGGATCAGCACGCGCTCGGCCGCCAGCAGCGCGGAGCGCGCCAAGGCGGCGATGCGAGGCGGGCCGTCGATGACGACGTGATCGGCCCTGCGTGCCAGCTCGGGCGCTTCCTGGTGCAACGTCTCGCGTGCAAGGCCCACGGCACTGAACAAGCGCGGCAAGCCCTGTTGGGCGCGCCGCTGCGTCCAGTCCAGCGCCGAGCCTTGCGGGTCGGCATCCAGCAGAACGACTTGTTGGCCGCGCATGGCCAGCTCGCCGGCGATGTGCGTGGCGAGCGTGGTTTTGCCGACGCCGCCTTTCTGATTGAGCAAGGCGATGATCATGGCACGGCCCTCTTTGCTGGAAAGCCGGTTTTTCTTCGCCAAGTGAAACGCTGCGCATCGTGCCGTTCGGCAGTTTTCCACCGAAACGGCGCGCTGTTTTTATAAGTTAAAGAAGTTAAGTTAGGGAAGTTAGAGAGACCGGAAGCCCGTGCCGTTATTGGGTTTTCGCCGGTTTCACACGCCTGATAGCACGATAGGGCCACGCCCGATAGCACGACACCCGGCACGCCTGATAGCACGAGCCCATTCACAGTTTCTCCCCGAGTTATCCCCGTGCCGTCCGCAGCACGGGCCGGAAAGTCAGCAGTTCGGCCCCGTCGTCCGGCATCCGCTCGATGCCCAGCACGTAGCCTGGCATCGACTGCCGCGCCACCAGCGCGCGCAGGTCGCAGGCGAAGTCGTAAGGCTTCGCCGTACTGCCCGACTTGCGGTGCAGGTGCTTGAAGTCGAACTGCCAGCCGCCTGGCTGCTTGCCGCCGTGTTTGCGCACCAGGCGGTACAGCCAGCGTTCGATGCCACCAGTCAGCTTGAAATAGGCGGGGTCGATGGTCAGCACCAGCGCTGCGTCGAGCACGCCGGCGTAGAACCAGTCCGGCAGGATCAGCTCGATGCCCAGCGGCGTGCCGCGGGCGTCGGCCAGTTCTTTCCATTCGTTGATCCAGGAGAAGCGATGCAGGCGCCGCCCTGTGGTCTCGCGGATGGAGGTGGCCACCGTGGTCGATTGCAGCCGATCCAAGGCTGCCTTGAGGCGTTGGTAGTCGCGCAGCGACGTGCCGCGTCCGATGAAGCGCAGGATCTCGTAGGGCGTGGCGCGCATGAGCCGCGACGGGCGGATGCCCGCATCGCGCGCTTCCACGATCTGGCTGGCCGCCCAGATCAGGATGTCGGCATCCCAGATCGTGGCGATGCCGTGCTCCTGCGTTCCCTCCACGCGGATGGTCACGCCGCTGGCGCGGAAGTCGATCGGCTGGACGCGCTTCGACTTCGCCAATGAAAAGAACGGAAAGGCCATCAAATCCTGGCTGTCGCGCGGAGCCATGTCGCCCGGCAGCGCGCGGAACAGATCGAGCTGTTCCCGCTCCTGGGCTGGCCGCTGCCCCGATGGCAGCGACGGTCTTGACATGGCGATGGCCATCGGCGAAGCGCCGATCAGCGCGCACGGCTATCGGCCGAGTGCTGCTCGGCATATTCGGGATCGGACGTGGCCTCGAAGCTGCGTTGGTCGGCCCAGGCGTCGAGGTCGGCCACCGCATACATGACGCGACGGCCGAACTTGCGGAAACGCGGACCGCCGCCGATCACGCGCTGCTTCTCCAGCGTGCGCGGCGACAGGCGGAGGTATTCGGCGGCTTCGTCGTTGGTCAGGTAGCGTTGGGGTTGTGCAGCAGCAGGCTGCGGCGGAGTGGCGGGCGCGGCAGCAGGCCGCAAGGGAGCGGGTCGCATCGGGTAAGCCTCCATCGGTCAGGGCAGCCCGGCCGCACCGTGCGGCCAGATGGAGGCAGTCTCAGGAAAGCAATGCGTCCCGTTGAGGGTCGTTTTGCTGTGAAGGCTAAACGACCCTGCTCAAATCATTGGAGTCGAGCCAGGCGGCGATAGCTGCCGCGCATTAGCGTCAAGCCGCGTCGCACCAAGCGGCGCACGCGGGACCGAAGGCCGCCATCAGCGTACCAGCCGTGGACGACGGCGTCGGTGCCGAACAGGCCTTCGGCGACTTCGCGCAAGGACGCCCCTGCCAAGGTGGCGTCCAGCGCCTGCAAGGAATGCAATTCCTGTAGCGCCGTCGGCGCAGGCCGTGGCCGAATCGCCGCTGCAGGCGTGCCTTCGGCGGCCACGGCCAGCTTGTCCAGTTCGGCGCGGAGCACGCAATGGTGTGCGCAAGGCATGTCGCACGCGCGGATGGCGTAGACGTAGGCCATGCCATCCTCCAGGCTTGGCGCCAACGTCAGGCGCAGGCAGCAGCCGGGCCAATGCGTGGCGAGCATCAGGCGTCGGCCATCGTGGATCAGGTGCTTGTAACCGGGAATGCGCCACAACTCGAACGCGACGGCATCCGGTGGCGGATCGACGTCCGGGTGAAGTTGCGCCGAACAGGGATGGCCTGGAAGCCAGGCAGGATGCGCGTCGCGCGCATCCAAGGCCGGGTCTTCCAGCATGCGCAGCCCCCAACCGTGGGCGGCGTCCGGTTTGCGGCGACGGCGCAGCCAGTCGCGGCGGTAGTCGGGATGGCGGCGCAAATACTCCCAGGCCAGTGCCAATTCATCCAGGTGCAGCACGTAGAGATATGCGGCAGTGGGATACCACGGCGCAGCGCTTCGATCGGCCATGAGGCAACCTCCGGTAGTCAGGGATCGTCGCCACGTCGGCACGCTGGATCTACGCCATCAAAATCTCCACGCGCTACCACCAAAGGAATACACTCAGGCTGTAACGGGGAGTGTCAAGACGGATGAGTTCCGAAGTCTTGAAAGGATCGTCCGAATGCGACGGCTACCCCGGGAAAAGGGGCGCAGCACCGGATAGCCTGCCGCAAGCCGCGCAATGCGTCATGCCCCTTTCGGTCAGAGTTGCACCGCCTTGGCGCAAGAGTGGCGATTCAGATTGACAACGTCATAACTCAGACCGAAAAAGACACAATGCGCCGCAACGGCTTGTGTCTGCAAGGCTGGCAACAGCGGGGCCATGCGGCTCGATCAGTCGGGGATTGAGCCATCGATCTGTGCCAGCCGGACATACTCCGATAACGGCCGCGATGCGTAGAAGTACTGGTCGCGCAGGATGGGTTGCTGACGCGGCCCGACGATGGTTGCCAAGTCGGACAGCTTGACCATCCCCAAATCCGGCATACCGATACCGAGGTCGATCAGCCCCCAGGCCGAATCGCCATCGGCCGGGTCGAGCGCAGCCAGTAACCAGGTCGCGTGCGCATCCGGTGTGAACAGCCGCACCACGGGCATCGGGTCGATGCTCTGGCCAGCGGCGCGAGCCGTGCCGTTGGCGAGCAGTTGCGCGCGCTCGTCGGCGGTGGTGAGAGTCTGGGTCATGGTCAGGAACCCCACGGAACCGAGAATGCACGAACCCACATTTCCGCGAAAGCGTGGAACCACCGAACCGGATGTGCGCTTTCGTGCGCAAACACGGAAGCGCAAGCCTTCGAATCTGTGCATGCACGGAAACGGAGAAGCGGATTTGTGGAGATCAGGAAAGACACGGGTGCGGCTCTCCGGTTCTGTTGAAATCCGCAGATGCGGATTTCTGTAAAGGCGCAAAGTCGTATTATTTACCGTCAAATGAACACTATAGATTGTAGCCCTATAGAGCGCAATCGACTGTCATCTTGGTTTTTGAGGAAACCACCGGATGACAGCGAAAAATTCATTGGCGATGGCACTGAAGACAGTCAGGAAGGCGCGCGGCCTGAGCCAGGAAGCGTTCTCCGACGTCTCCAGCCGGACCTACCTGAGTTCGCTGGAGCGTGATCTGAAAAGCCCGACGCTCAACAAGCTGGCCGAGTTGTGCAAGGTGATGGAGATCCATCCGGTGACGCTTCTGGCATTGGCGTATTCGGGGAACAACCCCAAGAAGGCGGATCAACTACTCTCGCAGGTTCGGCATGAGCTTGAACTGCTGGCACAGACAGGCGACGAATGACACTTCTCCAGAACGACCCTATCACCCAACTTGGATTTTCCGTCTACGAGAACAAAGGGGTCTTCGCTGTTCTTCTGGGGTCGGGCCTGTCGCGCTCCGCAGAGATTCCGACCGGGTGGGAAATTACGTTGGACCTGGTGCGCCGCGTGGCGACCGCCCAAGGCGTCGAGGAGCAGTCCGATTGGGCAAAGTGGTACCGGGAAAAGACCGGGCAAGAGCCGAACTATTCCGCGCTGCTGGAGGAGATCGCCAGTTCACCCGATGAGCGTAGGGCGATATTGCATCGGTACATCGAGCCAGATGAGCAGGATCGCGAAGAAGGCCGGAAAATCCCGACCAAGGCGCATCACGCGATAGCGCAGTTGGTTCGTTCTGGTCACGTCCGGGTCATCGTCACGACCAACTTTGACCGGCTCATGGAAAACGCCCTTCGGGAGCAAGGAGTCGAGCCCACCGTGGTTTCCTCCGCAGACGTTTTGGCGGGTGCCGAGCCATTGACGCACAGTCGCTGTTACCTGCTCAAGCTGCATGGCGATTACAAGGATGCCCGCATCCTGAACACCGATCAGGAACTGAGCGCTTACCCGGAAAGCTACGACAAACTGCTGGACCGCATCTTTGATGAGCATGGTCTGATCATCTGCGGCTGGTCGGGTGAATGGGATCATGCCCTGCGGGCAGCCTTCCTCCGTGCACCGAACAGGCGCTATCCCGTGTATTGGGCGGCCCGGGGTGCGTTGGGCTCGGGAGCCAGCGAACTGGCCATCCATCGAAGCGCCAAGACGATACCGATCTCAGGCGCGGACGAGTTTTTCCAAACACTTCAACAGCGAGTCGAAACGCTTGAGCAGAGCCAGCGTCAGAATCCGCTGAGCGTCGAATTGTTGGTCAATAGTACGAAGCGCTACCTGGCGAAGCCGGAACATCGTATTCAACTGGACGAGTTGCTTTCGCAGGAGGCGGAGCGATTGATGGTGCAACTCGATGGGAGTCAATTCGCGCCCCATGGCCAGTGGAATCAGGAAGAGTTCCGATCGCGGGTACGACGATACGAGGCGCTGGCCGAACCCTTGACGCGCATGGCTGGCGTCCTCGGCAGATGGGGGGATGGTTCTGAATTGACCACGATCCTCGACATCATCAGAGGACTGTATATGCAGGCCGAGAAGGTTGGAAACGGCCTGTTGGTTTGGCTCGGTCTGCGATCTTATCCGGCCGTCTTGATATTTACTGCCTACGGAGTCGGCCTGACGCGCTCGCAGCGATGGAAGACACTTCACGAACTGCTGGTTGCGCCCTGGCCTCGGGAATATCGTGACCCGAAACGAGTGGTTTCCACGCTGTTCCTGGATGAGTGGAAAGGGGCGAAAAATGAAGTCTGGAAAGAATTGGAAGGCCTTGATCGTCGCAAGACCCCTCTCAGTGATCATCTGCTTGATGTGATGACGAACTGGCGGTCCAGCTTTGCAGGTGTATCGGCTGAATTTGAGCTGGTGTTTGAACGATTCGAACTGCTTGCTGCTCTTGTCTATCTGGAGGAAGACAGCGAAGCGAGTTTGGAACAAGCCTTTACCATTACACCTCACGGGCTGTTCGCCCGTATGCCCGTAGGGCGCGTTGGATGGCATGACTCGTCAGCCAATTCACTGATTCTGGAGCTTCAATCGGAAGCGACCATCACAGCTTTGCTGGACGCAGGCTTTGCGCGGAACAGCCGCCGCTTCTTGGAACTCTCCATTGAGAGTTTCAAGCGCTACGTGGGCAAGATGTCATGGTAGCAGTCGCCCCGCCGCGAAGGGCGGGGCGCTGCGGCGGTCACGCCGCCTGGGGCTTGCTGCGCGACCAGATCAGGTCGTGCGTGCCGTCCTCACCTTCGATCAGGCGGGCATAGACCGTAGCAGGAAACGAAGGATCGTCGAGGGTCACGGACAGGTATTCCCGCCCGGCCTCGCTGGTCTTCTTCCATGCCGCGCCGATATCGTGGCTAGCCGCCTGCAGGCGGAAGTCGGGAGCGTTCTCGCTGCTGCCCTTGTCGTTGGGAACCAGCTTGACCTTGACGTTGAGCGTCAGGGTGCGCAGCGTGCCGGTGAAGCCGTCTTTGTCTGCGGTGAAGGTGCCGATGTTGGCCATGATGATTTTTCCTTTCGGTTGAACTAGGTTCGCGCCCATCGCGTCCTTGTTGTGATCCGGCCGGCGGGGGACGGGCTGGCTGCACCGCTTGCGGTCGCAACTCAGTGGAGAACCGGGAGGCGCAAAAAATTTGCCCCGCGAGGAATGCGCGCAGCGCAGGGGAAATTGTTTGCGCCGGACGGTTGCGGCCATAAAGCCCGAGGCGCAGCCGCGCCACCGCCAGGATTCACAACGAGGCAAGGACGCCTTGGGCCGAACCGCTCCGAAAGAAGATGAGGCCGGCTCGGCATATCCGCACGAAGGCTGCATCGGCGCGCTTGCCGACGCGGGCCAGGTCAACCACCCGACGACAGGCGAAAACGCCCCTACCGCGCTATGCGGCGCTTGTTTTGAGGCGTGGTAGGAAGCTTCATGGCGATGCCGGGCGGTGTCCGTGAGCCATCCTTCGTGGACGTGATAGGCAAGAACCGCCAGCATTGAGGACGGCACGCATTCGCACAACCTGCCGCAGCAAGCCACAGCGTGTTCGCCAGCGCCCCACCCATCGCGGCGGCGCATTGGCTGGCCGATCCGGCAAGACCGGTTCGGCGCTCTCACAGGGGCGCCAAGCTGCGCGCGGCGGGGATAGCCCGCTGGGCTTTCCCCTGGAGGCAAGCGAAGCGCGCAACGCCACAGGCGCGAAGGCGTGAGGGATTGAAGCCGAATGGTCGTGACGACAGAGGCGGCACGGGGCGCAGCCCGAAAGCCCGGCGGCGCCATCGCGCCGACACGCTCACCGTCTGCCGTTTTTAGGGCATGCGCAGGGCCATGTAGGCGACCTTCCCGTCGGAAGAAAACGAGATATCGTCAACCAAGGCATCATTAGAGCGACCACTATCAATGCTTTCAAGCACGATGTTTGGAGGAATACCCAGAGCGCTCCTGGCGACGTCTCTCACGCGCGCAATGCTGCCAATAGAGGCATTGAAAGAACTCTTGTCATGACGCGTACCGTCAGCATTCCACGATGCCTGCATATTCTTTGTGCCGGTGTGCTTGCTCTTGGCGATGTGGATGTGGCGTTGCAGAGGAATTCTTGGATCTTCGGGGTCTACGCGGTACATCCAATCCTTGTTCCCTGAAGGCATCCAGATGCTCTCTAGCGTGATTTGCAGATTGCAGCGGCGAAGAGCATCGGATGAGAGAAGAACAGAAATCTCGTCTGGCTCCGCATCGGCATCCAGGCCCCTCAAAATTTCAGCCAATTTCATATAAATCGCCCCTATAGAAGTTCTCGTTTAACCATATCAAATACGAAAATGATCATATGGGGCTGCTTTAGGTAGTTTCAACTCTGCTGGCTGAGCCTGAGCGAAGCCGATTGCGTTCTGATTCCGCAGTTGGCCTTCAACACCGGGCGCGGCCACCGCCGCGCCCGGATTTTTGGTCCCCACTGGCCCTAAGGTGGGACGGCTTGGGGCCAGTGCTGGCTGCTCATTCCTTCGTCTCGATGAGCCACCATATGGCACAGGGCAAGGCGCGGCCTGTGATGGGGTGAATATCGGTGAGGTCGGCGTGGGCCGTCCAGCCCGAGGGCGGACGGTAGCCGCGCACGTCGCCATCGCCGTGCCAGCGGCGGGCGCGTATTGTGCCGGGGGCATAGACTGCCGCCATGCGCGGGCGGTTGGTGGTGGTGCGGGTCATGGGCATTTCTCCTTTCAAGCGAAGCGCCCCGGTCAAGGCCGGGGCGTTCCCCTTCGGCGCGGGTCAAGCGGCCAGCGCCTCGGCCGGTTCATCCGCCACGGCTTCGGCAGCCTCCGGCGCTTCCTCCTGCGGCCCATCGGCCTTGAAGATCGCGGGCATCCAGCCCGTCCGATCGGCCAGCCGCTCGGCTTCGCTGGCAATGTCGGCCTTCTTCAACTTCACAAGTCGGTTGACGTGATCCGGTGCGTACTCGCCTACGGCTTGCAGAATCGCCGCCTTCGGAACGTGCTTGAAATAGCCCTCGGCAGTCGGCTGCCACCATGCCGCCATGTCGAGGCCCACGGCCTGCGCCAGTTCCGCGCCGGGCTGGTGCGGGGTGGTACGAGCCGTCACCACGTCCACCGTCGAAGCCACGCACACGGCCAGCAGTTTGATCAGCTCGCCTTGCTCCATCGCCAGCAGCGCGGCGAACAGTTCGGCGCTATCCTCGGGTAGCTTGCCGCCCCATGCCTGTTGCAGTTCGCGCAGGGCGACGGCTGCGGACGATTCCGGCCAGTCTGGGGCCATGCCTTCCAGCCGGTCTTGCACGGTGAGGCGCACGCCCAGCGGCAGGTCGGCCCCGTAGTGGCCGTGCTGCAAGACGGCCTGCACCATGCCATGCACCAGCGCGGCCAGTGCCACTTGCGGATGCCGGGCGACTTCGATTTGCAGAGCCGCCGTGCGGTGCGCGCTCAAGCGTTGCGCCAGCCGGTCGGAGATTGCCGCCTTGGGCGCGTCGTCGGCATCCTCGCCTTCGTCGTCGTTCTCGACATCCTCGCTGCTGAAACCCTGCGCAGCCGTTCCAGCGTGCGTAACGCCTTGGCTTCGGCCTCGCGCAGCAGCCCGCGATGAATCACGGCCTCACCGGTGCGGTCGATGGTGACGACGACCCCGGCTGCGGCCTTTACGTTCGGGCTGTAGTCCTGCAAGGCATCTTCCAGCGCCTGCAACTGTTCGCCCAGGGCTTCGCCTTCCTCTTGCAGCGCGTCGGCCTTGTCCTCGTCCTCGGCATCCAGTGCGGCGTCGAGCGCTTCGCCCACCGCCTGCATCTTGGCTTGCAGCTTCTCGATGCGCTGCGCCTCGCGCTTGCTCGGTTCGCGCCGCTCCCTCGGGGCGCGCTGGAAGGCGTGCAGATCGGCATGGGTCACGCCGGGCGTGGCATCCACCCATGCCCAACCTTCGGCCTTCACCTCGGCGGCGATACCCGCCAGCTTGTCTTTCGCCAGCCGTACCAGCAGTGCGGCATCGGTCAGATACACACCTGCATCGCCTTCCGCGAACAGGTCGCGGCGCGCGCCACCACCTGCGGCCTCGTAGGTGTCCAGCCCCACAAAGCGCACCAGCGGATGACGATGGGCATCGATTTCCCGTTCGGTCAGCCGTTCGCGTAGCGCGGATGGTTGGCGCTGCCACGTCGGCGCATCGTAGAACGCGCTTTCCTGCGCGGCGTGGTCGTCAGTGATGGCAAGCGCCATCAACTGATCGAGCGTGACAGCATCAGCGCGATAGTCGGCCATCAGGCGCGGCGAGACGTTCGCCAGCTTCAAGCGGCGCTGTACCACCAGCGGCGTGACGGAAAAATCCGCTGCAATGTCTTCGACAGGCCGACCTTCAGCCACCAGCGCGGCGAACGCCTCGAACTGGTCTGCCGGGTGCATGGCTTCGCGCTGCACGTTCTCGGTGAGGCTGGCGGTGCGGGCCGTGCCATCGGCCACCAGCAGGCAAGGAACCTCCCAATCTTTGGCGATGCAGAGTTTCTTCGCCAGCAGCTTCAACGCGGCCAGCCTGCGGCCACCGGCCACAACTTCGTAATGCTCGCCATCGCCAGCGGCAATCACGATCAGGTTTTGCAGCAGGCCCACGCGCTGGATGGATGCCGCCAGTTCAGGGATGGACATGCGCGGGGTCTTGCGCACGTTGCGGCCCGTGGGGCGCAGCACCAGCCGCGACAGCGGAACCAGAATCAGGTTCTTGCTCGGGTCGGCGGCTTCCAGCACGGTGGCATGGCTGACGGCGTGGGCTTCGGTTTGGGTAATGGCGTTCATGGTGTATCTCCAATCGAATGAAACAAGGAATGGAGGGGAAGCCGCCCCTCCGGCGGGTGGGGGGACGATTCAGGCTTTGAGGGCGCGCATGCCGTCGGCCAGCAGCCACAAAGCGCGGTTCAGACGGATGTTTTGGTCAATGCCCTGCACCGGGCGCGTGCTCTGCCTGCGCCCATTGGCGTTGCGGCCATGCAATCCGCCCTTGGTCAAGTTCTCCTGCGTGCGGTTGAACACGCTCCACAGGTCGGGGCGGCGGTCGTCGAACCGGCGCGGCATCAGGATTTGCGATTCCGTGATGGGCGCGGGCTTGTCGGGGTCGTCGTACTTGAGGGCCAGCGCGGCGCGGGCGAACACTTCGGCTTCGCCATCGTCCAGCGTGATGCCGCGCATCAGGTCGCGGGATTCCTTCACCTGCTCGAAGCCGCTCAACACCTCGAAAGCGCCTTCGATGACGTGCCCGGCAACGTCGCCTTTGTGAGGCACGCGCACATCCGCCACGGTGTCGCCGCAGACAAGGCCATTGCTGCAAACGAAGCGAAACATCCCGGCCAGCATCTGATAGCTGCTGGTGCCGTCATGCGAATTCAGCAGCACGATTTCATTGGCTTCCGCGCCGTTGATCTGGCTGGCATGGCGCAGGCGCAGCATGTGTTTCGTGTGCTCGCGCTTGCCTTCATCGCGCACGCGGGTCTGCGTCACCATGAAGGGCTGGAAGCCTTCTTTGCGCAGTTCGGTCAGCACGGCGGCGGTGGGGATGTAGCTGTACCG
>Ga0116155_10001676_pt1 | contig 15734 bp, 12 predicted proteins | sample AD_UKC032_MetaG_FD_89890 | JGI IMG/M metagenome (GOLD analysis project Ga0116155, IMG submission 89890) | Active sludge microbial communities of municipal wastewater-treating anaerobic digesters from USA - AD_UKC032_MetaG | ecosystem: Engineered > Bioreactor > Anaerobic > Digestate | place: USA...
CAGCAGATTTAGGCAGGCTTCATTCATACCGACCAGTCCGATGGTGGAAAAATGATTTTTCCAGTATTCGTTGAATCTTTCTTTGACATTGCGCAGATAATACTTTGTGTAGGGATAGAGATTGCTGTCGGTAAACTTCTCCAACACTTTGCGTTTGGTTTCCAGACTTTCCTTAGCAATATCCATAAGTTTAGCCAATTGCTGCATAAAATCTTTTTTGGTTTTGGCCCGATAGCCGATACGCGGCATATTGATTGTGATGACACCGATGGATCCGGTCAGCGGGTTGGAGCCGAAAAGTCCGCCGCCTCTCATCTGCAATTCCCGGTTGTCGATACGCAGGCGGCAGCACATGCTGCGCGCGTCTTCGGGGTTCATATCGGAATTGATGAAATTGGAAAAATACGGCACCCCGTACTTCGCAGTCATTTCCCAAAGATCGGTCATATTGGGATTGTCCCAGTCAAAATTCTTGGTGACGCTGTAAGTGGGAATCGGAAATGTAAAGACTCTGCCTTTCGCGTCGCCTTCGGCCATCACTTGCAAAAATGCCTTATTGAACAAATCCAGTTCTTCCTGGAATTCCTTGTACGTTTCCTTTTGAGGTTTGCCGCCGATAATAACAGGCTGATCCGCGTAATACTTGGGAACGGTCAAATCCAGTGTAACATTCGTAAACGGCGTTTGAAAACCGACACGCGTGGGCACGTTAATGTTAAAAATGAATTCCTGAAGCGCCTGCTTGATTTCCTTAATACTCAAACCATCATACCGGATAAAAGGCGCCAGTAAGGTGTCGAAGTTGGAAAACGCTTGAGCACCGGCCGCTTCACCCTGAAGCGTGTAAAAGAAATTGACCACCTGCCCTAAGGCGCTGCGCAAATGCTTGGCGGGCTTGCTTTCTACCTTGCCGGACACACCACGGAACCCCTGCAGAAGCACATCATATAAATCCCAGCCCACGCAATAAACAGACAACAGGCTTAAATCGTGAATGTGAAAATCGCCTTCGGTATGCGCCTTACGGATTTCCGGCGTATAAATTTCATTGAGCCAGTAAACCTTGCTGACCTCGGAAGATATGTAATTATTCAGTCCCTGCAAGGAATAATCCATATTGCTATTTTCGTTAATCTTCCAGTCGGCCTTCTTTAAATACTGATCGACCAGATCCACTTCCATTTTATTCGTGATATCTCTGAGACGGGAGTGCTGATCACGATAAATGATGTAGGCTTTAGCAGTCATTCGATACGGAGACTGCAGGAGAACTTCTTCGACGATATCCTGTATTTCTTCCACCGATAGAATTTTACCATTGAAAAGCTGCTCCGCAAGATTAAGCACCTTGATGGTCATCTTGCGCGCCTCCTTCAAATCAAATTCACCTGTGGCGGCGCAGGCCTTGGCAATGGCATTGGTAATCTTATCGGCGTTAAACTTGACTAAACGGCCATCTCTCTTTTTAATCTTTTTGTTCATGTGCCCCCTCCCGGCATGATTAAAAGAAATAATTGCCCCCGAATACGCTATATATTGGGGTTTGAGGTGAATACTAACACTACATATGGGCCTTATCAAGAAAAAATATGCAGAAATGAATAATAACTGTTAGTCATTTTATGGATTGCAATTTATCGTGTGCCGGTTTATGGAAAGATTATGAATTTAAAGGACGGCTGGTTTTGAAAATTGATTTCGTAAAAGCGTCGAATGTTAAGGGGTTTTTAGACGAAGCGGAGGCAAAGCGCCTCTACGTACTGGCTCTCGAAGCCTCAAAGTTTGCCCCCTGCTTGGAAATCGGCAGTTATTGCGGGAAATCCGCAATCTATTTAGGCTCCGCCTGCCGGGAAAACAACGCCGTATTGTTTTCAGTGGACCATCACACAGGCTCGGAAGAACAGCAACCGGGTCAGGAATACTTTGATCCCGAGTTACTGGATAAAGAAACGGGAAAAGTCGATACCTTTCGATTATTTCGTAAAACGATTCATGATTTTGATCTGGGGAATGCCGTAGTCCCGATTATCGGGCGGTCGGAAATTATTGGACACGCTTGGAAAACACCGCTTAGTCTTATCTTCATCGACGGTAGCCATGCTTATGAATCCGTACTGAACGATTATCAAATCTGGGCAAAATATATCCTGCCAGCCGGCTATCTGGTCTTTCACGATATTTTCCCTGATCCGGAACAAGGTGGACAGGCACCCTATCTTGTTTACCAAAAGGCGGTCGCATCAGAGTTGTACGACGTGCAACCTCTTTTTAAATCGCTGGGCGTGTTGAAACGCAAGCTATTAAAGTGAAGCTCCAGACAGATGCCATGAAAGCTTATTTTGTAGTATAGCCGCGGCTTTCGAGGCATGATCCCATGGCTCTTTGATAATCCGCCCGCTTTTGAATGATCTGATCATTGGGAATTCCGGAGGGAATTCTGGTCGGGTCATAGTTTGTCTGTCCCACTGCCCACGCATGGCATTCATAACGATCATTGGCTTGTTTCTCTTCACTTTGGCCTTCACGGGGATAGATAAACATTTTACTTTCCGTAATCTCGTTACTATCCTCTGAGGTAGGTGGTTCAACTACGACATAACCTCCGGGGGTTTGCGTGTAATATGTTTCATTGGCATAGTAGTATGGTATGCCATGGATCCAAATCGTGGCATAAGCAAGGGGCAAAAATGGAGCAAATAATCCGATAGGCGGGGCAACCACAACATAACTTCCACGATATGGTCTGTACCAAACTCCGTGAGATGAGTAATAACGGGAGTGGTTGTGCATTACCGCTCTGTGATCTCTAGGCAACGATCGAACAGATTGACCGCGGGCTGGATATGAACGATTGTGTTGATAGCGGGAATCAACAAATCTTTTTTGCTGAGACGCGGGTGCTCCTCTAGGAGCCTGTGCCTGTGCATGTTTTGTGAAGCAGTAAAGACTTATTCCCGATAACATCAATAAGGACAGCGCAATGACAAAATATCTTTTTAAATGAATATGCAACATGATCATTACTCCTCTTGACAACGAGTAAACTTACTTCACGGTATATCCACGGCCTTCAAGGCAGGCTGACATGGCCCTGCGGAACTCCAGAGCCTTTTTTTCCTTGTGAAGATCTCGCGCTTGATTGCGGTTCGCATAAGCTTCCTCCAATTGCCGGGCTGCTTCCTGGCGTGAAATATCAGAGACAGCGCCAGCCATTGCGCCGCCGGCAGCTCCGATGATAGCTCCCTGTGCGGCATAATGTGGACCGCCGATTAAAGCGCCCAGCACCGCTCCGGCAATGGACATGATGATGGTATCCTGACCAGGCGGAGGCATGGGAACAACCCGAACACGCTGTTCTGGGATAATTGATGATGCGCTCGGGTCAAAACCGGTCTGATCTACCGCCCAGTTATAACAAGAGTAATGATCACGTGACTGTTGTTCAGTGGATTGTCCCTTGTTTGGGTAAAAATAAATCTGCGTAATGGCTGTAATATTTTGATTTTGTTCCGGTTGAGTCATTACTTGTTCATGTGGATAGTAATAACAGGAACTTAATAACAAAATTACCGAAAGAAGTAAAAACTTTGTCCAATATTTTGCTAAGCTATTTGTTTTTTGAAAGATTTCATTAATCATGTTCTTCTTTCTCCACTTCAGGTATTGCCCTGATAAAAATTTTTTGAGTCATAATACCTTTATACTAATTGATTTCTTCTTTATTGTCGCATTATCAGTTCCCCCTGTTTCGGAACGTAGAAGTCCGCCCAGCGGTTTTCCGCCATCATCGATAAAACTCCCCTGCTTAACAAAATCCGCTTCCTGCTATTATTCTGCAGGATATTTATTCGCCTGAAACAATAACCTTGTAAGATCCGTAGATGCCTAGAATGTTTTTAACATCAAAATCAACATTGTTCACCTTCGTGATACCACCGTTTTTCTTGGCGGCATCAATACTACAGTCACCAACGGCAACCAGGGCAAGAACGCTTATGCACTCAGCTTGTCCTGTCTTAGAGGAAGCACCGCTGTTGCTGGTTGCTGTTATTGGTATTTTTACTCCAGTGTATAATCCGCCCATCGGTATCAAAGTGGCACAACCCATCAGTACAACAACTGCACCAAGAGCAAAAACAAACCAAAATTTTTTCATAATAACCTCCCGGGATCTTGAATTAAATTGATAAGACATTGCTTCTATATAGACAAACTATAGGAAGTTTGGCCTGGTGTGTCAAGGAAATCTTAAAATCAAAAGGTAAGGCTCGGGTCTAATTTAATTTCGACAAGCATGTTTCAAGAGGATCAATACTTTAAAACAATTATTTCGATGAGATATACTCCGCCAGTTTTTTGATTTCCTCATCGGGTGTATTGAAGAATTCCACACCCGCCTCATAAAACGAATCACGAGGGCGACTTCTTATCCATTTTACCTTTCCAAAGACCGTAATTATTTGTAATGGATTCTTGAACGTAACTTTTATCTTAAGAGGGGTATCTACGGGCAAAAAACTATTGGATTGAATTCTGGCACCAGAAGCAGATATATCCTTACTGAGCGTAGAGATGATTTTTTCTTTAGGAAGATTTTCTCCTCCTCCTCCAAGAATAGATATGGTGATCTCATTTTCCTCTTCTAAACGTTTTTCCTTTCTTTCGTTTAGCTCACGGCGCACTCCAGCGATTTCTGAAACAAACCTGGTCAGTGTTTGAAACTTCTGTTTATTGAGCTCTTCATCGTGCATAAACACACCTTGCAATGACTAAGCATTGTCCTTCTGTTGTTGCTGGCCGCTTAGTTTTTTCGTTAGGTCTCCTTTATGGATTAAAAAAACCCTGCTCTCTTCCAAGAATCAGGGCTTCAATAATCTCATCATGGCATCACTGTTATCAATAGGGTTCAAATGGGCTGTTAAACCTGCTGACTATGCCTTCCTCACTTTGCTTTTTACGTGCGCCTAATCCATAAAAAAGTCAAGAAAATGTTTCATGGTGTTTTATTGATTATCATTGGAATGGGTGGCTTTTTAAAAATCACAGGTTGCTCTTTAGGTGGAATAAATTCCTGCTGAAATCACAACTAAAGAGAATCAAAGAAAATATTTTCGCAACGCATTTTTTCCCAAAAAGGGACACTTTCATGATAAGAAAAAAAGTGAAAGAAATTTTAAAATCCTTTGCCCGGGATGCCCATGACAACGTCGATCGATCACATCAGCCACACCCGACTCCTTGAGGAGTTGCGCATCAAGAGCTCCGCAATTGACTCCGCCGTCAACGGCATCGCTTTCGGAGATCTTGAGACTCGCATAACTTACGGAAATGCCGCTGCCCTTAACATTTTAGGCGGCTATACGCTCGAGGAGGTTCTCGGTGTGTCCGTGTTGACATTTGCCGACTCCCAGGAGGAGGCGGCCCTCATCTTCACCGAATTCTGGGAAAAAGGATCTTGGAGCGGCGAGGTGGCCGTGCGGAGGAAGGACGGATCGCGTATTATTGTCCACCTGTCAGCAAGTATTGTCCGCGGCGAAGACGGCGAGCCTGTCAGTACTTTATGTTCTTTCATCGACATCACCCGCACTCGGCAAGCATTTGAGGAACTGCGTCTCAAGGACCAGGCCATTGCCTCTTCTGTCACCGGCATGGTTTTCGGAGACCTGGAAGCTCGGGTGACTTACGCAAATGCAGCCGCCCATAAACTTTTTGGCGATTATACATCAGAAGAGGTTCGCGGCAGGTCTGTGTTGACATTTGCCGACTCCCAGGAGGAGGCGGCCCGTATCTTCGTCGAGTTCTTTGAAAAAGGGAGCTGGATCGGCGAGGTAGCCGGGCGGAAGAAGGACGGCTCGCGTATTATTGTTCACTTGTCGGCAAGCCTGGTCCGTGACGAAAACGACGAACCTATTTGTACTTTGTGTTCCTTCATCGACATCACCCAAGCCCGGCAGGCGCTTGAGGAACTGCGCCTCAAGGACCACGCCATTGCCTCTTCCCTCAACGCAATCGCTTTCGGTGACCTAGAGGGTCATATCACTTACGTGAATGAGGCCTTTCTTCGTCTTTGGGGAGGTGATGATGTTTCTGAGGTCCTCGGACGCTCCGTTTTTACCTTTGCACAGTCCCAACAAGATATCGAACGGATCCTCCGGCATGTCTTCGCACAGGGTAGCTGGCAGGGCGAAGTCACGGCAAAGGCCAAGGATGGACACCTTGTAACGGTTCAACTTTCCGCCCACCTTGTCACCGACGAGCAGTGCAGGCCGATCTGTCTAATGTGTTCCTTCGTGGACATTACAGAGAAGAACCGAATGCAAGAGGATCTCAGACAAACCCTGGATAAACTCGAACAGCTGGTGGCCGGACGGACAATCGCACTAACCGAGACCAACGAGAAACTCCGTCGGGAGATCGAGGAACGCAGACTCGCCGAGAAAAACCTCCGTCAAAAGGAACGTGAACTCAAACTCAATGCCCTGCAATTGGAAGAGTCAAACATCGCAATGAAGGTCCTGCTCGAAAAACGGGAAAAAGATAAGAACGAGTTGGAAGAAATGGTCCTGGCCAATGTCCAGGGTCTTCTACTGCCCTGCATTGAACGTCTTCGGAGCTGCCGTCTCAACGATCGGCAGAAGGTCTATGTGGATAGCCTCGAGGCCAATCTCCAAACCATTGTTTCACCTTTTCTCCACCGCCTTTCCAACCGCTTCCTGAACCTCACGCCTGCAGAGATTCAAGTGGCCGGCCTAGTGAAGGAAGGAAGAACGTCCAAGGAGATCGGCTCTTTGATGAATATTTCGGAGCGGGGCGTCGAATTCCACCGTAACAACATTCGCCGGAAATTAGGTCTAACCAACGCCAATAAGAATCTCCGCTCCTACCTGCTGTCCCTGTCTTAGCAGAAAGTTCTTATCCGCCGCTTTTGGCTTTGGCCTTTAACCTTTCAAACCGTTCCGCGTTCAAGGCTTTTATCCGTGACCGGAATCTTGCCAACATTCGGCACACGGATCGTTGCTGCGGCCTGCTTCAGCGCGCTCTTCCTCTCCTTCAGAGCGAAGCGGTTCAAACCGGACAGATGGATCGGCCCCATGTAGCGTTCCCACTGTATGATCCGGGAATCCACCGGAAAGGTTTCGCGATCTTCGGGGGCAATCCTCGAGGTGAGACCCATCAGTTTTTCATTGGAGAAAATGTACCGCGGCGATGCGTAAAAGGAAAAGGTGATGGCCAGTTTCATGGTGGTCTTGACGAAATCCGTCAACTTGACGAACCGGTTGATCATTCCCGTATATCTGCAAACGCTGTCGTACGCCGTCACAACCACCCGCAGAACCAACATGGCCATGACAAACAGCCGACGGTCAATGATCGTGAAGTCCCGTTTCGGTTTGCCTTTCGGCAACAGGCGGTCGTAGGCTTGTGCATTTCGGTTGGCTTCCGACTGCAGCAGGTGCTGCATCCGGCCGACCGTGATGGGATTAGCTGATCCGGTTGAGCACTGGTAGATGCGGTGCTGCCCGGGCGACGCCAGGGCTTCGGCTGCGGCCAGGATGAGGCTGTTCGCCACAAAGTCCGCCGGAATGATGTCGATGACGCCCTTCGCCCGCGCTGGAAAGAACGGGGTCTTCTCCCGGGTGTAGGCCAGAATGATCGCGTCCGCCACTTTGACGCCTTCGACCCATCCCGGAACCGGCTCGCAGTATGTGCTTTCAATGATGGCCGGACGAAGGATGGTTAGGGTGGCCCCCTGCAACGCGTCCATGATCACCTGTTCACCCAGCCACTTCGTAAACGAGTAGGTGTCGTTCCATCCGTGGCGGTGGGATTCCCGAATACCCAGCTCAACCAGGCGGGAAGCACACGAATCCGGCGAGGCAGAGGTTGATTCAATCTTGCTGATCTTTTTCTGCAGTGTTTCAATCAGGCCGCGGACATCATAATAACCTTTTGAATTTTTCTGAAATCCCCGACCTGTCGGCACGATGACTTCTTCGCGGCAGGCGCCTCGGTTGAAACCGTGCGCATAGCAGGTGGAAACATCGATCAGAGGAATGTTTCCCGCAGCCTTGATTAGATCTGCCACGTTCAACAAACTGAAGGTGTTGATCAGCAGCGCCTTCTGGAGCTGCTCCCGGAATTCCACGCAGGCTGCGGCATGGACAAACACATCCACCCGACCGGCCAACATTGTGAATTCCTCACAGCTCAGCCCGAAATATTTTTCCGTGACTTCGCCCGTGACGCATTCGATTTTCTCAAGGCAGAATTGACGAAAGCAGGATGGGTTTTCATCTTTGAGCCGGTCAAAAACAGTGGACACAGCAATTTCATGGTCAAAGCGCTCCTTCGCCGTAGCATACCGATCGTTTCCCCGGATCAACAGGATGATCTTCTCGACATCCGATATCTCATGAATAATCTTTTCGATGACAACTTTCCCTAAGAATCCAGTCGAGCCGGTGATCAAAATTCGTTTGCCGGCTAATTGCTCCTTCACAGATATTTCATTGCTGGTGAACATGAACATTCTCCTTCTTAGCTGCCTGAATATCGAGAAATGTCAAACAAGTAAATACCACTAAAAGGGTATTTACCTCCTTATCAGCATTTATTATTTCTATTTTCTGCAACAACAAAGTCGGCAATCCACCCGGGAATAAAGGCCCAGGCTCTGTTCCCTTCGTGCGTTTTTCCAAGATCCAGTGTTCCGAACAACCAAACCTTGGATTTGTAATATAGCGTGGCCCCCTGCCCCTGAAGCCTTTCAGCAAAGCTCAAGATGCCCGGCTTCTTCAATGTACCATCTTCGACAACACAATAGCCGGCATTATGGCCATCGCTGCCCGGCCAAACCGTTGTATAGTGGGACGCGAGAGCAGCTCCGATCGACATAAATCTAACAAAATCAGCAACGCTCTTCAAAACCATTCCAAACCGGATTTTCAGATAAAGAGACACAAGTCGATGCATGGGTTCACACTCATCTTCCTTATCCGCATATCCATGGACAACTCGAAGATATTCCTGGCCCCATTTCCCCGTATCTTTCAGAAATGCCGAAAGGCGCCACATTGGCGATGAAAAATCGACGGCATAAACCTTCCAGCACTGTTTAAACATCTCATCCGCCATGGCATGGGCAACCGTCGTCCCATCTTCCAGAGTCATATTGTCTAGCGCACCGATGGTATAGGATGTCATGCCGAGATAAAGGGGATCGGCCACAGAATCCTCTCCAAATTTAGCTTTTAAGTCACTGATGTGCCCGGCATCGAGGGGCTTGGTGATGTCTCCCTTTAAAAAAATGATCCGGCTGAAAATCCGGGCATACCGGGATTGTTTTTCCATCTGCTGAAATCTGTTGATTCCTGCCGCAAGCTGATCGTCGGCAATATCGATGACGGCAACGCAAACTTTATCAAGCAACAGGTATTTCAAGCTCTCATCCGGCAGGCCATAGATTTTTTTAAGCAGCAGTTCGGACATGTTGCCGACGCCCCCGGCATAATCGATCACAATGACGGATCGGTTGGCTGTTTCTTTGACAGCCTGGATAATATCCTCCAGAATTCTGTTGACGATAGCTTTTCTGCCCAGTTGATCTTGAGACACAAAGGTTGAATCCAAGGTTACCTGCTCCTGGGATACTTCGGATACGGGGTATAAGCCAAGAAATCGGCCATGTTGATCGATGCTGAATCTTCCGATACCATGGACCGCGCGGGAATCCATGGGGGTGTCTAGTATATCCTCCGTACGATTGGCAATGTACACCGGCACCTGTCCGGTAATCCTAGCGTGAAAAGCGGGATACAGTTCCCGTAAAATCGCATAGAGATTAACCCCAGCCGGCCAGAGGCTGCCAAAACAGTGACTGGCGATTTTTGCTTCCGTGGGTGAACCGATCATGGTCTGAATTTTGTTTTTCCTGAAAAGGTTTCCAACACTCCGCAACAGATTGAGGATATCTAATGTTTCCTTCATAAATCTCTTTGGAATTGCAAATCCCGGTAAGTCACAATATTCAGGATGTGAGATGACGGCTTTGAAGAAAGGTGCTCTGAAAATATATTTTGCCTGCCGGCGCAATCCTCTGCCGGTAATTTCCTGATGGGACAGATCTTCAGGAATATAGCCGTCCTCGACTCTCATCGCATTGATTGGTTCAATGGAACGCGGAATGACGTTTGCCTGCTCATAGCATTTCATCCGCTTGTGGTAGTCCTGTAAGCTCTGCCACGATTTCTTGTTACGAAAAACATCTCCAGCTTTCACATGCTGTTGCTCAACTTTCAATATGGACATTGCGCAGGAATCCAGCATTCGATCTTCAATTCCGGTAACACGAGAGGGTCTTGCAATCTTGATCTTTTTTCCAACGTGGGTGATCGATAAGTCAACGGACTGATTAACAATTTTCCCCATCACGGCTGTTTTCATAATAACTCTTTTAATTTTAAATATTTATTGAACAAAATCTCTTCTCATTCTAAATTTGAAATGACTATTACATATTTTTTATAAAATGTCTCACTGGTTTATTAACAGTATAGTACAAGGTATAAACAAGTATTATGAGCTCATACACGCTGATGGGGTTGTTTATATAATCATATAATGTAATAGAATTACTAATGAAATAATAAATGGACAACCTGGTATGTGGAATGATGAATTTAGGCACAAAGGCGTAGTATGGAAGTTGAACAGGATGAAAAAAATGTCAGGGAACGAACTAAACGAGTAGTCTTTTTGCTGTAAACAGCAGTTGGATCGGAAAATAACGCAAGAGAATATGCCCGAAAATTCTTGGCTGTTGACTAATAGGGCATCCCAAACGATGGGATGCCCTATTAAAACTACCACACCAAAATTTTTTAACCCAGAATGGTTTTTAAATCCTCTTCCGGCGTGGTGATCGGTTTAATCGCGAAGTTCTGCACCAGCACGTTCAAGACATTGGGTGTAATGAATGCCGGCAGAGATGGCCCCAGGCGAATGTCTTTGATGCCAAGATGCAAGAGCGTAAGCAGAATCGCCACGGCCTTTTGTTCATACCAGGATAGGATCATGGACAGGGGCAGATCATTGACTGAGCAGTTGAACGATTGGGACAAGGCCACTGCAATCTGAATGGCCGAATACGCGTCATTACACTGGCCGACATCCAGTAGCCGCGGAATACCGCTAATGTCACCCAGTTCCTGATCAAAGAAACGGAACTTGCCGCAGGCGAGCGTCATGATCACGGTGTCTTTAGGTGCTTTATCAACAAACTCGGTATAGTAATTTCTGCCGGGCTTAGCGCCGTCGCATCCGGCTACCAAAAAGAAGTGTCGGATGGCCTTGCTCTTAACTGCTTCGATCACTTTGTCAGCCACGCCCAATACAGCGTTTCTTGCAAATCCCACGATGACCGATTTGCCTTCCGTATCAGCAGCAAATCCTGTCATCTCAAGTGCTTTTTTAATCACTAGCTCGAAGTTGGTATCGGCGATATGCACGACTCCCGGCCAGCCAACCAGACCGCAGGTAAAAATATTGTCCTTATAGGCATCGCGCGGCTTCTGAATGCAGTTGGTCGTCATCAGAATCGCACCGGGGAATTCAGCAAATTCCTTGGCCTGATTCTGCCAGGCCGTTCCATAATGTCCGTAGAAATGCGGATATTTCTTTAACTCCGGATAACCGTGTGCCGGGAGCATCTCCCCATGCGTGTAAATGTTTATCCCCTTGCCTGCCGTTTGTTTGAGCAGTTCGGATAAATCCTTCAGATCGTGTCCTGAAATCAGAATCGCTTTTCCTTTCTTAGCGCCCAGCGGCACTTTGGTGGGCACGGGATGGCCAAAAGCAGTCGTGTTACCCTTATCCAGTAATTCCATAGTGAGCAGATTGATTTCACCGCATTTGAGAACCAGGCCGACCCAGCCGTCTAAATCCAGGTTTTCGCGCGCGATGGCCGCAAGCGCTTCTTGAACAAAAGCATAAACCTTATCATCTTCCTGTCCTAGAATCTGCGCATGATCTGCATAGGCGGCCGCACCCTTGATGCCGAAAAGTAAAATATGCTGAAGCGATTGGATATCAACATTAACTGAAGTATCTGCTTTTAGCGATGCAACGGCAGCCTGGGCAAGCAGTCCCGCAACCGAAGATTGCGGCTTGAAGTTCACGGCGGCGGTTTTTTCATCGATCATCGCCCCGTCTTTTTTGGCTTTTTCTTTAAGGCCATCGCGCAGGTTGGCGCATTTGCCGATCAGTTCGACAAAACGTGCTGGATCAAAATCCACGTTGGTCAGGGTTGAAAAAAGCGCCTTGACCGTGAAGACATTCACAGCCGGATCATTAATACCCATTTTACGGGCATCCACTGCCACGATAGAGAGGCCTTGCAGTGCATAGACCAGAACATCCTGAAGCGCGGCAACTTCCGAGTTCTTTCCGCATACACCCGTTTTTACACATCCTTCACCTTTTGCCGTCTGTTCGCACTGGTAACAAAACATGGCTGAATTTTCCATTGACTGTCTCCTTTTATCTTTTGTTATTTTTATAGCAACATTTTGCGGGCAATATAACCAAGTTTCGGCAGTTGCACCTTGACTTAAGTCAAGCTTCAGTGATATTTTTGCTTGAAGGAAAAAACGATGGACATCACATCAATTATCTCCGGAATTCCTCTCTTTGAAGGCCTGTCGCCAAAACAATGCACCGCTCTGGGAGCCATCGCCGTGCGGAAATATTATTCACGGGGAGAAAACTTTTTTGCGGAAGGCGACGATGGCATCGGCTTTTATATTGTCCTTTCCGGTAAAGTAAAAGTTTTCAAACTCTCACCCGAAGGTAAAGAACAAATTTTTCATATTCTGGAAGCGCCCGAACCTTTCGCCGAAGCGGCTGTCTTTGCCGGAGAACATTATCCGGCCTCTGCTCAGGCACTTTCTGAAACCCTTGTCCTTTTCTTTCCGAGGCAGAAGTTTGTGGAGCTCATCAATCAGGAGCCATCTCTTGCACTTTCAATGCTGGCGCTTCTCTCCCGACGGCTGCGCAAGCTCACCATGCTTGTTGAAAGCCTCTCCCTTAAAGAAGTACCGGGAAGACTGGCCGCCTACCTTCTTTATCTTCATGAGCATAACCATGATTCCGCCACCATCGAATTGGATGTCTCAAAAAATCAGATAGCCGGCCTTCTGGGCACGATTCCCGAAACACTTTCCCGAATTTTAAAACGCATGAATGATGAAAACTTGATCAAAGTTACAACCCGGTCGATTGCGATTCTGGATAAAAAAGGATTGGCCGATTTGTCCCAGGGCGCAAGAAGACTGGCCTGATATCGTTTTTAAGCCCGGGATAAGGTCCGGATCAAGACGATAAAGTTTTGTAAAGAAAGTTGGACAAAAGAGATGACTGATTTTCTCGACAAAAAAAAGATCCGTCAGGTATTCCGTAATGTGCAAAAGCATCAGCATATTGAAGCGCTCATTCGTCAATTTTCATCCAACAAAGAAGATATCCGTCTTACGGCTCTTAATCAGGTTGATCTTTCATCCTGCCGCAAAGTCTTAGAGCTGGGTTGCGCCTTTGGCGCTTTTACCGAAGCCTTGAAAGGACGGTTGCACCGGGAGGCAACCATTACCGGCATGGATATCATTTCAGAATATGAACCTTTCTTTCTTGAGGCATGTAGGCGGTCCGGTTACAAGGGAACCTTTTCATCAACCGGTGTTCATTCCATAAAAAAGATCCCTGCTGCTTCGTTTGACTTGATCATCTGCAGTTTCGCCCTGTATTTTTTTGTAGAAATGATCCCGGAAATAGCCCGTGTTCTGAAAAAAGGCGGAACCTTTATCACGATTACGCATGATCCGTGCAATATGCAGGAACTCATTTCGATCACCAGAAAAACTCTGAAAGAGAATCAACTGCTGACGAATAATCATTCCCTGCCTATTGAAATCATCCTTCGACAGTTTTCTGCTGAAAATGGCGAAAACCTGCTTCGTCCGTTTTTCAGCCAAGTCCGGAAATTTTATTTTAAAAATTCTCTTATTTTCCAACCATGGGATATTTATTTCTTTATCGATTATTATCAATTCAAGAGTCCATTTTTTCTGCTCGGAACGGGAGCTCACAAAAAGAATATCGTCGACAAGCTTCTGCATAAGTTGCAAGACATCGGCGCTGAAAGCAACGTCATCACAATGTGCAAGGACGACGCCATTTTCATTTGCGCAAAACCTCTTACCTCAAAGGATCCCTCATGAAAAAACAGCGAAAGTTCTGTATTTATTGCGGCGGTCAAATCACTAAAAAAAAGGAAGACCTTGTTTGGCGTGATTGCTGCTCCAATTGCCACTGTTTTTTTTACGACAATCCTCTACCGGTTGTCTCGGCAATTGTGGATGATTCGCGGCAAATCCTTCTGGTCAAACGTGACCGGCCGCCTTTTAAAGGCCATTGGTGCCTCCCGACCGGTTTCGCGGAAGCAGGAGAAAATATCGAAGAGGCCGCGTTGCGGGAATTGCAGGAAGAAACTGGCGTCAAAGGCCGGATTAGCCGACTGCTGGATGTCGATTCCTATAAAAGCCGTTTTTATGGTGATCTGCTTTTTCTGACTTTCGTCGTGGAAAAAACCGGCGGTAAACTTGCAGCAGGCGATGACAGCGCCCAAGCGCGGTTCTTTGCGATAAGCGAGATTCCGCCTTTGGCTTTCCGCTCCAACAGGCGCGCGCTTACAGCTTATGTTAAAAGTAAGAAAGACTACTGGGCGATTCTGGACGCCATCGCACATCGGAATGACAAAACACTCCCGTCGCTTAAAACTGCCAATTCGATGACGAGACGCCTGATAAATGTCATCCTGAAAAACAAGGAAAAAATGATTAATCAGTGGATAGAAGAAATGAATACGAACCCTTCGACCGCAGAATACCGCAATTCGGAAATCCGGATACTGTATAATATTTGCGATAAAATCATTTCGCAGATTACGCTCTGGCTTGGTGATGCTTATGATGTCGATCACATTAAGAATTTTTACACAAAACTTGGGTTGGAAAGAAAGAAAGCCGGTGTTAAAATTAGCGGCGTTTTGAGTGCGCTGAGTCTAATTCGTAAGCATATCTGGGATGTCGCCCTTGCACAAGGTGCTTTGCAAAAGAACCTTGATCTTTACATGACCTTTGAGCTGCAAAGGCGCATGACCATTTTTTTCGATCTGGCTACTTTTTACATTACGCGAGGCTACGAATAATATCTGGTAAGACCGCTACTTATCATCAAATCCATATTGCCCACCGTGTAAATGTTTCCTGCCGGTATAACTTTAGAACGAATTATATTGACATGCCGGAGAGCTTTTCCTATACTGACGGTCAGCAAAAAAGAAATTTATGATCAAGCGTTTACACTGCATGATGAGATTTCTTTGCTTTAGTCTCAGGACAAATTAATCCGATACGATTTCGGACAAAACAATACGAGGAAATGGAAGGATTTATTTTAATGATTACAGTAAATATTGACGGAAAAGACTTTGTGACACGCAGCGGCTTGACGATCATCGACGCTGCCCGTTCTCACGGAATCGACATTCCCTCTCTGGGATATGACCCGCGTGTCAGCCCTCCAAGTAATTTTGAAGCTGCTTTTGTAGAATTAACCGATGGCATCAAAACAAGATTTGTATCTGCGACATCCACGCCGGTCGATGACGGCATGATCATCCG
>Ga0116155_10001678_pt1 | contig 15733 bp, 16 predicted proteins | sample AD_UKC032_MetaG_FD_89890 | JGI IMG/M metagenome (GOLD analysis project Ga0116155, IMG submission 89890) | Active sludge microbial communities of municipal wastewater-treating anaerobic digesters from USA - AD_UKC032_MetaG | ecosystem: Engineered > Bioreactor > Anaerobic > Digestate | place: USA...
CATCCAAACTCATCTCGCGAGGTGGGTCCAGGCGGTCTTCCAAATCTCTGATGGATTGGCGCATGTTGGTAAGATGTTTCTTTTTGGCTATGTTGATTGCCAATTCCTGGGGTCTGGGTGTATCTCCAACCAACATGCCCTCATAAACAGGCACGCCTGGTCCAATAAAGAGGGTACCGCGTAATTCAGCATTCTTGAGTCCATAAGTTGTGGAAACGCCGGCTTCCCTGGCGACGATTGAGCTGGATTGTCTGCCTTCGATGGGTCCTTCCAGTTTCTGGTTTCCCAGGTAGAAACTGTTCAGCACACCTCTGCCTCGCGTAATATTTAGGAATTTATAGCGAAAACCCAACAGACCGCGGGTAGGCATCGAGTAAATTAGGTGAACGGTGTTATCAGGATTGTTGGTCATATTCAACATCTTTCCGAGTCTCGCTCCCAACATTTCAACAACCGCTCCAACGTACTCTGAGTCCACATCCACATGCACTTCTTCATACGGCTCCAGTTTTGTGCCATCTTCGTCAGTAATGACGATCGCTTCAGGTCGGGAAACCTGAAACTCGTAACCCTCTCGACGCATTGTTTCGATCAAGATGCCCAGGTGCAATTCACCTCGACCAGACACAAGAAAGACATCCTTGCTTTCGGTTTGCTCAACCCTTAGCGCGATGTTGGTGCGCAATTCTGTTTGAAGTCGTTCAGCCAACTTTCTGGATGTGCCCCATTTTCCTTCCTGACCAGCAAAAGGTGATGTGTTTACGCCAAAGGTCATTTGAACCGTGGGTTGTTGAACCTTGATGACCGGTAAGGCTACAGGCTGGTCAAAGTTTGACAAAGTCTCACCGATCTGAATGTCCTTCAACCCCCCGACAGTGATGATTTCACCAGCGTCAGCTTGCGGGACCGCAATTTTGTCCAAACCCTGAAACGCGAAAACATACTTGGCTACGATCTTTTCAATGCTTCCATCGTGCTTGATGCGCGCCAAGGTGTCACCCTGATGAATTGACCCAGCATGGATTCGCCCAGAGGCAGTCACGCCGCTGTACTCGTCGTACCCCAGGTTGGTGACCAGCATTTGGAATGGCGCTTCCGCGTCCACTTCGGGACCAGGGATCTCCTCGATGATCGTGTTGAACAAAACCCTCAGGTCATCGTCCAATTGGGGAGTCAAACCTGCTTTTCCTTCCAAGCCGTTGGCATAGATTATGGGGAAATCGACCAATTCATTGCTTGCCCCAAGCTCGACAAACAAATCAAAAGTCAAATTTAGAGTACGATCCGCGTCTGCTTCACGTCGATCGAGTTTATTAACAACCACAATAGTTGGCAGGTTCTTGGCAATGGCTTGTTTGAGCACAAAACGAGTCTGCGGTTTGGGACCCTCTGCCGCGTCCACAAGCAGTAAAACACCATCCACCATGTTCATAATTCGCTCAACCTCGCCACCAAAATCAGCATGACCAGGGGTATCGACAATGTTAATTTTGATCATCTCACCAGAGTTTGGATCAGCGATTTCGATCGATGTGTTTTTTGCCAGGATCGTAATGCCTCGTTCCCGCTCAAGGTCGTTTGAGTCCATGATCCTTTCAGCAACTTTTTGATTGACTCGAAAAATTTTTGCTTGTTTCAGCATTGAATCGATCAACGTTGTTTTTCCGTGATCAACATGAGCGATAATAGCAACATTTCTAATATCCTGGCGTTTAGTGAACATTCATCCTCCAAAAAAAAGACCCGGTTTCCCGGGTCAAGTCTTAACTCTCCAAACCAATTACCCCATGAAAATAGGGTGGTTTCTTTACCGGGCGTTCTATGATCTTTACTGCCGTTTTTAGTCTGACCATGGCTTCGTTCAGTTTCCTCCTATCGTTCGCGTGAACTTCAAAGAACGGGGATCCAGCCTGAACATGATCTCCAATATTGATAAGAACATTGATTCCAACTGCCAAATCAATTTTGTCGCCTTTTTGGGCTCTTCCGGCGCCAAGTGCCACGGCTGTCTCACCCACGATTCGGGCGTCAACAGAGTCTACCCAGCCAGTATCCTCGCCGTATAGAGTCTCAACCATTTCGGCTTTGGGCAATTTGTTGAGATCGTCCACGACAGATACGTCACCATCCTGGGCAATAACCAATTCCCTGAACTTGCCAAATGCCGAGCCATCCTGCAAAGAACCTTCAGCCATCTTAATTGCTTCAGCTTCAGTACTTGCCTGCCCACCTAACAGCAGCATATAGGCGGCCATGTGCACACAGTGATAGCGGTAATCCTCTGGACCGCGATCATGCAGCATCTCGACTGCTTCCGCGAGCTCCATCGCGTTTCCTACTGCGACACCCAATGGTTCGTCCATTGGTGAAAGTACGGCAATGACCTTGCGACCAGATAGCTTGCCAATGCTCACCATCTTTTCTGCCAGAGCGCGCGCGTCTTCCAGGGTTTGCATGAAAGCGCCTTTGCCAACCTTTACATCCAGAACAATCGCGTTCGCACCCGCGGCGATTTTCTTGGACATGACCGAAGAAGCAATCAATGGAATGGATTGAACGGTCCCAGTGACATCTCGCAAAGCATAGAGTTTGCCGTCGGCTGGGGCTAAATCCGCGCTTTGCCCGGTCAAGACAATCTGGTGCTCGCTAAGCACTTTTCTAAATTCATCAGTGGTCAGGTTGGTTCGATAACCTGGGATTGCTTCCAGTTTATCGATTGTTCCGCCGCTGAAGCCTAGACCTCGCCCGGACATTTTACCTACTGGTAAGCCACAAGCCGCCACCATAGGCGCAACAGTAAGTGTGGTTTTATCTCCCACACCGCCAGTCGAGTGTTTGTCGACAACAGTTGAGACAATGTCGGAAAGATCCAGTACTTCACCTGAGTTCGCCATTGCCATGGTTAGATCAGTGATTTCCTGGTCGTTCATACCGTTCAGAACGATCGCCATCGCCAATGCGGACATCTGATAATCAGGGATTTGATTTTTGGCGTAGCCATCAATAAAGAACTGAATTTCTTCAGTCGTAAGGATTTGTTTTTCCTTTTTTTTGATAATCAAATCAACAGCACGCATTTCCACCTGCCTTTATTACTTTTTCACAGTGATGGTAACTTTTCGATTTGGGTCTTCGCCGATTGATTCGGTAACGAGCTGTTCGTAACCACGCAGTTCCATGTGAACGATCCGTCGTTCGTTGGCTGGCATCGGTTCCAAATATTGTTTCCTGCCAGTGCTCATTGCTTGTTCTGCCATGCGATGCGCAATTTTCTTAATTTCCGATTCACGCCGCATGCGATAGCTTTGCACATCAACTTGGAGGGGAACCCAATGGTTAACTTTCTTGCTGATTATCAGACCAGTCAAATACTGAAGCGCGTTCAAAGTTTCAGATTTCCTTCCAATCAAGAAACTAAGGTCATCACCTTCGATGTTCGCGTACACAACCTCTCGATCGTCTTCTTCGGAATGCACCAATTTTGTTGATACATTTGCCTTGATCGACATTTTCGCCAAAATATCAGTCAACACTTCCCGCACAGAGCCCTCAAGATCAGAGGGATCGGCAAGTGCACTCTGCAAATCCAAAGCGATCTCTTCGTCACTCAGGTCATCAAACAAGTCCTGCTTTTCAGCTTCAGCTTCAGATACTTCAGCCGGTGCCTGTAAAGGAGTTAACCGCACATGAGCTTGCCTGGACGCAAATTTGAAGACGTTTCGTTTTCCTTCATCGAGCACCTCGACTTCAACCGCATCCCGCTCAAGTCCTAATTCGTCAAGCCCTTTGGCGATAGCTTCTTCAACGGTCGCTGCCATAAACTCGTATTGATTGTTATCGTTTTCCATGACTGCCTATTTCTTGCGTTTCGGACGCAATTGCTTTGATGCCGAGCGAGCGGAAGGTTTACTCACCTTAGCCGGTGTTGGTGTTGCTTCTTCTTCGTCGTCGTCTTCAGGTACCTCGATGTATTGTGTCGATCCAGGTTTGTTCACTACCTGAGTCGATTTTACATCAACAATACTCGGGGTTGATCTATCACTTTTCTTCAAGAATGGCAAGATCTTTGACCAATCTGTCCGACCTTGTATTGAATATTGTACCGTTGTAACTATGTTCGTCACGACAAAGTACAATGCCAAACCAGCAGAGAACTGGAATGCCATCCAACCCATCATTAATGGCATCATCATGCTCATTGACTTTGTCATTGCGGCTGCCTGGTCATCTTGTCCTGCTGACGGCGCTTCCATAACCTTACTGAGCAAGTATTGGGTAATGACTACTACGATCGCCAAAACAGGGATTGGAATTCCAAACAAATTCAAACGCTCGGGTTGACCAAGATCCATCCACAGGAAGCGATTATTGATCGGCAGCACATTGGCTGGATTGATGAATGGATACAAGATGTCCTTGAGAATTTTAAGTTCAAAAGGAGTCGAAGCCATTGCTTTCATGATCGCCTGGTAAAGGCCAAAAATGATTGGCAACTGAATCAAGGTTGGTAGGCATGACCCAAATGGGCTGACACCCAACTCTTTCTGAAGTTTCATCTGCTCTTGAGCGAGCATTTGCTTATCATCTTTGTATTTTTCTGCCAGCTTCTTGTACCGGGGATCACCCTGCAATTTCTGCATTGCCTGGGTGGACTTAAGTTGTGCTGCAGTCAAAGGATGCGTGACCAGTTTGATGATGATGGTGAATAGAATAATGGCAATGCCAAAATTCTTCACCAACATGGTGATCAAGACAAGCAGGTTAGTGAGAGGTTGGACAATGATGGTGTTCCACATGGTGTTTTCTCCTCAGATCAGTTGGTTGGAGGCGTGAACGCCCATTTTTGAACGCCATTTTGGTCCACAGCAAACATTAGGTTTTCGTTCTTTGTGGTCTTGTTAGCGATGATGATGTTGCCGGCAGCCAATACAGGGGTCGTATAAACCTGGGCGTCAACCAGCGAAAGAGTCCACTTGGGAGTTTGGTTCATTCCATAAGCGCGCACGTTTCCAGCGATCGAGACAACCACAAACCCATTCTCAATGGCAACGGGACCAGCCATCATGACTTCGTTGGTGGCAATTGTCCAATTGAGGTTTCCATTATCTGGATTGATGGCGTAGATTGTACCTTTATCGTCAGTGACGATCAGGTTACCATCCACCAAAATCGGTGTTGACCAGATGGCACTCATCTGTCCGCTGTGATCAAATTTCCACTTCAATTCGCCAGTGACTTCATCGAGGGCGACGACTTCATGACCCATCCCACCCGCGAATAATAGTCCGCTGGTTGGGTCGAACAAGGGACTGGCGTTCATGCTGCCGCTCGTTTGGGCGTTCCAAACCAGTTCACCAGTTTGTTTGTTTAGCGCGAATACTTCGTGTTCCTGGGAAGCAATGATCACGTGGTCTTCGGTTATGACAGGCTGTGCCAGGAAACCAAATTTGCCATCATACTTCCAAAGCAATTTTCCAGCTTCATCCAGGGCATAAACACTTCGATCTAATGAAGGAGCAATAATCAGTCCAGCATCCGCGTCAGCAGACGCCATGAACCAGCCTTTAGCGTCCAGATATTGCCACTTGATCACACCAGTATCAGAAGAAAGCGCATGAAACTTGTTTGCCAGATCTCCAAAAACAACCGTTCCATTTTCACTGAACGGTGCCGCGTAGAACATAACCGCTGGGGATGATTTTTCCGGATAATGCCAGATTTCGGTCCCAGATTGATTTACTTTATACACAAAAGTACGGTTGGCGAGATAGACCGACTCACCGTCAGTACTTAATCCAGGAGCACTTTCCGCTCTTGGGCCGACGGCACAACCAGTCAAGGCCAATGCCAAAGTCAGCAAGCCGATTGAAACGAGAAATTTCTTTGAAATCATCAGTCTCCAATTCTAAGGAACAGGGTCGATGCCACCCGGATTGAAAGGATTACAACGGAAGATGCGTTTAATTGCCATCCAACCGCCTTTTAATGCGCCATATTTATAAACTGCCTGGAAACCGTAGTGAGAACAAGTTGGTTGAAATCTACAGGTTCCATCGGGCAGTGTTCGTGAAATAGTGAGTTGATATCCACGAATTACCAATAAAACAGCCAGGCGTGGAAGATTAGCCAGGTTGACCTTTAAACTACTGAGAGGTGGATCAGCATGAACCACCTTCTCTGGATTATCAGTCATCGTAACTACCATCTTATGTCCGGATTAGTTTTGCTTTATCAAAAAGCATTACCAACGTTTGATCAACTTCCTCAACAGTAGCGCTTAGCAAAGGACGGCGTGCGATCAAAACCAAATCATGCGGTTGAACCACATTTTTTATTAATTTGGCTACTCTTGATCGTAACAGTCGCTTACATCTATTCCGTTGAACCGCGCCGCCCACTGATCTACTGGCCAAAAACGCGACCCGAGAGATTTCAGCAGAAGATTCCTGGCTGATCAAGATAGCCAGCGAACTCGCAAAACTTTTACCGTCGGAGCGTACAGCCCGAATAGTTTCACTATCTTTGAGGCGATTAGTTTTCGGAATCAATCCTGACCAAAAGTTGCTGGGTAGCGTGACTTACCAGGTAATTCGTTTTACGTGGTTATTAGCCTTGGTTGCCAGCTTCAAGCGACCACGCGCGCGTCTGCGACGCAATACTTCGCGACCATCAGCGGTCGACATACGGGCTCGAAATCCATGGACGCGCACGCGTCGGCGAATTTTTGGTTGATAGGTTCTTTTAGTGCTCATTCCAAAATTATCCTTTCGAAATTCTTGAGCCAGCGTGGAGCTTAGCCCAAGGTATTGTTCTTATCGTTTTAACCTTATAATTTTACCCGACCATTCATGCATCCGTCAAGCACGACAAACTTGAATATTTTGGGTCTACGCAACACCCGCAAGCTAAAATCAAATCATTGGTGGGAAATAAAGTTATGCGATGATTCCTTCCAGTTTTCCATCTGGAAAAACCGATTTAATCAGGATTTTGTGGATGGTATTGGTCATAATGCAAGAAGCGTTTGTCTTCACCCGAAAATAATCCGGTGTGTAACCTTCGTAAACCCCACCTCGGCTTGCTTCGAACAGTACTTCCTGGGACAGCCCAATTTTCCTGGCCAACGCTCGGTTCATCAAATCATCAAAAAGTGATTGCACTTGCTTCAAGCGAACTTTACGAACTGACTCTTGCACTTGATTAGGCATCGCGTGGGCTTCAGTGCCCGGCATCGGACTAAACTTGAAGACGTGCCCACCCACGAACTGATTGGATTCGATGAATTCCAGGGTTTCATCCAAGTCAGCCTGTGTCTCTCCTGGAAAACCTACAATAATGTCAGTGGTAATGGCTACGCCTGGTCGCGAAGTTCGAACCATCTCGATTAACGCGGACAAGTCAGATTTTGCTAACGGACGTCGCATATCTCTAAGCACTTTTTCAGATCCACTCTGAATTGGAATGTGCAAGTGTGGGCAGAAACGTGGATTATCGAAACGCTCGAGAAGGTCTTCGGTCACATCCCATGGTTCAATGGAGGATAATCTGAGCCGTGGAATGTTAGTTCTTTCCAAGATTGTGTCAAGCAAGTCATGAAGTCGGTAATTCCCGAGGTCTTTGCCCCAGGAACCAATCTGAACGCCTGTAAGCACTACTTCCTTTATGCCGTTTTCCACAAGCTGGTTGATAATATTTACGATTCCCTCAACAGATTCGCTTTGCGATGGACCCCTGGCAATTTGAGTCAGACAATAGCTGCATCGATTATTGCAACCATCCTGAACTTTCACGAACGCCCTCGTGCGCTGCCGACGCCCGAGTTGAATGCCAGCAATCTGATCTTCAGCTAAAGGACTATCTGAAAATGTTGCTGCCAGCATGTCTTTAGCTCGGTTGGGGATTTGATTGGCGGCACCCAAAATCATATCAGCCTGCGCTGGGAACGCGGTATTCCAACAACCTGTGCCAACCACGCGCGCCTTTGTCTGGGATTGGTAATGCCTCAACATCTTGCGCGAATCAGCTGCAGCCTTGAGTGTTACGCAGCAAGTATTCACCACAATTAGGTCAGCCATAATCGGTTGATCTACTACGCGAAATCCCCTTGCCGCAAAATCGCGTGCCATTGATTCTATTTCCGCCTGGTTAAGACGGCAACCTACCATATCAAAATATACAGATTGCATAAACACAATTTTAGCCGACATCAAACAAGGCTGGCTTTTGGCCAGCCTTGTAAGAAGTAATTTACTTAATCAAATTGCTTCGAGATATCGAGAAACTTCCCAATCTGATACGCTCATGCGATATTCATCCCATTCCGCTAATCTGGCGTTGATGAATTTCTCAGTCAGTTCGTTCCCCATCGCCTGCTGAATGACCTGATCCTTTTCAAATCTATCGATGGCTCCCTTCAATGAGCCAGGCAACATTTCAATCTCCCTGGAGATTCGCTCTTCGGGTGTAAGGTCATAGACGTTCACATTATTCAGTGGTTCAGGCAGTGGTGTATCTTTCAAAACCCCATCTATACCGGCCGCGTACATTGCCAAAAAAGCCAGGTAAGGGTTCGCAGAAGGATCTGGACAACGTAATTCGATCCGAACAGCTTGATGGTTCCTTTCCTGGGTCTTTGGGATTCGGATGAGAGCTGAACGATTTACCTGAGCCCAACCCACATACACTGGTGCTTCGTATCCAGGTACCAATCGTTTATACGAATTCACCGTTGGGGCAAGCACAGCCGACATGCCTGTGGCGTGATTTAATTGACCCGCTATATAACTATGCGCAAGCTTGGATAAATGCATGGAGTCTGTAGCATCATAGAACAGATTCTTACCGTCATTATCGTGAATCGACTGATGGCAATGCATGCCCGAGCCGGGTGCTCCAAAAGTGGGCTTGGGCATAAAGGATGCGATCAAACCATTTTTTGCCGCGATCGCTTTGACAGCGGTTTTAAAAGTTTGCACGTTATCCGCGGTGCGTAAAGCCTCGTCAAACCTGAAGTCAATTTCATGTTGTCCAAGACCACATTCGTGATGTCCAACTTCTACTTCCAGACCCATTGCGCGTAAAGTTGACATAATTTCGGTACGCACATTGACAGCCTGGTCATTAGCAGAGAAATCGAAGTATCCACCCACGTCATAAGAAACTGGGTGAGTTTTCTCCAAACCGTTGCGCAAAAAAAGAAAAAATTCGGGCTCGGGACCAACATTAAGCGTCCATCCATACTTATTCTTAATATCGGCCAGGAACTTCTTTAATCTACCTCTGGGATCTCCTTCGAAGGGCTCGTCATTTTGGGTGTGAATGTCACATAATACTCGTGCCCGGCGATAATCTGGATTTGTCCAGGGTAACATAGCGTAAGTTTCAGGATCTGGAACAAGGTGCATGTCACTCTCTTGAATTCGGGCAAATCCTTCGACCGACGACCCATCGAACCATATGCCATTGTCGAGCACGTCATCCAGCTGTTCGACTGGTCCGTCCAGTGATTTCACCACACCATTGATATCTGTGAACTGGTAAGAAATGAATTTAATTTTGTCGCGTACAACTTGATTCTTTAATTCACTGCTGTTCATGTCATCCTCCAAAAACAAAAATAGCCTTCAAATAACCAGATTTGAAGAATCTCTGCTCACAGAGCATTTTTTTGTCCCCTATGTCGCCAATGGGTTTTGTATAGCTCAATTTTGGGAGAATGAAACCCGTGAGTGGGTTACGAAGGCATCCGCTGATCAATTCGATTTTCTCTGGTTTCCCAGATTAACCTCTCCTCGCGGAGAGGAACCTTCACCTCGTTATCTCAAATGAGACTCAGCCGCTATATCTCCAGAAAGTACCTATTCTGTTGTGACATCAAAAAAGATGATGCCTCCCCGCCATGCCGTGTGCTGGATTGTTTTGAACCTGCAAATTGCAGGAATGGTTCTTCCTCCAGGCTTTGTCTTGACCGTAGCCTAACACATTACCTGGTGTGAGATCGAACCTATTTTTTTTGGTGTTGGTACAAAACTTAGGCCGCATCACAAACACAGCAGGGTGATTAACTTATACCATAATTTGAAAAACCTAAAAATTGATACTGTTCACAAAAGGTACAATCAGATATGGCGACTATCCGGGCATTCATCGCGGCACAACTATTAGGTTCAACCAGATCCTGGATCACTTCAGTTCAATCAGAGATTAGCAAGGTTGTAGGTTCTACGTCTCTTAAACTCACACCACATGACCAACTGCACATTACACTGATTTTTCTTGGTGAGATCGATACAAGGTTGATCCCAAAAGTTGTCACATCAATGGAGAATTTTTCCCCAACGTATTCAATCGAAGTAAACCTTAACCGACTTGGTCAATTTTCTAGGAATGGAGCTGTTTCTGTTGCCTGGGTCGGAATTGAAAAAAGTCGGTTGCTCAATGACTACTATTCAGCGCTCGTCCGGGACCTTGGTCAGTTTTTAACCACTGAGCCGGCTTCATTCAAACCGCATCTGACACTGGCAAGAGTTAGACCTGGCATTGATCCGGAAGCAAACCATAGATTGATTAAATTCATAGAAAAAAAACGCGTGGATTTGCCTATGCATGACAAGATAAATGAAATCGTCCTGTTTAGAAGTGATTTGAAACCCTCCGGACCAATCTATACAAGGCTCCATACTATCAGGCTGCAGGATGGGATACAATAGCTGTTATGCCTGAAACATTAACCTTAGCTAAACAAATGGTCACAATTCTGGAGGACAAGCTCGGCGAGGATATCTTGCTGCTTGACCTGCGCGGACATTCAGATTTCACAGATTACTTCATTTTGGTAACTGGAACGAGTGAGCGCATGCTGCAAAGCCTGGCTGATTCGGTGTCAGAGAAAATCAAAACACAAACAGGCTTGGACTCCATCGCTGAAGGCAAGCCTGATTCTGGTTGGATTGTGCTCGACTATGGTTACATTGTCGTGCATGTGCTCTCGTCGGAGAAGCGAGATTATTATGATCTCGAGGAGCTCTGGAGCAGGGCAAAAACTGTTTTAAGACTCCAATAATTTACTTACCCAACCAATCCGCCAGAATTTCCTCTCCATGTTGAGCGGGTTTGACGTTTTCGTAGACTTTGTAAATCGTTTGATTTTCATCAATCAAGAATGTCGTCCTTAGTACTCCCATGTATTCTTTTCCCAAATACTTCTTGAGCGCCCAAACGCCATAGGCTTCACTTACCTGGTGATCGACATCAGCCAACAAAGTGAATGGTAATGCGTATTTTTCAATGAACTTGGTGTGGGATTTAGGCTTGTCCACACTTACACCCAGGACGACAATTCCATTCTTTTGAAATTGTGAATAATTATCCCGTATGTTACAAGCTTCCGCGGTACATCCAGGCGTGTCGTCCTTCGGGTAGAGGTAAAGTACCACTTTTTGGCCTTTAAATTGTGATAAAGTAGTTGGATTTCCATCCTGGTCTTCAATAGTGAAGTCAGGCGCAGGCATATTTGGTGCTAGTTTCATGTGATTTCCTCTCTTTAATGAATAAGCAAAGCATAGATAAGCAAATACAACGTGCCAAGTACTCTGAAAATCGCCAAAGCGTCCATGAGTGGATAGTTGGGTCTGATGCCCCTGGCGAGTTGTTCCAACAAGTAAATTTCATACAAACCAAATACCTGCCAGGCAATTGCTGGCCAATAGATGTTTGTTCCGCGACTAATTATGGCAAAGAGTATCAATGAAGTCAGTGAAGCGACATAGAGAAAATGATGCAGTAACAAGCCTTTTTCCCACGTGACTGTTATTAAAAAACTACGCCGTTTGCGATTCAAATCACTGGCGTACTCTTTGAACATTAGGACAATCAAGGCGGATCCAGCCCCAAGGAAAACTGAAATTCCAAGGTTTATCATTGCCGGGGAAGGGAAAAATCCTTGAAGCGTGCAACCAAAGAATAAACCGAAAGGCGCGATGATCAAACTTTTTAGCAACCAATGATAAGGTGTGGTTGTATATGAAATTGGTTTGCTCAGAAGTAGAAACTGGCAGAATATTAATCCCAAGAGCCAGATCATAGCTTGTCCCTGTAAAGAATGGTATTTAAGCAGTACGTAAACTGCCCCCACTCCAACGAAACTCAAGACAAATATCGTTCCGTATAAGATATTGTTGCGCTGATAGATTCGTCCAGGTGCTCCCATTCGGCCCGCAAATGGCTCGGTGGAAAGTTGGGAAATGAGCCAATTTATCAAGTAAAAGAACAAGATGAGGATCATCCCTGCCAGTGTTACCAGGTAAGGAACAGTTTTGTTGACGCGATTGGCAAAGATAAATCCGAGTGTATAGCTGCTGAGGGTAGCAGCAACAAAAAACCAATCAATTTTTTCACGGGAATTAATGCCACTCATATGAATATTTTAGCATAGCCAGGCTTGGCATCAATGGTTGGCAGGAATGTTATAATTTTCGTTGGAAATTTATGAGAAAACACAGCTGGTTGATTTTTCTGATCTTTGTCTTTTTCTTGCTTCTGGTCAATACCGCGCCATCCTACGCCGCACAAAATAATTTCGGCACCTTGGATTTTCTAAATCAAATTTATCCGGTTGTGACGCAGCCCACTGGAACAATTGCGCAACCAAGCATGGAAAGCACCGCCACATCAACTCCGATCTTCCAAACAACAACCTTACCGATTGACATGCCTGGTGTAACTGGCTCGGAGACGCCAACGCAGGAAGTCACCTCCACTGGGAGCACCACACCTGAACCAACTTCGACCCGAGCAATTATTGGTGAAGGGTATAGTCTAATTAAGTCCGATCGATATGAGAAGACGAATTATTGGGTTATAGCGCTTGGCTTGCTGGCCACTTTTGTCTTGGTTGGCATCGGGATTTTATTTTTCACGAAGCCTAAGTAAAAGCACACTGACGTTTTTTTGACTTTTAATTTCATCTATGCTATTCTTTTCCCGGCTAATTCATTGAGGTTAAGACTATGCAACGTGAACGCGTCCTTGAAAACGTATATTGGTTTCAAAGCGAAGTCTATGCGCAGGCAACCGCTGGTGCGATCATTGGACCACAGTGGGCTGTCTTAATCGACACTTTAATGCCTCAGGAAACTCCCCAACTCAAACACTTTCTTGAGGTCGAATTAATGGTTCCGGTGCGCTACATCATTAACACCCACCATCATGCTGACCATTGTTGGGGAAATAGCTTCTTTCCGAACGCGACGGTTATAGGGCATGCTCTCTGCCGTGAACTGATGCTAACGAAAAGCAAATCTGCGTTAGCTGAAGCTGGAGATTTGAACCCGTTATTCAAAGAAATCGAGATTGTTCCTCCTCAGATCACTTTTTCCAGCGGTCAGATCTATCTTCGAGCTGGAAAAAAACAGATCAGCATATTCCCTACACCAGGTCATTCAGAAGACGGGATTTCTGTCTTGATTGAGGATGATCGCATTCTCTTCACCGGAGACGCCTTCATGCCAATTCCCTTCATCGTGGGTGGTGATTATGACGTGATGCTAAAGACGCTGAACACCATAGGCTCAATGTCACTCGAGAATATCATTCAGGGTCATGGAGACATCATCCTAAGAGGTGAAATCGAGGACGCGGTCAAAATCAACTTGAATTATCTGCATCTGATTCACAAAATCGCGAAAACAGCCATGCGGCGAAGGTCCCCAATCGAGTACCTGCAATCTCAGGATGTCGAAGCTGGAGGGAAGTCACGCGTGCTGCTGGGTGGCCTGGCACAAGACTTACATCAGCGAAATCTTTTCTGGCTTTATCGTGAAATGATTAGGCAAGAAAAATCTTTAGAACAGCAAAGTTAATCCAGTCAATACCAAGGCGATTACTAACATACTCAAAGGCTCTACCAAAAGAGCCCTACCTTTTCTCTGGTTTTGGTAACCCACTGATAGCGTCACGAGAAAGTAAAGCACCCCGGTAAGAATCAAACCGAATTGCAAAGCGTTGATGAAAAGATAATAAAGCGCTGCCGCGAGTTGCGCCACAATCAGCACAATCGCAGTAATTACTTCCCAAAACGGTTTCTGCCGCAATCGCAAACTAATAAAACGAAATGAAACAAACCCTGCGGCTAATCCGATTGTCGGAATTAATACATAAAGTCGCGGTCCGATCGTACGCAAGACAATCACCCCCAGCAAAAACAAACCAATCGAAAGTGAAGTAAGGCTAATCACCGGTATTGGGGATTGACTTGCTGTGTTTATTAAATCAGCTTTCTCAGCGACCAAAACAACGCCTACCAATGCCAATCCCAACAAGTAAACCAACCACCATAAAGGGGATCGAACCATCTGTGAAAGTGTATAGGCCAACGTTACTGAGGTTAATACTGGAATGAAGATATGAGGAAGCAGCTGCTTAATTTGGCCTGAACTTTTCTTGATTTCAGGTTGACTTATCAAAAACCACAACGTTCCTGCAGAAGAAACAAACCCAACAATCAACAAAATAAGTTGATTTACTGAAATGTCAAAGGAGTTATCTCCAAAGAGAAACTGCAAAATGCGATTCACTGATTCGTTGGGTAAAAAATTCGTGAATCCGAGGCACAATCCAATGAAAGCCATCACAATATTCAGTTGTGTAGAATTGTTTTGAACCCGGTTTGATTTGTTCATAAAATAATTCTATCACCGTGCCTTTCGGACAAAGAAAAGCGCGATTTCCTCGTCAGTGGTATAATAAATTAGTTATGGACCAAACAAAATCGCAGACTATCTTTAAAGCCTTTTTCTCTGTTTTTAAACAGGCAATACTTACGGTCGGAAGCCATATTTATTTAGTAATTTTTCCTTTGGCACTCGATCTGTTTTTGCTTTTCGGACCGAGAGTGGTCCTCTCCCAGGTGCTAAACCCAACGCTTATGGCGCTACCTGCCATAAATAATTTTGAACAACAATTTGACCTAAGCTGGGAAGCATTTATCACTCGCATGATGGAGTCTATCGCGCAGTTCAACGCGTTCTCCTCATTGCGAACCCTTCCTTTTGGACTGCCCAGTCTGATCAGCCAACGCCTCGGTAATCTCAATCTATTTGGCGAATCTTCAGTTGTAAATCTAAGCAATATTGGTAACGCTTTGTTGTTCTTTATGCTCTCCGCGTTGATCGGGATTTTGCTCGGAACTATCTACTTTACGCTGATTGCCAAGGCGGTTAGGCAGGCATCTTCAGAGATATCCAAAACAACAAAATCTTTCCTGTCAACCTATTTCAACCTCGTTGCATTCAATCTACTAATTTGGTTACTTGCCTTGGTACTGTTGATCCCGATAGTTTTGCTAATAGGTTTGTTGATTCGTCTCAGTGCTGGTTTGGGTTACTTTGTTTATATGGTCGTAATCGTTTTTTTGCTTTCTTTCCTGATGCCGCTGGTCTTCACGCCATTATTCGTAATCGCTGAACGAACCAACATTTTTCAGGCAGCCCTAAAAAGTGTCAGGTTCACGCGAATGTCTGGTGTTTTGGCATCCTTTTTTATCGTTCTGAGCATTTCTTTTTCCTATTTGACCAACATGCTCTGGAACTCAGCCCCAAATAGCTCACCCTTTGTGCTCGTGGGTGTATTTGGGCATGCGCTTGTAACTACCATCCTTTTGACTGCGGGTTTCCATTTTATTGCTTGGTTGGATAGACCGGATACTAGTCAAAAGCCACTCATAATTTGAAGCAGG
>Ga0116155_10001679_pt1 | contig 15729 bp, 17 predicted proteins | sample AD_UKC032_MetaG_FD_89890 | JGI IMG/M metagenome (GOLD analysis project Ga0116155, IMG submission 89890) | Active sludge microbial communities of municipal wastewater-treating anaerobic digesters from USA - AD_UKC032_MetaG | ecosystem: Engineered > Bioreactor > Anaerobic > Digestate | place: USA...
CGGGTCCTCCCGCTACGGCTCCAGCCGTTGCCATAGGAACAAAATGCGCCGACGCCGAGCACTTAAATCAGATATACGCCGGAGCCTTTGACACGCCGGTAAGATATTTGTTCACGACGGAAGACGATAGCAGCTCAAGTATAGCCTGGAACGACGGATCAAGCAATTGGCTGGTAACAGGAGCTGTTGACAACAACAGAGGCGAAATTAACCATAACGCGCTTAAAGGACTTTTGACTCCTTCTCCTGCTCCTTATAGAGCAGTACAGGTATGCGAAGCGTTAAATACATCAGCCCATTTAGGAAAAACCGACTGGTATTTGCCTTCAAAAAACGAGCTAAACATTTTTAACACTAATAAAACAACCATAGGTTATTTTTCAGCCGCCTACTATTGGTCGTCCACAGAGTACAGTAGCTACGACGCGTGGTTCCAGAATTTCAGCGATGGCGGACAGAACCTCACCAACAAGCACAACACATACCGTGTCCGCTGCCTCCGTGATGATTCAATTATTCCGGCGTGCACTAGCGCGCCGGGTTCCACCTGCGCGGACGGGACAAAGTTTGCGGGGGATTATCTTGGGCACAACTACTTCGCCACGCCGGCGGATCTTACCGGCACATATACATGGAATAACGGGTCAGCGAACTGGACGGTTACCGGCGCTGTTAATGCGAACGAAGGAGAGCCTAACGTAAGTATCCTGTTGGGGCTTGCGGACGCCGGAGCGCCTTATTACGCGGCGGTGGCATGTCAGGGGTTGAACAATACGACAACCTACTCTCCAAGCGGATATTTAGGACATAACGACTGGTTCCTGCCGGCGAAAAGCGAGCTGAACTTATTATATCTTAACAAAACCCCAATAGGCGGCTTCGCCGCCGCCTACTATTGGTCGTCCACAGAGTACGGTAGCTACGACGCGTGGAGCCAGGGTTTCATCGATGGCGGACAGGACGCCAACGGCAAGAACTCCACATACCGTGTCCGCTGCCTCAGGAGAGATTAAATTATTTAATTATTTGCGCCGAAGGCGCTCGCCGCATAAAATATCAGCTTATAGGCATCATAACCCTTTCAGATCAACTATTTACAAGTAAAATTATACCACAACATCAATAATAATACAATTATTAAGGAGAAAAATATGGAAAATACAATAACAGAAAAGAATTGTCATTGCGAGGAGGAGCAAAGCGACGACGCGGCAATCTATCCAGCGAACAAAGGAGAAAAAATTTAATTATGGCGCAATATAAACACCTGAAAATCTATAAAGCATCCTATGACCTGCTTTTACGCATTACGCAGGCAATAAAAGGGTTTGCCCGTGAATACAAATATACGCTCGGCGAAAAACTGCAAAACGAAGCAATTGAGCTTGTTATTTGTATTTACAAAGCTAACAGCGCTCATAATAAAACCGAATATATAAAATCTATCCTTGAACATGTACAGTTTATAGAGCTATTCCTGCGTATAAGCCATGATTTGCAAATTTTATCGAGAGAACATTATGCGCAAATTGTGGAAATGACACAAGGAGTGGCAAAACAAGCTCAAGCCTGGTTAAATTCATTTGACGGGAAGGGTTCAGAGTCTGCTTCAGTTACGGCTAAGCAGAGAGGACTTTCCCATTTCGTCGGGGACGGTTGTCATGAACAACCAACGTAGAAGCTCAATACTTCGTCATTCTGAGCTCATACAAGGATGACGAAAGAGAGCGGAAGTTGCCGAAAGTGAAAGCTCGCTGTCGGCAGTCACACAGCTCCCCACAGTACGCCAACTATTGGTCGTCCACAGAGAACAATAACAACAACGCGTGGAACCAGAATTTCAGCGATGGCGGACAGAACAACAACAACAAGAACAACACATACCGTGTCCGCTGCCTCAGGAAATGGGATTAACTTCCCGCCAACTGAATTTAACAGCTTAAAATCAAACACAAAGAAAGTAAAATTATGAACCTTTTAAATCTATTTAACGCATATTTTGATTGCAGGCGCAATAAACGCAATACTATAAATGCTCTTGCGTTTGAATTTGAGCTGGAAAAAAACCTTATGGAACTTTATGAACAGTTAAAAAACGGAACATACAAAATAGGACGCAGTATCAGCTTTGTGGTTACAAAACCCAGACCCCGCGAAGTATGGGCAGCCGATTTTAGGGACAGGATAGTTCATCACCTTGTCTATAACGCAATTAAAGAACGGTTTTATAAACGTTTTATTTATGACTCCTATAGCTGTATCCCCGAAAAAGGAACTCTTGCGGCTTGCAAACGTTTACAGCGCTTCGCCCGTAGCGCAACTCAAAACTACACTAAAAAAGCGTATTATCTCAAGGCAGATATAGCTAATTTCTTTATGAGCATTGACAAATCCATACTTTTCGGGGAATTAAAGCGTTATGTCCACGAAGACTGGGTTCTTAATCTTCTCGAACAAATAATTTACCACGACCCTAGAAAAAACGTGTTCCTTAAATCTCCGCCGCAATTATTCAGGCTTATCCCTTATAATAAAAGCTTATGGAACACCCCGTCTTCATACGGCTTACCTATAGGCAATCTGACAAGCCAGTTTTTCAGCAATGTTTATTTAAATATACTTGACCAGTTTGTTAAACATGAACTTAAATGCAGGCATTATTGCCGATATGTCGATGATTTCGTTCTCCTGCACGACTCCCCGCAACAATTGAATGAATGGTACAATAAAATAAACGAATTTACAAAAAACCGCCTTAAATTAAAACTACATCCTTATAAAAAGGCTATAAACACTGTTTTTTCAGGAATTGATTTTGTCGGGTTTATAGTTAAACCTAACCGCATTTATTTACGCAAATTAACAATTAAGCGGGCTTTTCGTTCTGTAAAAGATTGGCAAAGCAACTCTGCCAGATTCAATACGGACACTTTAAAGAGTTTTCGATCCACTATAAATAGTTATCTTGGAATGTTGCGTCAGGCGAAGGGGTATAAAATCCGCATAGATTTATGCAATCTGGTTAATAATCTTTTTATTCAACCTGATATTAATTTTTCCAAGCTTGTTTTGGTGAATTATGGAGTTTTTTGACAGAAACAAAAAACGTTATCCTGAGCGAAGCGAAGGATCTCATGGCAATAATACAAAAGGAGATAACAATGAACTTTACGGAAATAATTGAAAAAATAAAGATAAAAAACGCGCTGTCGAAGCGTAAAAACCTGCTAATCCTCATCGGCTCAATACTCCTCTGCGTAACAGCAGGGATTATTGCGTTCATAACAAGCAAGTTGGCAATAAACGATTTCTCCCTTATGTGGTACCAATTCCTTTTCAAGCCCGCATTAATGCCGCCGGATTGGCTGTTTATTGCCGGATGGGGCATGATGTACCTGTTTATGGGTATCGCTTTATTTTTTGCAGTCATTGAAAAAACCGAAAAAAGCAAAATGCCGGCATTAATCATTTTTGGCGCCGCGCTTGTTTTAAGCCTCTTTATTTTGCCGATATTTTTCCGGTTCGAATCTCTTTTTGGCGCGTTTGTAATATCCCTGCTGTGCTGGCTCTCCATCTTTATATGCGGATACAAGTTTTACCGAATTACAATGCCTGCGGCAATGTTGCTGGTAATTCCCAATTTTTGGTCAGTATACATTATGGGATTAAGTTTAACTTTCTGGCTTTTAAACAATACGTCTTTAATTATCAAATTTTAAATAAGCGTGTCGATGACCTTTTCAGGTATTGACACTTCTTCCTTTAATGCCCGGCTTCACACACCGGGCTTTTTATATAAAAACGTCATCCTGAGCGTAAAAAACGTCATGTTGAGCGAAGCGAAACATCTCATGGCTTATATACAACAAGATTCTTCGGGCTAAAGCCCTCAGAATGACGCATAATGCTAAAGCCCTCAGAATGACGCTTAAAAAAAATAATTAGCAACTCAAGTTAACTATTATTGCGGAAATAGTATAAACAAGATATTATAAAAAGCGGGGCAAGCCCCTGATTACTTCCTCTTCGGACACGCTCTAAACGTGGGATAGTCGAAGAAAGGAGGTGGTGCCGGATGAAGGTTAAGTTTACTTTCAAGGAAAGGGAGCTAATAATATTTATTATTTTGCTTCTTCTTCTGCTAAGTAGAAAAGACCTAGTAGAAATACTAAGTCTTTTACACCTAATCTAAATGGGGCTTTTAATGGGGATGTCTTAGCAGGGCATCCCCGCCCTTTAGTTTTATTATAACAAATATTTTTGGAATTTAAACCCTTGTTTTTAAATTACGCAATGTCGCCCTTTTCGTCATGCTGAATCCTTAAACAAGTTCACGGTAACAGTTCTTCTTTATATTAACTATCATTGCGGAAATAGTATAAATAAGATATCATAAAAAGCGGGGTAAGCCCCTGATTACTTCCTCTTCGGACACGCTCTAAACGTGGGATAGTCGAAGAAAGGAGGTGATGCTAATGAGAGTAGCAGTCAATAAAACTGACTGGTTTGCGATAATAGTAATTCTTTTGCTATTAACTGCAACTAAAAAAGAGCTAGTAGATATACTAACTCTTTTCCTACAAAAATAAATGGGGCTTTTAATGGGGATGTCTTAGCAGGGCATCCCCGCCCTTTAGTTTTATTATAACAAATATTTTTGGAATTTAAACCCTTGTTTTTAAATTACGTTATGCCGAATCCTTAAATAAGTTCAGGACAGGCTTTGTTTCAGCATATTAGCGCTTTTTTTCTTTTGAAGAATCTATTAGTTTTTGCATTTTTTGAGTCGTGGATTTAACTGAATCATTAAATTCATTTATATAACCAAGTTCTTTATTTTTAATTTTATTAATTCCCGTGTTTAATTCCTTAACTTTTTTGTCTAAATTATCAACATTAGCGCTTATTTCATTGATTTTTTCCTGCGCTTTTCCTTCTTTTACAAATTCTGAAAAATTTTCTGTAGAGTTTTTTATTTTAACAATATTGTTTTTAATATCGCCTTCCATTACAAATGCGCTTATTGTTTGCTGAACATTGCCAATTTTCTCGCCGCTTGCCGTTACTGTTTTTTTCAATTCTTTTGCTTTTTCAATTGTTTGTTTTTTTGTGTTTTTAAACTGTTCTCCTGAATCTTCAAGTAAAATAACTTTTTCTTTAAGATATTCAGTTGTATTTTTTAAATTATTGCCAATTTTTTTTTCGTTTTGGTTAATAACTGAATAAATTGAATTGGAAAAATTAAGCGTAGATTCAGAAAGTATAGTGAAAATATCCATCAAAGAATTAACTCTTAAAGGATTAATAGGATAAATTTTGCTTCCGCCAGCCCATTTTTCACTTGGCGGTTTTATTTCAAGAGATTTTGAGCCTACTAATCCTGTAAATTCGATCTTTACGGTAGACCCGTCGGGAATTGTTATATCTCTATTGATAATTTTAAAAGTAATATAAAGTTGATGATCTTTTAATTCCTGTTTAACGATATGTCCGACATGAAGCCCCGCGAACCTTACAGGCGCGCCGACGCTGAGTCCGTCTATATCATTAAATTTTACCGCATATTGCGGAAATTCATTAAACATAGCGTTATATTTATTAATGCCAAGAAAGACTAATATTGTTATAAGACAAATAATTAGCAGGCTTTCCAATAGTAAAAAACGTAATTTTTTCATAATCTAAAAATTCTAATATAATTTATTTAAATTGTATTTTAATAATATCAGTTTAATAATTATATTAACATTATTTTATTTATAAAAAATTCAAAAAATATGCTTTATACCAAGTCGCAATTATAACTGCAATTTTGTGGCTGTCATTGCGAGGAGGGGCGAAGCCCCGACGCGGCAATCTAACCCTTTTGGATAAAATGTTTATGTTGTTAGCCGGCTAGATTGCCACGCTCGCTCGCAATGACAATTTAGGCTCTTTTACATGATGAATTGCAAGTTGATATTATTATTAAAGAAAAGAATGAATATAAAATGGAAAAACCGGAATACGCATATTATGAAGACATAAAAAGCAACTCCTCCGCTCCATGGAAAATATCTGACGTTATTTTTATTTATTTTTGCATTTTTATTTTATCGATGATTTTTATGGGATCAATGCTTTATGCAAACATTAACATTAATGCAAATACTTATTCCATTATTTTTCAGGCTTTATTGTCTTTGTCCATTCTTGTTTTGATTTATTTAATAGTTACTCAAAAATATAATATGTCTTTTAAAGACGCTTTTGGAATTTATTTTGAGAAAATGCCGATTTTTATGCGTCAGGGTATTATTGTAACGGCAATAATGGTAGGAACAACGACGCTTATAGGGTTAGCTTTTTCTTTATTTACAGGAATTGAAAGCGGTAATCCTTATTCGGAAATGCCGATAGAAAAATTCAGGTGGCTGACTTTTCTGGCGCTTTTTTTTGCTCCCATCGTCGAGGAGTTCTTTTTCAGAGGATTTATGCAGCCTGCTATAATAAAAAAAACAGGCGTATTTTCAGGAATTCTTATAACCGCATTAATTTTTGGTCTTTCTCATTTTCAATATATGGATTATACTGCCGCAATTATTTCAGTTACCGCAATTGGTCTGATTTTGGGAATTGTCAGATATAAAACAGGTTCGGTAATGCCCGGAATTTTTGCTCATTTCTTTAATAATTTATTGGCGATTGCGCATATTTTATATTAATGCCAAGTTGCAATCAATGTAGTATTAAATCTCCCTCCCCCTGCCCCCTCCCCAAGGGAGGGGAAGAAGAGTTGATAAGGTTTTTGCCGGCTACGCCGGCAAAAACCTTATCAAAAAATAATACTCTTTTAATTGCAACTTGGTATAAGAAGCGTAGAAAATTAAATTTATTTAATTAAAATGTCGATATAATAAACATGTTAAAATTTTCAAGAAAAAAAGGGGCGGCTTTGCCCGAATATGCTTTAATTGCTGTACTTTTCGCGGTTACACTCGGCATTGCGGTTTTTCAATTAAGTCCAGGTGTTTTGAAAACGTTTTTTATAAAATCTGTTAGCGAAAAAGCAACAACTTCAAACGGAAATTTTGAAATGAAAACATTAGGCGAATAATATTTTTATACTAAGCTGTCTTGTTAAAAAGCTGATATTTGCAAAAACTGTCTTCTTTATTTCAAGCTATGCTTTCAAGCGCAAGCTTATCATAGCCTACAAAAATTTCTATATTGCTAAAACTTAAATTTTCAATGGATTTTTTAACTTCTTCGTTATTTACCAATAAATAAATTCTTTTTCCGCTAAATTCCAGAAAATGGTAAGTCCCGATTATAGCCCCAATTTTAATGCTATCAAGAAAATTTATTTTTCTTAAATCCAAAACAATTCTTTGTTCAGGATTTTCTAAAACAATCAATTTTACTCTGCCAATAATACTTTCAATGCTTCTTTCAGCGGAAATAATGGGTTGCAATATAAAAACATTTTTATCAAGGTTTTTAATTAACAAATTCATAAATTCACGCCTTTTTTTGTTCTAAACTAAATTAAACAGCAGGATTTCAAATAAATTTATTTTGTATTCAAAAAAGAATTATTATTTGTATTAATATAATCGGTATTACGTTAACAAAATTTAATATTTCGTAATGTTTTTTAATAAATTCATTCAGATAATGTATGAGGGGTAATTATAGTGATTGTCATTCCGAGGAGCGAAGCGACGTGGGAATCTATTTTTCGCAGTGAAAACTAATTAAGAATTATTACTTTTTGCTTAAAAATTTTATCTAAAACGCAATTTTGTTTATTTATTGGTTTTTATAAAAATAAGGAAGTTTATGGTTAGGAAAGTATAATTTCGCAGGGGAAAAAGATTTGGTTAGAATTTAAAACAAATTTGTAAAACTTATTAAAGTTTTAATCTTGATGTTTTTAAAAATTTAAATAATTATAATTAACTTTTAATTTAACGGGAAGCAGAGAATTTAAAGGGAGGTTTTTTATGCAACAAGTAAGTTTTCCGGGAATGGAACCCCGCATAATAGATTATGTAAAGACAGGCTTAGAAAATGGGAAAACAGCTGCAAAGACGAGCGGAGCATTTATAAATAATACAATTACAGGATTTAAAAATTACGGAACTTTTGGAGATATTAGTTTTAAAGGACTTAATGTTGGAAATGGAATAACTAATACGTCAACTTATTTGCTGGAAGTAGCAACAAAACCGGGAGCGTCTAGTTTTACAACTAAAATTGCAACTGCGGGAAATGCTCTTTTAACAGGAATGGCTGGTGTCCCAAAAGTCGTTCCCGGCGTTGCGGCGGGCTTGGAAGCTTTAATGCAAATACCTACAGTTTATAATACATATAAGGACGAAGGCTTTACGAGAGGTACGGCTCAATTGGCAGACTCTTCCGTTACAGTCGCCGGCGCGGCGGTAGGAGCTACAGCCGGCTGGGCAGCCGGAGGAATTATAGCGGCAGCTTGTTTAACAAATCCTATAGGCTGGGCAGGCTTAGCTATCGGAGCTGTTGCAATGGGAGTAGGCACTTTGGTTGGCACAAAAGCCGGAGATATTCTCGGTGATGGCGTAAAAGGCTTTGTTAACGGTATTTTCGGAACAAATGAAAAGCCAAAACAGGAAATTCAAGCGCAAACTCAACAACAGGTTTCTACGCCTGCAAATAATCCGTATCAAGGATTTGATCTATCTAAAGTCGATCCTGAAATGCTTAAATTATATGGGCATTATTTTCCTGCGCAAAATTAATAAACTTGAATTATCCTTAACTGAGGCAGTTTAACTGTTTTAGTTGAATTCAAAAGGGTATTGCTCCACATAGGCAATACCCTTTATTTTATATAAAAGCAGACGGTTTATGCCGCTTTATAGAACTCTCTTAATTCTCCCGGAAGCATTAAAGCTATTTCATCGCTTTCACCGATGCTTATAAGCTCCTTTAAAGCATGGAATACGGCTTTTGTAATTGATTCAGCATGAATAGGCAGGTTCTCTCTTTTTATTTCATTGTCTACAAGACTCATAAGTTCTATTTTATGTCTGTATTTCAGACGTTTTCCCGACAATCCAAAGAAATTCGGAGCCCATACCTTGTTATTCCATAATCTTTTTAGGTCTTCAGGAAGTTGAGCCGCAACATCAGACTGTTCCTGTTCTGTAAGCCTATAGCTTAACAGGCTAAATACGATCTGAACTCCTCGTTCGGCGGCATTTTTATCTTCTATGCCGGCATAATTCATGACTTTCTTTATAAAAAGGTCTTTATTCATACTCATAATTCATACCTCAATTAACATACTTTAAATAATAAACTGCTTGCAAAATTAATTTTGAGTTTTAAGTATAGTATAGCCAGTCAACCAGTCTACTTACATTCACTAAAGGTAGAATTTTTATGTGATTTTAAATTGCAATCAATAAGCGTTTTAAAGTTTTATACCAATCCAAATAAGTTTTCGTTAATTTCTGAAAAGTTTAATATCTATAGCCCGCGCCGCCCTGCGGGCGGCGCGGGCTAGGTAAGGGCATAGCGGGCGTTTTGGCTTCGCCAAAACGCCCGCCAATTAAGAATTTACAAAAATAATCTTTTTCATTTGCCGATTTTTTTAATGATTGGTATAAAAAAGGTTTCCGTCCTGATTTATTAGAATAGAGGAATTTCGGATTTTTCAGAAGCTAACCTGTATTTAGGCAAGCTTTCAGGATAATTTTTCTGTAAAAAGTTTATAAGATGCTCTCTTAAATAACATTTTAAATCCCACAATTTGGCTGAATCGTCAGCGCTGAAAAGAAATCTGATCTCCTGCGTTTTTTCATTTGAATTTGTAACCTGAACGTTTGCGTCTTTCCCGTTCCATAATTCTGTATGAGCAATAAGTCGCTGAAATTCATCTCTTAAAGACACTAAAGGGACTGTATAATCAGCGTAAATATAAATATAACCGATGATTTCCGTGTCATGCCTCGTCCAGTTCTGGAACGGATTTTCAAGAAGGTATGTAATAGGCACTATTAAACGTCTTTTGTCCCATATCCTAATTACCACATAAGTAAGCGAAATTTCTTCTATCCAACCCCATTCTTTATCAACTACAACAACGTCATCAATTCTGAAAGGCTGTGTGAATGCGATCTGAAAACCTGCAATAAGGCTTGAAATCGTCTTTTGAGCGGCAAAACCGATGATAATACCGGCTAAACCGGCGGAAGCAATTAAACTTGCCCCAATCTTTTTTGCTCCTTCAAAATTCAGAAGAATTGCGCTAAATCCAAGCACAAAAAGAATTATAACGATAATCCTTTCCATAAAATCAAGCTGCGTAATGATTTTTCTTTGTTTTAAATTGTCTTTAACAGAGCTATTAAATTTTTTAGCGATAATTCTTTTTAAAAAATCGACCAAATTAACAAAAAACACGACAGAAACCACGATAAAAGCGATCTGCCAAGCTTTTTCAATAACAGCAAGAGGCGTTGCGGGCATTTCTATAAGGGATTGAAAAATTTTAAATCCGATTAAGAAAAACAGGGAGTTTAATGTAGAGAAAAATTTGTTCTTAAGAGAATAATTTTCAGGGAAAATGTCAATTTTTATAAAATAATTTTGCAAAATCCAAGTGGAAATAATTGTAAAAAAGTATGCTATTATAATCAAAATAGATATTAAAATAATCAAACCTGTTATATGGTGCTGAAAAACACTTTTTATTACGCTAAAAACATCTATCATTAAAGCTATTCCTATAATTTGCAAACTACTTTACTAAATCGGTTGACTTAACTCATAATTATAATTATACTCGAGCAAAAAATTTTAAGGGAGTAATAAAAAACTATGGATTACAATTCTCAAAGAAAACCTTTTTTCTATGATATAACTCTGCGGGACGGAAATCAAGCTCTTAAAAAGCCTTGGAACACCGATCAAAAGGAAATAATTTTCAAAGAACTTGTAAAATTAGGGGTTCAAGCTGTAGAAGTCGGATTTTCAGGCTCAAGCGATATGGATTTTGAGGCATGCCAGCGCCTTGCCTCAATTGCTCCGGATAATATTGTGATCGCAGGGCTTGCAAGAGCCGTAGAGAAAGATATTATAAAAGTTGCGGAAGCTATAAAATCAGCGAATAAGCCAAGAATTCATACATTTATAGCCATGAGCCCTTTTAATATGAAATATGTTCTTAAAAAAGACCCTATGGATGTTAGAAAAACAGCCGTTGAGGCTATAAAATACGCTAAATCGCTTATGGGAGAGAAAGGAGAAGTTCAGTTTTCCGTTGAACACTTTGGAGATTGCGCTGATAATCTGAATTTTGTCATAGATTCCCTTCATGAATGCATAGAAGCGGGGGCAACAACTATCAATCTTCCTAATACAGTAGAAAGAAACAGACCTTTTGAGCTTATAAGGCTTGTGGAAAAGGTTAAAATGGCTCTTCCGGATAATATTATTATTTCTGCGCATAATCATAACGATCTTGGAATGGCAACCGCAACTACTGTAGAAAGCTATTTTGTCGGGGCAACACAGCTTGAATGCAGCTTAAACGGGCTTGGCGAAAGAGCAGGCAATACAAATATGTACGAAGTCGCCATCGCTCTTCATAACAGCGGCGTAGAAGTTCCTCTTAATCTTTCACAGATTTATGAAACAGCAATTTTGACAGCAGAAATGGCAAATGTTCCTATTTGCGAAAAAGCTCCTCTCATCGGCGAAGATGCCCTTGCCCACAGAAGCGGGATTCATCAGGACGGCGCTGTTAAAACACAGAATATGAAAAAAGGCGCATACAGACCAATTCATCCTTCTCTTATCGGACGGGATGATGCGGAGAAGTATGGTTTTACAAGCCAGTCAGGAAAAACCGCTCTTTATGAGATCATAAAAAGCAAGGGTTACCCGATTACAGTTGAAGAAACGATCAGACTTGTTCCTATTGCTAAAGAACAAGCTGAAAAATACGGAGAATTGCCTGTTGAATCCATAGAAGACATTTATATTAAAGAAATCTTCGAAGTGGACGGACCTTTCAAATTTATTTCCTTCAAAAAAGCCGATAATACTGATAATGACATTTTTAACCTTAAATTTAGCTATAAAGGGCAAGAATATAATGAAACAGCGGAAGGCGACGGTCCGCTGGAAACCTGTCTTAACGCTTTAGAGAAAGCCGGATTCCGGCAAAAACTTGTTCACTATGAACAAGCGGCTTTTGGAGAAGAAACAAAAGGCGCCCAAGCTGATGCGATGACCGTTATCCAGTTTGAAACCCAGGATGGTAAAGTTATAACGTGCAGAGGCAAAGACCCAAGCACTCAAAAAGCTAATGTCAAAGCAATATTTAACGGTTTAAATCTTATTTATACTGAATAGAACGGTTATTATTATAATTAATTTTAATGAATATATATTGGATTGATTGTCAACTTTTTTTATTTCCGGTTTTAATATTTTTAATGACTTATATTATAATATTAATTTTCAGGAAGGTTATATAAAATGATGTTAGCGCCCAGTATTATTCCTCAACCGGCTTCTGTTAAACAAGAAAATAACGGAACAAATATAATTTCGATTACAAAACCGAGTACAAATCTTGGCATGACTTCATCTTTTGTTTCTAAACAAGCCGATAGCGGGTTAAGAACGATTGTTTTTTCAAGTTTAGGCACAAATGAGACTAAGGATTTAACGCAACTAAAGAAGGAGTTGAAAGATATTAACAAAGTAAAAAAGCTTTTTGATCCAGAATGTAATGATTCCTCTATTGCCAAATTAAGAAAAGAATTAAAACAAAATCCTTTATCACCAAAAGAATTAAAACAAAATAATTTAATTTTATCTAATGTAATGAAAGTTGCCACAGAAAATATAAATAGGGATATTGTAGCCTTAGAAAGAGTTGGTGTTGAAAAAGAAAAAATTGAAGAACTAAAAGAAATCAAAAATGCTTTTAAAATATTTGAAAATAATTTAAAAGAAGATAAATCTATTTCATTTACAGGTTCAAAAGAAAATAGAATGATCAAAAATCATTTCATAATACACTCTGCAGCTTGTTCGGCTGCTGCATCCGCATTTGCTTTAGCACAAGTTCCAGGAGGTGATGAAGCCGCTCTAACTGCTATAACATTAGGTATGGCAACAGCAATTTGTAAAAATTATTCAGATGTGAATTCTTGGGCACCTTCTGCAGTGCTTTCTGTTGTTGCTGGTAAAATGGTAGGAGAAAGATTAGCAGCTCAAATTTATAAATATATTCCAGGGCTTGGCAATATAGCAAATGCTTTATCTACTAGTATCTGTCATGAATCCACTGGTTGGATGATAGTTGCAATGTTAGAACATATGTCTAAAAATAATATTAGTGACCCTGAAAAACTTACTAAAGAAGAAATAAAAATTCTTAAGAAAGAAGCTAAAGTGTTAAAAAATAAGTATGCTAATGACTAAAATACTAAAAAAGGAGCTTTAAGATGGAAATTAATTTTTTGCAGAATAAACCCTCAATATCTGAAAATAGTAATATTAACGAAAAAATAACCTCAAATGCAATATCAAATGGAATTGTAGCCGGATTGACAGGTATTGTTGCGCAGGAAACTTTTTTAAATAAAAAAATAGTTGATACTTTTAAAAAGCAGGGTTCTTCTCCTGAAGAAGCTAAAAAATTTATTAAAGAGATACCTAAACAAAGAATGCTGGGATATATGGCTGCCACAGCTTTAGGGTTAGCTGTAGGCGTTTTTAAATATGTATTTGATCAAAAAACAAAACGTTAATTATTTTATAAAAAGCGCTTCTGAAGTATAATGACCTAGAAGAAGCGCCGGAATATTATATGTGTATTAAATCGAGAAATACAGGGCTGGACGTTGTTAGAAGTATTGCAATACTGCTGGTTCTTGTTTGTCATATAACTATGTGGTTATCTACCCTGTATACTCAATTGTATGGGGAGTTTAAGATTCCTTTCAAGTTTTTTTCATCTTTCGGTTGGCTCGGAGTTGAAATATTCTTTGTTCTAAGCGGGTTTTTAATCGGAAAAATATTTATAGAAGACTTTATTACCGGTTTCAACGGCAGTAATAAGCGAACCTTGTTGAAATTTTACTCAAGAAGATGGTTTAGAACTCTGCCAATGTATTATTTGATGCTTATAATCAATATAATCCTCTTAATTACGGCTTTTCCAACGCATGATACGCAAATTTTTCTACAAAAAGCTTCTAATTATTTTCTTTTCCTGCAAAATTTCTATGGCAGGGCTGAGCTTGGAGGACTTGATCTTATGGCTGTTTCATGGAGTCTGGTTTTAGAAGAATGGTTTTATCTTTTATTCCCGATTTTTATAATTATTTTAAGAAAAACATCGAAAAACTTTACTCATCAGACATTTCTTAAATTTTTAATTGTTTTTATCCTGTCCATAAGTATTTCAAGAATATGGCATGTCTTTTTTCAGGATATAAGGTTCGGTTCAGTTACATCGGCAGTTTTTTTGAGGCTTGACACTTTTGCTATCGGAATTTTATTCGCTTATTTGCAGGTTTTTTTACCTGATTTATACAATGTTTTTATTAAAAAGCGGTATTTTATTTTAAGCGTTTTTTTTATAATTTTAACCTATTTTTTAGCTATTTATTTTAACGCCGGTTTGATTGCAAGAACAGTTTTATTTACAGCTTTGCCTTTTGCAATTGCTGTTTTTATGGTTTTTCTGGAACGAAAAATGAATGGAGAAAACAAAATCGTTGAATTTACGAGCAAGATTTCTTATTCGCTGTATTTAATTCATGTGCCGTTGCTTTCAAATTTTCTTGCGCCTTGCGCTTATATTTTATATGTGAACACAATAAAAATACCTTTGTTTGTAACGTTTGCGATATTTTTTATATTAATATACGCAGTAGCTGCGGTATTTTACAGATATTATGAAAAACCTATGATGAATTTGCGGGATAAACGTTTTATTAAAAATTTATTTCAGCTTAATTAACTCGAATTGCTAATTAGTTGAAACGCTGAAATAGATTGAAATTTTATTTTAATTTTTTATGCGGCTCGCAGGCAAAGCCTACGAGCCGCATGCCTTAAGAAGGCGTAGCGGCTGGCTTCGCCAGCCGCTACGCCAAATATAAAATTATTTATTTAGCAATTCAAGTTAATTAAAAGAACCAGCCTTCTTTTACTCTGTCTTTTGCCACTTTAACCATATCTCGATAGCCTTGATTTCCTGAATCATACAAATCCCGCATAACTTGACAACCTGTTGCCCCATTTTTTTCTGCCGCTTTTAATTCTCGTGGAATAAAGGTTTTCATATTTGCAACGCCTCTATTCATGTTGCATCTTGATAAATGATCCATAATTGAAATAGGCTTTATCATAATTACAGCGCCTTCCTTCCGTTTTTTAAGTAAAATTGTTTAATATCTTGGAACATATACTATAAAACAGCTAAAAAAAATAATTGCTATAATGATCTTAAAAAGAAATCGTTAAATAAAAAAGGCTGTTTTTATAAAGTCTTAATTAGCCCGAAGAATTTCCTGATTTTGGCAATTGGTTGCGATCCTTCGCTTTGCTCAGGATGACGAATTCGATTAATTAACCTGAATTGCTAAATAAATAATTTTATATTTGGCGTAGCGGCTGGCGAAGCCAGCCGCTACGCCTTCTTAAGGACATGCGGCTCGCAGGCAAAGCCTGCGAGCCGCA
>Ga0116155_10001683_pt1 | contig 15707 bp, 11 predicted proteins | sample AD_UKC032_MetaG_FD_89890 | JGI IMG/M metagenome (GOLD analysis project Ga0116155, IMG submission 89890) | Active sludge microbial communities of municipal wastewater-treating anaerobic digesters from USA - AD_UKC032_MetaG | ecosystem: Engineered > Bioreactor > Anaerobic > Digestate | place: USA...
CGAGATCGGCTTTCTGGCCAGCAGGTTCAACCATATGCTTGAACAGATCGAAATCAAGAGCGACGAGCTCAGAAAATCCAACGAGACGCTGCTCGAAAAAAATATCGAGCTTCAGAAAAGCGAAAAGCAGTACCGGCTGCTCGCCGAAAACGCCAGCGACGTGATCTGGACGACCGACATTTACCTGAACATCCGGTACATCAGCCCGTCGTTTGAAAAAATATCGGGCTACAGCCTGGCCGAATTCAGGACGATGCACCTGAAAGAAATCCTGACGCCTGAATCGTACTCCAGGATCGTCGCATTCTATCGCGAGCAGATCACCATGGAGAGAAAGGGAAAGGGAAACCCTGACAGAAAACCCGGCATAATACTCGACCTGAAAACAAAAAGCGGAAAAACCATACCGCTCGAGACGAGCCTGTCGTACATCCGGGACAAAGACGGAAAAGCCGTTGAGCTGCTCGGAGTCACCAGGGACATCACGGAAAGGAAAAAGACCGAAGAAAAGATCATCCAGCAGTACAATGAAATACAGCGCCAGTACAAAGACCTCGAATCGGTCAACGCCGAAATACACAGGGCGCACGCCGACGTCCTCAGGGCCAGCGAAAACTTCGCCAGGGAAAAAGAGCGCCTCTCAACCACGCTCAAATCCATCACAGACGGCGTCATCACGACAGATGCAAAGGGCGACATCGAGATGATGAACAGCGCGGCCGAAGCGATAACCGGATGGAGGCAGGTCGATGCATCCGCTAAAAGCATCGACCAGGTGCTCCGCATAATCGAAGAAAAAAGCGGCAGGCTCGTCTCGAACCCGGTGCATGAAATAATAAAGAGCGGGACCATGATCGAGTTCGCTCATGACATAGTGCTGATCGACAGGCAAAACGGAAGGAAGAACATCGAGGCCGCCGGCGCCCCTATAAAAGACAAGGACGGGCACAATTACGGCGCGGTCTTCGTGGTCAGGGACACCACCGACAAGCTCAAGATGGAGGCCGACATCCTCAAGGCGAAAAAAATAGAATCGCTGGGGGTCTTCGCCGGAGGCATTGCGCACGATTTCAACAACCTTCTCACTGCCATCATTGGAAACATTTCCCTGGCGCGCATGACGGCGTCCGAAAACGAATCCGTCGCCCAGATACTGGAGGACGCCGAGAAGGTCTCGCTGAGGGCCCGCGAGCTCACCACCCAGCTTCTCACTTTCTCGCGCGGCGGGCTGCCCGTCAAGAAGCTCACATCCCTCCATTCACTGCTGACCGACACCGCGAATTTCGTGCTCAGCGGGTCAAACGCAAAGCCCGAATTTCATCTGCCCGCCGACCTGTGCAACGTCGAAATTGACGAAATCCAGATAAGCCAGGTCGTGCATAACCTGATCCTGAACGCCCGCCAGGCCATGCCCGAGGGCGGCGTGATCGCCATCTCCGCAGAGAACATAGAACTGAACGAGGGAGATGTCGTCAACCTCCGGAAGGGGAACTACGTCAAAATCACCATTTCAGACCAGGGAATCGGAATACCCGAAGAGAATATCCAGAACATATTCGACCCGTATTTCACCACGAAACCGCTGGGAAGCGGCCTCGGCCTGGCCATTACCTATTCGATCGTGAAAAAGCACGAAGGCCACATAACCGTGAAATCCGAACAGGGCAAGGGCACCGATATCGCCGTGTTTCTTCCCGCTTCCGAAAAAGTATGCTTCGACGTACAGAGCCCCGCGCCCGTGGCCGAGGTCAGGGGCGGCAGGCTCCTTCTCATGGATGACGAGGAGATCGTCCTGGATGTAACCGAAAAAATGCTCACCAAACTCGGCTATACCGTGACAAGGGCGAAAACCGGCGAAGAGGCCGTGCTTCTTTACGGCGCGGCGACGCAGGCCCGGGAGCCGTTCGACATCGTGATCATGGACCTCACCATTCCCGGAGGGATGGGAGGCAAAAGGGCCATCGAGGCGATCAGGAAGATCGACCCGTCGGTAAAAGCCGTGGTATCGAGCGGCTATTCGAACGATCCGGTCATGGCGAACTACAGGGAATACGGCTTCAGCGGCGTCGTGGTGAAGCCTTTCCGGTTTGACGAGCTGGCCGAAGTGCTGAGCAAATTATAGGCTGATGCCGGTTTACGCCGGCCTGGCCGCGCAGGCGCAATCACAGAAGAAAATATTCTTGCCAAAAAAGTTCCCTTCTGCGATGAAACGCCATGCTCGCTAAAAGAATCATCCCATGCCTCGACGTAAAAGACGGGCGCGTCGTCAAGGGCGTCAATTTCATCAATTTCAAGGACGCCGGGGACCCGGTCGAAAACGGCCGTTTCTATGATCATGAGGGCGCGGATGAGCTCGTTTTCCTCGACATAACCGCTTCTTCCGACAGAAGAAACATCATCCTCGAAATGGTCAAGGGAGTGGCCGAGACGGTCCACATTCCTTTCACGGTCGGCGGGGGAATCAGGTCGGTCGAGGACGTCAGGCTGATCCTGGGAAACGGGGCCGACAAGGTCTCGATCAACACTGCCGCGGTCCAGAATCCTTCCATCATCACCGAATCGGCGCTGAAATTCGGATCGCAGTGCATCCTCGTCGCCATTGACGCGAAAAGCGACGATCGCGGAGGCTGGACGGTATACCTGCACGGAGGCAGGACCCCGACCGGGATAGACGCGGTCGAATGGGCGGTCGAAGCCGAAAAAAGAGGCGCCGGAGAGATCCTGCTGACAAGCATGGACAGGGACGGCACAAGGGCCGGCTACGACATCCCGCTGACCAGGGCGATCGCCGAATCGGTATCGATTCCCGTCATCGCATCCGGGGGAGTCGGGACCATCGAGCACATGTATGAAGGATTCACCGAAGGCAGGGCGGACGCGGTCCTCGCGGCCTCGATTTTTCACTTCAGGGAAATATCTATAGAAGAAGTCAAAAAGAGCCTGGGGGAAAGGGGAATCCCCATGCGCCCTGTTGCTAAGACGTGACGAAATACACGATAAGGCCGATCAGCAGCAGCAGAATGACCATCAGTGTGATAATGAGAGGCATCATGGCTGAAGGAGAGCTTTCGACCTTGCCGCCCGTTGGATTGGCGCCCTGGTCAAGGGCCACCTTGATGTTGTCCTCTTCCTCGTTTATCCTGATGTAAATCCCTTTTGCGACGATCGCGAATATCTTGTAGCCGCCGCTGGCGAGATGCCTGAATGAAACGATCCTGCCCGGGATCGGCTTGATGCGCTGCTGTTCCTCGTCATACGCCTTGAATGCCTTGGCGAGGTCCCTGCTCTTGGGATTCGGGTCGATGATGCTGATCATGATCCTGTCGCCGACCGCAAGATCCCTGATCTCCTTCCCTTTTATCGGGGATAGTATCAGGCTTCCCTGGAGTATCAGCTTGATCTCCTTGCCGGCAAGGGCGTCGTCTTCCTCCTCTCCCCCCGATTCTCCTTCCGCTGGTTTTTCATCCTTTTTACCGAGCTCGCGGGGATCGAGTTTCTTGCTGCTCTTCGAATCGAGTTCCATCTCGAGGGAGGATGTCGGCTCGAAATCGACGCTTATGTTCAGCTTCTGAAAACCGAGGCGGTTCTGGACGACTTTCATGAAATGGCGGTTAATCGCAATTTCATCGTTCATTTCGATGAGCCGCTTCAACTCGACCCCGAACTCGAGGTTGAGTCCCATGGCAAGCTCGTCCTTCATATGTGCGACAAGCACGTCGTCATGTTCCTTCTTGTTGAGATTCTCGGTTATCTCCTGCTCGAACTGGCGCCAGCTCACGGTCGTTTTCATGTCATCGACCGAAAAAGACGGCGTCACGATCAGATAGGGAGGATACATTATGGCATAGGTGGGATTATAAAAAACCAGGGCAGCGCCGTATATTGAAGATGAAAACGTTATTTTTATCGCGTAAATGTCCTTGTATCCGCCCGATATCATTTTTTTGGCCTTATCCATGTCTCCATGGGTGTAATATGCCGCGATATCGAGCCGTTTCGTCTGTTCTGAAAGCGAACTTACCGCCGATTCGAGATTTTCAGCCATAATTACCCTATTTTACCTTTTTTGTCACAACCGCTTTGATGCGCTCCAGAAGCACCCTTCTATTTATCGGTTTAAGGATATAGTCGCCTATGCCCATGGAAATGAGATCCTGCATGACCCCCTTGGTCGTTTCTTCGCTTATGAAAACGATTACAGGCTTGTTCGGTTTCTGATTCAGTTCGTACATGAGAGCATAGCCGTCGAGAATCGGCATGTCCAGGGTGGTCGTCAGAAGATCCAGGGGATTTTCAAGCTTGTCGAACTTGTTCAGGGCCTCCTGGCCGTTCGATGCGGTAGCGACGATTTCATATCCCTCGGATTCAAGAATCTGGACGATCTGCTTTCTCTGAAACTCCTTGTCCTCGACGATCATTAAACGGTAAGGGCGGCCATTGGGTCGCAGGCCGTCGGGTCTCTTGGTATTGATGCTTGGAAATGAGTCCGGCGTTTTCATGAATATTCCTCTGACGAGCATTGCATAATAGTCATTTTTCGCTTATTATTCAGCCCATTCGTTCTGGTTCACTGAAATAACCTGAAAAATGGCGATTAACAGTATCATTTATATAACATTATACGCAATAATTCAATTCAAAACTATTGTCAACTTGAAAAAAAACTGCAGACAGGACCCCTGCATAGCGTCCTGCGCCTGCATTTTCATTATAATACCGCTCCACTCCAGTAAAAATTGTTGCCTGAGAGCAGACAGCATGAGAAAACATCTACCATGAGTCCATACAGAGTAAAATGCTTCCTGGCCTTCGCCACATTCATCTGGCTCATCCATCCGCAGGCTCATTCTGCGGGGACCTATGATCCATGCCTTAAATGGCGGTCCCTCAAGACAGAACATTTCCGGATACATTACCATCAGGGACTGGAACATGCGGCCCGGCGCATGGCCGTAATAGCCGAAAAGGCGCACCTGGAGCTCTCGGCGAAAATCGGCTGGACCACTGCCCTGCGCACCGACCTAGTACTGACCGACAACACCGACCTGGCCAACGGCTCCGCGACCCCCTACCCGTTCAACCGGATCGAAATCTACATTTCCCGGCCAGAACCGGACTCGACCCTGGGCAACTATGACGACTGGCTTGAATCCGTTTTCACCCACGAGTACACCCATATTCTCAACCTCGACACGGTGCACGGCCTGCCGCAGGCGGGACGGCGGGTGCTGGGCAGAAACCCGCTGTTCTACCCCAACCTGTTTCAGCCTGTATGGATCATCGAAGGAAACGCCGTTTTTCACGAATCCCGCAAAAAGCCCTTCGGCAGAAACAACAGCGCGTACACCGACATGATCATGAGGACAGATGCGCTTGCCGGCTCATTCAAGAGCATCGGCAAGGCGTCGCACTTCACGCGGGAATGGCCCAGGGGAAAGGTCCCCTACCTGTACGGCGGGCTTTTCATCCAATACCTCGAAGACGCCTACGGCCAGGGCTCATTCGCCCGCTACATGCACGAAAACGCCGACAATCTCGTACCCTTCTCGGACAACATATACCCGATTCCCGGCCTGTTCAACAAGGACGCCATGGACGTTTACGGCAAACCGTTCTTCATGCTGTGGAATGACTGGCGGGAAAAAACCGTTTCGCGGTACAGGGAACAGGCATCGGCGATTGAAAGCAGGGGGCTTACAGCCATAGACCATATTTCGGATGCCGGATCGTCGTCCAGATTTCCACGCTTCAGCAGGGACGGCAAGACCGTCTACTACGTGTCATCCTCCGACAGAAAGGGCGGGCACCTCTACGCCCATGACCTCGCGAAAAAATCGGCGGCGAGGCTTTGCAGGGTCAACGCGCCGAGCAGCCTCTCGGCCGCCGACAGCGGCGACCTGTATCTCGCAGACGACGAATACTACAGGAATTTTTCCCTTTACACCGAGGGATTCATCTACGGCAGGCATTACCGGCAGGCGACTTCACGGCTCCGGGCAAGGCATATCGAAGCCTTCAAACACGGCCTCATCTACATCACCTTCGACAGGGACCGGTATTCACTGGTCATCTCCGACCCGGATTTCAGGAATCCGCGCGAAATAATAAGCCGCTCCCCGGTACAGATCTCGGGCGTGCGGGTCTCTCCGGACGGCGTACGCGCGGCCTTTACCCTGAAAGACGGCGGCGGGCATGCCGATATTGCGATCATCGACCTGAAAACACAAGCGATGATCAGGATCACCGATGACCCTGGCGCCGACACCTCTCCCGCATGGCTCCCTGACGGGAAAAAACTGCTGTTCGCGTCTGACAGAAGCGGAATCTACAATCTGCATGAATACGATCTTGCCACGCACAGGATCAGCAGGATCACCAGCGTGACCGGCGGGCTTTTCAGCCCGGACATATCCCCCGACGGGACGAAAATCGCGGTCGCCTCGTACCAGCCGAACGGATTCAGGATCGGCCTGATCGATTATCCTAAAACCACTTTCGACGTGGAAACCGCCGAGCCCGAAGTGCTTGACATGAGTTTTTTCGAAGCCGCAGAACAGGGCGACAACGGCGGCGAGGTTGACGGATCGCGGCCGTACTGCGCATGGAACTCGGTGCTTCCGGCCTTCTATATACCGGTGCTCGAAACCCGGGAATTCTATCCCGGAGCGTACGATTTCATCACCGGGGTGTGGGTCCAGGGAAACGATACCCTGAACAGGCACTCGTATTACCTCGCCCTGAACCTCTATCTCATCCAGGTGCGCCTCGGCATCCAGGCGAGCTATACCTATTCGGGCCTGTATCCCGACATCACCGTCGGGTACTATGACGACGCGATTTTCCTGTGGAAAGACAATTTCCCCTGGGAGTCACGGCATGATTACTTCCTTGAGAGAAAACTCCATCGCGGGGGATACCTGACAAACGTGTATCCCTTCATCACCTACCGGGTCCAGCAGTATCTCCAGTGCGGCTATTACCTGGAAAAGGAATTCAGGGACCGTTATCGACCCGGACGGGACACGATCAGCGACGAAAGGCTCCTCGGAAGGATGCAGTTCGGCTATACGATCAACAACGCATACGTGTATCCCTACTCGATAAGCAGGGAGCACGGTCGGGACCTTGCGGTAACGGCCGACGTTTACCACCGGTATTTCGGCTCAGACGAGGACTTTTACAAGATCAGGGCGGATTACAGCGAATACCTTCCCGGATTTTACCGAAGCAGCGTGATCCTGCTGCGCTTAAGGGGCGGGATTTGCCTGGAAAACGGCGACGAGCGGCCCTACTCTCTGGGCAGGTTCGAAAGCGGATACGTCGGCACCCCGGCCGCCGGAGACGACGAGCTCGGCATACGGGGGTTTCCGGCCGGGGAAATCAGGGGAAACCGCCTCCTGGCGGCAACGGCTGAAATACGGCTGCCGCTCGTACAGAAGGACGCGGCGTTCCGCACGGTGCCGGTCATGTTCAGGGACCTCTGGATGAACGTCTTTTTCGACTGCGGCAGCGCCTTTGACGGCCCCCTCAGGGCTGAGGATATCGGCTACAGCGCAGGGGCCGAATTGAATCTGAAAATAACCCTGGGATACAATGTCGACGTGACCGGGCGCATCGGATACGCGTACGGGTTCACCGTGCCAGGAGGGCACCAGGTCTACTTCGCGGTGAGCTCGTTTCTCGAGGGGTCCCTGTATCCGCAGGGATCCAGGCCGCGGCGCCAGGGGAAAAACCCGGCGCAGGATTTCGAGAAAAAACGCTGGAACAAAGAATCAGTATAATTTAGAAAAGGCATCATCCCGATAATGATAGTGAGAATGCCTTTCGTAAACTGAAATCCGGAAAACAACCGGCCCGCGGGCGGGCAGACACATGCAAGGAGACTGAAATTGGGAAACGGTGAAGAAAAAAAGTACACGATAACCCCGCCGGATTTTAAGACCGCGATAACCGAAGGAAAGGACTTCTACATACAGTTCCACCTCATCGACATGGATGTCGAGGCCCAGATCATCAAGATAGTCCACCGCTATCTTGAGAAATTCGACATTCTGTACATTAAAGACACCATCATAACGGTCCTCAAGGAGCTCATCAACAACTCGATCAAGGCCAACATCAAAAGGCTCTATTTCAAACTGAAGGGGCTCGACATCAACAAGACCGAAGACTACCGGACCGGAATGGAGACCTTCAAGGAAGACATCTATCAATCGGGCGACGACGAGATATTCAACAAGCTCGAGGAATCCAACCTCGTGGTCAGGATCTCCTTCAAGAACACTGAAAACCACATACACATTAACGTCATAAACAACATCCCGATACTCGATTCCGAAATCATGAAAATCAACTCGCGGATAAAAAAGGCCTACAAATACGTCGACATTTCGGACGCGTTCGACGATGTGCTGGACGAATCCGAAGGCGCGGGTCTCGGGCTGATCATGGCCATGATGCTGTTCAAGAACTCCGGCCTGCCGGCAGAGTCGTTCAGAATATACCGGAAGGGGGACCTCACCATTGCGACCGTATCCATCCCCAAGGACATGAGCAAGGGAGAGGTGAAGCACAACATCACCCAGGAGATACTCAAGGAAATCGAGGCGATCCCCGCCTTCCCCGAGAATATCAAGGAGATACAGCGGCACTGCAACAACCCCGAGGCCACCATAAGGGAAATAGCGGATTCGATATCGAGGGACCCCGGACTAACGACCTCGATTCTGAAGCTCGCCAATTCGGCCGGATACATCACGATAAAAAAAGTCGACTCGATCGACGAGGCGGTGAAAATCATCGGCATCAGGGGCATCAACACCCTGCTGGTCGCCACAGGCGTGCACAAGGTCATCGATTCGCGCTACAAGAAGTTCGAATCCATCTGGAAAGACTCGTATAAACGGGCCTACTATTCCCAGAGAATCGCATCGCAGGTCAAAAAAGCGAGAATCGGCGAATTCGCATATCTTGCCGGACTGCTCGCAGACATCGGCAAGATCGTGTTGCTGTCGATCAACCCGGAGCAGCTTAAAAAGCTCAAGGAAATCGCCGGCAACAAGGCCATCGAAGACCCCACGCTGCTTGAGGAAATCAGCCTCGGCATAAGCCACAGCTCGCTTGGCGGTATGATCTGCAAGAAATGGCACTTCAACGATTCCCTGATCCAGGCCATCGAATACCATAACCGCCCCCACATGTCCCCGCCCGAGGTGAAAAACCTCGTGAACACGGTCTATCTCGCGGACGTTTTCGTCGAAATCGAAAACAGGAAATCCCGCTTCGATATCGTGGATGAAGACGTCCTGGAATTCTTCGATCTGACCGACAGGAACGTTTTCGCCGAGCTCCATTCTTCGCTGAAGGAGACGTACATCAACCAGCTCAACCTCGTTCACGGCGAGGAAACCGCCAAATAGCGCCCCAGTCTACCCCGCAATAAATTACTTGACGAAAGCCGTCCCGGCAAATGTATATTATGTGCCGATTCCGGAATGACGCTCATGCAATGGGGCCGAACTATGATACAGCCTTTTTATCCCGGTGTCAGGCTGATAATCCGGGGCGCCGCGTCCCCAATCTGAATTTAAAAAGGTAGCATTTATGAATTTTCAGGATCTGATAGCCAAATTAAACGAATACTGGGCCCGCAAGGGCTGCCTCATCATACAGGGATACGATCTCGAAGTCGGAGCCGGAACTTTCAATCCAGCCACGTTCCTCAAGGTGCTGGGCCCCGAACCTTGGAAGGTGGCCTATGTCGAGCCGTCCCGCAGGCCGACCGACGGCCGTTACGGCGAGAACCCCAACAGGCTCCAGCACTATTACCAGTACCAGGTGATACTCAAACCCTCCCCGGTCGACGTACAGGACCTCTACCTCGATTCTCTCCGCTACCTGGGAATCAGACTTGAAGACCACGATGTCAGGTTCGTCGAGGACGACTGGGAATCTCCGACCCTCGGAGCCGCCGGCCTCGGATGGGAGGTCTGGCTTGACGGCATGGAAATCACCCAGTTCACCTACTTCCAGCAATGCGGGAGCATCAACCTCTCGCCGATAAGCGTGGAGCTGACCTACGGACTTGAGCGGATTTGCATGTACATACAGGGCACCAATAATGTATTTGACATAAAGTGGAACGATGAGATAACATACAGGAATGTTCATCACAGGAGCGAGTTCGAATTTTCGCATTACAATTTCAATATGGCGGACGTGGATCTCCATTTCAAGCTGTTTGACCTGTATGAAAAAGAATGCCTGGCAGTACTGGACAATACCGGCATTACCGTCGTCCTGCCGGCGTATGATTACGTGCTCAAATGCTCCCATGTTTTCAACATGCTCGACGCCCGTGGTGCGATTTCAGTCACCGAACGGGTCGGATACATAGCGCGGGTGAGAAACATGGCCCGACGCTGCGCCGAACAATACGTGAAAATCCGTGAAGAGATGGGATTCCCTCTGCTGAAAAGATGAAAAGAGGCGTAAAAATTGCATTCAGGATTTAAAAATCTCGACCAGTACCTTGCCAAGTACGACAAGTTTATCATTTCAACGCACGAAAGCCCTGACGCCGACGGAATCGGTGCGGAACTCGCATTCAACGAGCTTCTGAATTTCCTGGGCAAAAAAAGCATCATCCTGAACTCTGACCCGCTGCCCGACACTCTTGAATTTCTCGACATCGAAAAGGAAATCAATATACTCGACAGCGAGGAAGAAGTTCCCCCCGATATCGACGAATATGCCCAGATCGTACTCGACACGAACGACTACGACAACATAGGCTCCGCATACCACATACTCAAAAACAGAGTGCGCGACATTTTCATAATTGACCACCACGACGCCGGAGACTCCGACAAGTTCGACACCAATTTCATCAGGGTCGAGGCATCGTCCGCGAGCGAGATCGTATACGAAATCATGTCGTATTACGGCAAAGACCTGACCTTCAAATCGGCGCAGGCCATATACACCGGGATGCTTTTCGACACGGGCTCCTTCAGGTACCCGAAGACGACCCCGCTCACCTACCGCATCGCGGCCCGCTGCATGGAGCTCGGAGCCGACCCGTTCAAGATTTACGAGCACCTCTACGAGAGCAACTCGCTTTCGAGCTTCTCTTTGAGGAGCCACATACTCGCGACGATGGAAGTGCTCCAGAACGGCAAAATGATAGCCATGAAGCTGACCCCGGACATGCTGAGGAGAACCGGGGCCTCTTTCACCGAGGGAGAGCCGGTCATAAACGTTCCGCTCACCGTCAAGGGAGTGATCGCGAGCATTCTCATCAAGCAGGACATCGTCGGCCCGGTGAAGGTCAGCATGAGGACGAAGGGCGACATTGACGTCGCCAGGCTCGCGATGGAAATGGGCGGAGGCGGCCACAAAAACGCCGCGGGTTACAAATCGAAGCTCTCTTTCGAGGAAACATACGTCAAGGCGATTGAGTCCATGGGACGCTTTTTCAAATAGACAATTATTGCGTGCGATCGGCAACCGGAGGAATCATGAACATGAAGCTTTTCCTGAAAATCCAGGGTATTCTTTTCATCATCATCGGGGTGTGCCTCATCCTGATGGTTCCCAAATTCTTTCCCCTTTACGGGCTCGAACTCAACCTTGCCGGGGCGATGTTCGGGAGATGGAGCGGCGCAGCATTCCTCGGCATAGGAATGATATCCTACAGCGTAAGCAGGCAGCAGATAACCGAATCGTTCAAGGGCGTGATCGACGGGCTTTTTGTCTGCAACGTCATGGGACTCGGCGCAACCGTTTTCGGGCAGATGCAGGGGGACCCCAACGTCACCGGCTGGATGGCGGTGATTTTCTGGCTGGCGGTGACCCTCGGTCTCGCCTATTTCAGATTCCTGAAAAGGGGAAATCCCTGAGTCAGGCGAGACCGGCTGAAGAGATATCGATCTTTCCTTTAATCCTCGCGGCGACCTGTGAAATGACCAGCGAGGAAGCGTAGCTCGCGAGCCTGCCCGACTGTTCCGGAGACAACCCGAGTGAAAGCCCGTACAGGAGCCCTCCCGCATACATGTCTCCGGCGCCGTTGGTGTTGACCACATCGGCCCTGTACACCGGAATCACATGCGACACGCCCCGTGATTTGACCAGGCTTCCCCTCTGGCCAAGCTTGACCACGGCGAACCCGCACATTTCATGGATATGATCCAGTGCCTTCTCCTGTTCCTTGCCGGTAAAAGACCTGGCCTCGTCTTCATTGACGAAAACGATATCGGCGTATTTCTTCACCACTTCGGAGAAAACACCGTGGATCCTCGTGATCAGCCCCGGGTCCGACAGGTCGATGGAAACCTTGACGCCCGCCGATTTCGCTATCTCAATCGCATACATGCACACATCCCGGAGGCCCGACGGTTCGAAGAGATATCCCTCGATGTGTATGATCCTCGAATTGCGGATATCATCGGCCGGAATATCGTCCCTGGAAAGCTTCTGGGCCGCGCCGAGGTGGGTGGCGAAGGTCCTCTCCCCGTCGGGGGTGATGAAGGTGATCGCATGGCCCGTCATGTGATCGTTCTGGCCGAGCCGCGCCCTGACCCCGGACTTCTCGGTGTCGAGAATATACCGCTCGCCGTGGGAGTCCCTGCCGACCTTGCCGATAAAAAGGCCCCGGCCCCCGAAATTTGAGACTCCGGCCACGGTATTGGCCGCACTCCCGCCGGGCGACACCTCCATGGGATAATCCCTGAGATCGTTCAGTATTTCCCTGCTCCTGGTCTCATCGATGAGCTGCATGCCGCCCTTTTCGAGCCCGAGCCTGCGGAGCATGGCGTCATCGACCTCGATCGTGAAATCCAGCAGGGCCGATCCTATGCCGGTGATGTCATAGAGGGCGTCTTTTTTCAAATCGTACATCGTTCGCTCCTTGCCCGACAGACGGGCCGCGCGGGGCAAGCGGTTTTTCCGCAGGCCTGAACCGGACTACGCCGGTGCTTATTAAAGAATCAGACACTATGGGAGCAATCAAGCCGACAGTCAATTATTTTTAAAATCAGGCGGATTAAATAATCCACGCCCTGTATCAGCGATGCAAATCGGAGGACTGAACTAAAACATTCTTCCAGAGCCCGTTCTTTTCCATGCCGAGCCGCCAGAAAGAGATCGATCGGACCGATCCGGCATAGAGCGCCAGTTTTTCATTAATCGAGCGGAAATCCTCATAATAGATCTTGACCTGCACCGTCTTTTCATAGCTCAGGCTCGGGCCCCTGTCTATCGAGTATTCAGGCGCCGCCTTCTCATTTTTGATTATCTCGTCGACATGGCCCGGCAAAAGCGCCCTGCTGTAATTGCGGTCCTGCCAGGACCTGCCATAAAGAGGAAGCCCCATGATCAGCTTGGCAGCGGGAACGATTTTCAGCGCATAGGCCAGCACGTCCCTGCACCACGACAGCGAGGCCACCGGCCCTGGCGCGCTCCCGCTCCAGTGCTGGTCGTACGCCATGACCACGACCCTGTCGGCGACCGATGATATGTCGCCGTAGGAATAGGCGTCCTCCACGTTTTTTCTGCGGGCCGGGACCGCCACACTCAGGATCATGCCCCCCGGCAGCCTCCTTTTCAGCTCCTTAAGGAACCCGATGAACGCGGCCGCATCGCCGCCGGCGATCGCTTCGAAGTCGATCTGCACGCCCTGGTATCCGCTGGACGCGGCGACGATTTCGCCGACCAGCCTGTCGCGGACCCCATAGGAAGGGTTGAGGCAGAAATGCATGAGGGCCTTGCTGGAAAGATCGCTGATCACGAGGTGCACGCGCATCTTGCCGCCCCTGCTGTTTTTTATCGACGGGGGCGCCGCAGGCGCGGAAAGCCCGCCCCGGTGATTGACGCCCATGCTGAACCAGCACACATCGGTAATCGGCTCTTCTCCGGTCAGCCTGCCCTCGCTTCCCCTTATCAGATATCCCCACACTTCGTTGAATGTGAACGGTTTACCGCCGGCTTCATCGGGATAATCCGCGAATGCTCCCGCGGGCGTCAGCACAGAACATATAATGCACACTGAAAGAATCAAGGTGGATTTCATCACGCGGCTCCATGAAAATTATCTGTTACTATTATCACATGTTGCCTTGAAAATCTTTAGCGATAGATTCTGAACCGGTAATATTTCAGCGCCTCATGACCATCATTTCCGCCCCTGTCACAGAAAAGTGTTTACATAAATCGCGGCAGTCAATAAGGTATTACCGTTTGGCCGGGCCGGGAAAGGCATCGGCCAGCGACAATCGCCTGTAACGGGGGATCGACTCTGAAAATGATGTCCGCCATCGTCAATACATCGGGTAATTTCAAACTGAAAGAATGGCTTCAGAAAACGCCGAAGTCGTTACAAAAGGAATTTTATCGTTATTATCTTTTTCTCAGCTACATGTACATCTTCGCTTTTATGGGCCACCTGATTTTCCTTTTCCCGATTTATACCATGCTTGACAACAGGACCCCGTTTCGGAGCGGCATTGCATGCGCAATCTCCGACGCGCTCTGCTTTATAATGATCAGAAACGGGCTGGTGAACGCTTCGATACTGCTCTTTATCTGCACCATCGGCGCGCATACGATCCTGGGCATCGTCATTTTCGGAGTGACCTCGTCGCTGCCCATGTTCTTTCTGACGCTTCTGGGCCTGGTCTTTTTCACTCCCTGGAAGATTACGAGTAAAATATCATTCGCCGCGCTCCTGACCGCGGCCGCCATCGGCCTGACCTGCTACGGGCTCTATCATCCGCCGATAACCGAGCTGACCCCAGAGCAGCTCGTATTCTGGAATTCCGGCAACATCCTTGCCAACAGCCTGGCGCTCGGCTACGGCCTGTATTATTTCACCTATATCGTGGACGTATCCGAACAGAAGCTGAGATACCAGGCCGAGCACGACCTGCTGACTGGAGTCCTGAACCGAAACGCTATCGTCAAGGTGCTCGTATCGAGCATCGCCAGGTCGCAGAACAATCATGTCGCAGCCATCATGGGAGACATCGACCATTTCAAACGCATCAACGACACTTACGGGCATCTTGCCGGGGACGACGTGCTCAAGGGGGTGACCAGGATGCTTGGCGAGTCTCTTCGCGAGGGGGACGCCCTGGGGCGCTTCGGCGGAGAGGAATTCATCATGGTCCTTCCGGGTTGTCAGATGAATGCTGCGATCAGGGTCGCCGAACGAATCCGGTCAATGCTGAATGACACGCCGATTCAGACCTGCGAAGGGTATATCGGGGTCACGATGAGTTTCGGGGTGGCGGTAATGCAGCAGGGGCGCGATAACGACGGTGAGGCGCTCATCAAGCGGGCGGACCAGGCGCTCTACCGCGCAAAAAACGGGGGAAGAAACCGGGTCGAGACCGGATGAAAGGAGGCTGCATATCAAAGCTGTACTGTTCGATATCGACGGAACCATACTCAACTGCCATGGCGCAGGAAAGAACGCGCTCATCGACGCGGCCCTCGACACGCTGGGGACCATCGGCGAAATGAAAAGGGTCGACTTCCAGGGGAAGACCGACCCGGTCATCCTCAGGGAGTCGCTCGGAATATGGGGATTCGGCAGCGAGGCCGACAGGGACACGGTAGAAAAGCTCAAGCAGAGGTATTTTCATTATCTGGGTAAATACATGTACACCCATGACTCGGTGGTGCTCCCGGGAATCCAGCCGCTGCTGGAG
>Ga0116155_10001693_pt1 | contig 15664 bp, 12 predicted proteins | sample AD_UKC032_MetaG_FD_89890 | JGI IMG/M metagenome (GOLD analysis project Ga0116155, IMG submission 89890) | Active sludge microbial communities of municipal wastewater-treating anaerobic digesters from USA - AD_UKC032_MetaG | ecosystem: Engineered > Bioreactor > Anaerobic > Digestate | place: USA...
CACGGGTTTCACGGGTTTCACGGAGAAAAATAAATCCGTGTCATCTGTGTAATCTGTGGTAAAAAAATAACCATGGATTTCACGGGTTTCACGGAGAAAAATAAATCTGTGTCATCCGTGTAATCTGTGGTAAAAAAATAACCACGGGTCACACGGGTTTCACGGAGAAAAATAAATCCGTGTCATCCGTGTAATCAGTGGTAAAAAAAACCACGGGTTTCACGGGTTTCACGGAAGAAGATAAATCCGTGTCATCCGTGTAATCTGTGGTGAAAAAATAACCACGGGTTTCACGGGTTTCACGGAAGAAGATAAATCCGTGCCATCCGTGTAATCAGTAGTGAAAAAATAACCACGGGTTTCACGGGTTTCACGGAGAAAAATAAATCCGTGTCATCCGTGTAATCTGTGGTCAAAAAATCCGGGTCTTCAGTGTAATCAGTAGTAAAAAAATATTAATATTGATAACTGATAAACCAGAAAAAAACAATACAATGAGTACACTTTCTGAACTTGCAAAGATGATCGACCATTCGATACTGGGTCCTACACTGACAGATGCTGACCTTGAGAAACACTGCAAAATTGCTTTAAAGTATGATGTGGCATCAGTATGCGTGAAGCCCTATGCTGTCAGACGTGCAGTTGGAATTCTTAAAGGCAGCGATGTGAAAGTTGGTTGTGTTATAGGATTTCCCCATGGAAACAGCTCGACTGCCGTTAAGGTGTTTGAAGCCGAACAGGCCTGCAATGACGGCGCAACGGAAATAGATATGGTGATAAATATTGGGAAAGCGCTTGGTGGAGACTGGGACTACATTGAAAAGGAAATCAAGGCTGTGACAGATGTCTGCCATTCAGGAAATGCTATCGTCAAGGTTATTTTTGAAACTGATTTTGTTACAAGAGATGAAGATAAAATAAAACTGTGCGAGATATGTACAAAGGTTGGAGCTGACTTTGTAAAGACCTCAACGGGTTTCGGATATGTTAAACAGCCAAATGGTGATTTCAATTATAAAGGCGCAACAGTTCACGACATTGAACTGATGAGAAAACATTCCGGCCCGAAAGTGCAGGTTAAATGTGCAGGCGGAGTCCGCACTCTTGATGATCTTCTTAAGATGAAGGCAGCAGGAGCAACACGATCAGGAGCCACTGCCACAGCGGTCATGCTCGATGAAGCCGGAAAAAGATTTGGAGATAAATAATTCAGAAAAAGATCAAGATCTCATGTCAGGTGCTGAAACGTTTCTTGAGAAGCTTAAACTCAGGTCTTCAGATATTGATCTTGACAATCTGGTGGAAACCTTTACCAGGGAAATGATTACTGGTTTATCCGGAATGGGAGGGATGAGAATGATCCCGACCTATATCGAAGCCGAAAACGACTTTCTGAAAGACACTCCTGTGCTGGCAATTGATGCCGGAGGAACCAACTTCAGGGCTGCAATTCTGAAAGTTACAACAACAGGCGATGTAATAATAAGTGATGTTGTAAATTACAGGATGCCCGGACTTGACGGAGTGATAGGCAGTGATGAGTTTTTTAAAACTGTCGCTGATTATATAAGACCACTGGCTGAGAAAGTAAACCGGATCGGCTTCTGTTTCTCATATCCGACAGAAATACTTCCTGACAGGGACGGACGTCTTATTCAATTCTGTAAAGAGGTGCAGGCTCCTGAGGTTCATGGCCAGATAATAGGAAAACGCTTGCTTGAGACTTTGGGAACCCCTCAGAAGACGATCGTTTTGCTCAATGATACTGTGGCAACTCTCCTTGCAGGAAAGTCCGCTTCTGCAAATCAGATATATGATTCTTTCATAGGCTTTATCCTTGGAACCGGCACCAACACCTGTTATATTGAACAAAACATTAATATTCTTAAAAAGCCTGAACTTAAAAAAGAGAGCAGCCAGATAATCAATATTGAATCAGGTGATTATGGCAGACCTCCCCGCACTGACACTGATATTCAGTTTGGCAGTACTACAGCTGATCCGGGCAGTTATAAGTTTGAGAAGATGTTTTCGGGAGGCTACTTTGGCAGCCTGACACTTTTTGTTCTGAAGAAAGCAGCAAAGAAGGGATTGTTTTCAGCGGCAACAGCAGGCAGAATAAATAATTTGCCTGATTTGCAGACTGGTGATGCCAGCTCCTTTGCAGAGGGACAACTGTCACTTGATCACCCTCTTAATAAAGCAGTAATGGATTCAAAGGATGCTGAGATGTGCAGGGAAATAATTAATTCTCTGATTGACCGGGCTGCAAAACTTGTTGCAGGAAGCATGGCAGCTGTAATCATGAAATCAGGTAAAGGAACCTTTCCTGAAAAACCTGTTCTGATAACTGTCGAGGGAACTACATTCTATAAACTTCATGATTTCCGGGTCTTGTTCGAGACTTATCTCAATGAATACCTGGGTGGTGACAGGAAGAGATATTTTGAGTTCACAGAAGTTGCCCAGTCTGGTTTGGTCGGAGCTGCGCTGGCTGCACTGATTGATTAGTCTTTATTTTACTGATTCCCTGTATGATACCAGAGTGATATTTTTCTCTGCAACAGCCTTCTTTACCTCACTGCTGGTGAATACTTTCGTTACTCCATCTCTGTCTGCAGCTACATTCTCATAACCGGTATGCCAGATAGCCCTCATCTCCGGAGTGTCAAGTCCGGGATGATCGATGAAGATATATTTTCCCGGTTTCAGGTCTTTAATTGTCCTTATTGCCGATGCAATCCTGGCCTCAGCTGTTTTATCCTCACTTTTCCACAACGACACATACTTATATCCTGCTGCTGAGGGATTTATATTAAGATTGTATTCCTGAGCGAGTCTCTTTACAAGTGCAGAAATTTCCGGTGCACAACTCTCACATCCCATGTGGCAGTTGACATGGCTCATATATGGTACATGACGTTTTGCCATCTCAATCTGGGCTCTGAATTCGGCTTCAATTTCCTCTATCTTCCATTTAGCATCCTTCAGCGCGGTTCCTTTCGGAAAATCTTCCCTCTGCCAGATCATCGGATAGAAATACCCATCTTTATCAACAAGACTGGGGCAGCAGGTCAGTGGACGCCATTTAATGTCGTTCCATTCACTTGTTATCACAAGATGTACGCCAACATCAAGACCTTGATTTTCATTTAGAAGCCTGACTGCCTCAGGGAACCAGGGACCTGGTACCATAAGCTCCACCGACCTCATAATCCCGTTTTTATAGCATTCAATACATGCAATATTTGCAGTATGTGATGAACCGATATCATCGCCTCTTATAAGAAGTTTTATCTCGCCCGTAGCCTGGCTCTGTAACAGGTTGTATGTCAATAAAAAAGATATAATTAAAAATTGTTTTTTCATTGTATTATGGTGTTTGAGTTTGTTATTTGCTTATTGCGTATTCACAAAAATTAAAGTAATGAAGCTTTCCTCATTGCCAGCAGGTTCTCATGTGGTGTAAGTACTGTTATCTCACAGCCTGCCGCAAGCAGGTATTTCTGGTCTTTATATTTTTCAACAAGATCTCTTGAAAATGCAAATACCTCATTTTCAGTTTTGTCCTGTACAAATACAGGATTAATATTTCCTCCAAGCACTACGTTGTTGCCAAGTATCCACCTTGCCTTGTTTATATCAACCTGCCAGTCGAGATCGATAATATCCATATTTACATTCTTCAGCGCTTCAAGCAGGTGGTTAATGTTCCCGCAGATATGAAGCTTGACAGGTATACCAAGCCCGTGGATATATTCAATTAGTTCCTGGTGCCGGTGCCTTATGTAAGTATTGTATGTGTCGCAGTCGATCTGGGAGCATATTGCATCGCCAATTCCAATCAGATCACATCCTGCTTCTATCTGTGCCTTTGCAAACTTCTTCCCCAGATCAAGGCATTTGTCGAATAGTCTTTCTGCAGAATCAGGATCTGTCATGAGCATCATAAGCATGTTATCGACTCCTGCAAGATCGCATGCTTCAGCGAGCGGACCTTCAATCCATCCGCTTACAGGCACAGTGCCATTGAGGAGTTTCTGAAAGTACTCTGCACCTTTGATCCTGTCGAGGGTTCTTTCACATTTGTAAACATCGGGTTCCGGCAGCCTGTCAATATCATCCGCTGAGTTTACAATTATTTTGAGGCATTGGGGAACGCCTTCATCAACATATTTTACCGGAGCTCCGAAGGCTGATGTCTCCCTGTACGGATCTGAAATAAGGCTGACCATATCAGTATCAAAATATTCCATGGCCTTTATGTTGCTCTCAACCAAAGTTTTATAATCAGAGGCAAATTTTCCGTATGTTGTATTGTTAAACCTTGCTGCAAAATGCATAAGGATAGGGCGGAAGAAAACCCTGTCATTGAGTTTTTCACCTTTTAAAAGCGCCTCAAATACCTGTATTTTTGTCATAATTGTTGTCCGTTATAAAGATACTTTGTTGACTCCCTGGCTCAGAGATATCTCGTTGCTGTTCCATTTAAAAACAGCCTTAATCCCTACCGGGACAGTTACAGTTCCACTTATTTTCGATCCGGTCCTGGTCAGCTCAATTGAAATTATCCCAAGGGGATGAGGATAAACTGCCACAATGCTTTTCAGATCCCCTAATGTTGGTGAAATCTCAATAATTTTGTGTCCCGGAGCTAGTGGTTTGATACCACAAATAGTCCTGAAAAAGAAATAATCGGGCGAGCTGCTCCAGGGATGACATTCTGATCGTTGATTTTCTTCACCCCATTCCAGAGGTACCTCTGCAAAAGTAGTAAGGCCTCTTTCTTTCATAAGTCGCCACTCAGATAATTCTGCCGTGAAACGATCCTGAAGTCCTGTAATATTCAGTGCTTCAAAGAGGTAAAGATGAAGGAACAGATCGGCCTGCCCGAACCAGTCTTTAGGTTCAAGAAGAGCTGCAATTAGTTTTTTAGCCTCATCTCCTCTTACGGCTCCAGCCAGTACTGCCATAATATTTGTTATCTGGCTTACCTGTCTGTTGTCAACCGATTCTGAATAAAAACCGTCTGTGTTTCTGCACAGGAGATTTACGGCACTGCATATCATATCAGCCTTTCTGTTCAGAGAATCAGACAGTCCTGTTTTACCTGTGAATGCGAATATATCTGCAGCGTGTCTCAGAGAGTAGGCATAATGAAGAGTATAAAGGGTATTGTTACCTTTATAAACATCTGGGGGTTCTCCATTATTATAATGTCTGGGCCATGCCAGCGCTCCCCACCAGTCAATTTTTCCAAGGAGTCCGTTTGGCCGGAGCTTTCTTTCATACCAGCCAAGAACATTCATTATCCCCGGTTCAAAGCCTTTGATGAACTCAATGTCATCTTTCCACATCATATAATCATGAACCTGGTCAATCCATATCAAAGAGTACGAAGGAATTATCAGGTAGAAAGGATTTGGATAACATGCATAGGTAAGACCCTCAGGTATTCTGGACTGGTCAAACTGAATAAGTGCATTGCGCGTCAGCCTGTCGTCTCCCGAGAGTGTCATCAGAGAAAGATTATGCACTCTTGAATCACCTGTATATTGCATCTGTTCATAAGCTGCATCCGAAAGGAGGTAATCCTGGGCGCAAATGCTGACAGTCCTCCATCCGGCTTCAATTATCCAGTCAAAATCAGTATTTCCTGTCTTGAATGAAGCCTTGAGTTCAAGAGGGGCTTTACATTCAACATTGTAATATGAATTAATTATAAGGGGCTGATCATGAGTCACAATATCAAGCTGAATATATCTGAAAGCTCTGAGGTATGAAGGTTTGAAAAGCCTGTCATCTCCTCCGTCAGGAAGAAATATATCCTTGATGCCAACAATCTTCTTCCCTGAAATATCATTACGGTTTCCCTTTGGCGCTTTATTGTTTATTATCATATTCTCTGCATACATCGCCCTTATACTGCTGTTTCTTCCACCAGAGACGATCATTTCAGGATAGCCCAGCGATTCAACTCCGTTATCGATAAGAATAGTAACCTTTCTTCCTGCAGGGATATGTAATTTGCCATTATTGTGAATGAATGCATCATTACCGTCGATTCCTTCAAAACGCCGGACTTCACGGAATGAAGACTTTTGTTCGGATAGGATTGGCGTTCTGCGTGGTATAAGCATTTTTCCTCCGCTATATAAAATCCCTCCGGCAAACTGTTTATCTCTTCCGCCTGCAATATCACACCATTTTGCAGCCGGCCATCCCGAATCGTTAAAATCTGTTTTTTCCCATCCCCAGGGGTATAATTCACCTCGGACGCTGTCGGTCGGGTTGCCGACGTAAAGTCCGAAATCAATCGTTGACCGGTCTGTCATCCATTCCACGTTTTTTGCATTGACAGCATTATTATGATAACATTTCCAGCTTCCTCCGTATGTATTTATTATACTTTCACTATCTGAATCTCCCTGTAAAATGAATGAAGTCATCTGCGAAAAAAAGGTGAACGACCTTTTCGGACCCCAGTTTACAACTTCTGCAGCCAGGGTATTCTTTCCCTGTTTAAGATAGGATGAAATATCAACTGTTTCATAAAACCAGTGAGACAGATCTCCTCTAGCTGGTCCGCGCTGAACGTATGATCCGTTTACAAAAAGTCTGTAATGATTGTCTGCCGAAAGGTGTATAATGAATTGATCTGGTTTTTCCTGAAGCACGATTGTCTTACGAAAAATAATCACAGCATGTTCCTGAGGCTGTACAGTGGGATGCATTATCCATTGCGCCTTCCATGTAAGTTCCTGAGAATAATTAGATAATGAATAAAGAGGTATTAATGCAGTAAGAATAAATTTCACTGATAGTCTCATGTATCAAATATGTTTTGATTTTAACCTATTTCAGAAATTCGGAAGCCAGGGCGATAGCAATTATCGCAATCAGGAACAGGTATGTATAAGGACTTGCAAAATTAAGAGTCCAGCCAAGAGAAGGATCTCTTTTTGGCACAACTAACCTGTGATCTCTTCTGTTGAAATAAAATATCCCTTTCCAGTTATTGGGATTCTTATTCATCAGGTTTTCCATTTCCTTTGTTTCTTCTGATTTCATGCGATATATACCTGCTTTAGTTTAATATGATTATTATCCTTATAATATTCTTTTTACAGCCCCCTTGCCCATAGCTGTCAACCTAAGAGTCGTTCTATAGTTAGATAGCTATCATAAATTCTCCCCTCCTTCAAAAGGAGGGGAAACTTATAAAGTTGCTCAACTTTCTTTCACCTTACCAAAATCGGCAGGTTGTCAGATGAAAAATGCCCCTTATTGTCGAAAGCATATACAAACAACCTGTACATTCCGGCTTCCGATGGAGCCCTGAATGAGATAAGCGGACCGCTGCCTTCGATAAGTCCCGGAACCGGTTTTGGAGCCACTTCTCCCTGCCCTGCATACGAGGCATACTTTGCTTCAGGTTTTATCTCCCATCTGAATGTCAGTTCATCATTATCGGGATCTGAGGCAGTGACCCTTGCTGAATTCCGGCTGCCTTTGTCAATTATAATATCCTGATAACGAATATAATTATCAACATTCAGGGAGTCAACAATGGGTGCTTCATTATCCTTTATCATACCTGTCCACATTTTATGCATAAGTCCGACCTGTGGCGACTCAAGTCCGGTTGAGTCAAACATGCAGAACCAGGTGTGGGTTGTTTCCTGCTTGAAACCTGACCAGTAGAATACGTACGATCCAAGGCAGTTCCTGCTCCTTGTACTCATTGCACTCAGATACTTTTTCTCGTAGCAGTCATATTTTTCGCGACCGGTTTGTTCGTATGGCGCCTTCCATGATGTCTTTTTCACTTCCCAGTAGCCATCAGGTCCCCATTCTGCAATTAAATATGGTTTTGTCCATCCGTATTTTCTGAGAGTGTCGCCGATTGTGTATATATCTCCGTATGAATTAATTCCGAGAAGGTCAAGGTCAGGACATCTCTTCACAATATCAGCTACCTTGTACATTCTGCTGGTGCCTATAACTGTCATTACCGGATGGTCAGGATCGGTTTTCTTTATCTCACGGGCTGCATAATTTACAGCATCCCAGACCTTTGGGTTGAAAGTATTGTTGGGAGGAATGAAGTCAAGTTCATTGCCCACTGCCCACATAAGCACTGCAGGATGGTCTTTTGTGTTCTTCACTATCTCCTTTATTCTGTCAGTCTGTTTCCTTACAGCGGCTGTATCGTTGTAGTCGAAGCCATATCGTTCTGCATTTGCAGGAAGATTGACAAGGACCTTCAGTCCCAATTTCTGTGCTTTGTCGAGGCCTTCTTTCCCTGACCCCATCCTTATTGAATTTCCGCCGTACTGGCTGACTTTCTCCAGAAAGGTATCACCAACAACACCTTTGATAAAGAAGGCATTCCCGTTCACTTCCAGGCTGAAGGAGTTATTGTCCTTAATAATTTTAACGACATTTTGTTGTCCTTGCAGTGAGCTGATAGCGAAGCTCAGAATAAAAGATAAAAATAAAAATTTCATAACATACAGAAATTCAGAGTGTTATTTGTTGTCTAGTGTTTTGCCTACCCACCCCCGGCCCCTCCAGGGAGGGGAGCCCTTCTGACCTCCCCCTCTCACCCCGGGCTCTCATTCACGCCCTCCATGGCCTGTCTCTTTTTATTTCGCTTTTCAATATATCGCATGCGATATTTATATCTTCCACCATCTGGAAGTCATACATTCCTGCACAGATAAAATCAGCTCCATTCTCGAAGGCATACCTGAAACCGTCTTTCGGGAGTATGGCTCCTGCAGCCATTACCTTAAATGCGATAAGCGGCTGAGGGAGTGTTTTCATATAGGCAATTGTCTCAGCAGGATTATTGTCAAACTTATTGTCATGCTCAACAGGATGTCCGGCTGACCAGTAATTATAATGGTGCATTGTTTTCATCCAGAAATCGGGCACAAAGCCTGTATCTACACAGGCTTTGATTGTCTCAATCTTGTGTGCTCCAATCCCTGTAATGAGCCCGTTTGATCTGATATAATCAAGGACTTTTGCAATAACGTCAGGCTGACCGTTACCCATGTAGTAATCTGCAGTCTCTCCCTGTATGTAACATGCAACTGCACCTGTATCTATGGCTCTTTTTATCTTGTCGAGGTACTCGTTGAATGGCATTGGGGAAATTCCCTTGTCGCTGTAAAGCAGTCCTGCACAATAAGTTATGAACTGTATTTTGCCTATGCCTCTTTTCCAGTACTCATCAATAAGCGAGCATAGAATAGGGTTTGTAAGCAAAGTGTTAATGCCACATTTCTCTGCAAGAAGCAGCGTTGCAAAGATCTTCTCCTTCTGGTGATAAGCCTTCACAAGCTGTGAAACATAAATCAAATCCCTCGAGTGAGCCCAACCCGAGAGCAGGTTTCCGCCGAGTATCACCCTGCTGAATTGCCTGTCCTTTATCATTGCATGGGGAACCTGGCTTTTGAGTTCTTTCAGGCTTGCCACATTGAATGTTTTGGCACTGGCTCCGGTAACAGCATCAACAAGGTTCTTCTCTTCATACGATTCCCATTGTTTTTGTCTGAAGAGAGCATAGCCAAACAGGCCAAGGACAGGAATTGACGAAAGTCCCCTTATTACAGAGCGTCTGTCTATTCCATTGTCAGCCAGGATTATAGATTCTTCTGCAAGTGCCTTTTCCTCAGTAGTGTCTGCAGGAATTATTCTTTTCTTCCTGCGTCTTTTTATAAAGACTGACAAACCAAGTATTTTACCTGTGGGGAAGAGGAAGAGGACAAAGAGGGCTGCCATCTCAACAAGATTCTTGTCGATTATAAGATAGTTTCCTTCATGCGGTAATCCAAAATCGAGCCCGGTCAGCGGAGGATTGGCTATCCAGAACAAAGAGATCAGCGCCATCCCTGAAATTGAGGCTATTCTGTCGAACAAGCCTGTAAAAAGCATGAAGCCAATAAAAATCAGTCCCCATGTAACCGTGAAATCAGCTGCTGCAAGCAGGGCGTGATTTTCAGCTATTGAATGAAAAAGTCCCTTGAATATCCAGTTTGAGAGTAGGAGGTAATCAGCTGAAGACCAGGATGGTGTGAATAATTTGGTGAGTCCTTCAAAAAGAAAGTGCCAGCCTGCAGCAATCCTGAGTACTGTCAGTGCATAAAGCCTGATCCCTTTAAGTTCCTGTTTTCCTGTATGCTCCATAGTATAATAGATTGTTAAGTTAAAGCTAATTATTTTTATTACTTTTCGGAATATTCCCTGGATTAAATTTGTCAAATGGGTATATTTCAATTCTCTCCATGAGAAATATTATAGTTTTTATCTGCCTCGTTGTAAACAGATGTCTGCAGCCTGATATCGCATTTGCTTCTGAATTACAACATTCCCGGGCAGCTATTGGTGATACCCTGCCTGCGAGTCAGTTGTTGTATAATGGCAGGTTATGGAGGGACATTTATGTAAGTGTCCGTGAAGATCAGTTTCTGTTCACAAGTGAGTTTCTTCCAGGGACTGTAAGTTTTAACGGAGCTGTTTATGCAGGCCTTAAGGTCAGATATGACCTCTTGCTGGATGAAATGCATATTCTTACCGGAAATGCACAGATACTTCAGATAAACAGGGAGATGACTGATGAATTCACACTTGAATATGCTGCCCGTGAATACAGGTTCAGGAAGCTGGTGTTCAGGGATTATCCCGATTTATCAGGTTTTGTCGATATAAGGTATGAAGGACAGTCTTTACTATTTCTGAAACATAAAAAGGAGATCTCAAAAACTGCACCAGGGAAAAGTTATGAGAATTTTGTTCAGACTGACAGGATTTACGTACTGACAGACTCAATACCACTACGGATTAAGAGTAAGCGTGACCTGTTCAGGTTATTTGGCGAAAACAAGGTGCAGGTGACCGAATACCTGAAAAAAAACGGGATAAAGATCAATTCAAGGGTACCTGACAGTATGGCTCCGGCATTACAGTATTTTGACAGCATAAATAAAAAGTGATTTCCGGATGAGAAAGATACTGTTGCTCTCAATATTCCTTTGCTTCCAATGGCTTTTTGCCTCTGCCCAGGGAGATCTCAGACTGAAATGGGATTCTCCTGAAACGGATTTCAGGGAGTTTGCAGCAAAGGCTGAACAGCAGCTTAATATCCGCTTTTATTATAAGGAAGAATGGATCAGTGATGTTAAGGTTAGCCTTCAGCCTGGTTATTACAGTCTTCAGTCTGTGCTTGACATGCTTTTTGCAGGCAAATCACTGCATTATTACATTGATGATGAAAGAAATGTAATACTTACACTTAATTTCGGAATAAAAACCACAGGTGCTCCGGCAGGAGATGAGACTGCTTATATGCCTCCTTCTCAGTATGCTGATGAAAACAGTTCAGATGATGATTCAGGAAACCTGTATTATGATATTGGCAATGCAGCTGAAAAGGACAAAGCAGGAGACGTAACAGTATCGGGTTATATTACCGATCGCGACACTCATCAGCCGGTATCAGGTGTAACTGTCTTTGTTGCAAAGAATTCAGCCGGCACAATTTCAAATGAACATGGATATTATAAAATAACTCTTCCCCGCGGAACGCATCTCCTCCAGTATACTTTCATAGGAATGAAGGAGAAGCAGGTAAATATTAACCTGTTTAGCTCCGGTGAGCTTAATATAGAAATGAACAGCATGCTGATTCCGATAAAGGAAACTGTTATTTCTGCAGAAAAGAATGTGATGTTCCAGCGCTTTGAGGTCGGGATGGAAAAGATAAATGTTTCTAATTTCAAGCTTCTTCCTTCACCAATGGGAGAGGCTGATATATTTAAAAATGTTCTGTTGATACCGGGAGTGCAGTCAGTCGGCGAGGGTTCAGCAGGATTTAATGTTCGTGGTGGATCTGCTGATCAGAACCTCATACTGCTTTATGGTTCACCTGTTTATAACGCTTCTCATCTTTTCGGATTCTTTTCCTCTGTAAACTCTGAGGTTATAAAGGATGTGACTCTGTACAAAGGAGGTATCCCGGCACGTTACGGAGGCAGGATCTCTTCTGTTCTGGATATAGGTACACGTGACGGTAACAGGCAGGAATTCGCAGGCAAGGCCGGGATAAGCCCGATTACAACCCAGCTCATGGTTGAAGGTCCTGTCATAAAAGATAAACTGACATATATGCTTGCCGGAAGGTCAACCTATTCTAACTGGATGCTGCACATGTTTGATAATTCTTCACTCAAAAACAGCAGCGCTTCATTCTATGACCTGAACGGCAAGGTGGTACTGGATATTGACAAAAACAATAAACTTGATCTCTCGTTCTATAACAGTCATGATGCATTCCGCTTCAATTCCGATACCCTGTATGCCTATGATAATAACATAGTTGCATTGCGGTGGCGACACTTCTTCTCAAACAGCCTTTTCTCCCAGATAACGTTTAATAACAGTAATTACAGGTATAATATTTCGAGTACGGATCCTGCTGAGGAAGCATTTATGATGTCGCACAGGATAAACAGTACTTCCGCGAAGGCAGATTTCAACTGGTTTATGGGAAGACATGAGCTCAACTTCGGATCAGATCTGATAAGGTACAGTGTCCTTCCCGGAAAATATATGCCTGAAAATGATTCATCCCTTGTGGTTCCGCAAATAATCGATGATGAACATGCTTATGAAGCCGGTATTTACGTGGATGATAAATTTATTGTTACCGAGTATTTTTCTGTAAATGCAGGAGCCAGGATGTCATCATATCTTGTCACTGGACCGGGAAATATCCTGATCTATGATCCTGACCAGGCAAGAAGCATTTTATCAGTAATGGATACTTTAAGTTACAGTAAAGGAAGGATTTACAAGACCTATGGTGGCCCTGAACTGAGATTTTCACTGAATTTCAGGTTGTCAGCAAAGAGCTCATTAAAACTCAATTACAATCGTACTCGTCAATATATTCATCTCCTCTCAAACTCAACTTCAATATCTCCGTCAGATACATGGAAACTGAGCGATTATTATCTTAAACCACAGACAGGCGACCAGTATGCTGCCGGATTCTACAAGTCACTGCCAAAGGGTATTGAGGCCTCTGCTGAAATATACTATAAATCAATAAGGAATATTGTAGATTACAAGGGAGGAACCAAACTTGTAATGAACTCATCAATTGAGAGAGACCTTATCGATGCAGAGGGCAAGGCCTACGGTTTTGAACTAATGTTAAAAAAGCAGGAAGGGACATATAACTGGAGCATAGGTTATACATATTCCAGGACACTGCTCAGAACCACAGGGAAAAATTCTGAAGAAATAATAAACAGAGGTGAATGGTTTCCCGCCAATTTTGATAAACCCCATGACCTGACAGTTACATTCAATTATCTCTATTCACGGCGGCTGAGCTTTTCGGCAAATTATGTCTATAATACCGGCAGACCAATAACTTATCCCGTTGCTTCATATTCAGTTGGCAATTTTATGCTGATACATTATTCCGACAGGAACAGGTACCGGCTGCCCGATTACTCAAGGCTTGATCTGTCACTCCGGTATAATGGAAACCTGCGATCGAAGAGGATAGCACATCCAAGCTGGACCTTCTCGGTTTACAATATCCTTGGCAGGGAGAATGTTTATTCGGTTTATTTCAGGAAGGAAGGAAACGTTGTCAATGGCTACAAGCTCTCAGTCTTTGCAAAAGCAATTCCTTCTGTAACATATAGTTTTGATTTTTAGCAACATGCGAATACTAAAACTTATATTATATCCGGGACTTTTACTGATTTTATCAGGCTGTGTCACCAAATTCATGCCTGAGATTGATGAAAGCAGAGAACTACTTGTTGTTGAGGGAATTATTACTGACCAGAATGAGACAAACACAATTCGTTTAACAAAATCATCTCCGTTAGACAGAAAAAATACTATTAAACCTGTCCTGAAATGTATTGTCAATCTGAGTGATGACCTGGGAAACACCTGGCTGCTGAAGGAGAAAGGCAATGGCTATTATGTAACTGATTCAACTGTTTTCAGAGGTGTCTTGGGCAGAAGTTATACTCTCAGGGTTGATACACGCAACAGCCTTCCCAACGGATATAATTATGAATCTGATCCAGTTGAAATGAAGCCTGTGCCAGAAATTGACAGACTTTATTATGAAAGAGTGCTCATTGCAGCTGAAACTGATGAGGCTCCGGCAAAAGAGGGCTGTGAAGTTCTTCTCGATACAAGGGATTCGGGTGAGGGCTGCTCATATTTCAGATGGGATTATACAGAGACCTGGGAGATAAGTCTGCCTTATGATGTTACAAACAAGATATGCTGGGTGACAAATAATTCAAGCCAGATCCTTCTGAAGAATACGAGTCACCTGAGCCAGAACAACATCTCAGCTTACCCTGTTACATTTATTTCAAATGAAACTGACAGGCTTGAGAACAGATACAGCATATTTGTGCGTCAGTATTCGATTTCGGAGCAGGAATATAGTTACTGGAGCAGGATGCAGACAATGTCAGAACAGACAGGTACCCTGTATGATGTTATGCCCTCTTCAGTGCAGGGAAACATGAACTGTATTGAGGATCCTTCTGAAAAAGTACTTGGTTTTTTCAGTGTATCGGCAAAAAAAACTAAGCGTATCTATGTTGATGAATTATTTTCAGGACTTCCAGCATTATATAAAGATTGTGCAGTTGACACAGTGGGACCAACCGGTAAGATTCCAAATCTTGGGGTGTCATTGTGGATTATTATTGACGGATCTTATGAAATTCCTCCATACAGGGTGCTTACCGATAAAAAGGGCTGTGCCGACTGTACCGTAAGGGGAACAACAAAAAAACCTGCTTTCTGGGAAAGCGAATATAAGCATCAAGAATGAGATTAATTCTTTTTTCAATATTTGCCATAATCCCGGTTTTTCTTTCTGCACAGCAGGAGAATGATCCTGAAAAGATCCTGAATGCCAGACTGTCAGCATATTGCCTTGCACTTCCCCGCGAGGAAATATATGTGCATACCGACAGGAACGAGTACGTGTCGGGAGAGGAGATATGGGCTGAACTTTACCTACTTGACAGGAAGTCAAATACTCTTACAAACTACAGGACTATAGGATATCTTGAGATTCTGAATCAGTCAAACGCACCGGTGTTCCGGAAAAGGATACTGATTGAGAAGGGTGCCGGGGCTGCCTCCCTGTCTTTGCCCGATACACTTTCGACAGGAAGGTATACAATAAGGGCTTATACCGGATGGATGAAGAACTTCCTTCCGGGAAATTGTTTTGAAAAGGATATCCTTGTCTATAATGCATTGAATACCAGTTCGGGTAAAATACCTGTTTTGTACCCCGGCAGTTCGCTTGCTTCAGGGAGACACGGAGAAAAAGTTGGAACCTTTGTAAAAGATATAAGCTTGACAGTTAGTCATTTATCTTCCGGCGGAATAACTGTTTCGCTGATAAAAAATACTTCAGTTAATATCCCTGATGAAGGATACATATTACTTATACAGAACAGGGGATCTGTTACCTGTGTCAGGACAGATGCCTTCAGCAGTGGTAAGACCTCTGTATCCCTTTCTCCTGCAAACCTGTCTCCTGGAGTTAATCAGCTTGTGCTGTTTGACAGGGCACTGAATTATATCTGCA
>Ga0116155_10001698_pt1 | contig 15645 bp, 10 predicted proteins | sample AD_UKC032_MetaG_FD_89890 | JGI IMG/M metagenome (GOLD analysis project Ga0116155, IMG submission 89890) | Active sludge microbial communities of municipal wastewater-treating anaerobic digesters from USA - AD_UKC032_MetaG | ecosystem: Engineered > Bioreactor > Anaerobic > Digestate | place: USA...
CAAGTTGCAAAAGAAGACAGGCGGTCTTTGTCATCAACGATTGAGATGGCCCTGACAAAGTACCTGAAAGAGAGGAAAGCATTCCAGGGCGTAGAGAAAGAAAAACGTCAATATCCGAGGAAGACTCTTTCTGTTCCGGCTGTGCTTGATCAACGGGAGCTGGGACAAATGGCAGTAGGGTCCATCACGGAGATTTCTCTTGGCGGGGTTAAAGTTATCATTCCCAAAGATTTCAAGCATCAGATCCTGATTGATTCGCAAGGGTCAAAGTTTGAGATCGTGTTCAATTTGCCAAAAGAGAACAAGCCCATAAAGTTGTTCTGTGAATCGCAAAGAGTGGTCGATGCAGAAGACAGCATTCATATCGGAGCCTCCTTTGTTGATGCTGATTTTAAGAGTTACAAAGCGCTCCAGACCTATCTGATGTAATAATGCATTATCTTATCTGTTCCTGTCACAATACATTCCAACACGTATAAAGTAACAATTTAAATACAAGGGTGTCGAGTGTTGGCCATTGACAGTGTCGGGTTTCTTTACAATATGAGTATTTGATATAATATATCATAAAATAAATGTTTTATATCGCGCCTCACGTTTCACCTCCCTTGATTCTCAGCGTTTCTGCTAGTTGACAATCATTAAATCATCGTTAAATCATCGTTAAGCTCGATCTAAGAAGAAACTTGCCATCAACGGACGAGAGGGACCGGATGAAAAACATCGTTATCTATATCATCATGTTGGGTTTCATATTCGCTTGCCAAAGCGGTAATTCGCAACCATCTGAGGTCAATAATAAAATGATAAAAGTTCACGATACAAAAAATGCGGCTGTGGCTACATTGGCCGGCGGATGTTTCTGGTGTGTAGCTTCCGACATGAAAAAACTGCCCGGTGTGATGAGGGTTATTTCCGGCTATGCGGGCGGAACGGGAGAAAATCCGACCTATGAATCCTACGAAAAGAAAGGGTATCTGGAAGCGGTGCAGGTTTATTATGATCCGCGTCAGGTTTCTTATGAACAGGTTTTGAATTACTTTTTGAAACACATTGATCCGACGGATGCGGGCGGTCAGTTTGCAGATCGCGGTCCCGGATACCGGAGTGCCATTTTTTATCAAAACGATGAAGAGCAAAAGATCGCAAACCAGGTTTTACAGGCCATCACCAGATCGGGGAAATTTGACAAGCCGATTGTGACGGAAGTCACCAAATTCAGAGGTTTTTATCCGGCAGAAAATTATCATCAAGATTACGACGAGAAGAATCCTTTACGCTACAAATCCTATCGCAGCGGATCAGGTAGGGAAAGGTTTATCCAGGACGTCTGGAAAAATGATCAAACCGGAGCACCGGCAACGGGTCCCAATTACAGCAAACCGGACGACGAAACACTGAAGAAAAAACTTACAAAAACACAATATGATGTTACACAGAAACGCGGGACTGAACCTCCATTCCAAAATGAATATGTCCATAATAAAAGAGAAGGTATCTACGTCGATGTCGTTTCCGGGGAACCGCTTTTCAGTTCACTGGATAAATATGACTCCGGCACCGGCTGGCCCAGTTTTACGCGACCATTGGAGCAGGGTAATATCGTGGAGAAGGAAGACCGCAGCCTATTTACAACGCGCACGGAAGTCCGCAGTAAACACGCCGATTCTCATCTAGGGCATGTGTTTCCAGATGGTCCGGGACCTGCCGGCATGCGCTACTGCATGAATTCTGCAGCATTGCGATTTATCCCGAAAGAAGATCTGGAAAAAGAAGGTTACGGTCGATATTTGAAATTATTTTCACCAAGCAGATAATGCTCAGTGTAAGGGATATAATCGTCATTTAGATAAGATGGAGATTTGTTTACGGGCTAGACATTGCCGTCCGAATAGACGCCGCAATCTCATGCACATTGTTCATGACCTCTGGCAGATCAATAGTCAGCAATCGTCGATTTTCCATGACAATCCTTCCGTGAATGATGCTGGTGATTACATCCGCCCCACGCGCTGCATAGACGAGTTGGGAGTAAGGATTGTAAAGGGGCGTCAGGTGGGGCTGTTTCATATCCACAATGATAATATCAGCCTGCTTACCCACTTCAATAGAACCGATCAGACTATCCAGGCCTAGAACACGAGCGCCGTCAATGGTGGCCATTCGCACAACAGTTTGTGCGCTCATGACTGTGGGGTCGAGCCGGGTCAGCTTATGAATTTTTGCAGACGTATCCATCTCCCGGAACATGTCCAGAGTGTTGTTGCTGGCGGAACCGTCCGTGCCCAGGCCAACCGTTATGCCTTGTTTAAGCATTTGTGGTACAGGTGCAACGCCCGCAGCCAGCTTCATTGAACTGGCCGGGTTATGGGACACGCTCACGCCCAGATCAGCAAAAATGGCGATGTCTTCGGGGCTAAGCCAATTGCAATGCACGGCAATGGTCTGCTGATCCAGCACGCCCAGATCTAAAAGATGCCGTACCGGTTTTTTGCCGTAGCGTTTTTCAATCGTGTTGATCTCGTCTTTGTTTTCCAGAAGGTGGGTCAGGAATAGAATCCCGTTTTCGCGGGCCGCTGCCTTTACATTCACCAGCGTTTGCGGAGAGCAGGTATAGGGAGAATGGCAGAAGAAGGCCGGCGTGATCATCGGGGTGGAAGAAATCCAGCGTGCAACAAAACGCTGAGCTGCTGCCATCATTTTTTCGTATTTGGGGTTGTCGGGTGTTGCAAAATCGGCAAATCCCTGTGAAACCACAGCACGCATGCCGCAAGCCTGCACAGCTTCGGCAATTTGATTTTCAAAAAAATATCCGTCGCAAAACGTCGTCGTGCCGGAAAGGATCATTTCGGCCATGGCCAGCATGGCGCCGTCATAAACCATTTTTTTATCAACAAAGCGCGCTTCCGCAGGAAAGATGTGATTCGTGAGCCAGTCCATCAGCGGCAAATCATCGGCCATGCCCCGGAAGCAGACCATCGGTAAATGGGTGTGTGTGTTGACCAGCCCCGGCAGAACAAGGCAACCGGTCGCATCGATGATTTTTCCGGCCTGTACTGGATGGGATTTGTCCACCAGGGTAATAAGGCCGTCCTTAAGGCCGATCACTGCATCTGCGAGGATCTCCATCTTTGCGGACATCGTCAGCAAGGTTCCACCCGAAATCACAATATCAAAAGTTGCTGGCTGCATGTTTCGTTCGCTTTCGTTAATTAAATTCTATTTTGTAATAGATGTCCACACCGCTCGCCTGTCCCGTCTGGCTCTCAACCTGCCATTTTGGGGAAATATCATAGCGTAAAGAAAATAAATTACCCTCGGAAAACAGCGAGCGACCATAGCTGACATAGAGTTTCGGGGTTAAATATTTGCCAACGACCAGCATGGTTTGTGAGACGCCTTCCGACATGCTGGTCACACCTACGCCGGTGGGCGCTACTTTGATGGGCTTATATCCCATATGGCCATTGGGTTCCACCACGTCCGCCGTTATTTCAAACGTGGACAGTCCCAGGCGGTTTTTGATCTGTTTTTGCAGTTCCTCGGATTGGCGTGAGGTCAGTAGCGCACCCGCCGCCGTCACCAAAAGATTGGCTTGCTGGGTGTTGCTGCCGAGCGGGTGACCGAGGACAATGTAGGCCAGGATGTCCATATCCTGCATAACGGGTTCCGAATAAAGCTTCACCAGGGGGTTCTGAAGCGTACCGCTGACCACCACGCCTGCCCGCACATCACCGACCGTTTTTAGAGCCAGGATATCCAGAGAAGGCTGGTTAATCAGGCCGCCGGCATAATAAAGGCGTCCGTGAATAATTTCCAGGTTCACGCCATAGGTCCGGTAGCGGCCCTTGACCACCCGAATTTCACCCCGGCCGGTCATTTTATCGATCTCGCGGAATTGCAGATCGACATTGCCGCCCAGTTGCGCATCGATTCCCGACGCTTTGAACAAAACAGAATCGCCCAAGACCAGCCTGACCTGAACATCGGTTTCCATGGGCAGTTTCTTGGCCTTCGGTTTTGTCTTTCCTTTAATGATGACATCAGGGCTTGCCTTAACGGGGCCCCGTGATTGTGATCCGATGATCTGAACCGCAGGCAGAAGCACTTCTCCATGAATGGATAATTTTTCAGGCGTTCCGGCAAAGGTAAGTCTGGGCGAGCTTTGCACCTGAAGCTCGGGAAAGTATATGGTCTGAAACCGTTCGCCATTCAAGCGTCCCTCGAAGCTTACGACCTGAAGCCCTTTCATTCGAATGAGCGCAGAACCATCGATGTAACCAGGTCCGGAACCGGCCCGGAAGGAATCGACGGTGATGGCATCCTTTGTGAGCCGCGCGGTAATCTGAGTATCTTTAATGGAGATGCCTGCCGTCGGTAGATAAGCTCCTGCTTTTGATAAATGGACATTTCCTTCAAGCAGCGGGTTGGCCCAGTTTCCGCTCATTTTTAGATCCACATCAAGTTCTCCGCGGCTCTCGTGCAGCAGTCCCGGAAATAAGACGCCCAGGGCGCCTTTTTCCCGAACCTGTCCTGTGAGGGATGCCTGAAGATTTCTCCGCTTGTCCATGGCAAACGGAAAACGAGCGGCAATCGGCAGCCGGAAACGGCCCTGCAATTTTCCGAAATCCGCAAGCGTCATGTTCAGATCACCGCTGATGGCTTCTTCCCGCCAGACCCAGGTAAGTGCTGCGTTTCGCAGATCAACACTGACATCGCCCTGCTGTCCCTGCCAGAGGATTTTTGATTGCGTAAGGGCCGTGTGACTCGTCAAATCAAGACCCTGGTTCGGCAGAAGTCTTCCACGAATCTCTCCTCCCGTTTGTCCTTCCAGTCTGACGCGTCCGGGCAGCCAGACCGAAAAAAGTGCAAGGTTAAGTCCCTGCCATTGCAGATGGATGTCTCCTTTATCCGGTAGCGCCAGGCGAGCAGGCGATGAAGAGGAGAAAGCACCTTGAAGTGTTCCACCTTGAGACAAATGAATATCCAGTTTGGCCTGAGTGCCCTGTTCATTGGCTTCCAGTGTGAACTTGCTTTGACTTATGGTGACGGGTTGTCCCTGTGCCTGAAGGGTCCCCCTGGCGAAAAATTTTCCGTTAATCGACAGGCGCTTTTGAGGCAGAAGTTTTAAAAGAACATTTCCGCTGCTTGAGCCCGTGATCAGCTCTGAATTTATCCAGGCATTGGCTCGGGCTAGATTCAAGTCATTCCAGTTAAGCGCAAGTGAACCGGTCAGAGGTTCCCTGGCCAGCTGGCCGGATAGCCTAAGTGTTTCAGCATCCCGGCCGGTGAGCATCATTGGTTCAATAGATAGGTTGTTCGATTTAATGGAAATCCCTACAGGTTGAACAAGTCTCCAGGGGCCGACGCCGTCCGTGCCATCCAATCTGACAATTTCCCCCTGCCAGCTCTTATTATGATATGATCCAGACAGGGCCAGATGCATTTCATGAAGATGGGAGTGAAGCGCCGCGACGAGCGTGTGTCGGGTCACTGTTCCATTTAAACGCAAGGTTAAGGTGTCTGCTGCAAAACTCTGATAGTGAAGTTCACTTATGGCAGTGTTTATGTCCATGGGCGAGTCGTCTTGATCCTTGACGACGGCAGTGAGATTTGCCGCAGCGATCTCCAAACCGTCTGCTTTCAAACCACTGACCTGAGCGGAGACAAAGCCGCTGGGCCTGCCATTATGCCAGCGCATCCAGCCTTTCGCCTTCATCTTACCTGCGGTCTTGGGAAGAAGTCGGGAAAGATCGCTGATCCATGCAGTAAAGTCCACTTTATTCTTAACGCTTCCCCGGGCGGTGATCTGAAAACCTTTTCCCTGAAAGGCCAGGTGCTGAATCCGGACATCGTCTTCAACAAAAGTTGCGCGGAGATCTCCGGTCAGTTGTTGTCCATGCAGAAGGCTTTGTCGCAGTGTGCCCGTTAATTTGCCACTCATTGTTTCTTGTTGCGAGGCCGATAAATGACCTGATAGATCAAAATTAATGACGCCTGCCCAGCCGGGATCAATACTGGCCGGATTGAGATTCCGGCCGTTAAGATTTCCTTCTATCGCCAGGCCATTCTGCCAGTTGATATTTAGTTGGCCGCCAAGCTCGCCATTGAGCGCCTTTCCCTGTATCGCTTTCAGGGTCACGCTCTGGCTGTTCCCCGAATAATCGCTTTCCATACGGATAGATTGCCAATTTATACCCTTGTTGATGAGATGGATGTGCCCCCCGTATTGCTTAAGGGTCCCTGCGAATGTCAAAGACGCGGAGAGATTGGTCGGCACTTTGAATTCGGCGGAAAGATCAAAATCAACCATGTTGACTCGCATGGAAAAGAAAGGTTCAGGCCCGCTCATGGTCAGCATTCCTTCTCCGGTGATCAGTCCCGCTCCCTGTCGATTCAGGCGAATGTTCTTAAGAGGGAACCCCTCGGACGTCATACCGGCATCTATAGCCATTTCCCAGAGCGGCTTTTCGTCCGCTGACGTCCGACGACCGGAAAGATGAAAGCTTCCGGCGAGCTTTTGCGGGCTTTGCCCCGACTCGAATTTTCCGCGCAGCTGGAAAATTTTCATATCGGCTACAGGACGGGAAGGCGTTGCGATGAGATCCATTTCCAGAAGGGGCCGGCTAAATCCAGCCACCATGTTTCCCTGAACAACACCCAGTTCCGAAACCATCTTGTGAAGGCCTATGGACAGATGTGAATTTTCCCAGTCAACTGAAGCGGCGATTGTTTGGACCTGTAGCGGTTGTTTTTTTAGGTGGCGATAGGTGAGATCACTGATTTCCAGGCGGTCGATTTTGGCGCTGAAAAATTTGAGCAGGCCTGATACCTGTGGCCAGTCAAGCACCGGCGGTTTATCCGGTGAGTTATCCGAAATCGATACGTTCCTCATGAAGAGATTTCGAATATGCAGCGTGCCCGCAATCAGATCAAGTGACTGCAAGGTCATCTCCAGGTGTTGTATCTTGACATGTGCTTGCGGGAATTCAATTTCCAGGTTATCCAGACGCAGTGTGTCCGCCAGCCGTCCCTCTATTTTTGTCGCCGAAATTTTCAGGCCCGTATATCGGGAAACATGACCTAAAAGACTGCGTGTGCCTGCATCAGTATTGAAAAACCAAACGGCGAGAGCAAGGCAGGCCAGCCCCGTTGCCACAACAATGGTGATGATAAAATATTTCAGCACACGTTTCAAAATTCAAACCCCACCGTGAAATGAATACGATAATCGGGATCATCTGCGTCGATGGTTCTGGCCAAGGACAAATTCAAGGCGCCGACCGGTGTGAAGTAATGAACACCGAGGCCGGCAGCCTGAAACAGGGTTACATTGGTAAAAGAATCAAAGGCGTTGCCTGCGTTATAAAATACTGAAACAGCCCAATCTTCCAATATCGCGCGTTGCAATTCCACGCAGCCGGTCAGGAGATGTTTACCCCCTGCTACATTTCCTGATGCGTCGCGGGGTCCCAGCGACTGATAGGCGTAGCCGCGGACGCTTTGATCGCCGCCGGCAAAGAAGCGCAGGGACGGGGGAAGATCGCTCAAAGGGTCCGAAAAAAAAGTAATGTTGGCTCTGGCGCTGGTCGCAAGAGATAAGCGCCAGGGCAGTGACAGAATATGGCTGGCTTCCGTGAGCAATTGCAATAATTGGGTGGTTGAACCCATCGTCTGGCTCGTGCCGCGTAGATCCAGAGCGTAACGAAACCCGCTTGTGGGTCTAATCATATTGTCATAATGATTGTCGGAAAACCGGATGCCCGGCAACACATAACGCGCAGAAGAGTCTTGATTGCTGATGGTATAATCTTCCTGCTGAAACTTCACGTAAGCTGTGCCCTGTTTCTGGTTGCCGAAACTGCTGCTTTGAGCCAACTCCAGAGAAATGAGTTGGCTGTTGTATGTGGTGACATCCTCTCTTTGGACATTGATCTGGACGGAGGTAAATGTCCGGATGTCTTTGTCACTCGGAATGATGTAGCTGGTAGCGAGTCCCTGCAGCCTCTCTGAAATAAACAGATTGGAACTAAGTTCTTGACCCTGATGGAACATGTTGACATCGCGGTAACGCAGAGAAAATCTTGCACCCGTGTCTGTTCCATAACCGATTCCCGGCCTCAGGGTTCTTCGAGGCATAGGTTTCAGGAAGATTTGCACGGGTATTTTAAAGTCTTGAGCTTGTTCCTTTTCTGCTAAAACAATTACCTCGCGGAACCTCTCCGAATTGTTGAGTTGGATCTGTGATTCGGCAAGCTTGGTATAAGAGAATACGTCGCCCGGCGCAAAGGTGATGTATCGCTGCAGAAAGGCGTCGGGGTAATCAGGAGCGCCCTCAATGGCGACATCAGAGAAAAAATATTTCTCACCGGTTTGCAGAACCAGGGTGATGTGCGCGAATCGGGCGGTTTCATCGATACGAATTTCGTGGACGGCATATTCAGCGTCCAGATATCCGATCTCCTGCGCTCTGGCCTGAAGAGACCGCCTGGCCTCCTCGTAGGATTGATGCAAGAGAACGTTGCCTTTTTTCAGGGGGAAACTGTTGATCAACGCTGCAAGCGAGGCTTCGGATGCGCCCTGGCCAGTAAGGGAGATACTGACATTAGCTAAAATAACCGGATGACCGACTTCCACTTTTACCCGTAAAAGATATTCATCCGTTCTGGGTGTTTCTATAATGATTATGACGCGGGAGGAATAATAACCAAATGGTTCAAGTGCCTCGATTACTTTTTGATCCGCCTGACGGACAAAGTGTTCCAGCCAGAGCCTGTCCACTTTTCCATCTTTCACCAAGCCATAAGGAAGGACAAGCGCTTCCAGAACATTTTTATGTGCGTCCCCTTCAACGCCTTCTATGACAATTTCAATCGGTTCGGCTGCACGAGCGACGGCGATGAGGGACGGTCCTAAAAGCAGGCATAAAATGAGGATGACGTAATATGACCATCGCTTTGGCAAGGGGCTGGTGACGACTGCATGGTTCAGCCTTATCTTTGCTGTAATTGTTTTATGAAAAGATGGTCTTTGCCGCCATCTACGGATGATCCTTGCAGCCCTGTTTAATCGATTCATGTGCCATTGACCTTGTTTTCCACCACCGACGAAATCATAGATTATGGGGGAAATATGGGGTTGGCGGAAGTTTAAGGCATGTAACAGGGGAATGCAAGAAGATGTTATCCGCTGTATTGTAAAAAAACGGTTGTTTCTTAATTTTTCTGCTGCTCCACCTTTAGCGTTGCCGTTTTCTTACCCAGGAGATTGCAGGTTGCGGTTACCTCCAGAAGATCATTTGCCGTTGCCGGAACCCCGTAGGTATAGACAAAGGTTGTTTTGCTAGCTTGCGACTTATAGTCGTTTTTTTCAGTCCATTCATTATTTTTCATGATTTTAACCTGTTTGATGTAATGAAGACCGGTAAAAGACGATGGATGCGTGATGGTTACCGTCAGAGTTTGTGCCTGTATATTATAACTCAACACGACATCCTGCGGCGGGTCGGCATAGGCATATGGAGACAAAAACAGGCAAGCCGCCAAAAGCCAGGCACACATCGGTAGCATAATCGATAAATATTTTTTCATGCTTCATCCTCCTGATAGTTTGTTGTTCAGTTGCAGTCAACCAAATGATGTTCGGTGATCCCTGCAGAACTAACCGGGAAATTTTGCATCCAATAACTTACCACCAATAAGCCCCAGCAGGGCACCGCACAGCGATATGATCAGAGTCAACAAAGTAAAAATAATATGAGTGGGAGACGTTAAGAATCCTTCTGATAAAGCAAGGGCAGCTAAAACGACGGCGGTGATAAAAAAGACCAGGCTCAAGATAATTTTCTTTTTCAACAGCGGTGTTGTGACTTTTCTGAATCTTAATTTACCGTCCAGAATGCCTGTGGCTATGGCCAGAATCACAAAAAACGGCAGCAGGGCCGACAGGACTTTTATGGTGGGGTCCAGCATTGCCAGCAAAGTCTGCGGTACAAAAAAAGCGAAGCAGGACAGGAGAAACAACGTTAAGGCGAAAGCCTGAGGAAAATGAACCAGCACCGGGTGGGTATGCAGATCCAGAAGCTTTCGCCTCTTGAGGGATACCGGATGCGTGTAAGACTCAAACATTTTAGCCGGGACGCCACAGGCAGGGCAGATATCCTTGATATTTCCTTGATCGGTGACAAAGCCGCAAGCTTTACATCGCATGAGATTGGCCATGGCGTTTCTCCCTGTGTGTTAAATTTATACGTACAATAATACATTTGCCTTGGAAATGACAATAAAAAATTTATGATTGATAAAAACAGGACAATTCTATATTCTACATTCACTTAAATCCTGGAGGTGGCTATGGACGCGTTACTCCTTGCCCGCATTCAATTCGCCTTTACCATCGGATTCCATTTTCTCTTTCCGGCCATGACATTGGGTACCGCTTTGGTCATTCTGATTTCAGAGACGCTGCATCTTATCAAAAAAGAAGACGTGTATCGAAGGATCACGGATTTTTTTGCTCGACTGCTGGGACTGATTTTTGTTATCGGCGCAGCCACGGGGATTGTCATGGAATTTTCTTTCGGCACCAATTGGTCTGAATATTCCCGCGCCGTGGGGGATATTTTTGGACCGATTCTGGCCGCCGAAGGCGTCATTGCATTTTTTCTGGAGTCCGTCTTTGTCGGGGTGTTGATCTTCGGTAGGAAAAGAGTATCTGCCAAAGTTTACTGGGTGGCGGCATTGATGGTATTTCTAGGCGGGCATCTTTCCGCTTTCTGGATTATCGTTGCCAACTCCTGGATGCAGACGCCTGCCGGATATGAAATCAGCGCTGCCGGAAAAATTGTTTTGAACAGTTTCTCGGATGCCGTCTTTAATCCTTCAACGATTGTCCGGTTTCTACACACCGTTTTGGCCTCATGGGTTACTTGCGCCGTCATGGTTTCCGGGATTGCCGGTTACTATGTCCGTAAAGGCCTGCATGATCAGACCGCCCGGACGATGCTGAAAATCGGCGTTGTTCTTTTCGCGATAACGCCGCTTGTGCAGTTAGGTGCCGCTCACGCGCATGCGATCCAGGTTATCAATACGCAACCGGTAAAGGCGGCGGCGATGGAAGGGCACTTTCATACAACCCGCGGCGCGGACATCTATGTCCTCGGGTACGTGGATGCGGCCAATGAAAAAACTTACGGCATTTCGATACCCAAGGGGTTGAGCTTTTTATACAACTTCGATTTTAACTCGGAAATTAAAGGTCTGAATGATTATCCGAAGGATAATTGGCCGCCTCTTAATCTGGTGTTTCAATCTTATCACATTATGGTGGGACTGGGTATGATCTTTATTGCCCTTGGGCTTCTGGGCGCGTTACTTTTGTGGACGGGCAAAATTTATACCGCGAAATGGTATTTATTTTTGCTTCCCTTCCTGATTCCACTGCCGCATGTCGCTCATGAAACGGGCTGGATTACCGCGGAGGTCGGCCGTCAGCCCTGGATTATTTATGGCTTAATGAAAACCGCTGCCGCCTCATCGGTGGTAGTGTCAGCCGGTGAACTGATTTTCAGCCTGGCCATGTTTACGCTGGTCTATCTGCTTTTGTTTGTGATGTTTATTTTGCTGTTTGTAAAGATCATTAAACAAGGACCGGCTGCATCTTGAAAGAATAAGAAAAAGGGAGAGGCGAGATGGAAAATATCCAGCATTTTCAAATCCTGTGGTGTGGACTGATTTACATTCTATTTCTTGGATATGCGCTTTTGGATGGATTTGACCTCGGTGTGGCGACTTTGTTGCCGTTTCTTGGCGGGAATAAAAAAGATAAGGATACACTGATCGCATCCATCGGGCCGGTCTGGGATGGCAATGAAGTTTGGCTGATAACCGCCGGCGGTGCGCTGTTTGCGGCTTTTCCTCATGTATATGCCACCGCGTTTTCCGGTTTTTATCTGGCGATGATGCTGGTTTTGCTCGCTCTGATTTTCCGGGCGGTATCGATGGAATTTCGCGCCAACGATCCGGCGCGCACAGGCTTCTGGGAAAAAACTTTTGTTGGCGGGAGCGCGTTGGCGGCCCTGTTATTTGGCGTCGCTTTGGGCAATGTGATCTATGGCGTGCCTTTGGATGATCGAATGGAGTTTGCCGGAAGCTTTTTTACATTGCTGCGTCCTGTGCCTTTGGTGTTTGGTGTCACCGGGCTTGCCGCCGTGATCTTGCAGGGCGCGTCCTGGGCTGTTATGAAAACTGAAGGGGATTTGCAGGCACGTTCTTTCAAAGCTGTGCGGATTTTAACGGGGATTAATGTCGTTACGGCAACGATTTATTTCGTGATGTTGATCGCAACATTTCCCCGTCTATCCGGGAATGTTTTATTTTACGTGGCTATTGTGTTCACCTGTGCAGGGCTTATCGGATTGTTTTTTTCATTGCGTAAAAAAAATGACGCTGCCCCGTTCTGGGAATCGTCTTTTTCGTTTATCGGGCTGTTTCTGGCCGCAAGTGCGGCGCATTTTCCCAATCTGATTACAGCTTCCAACGACCCGAATTTGAGCCTGACGATTTACAACAGTTCAACCGGGCTTTATACATTGCAGGTGATGGCCGTCATTGCGCTCATTGGTATGCCCATTGTCATCGGCTACACCATCTTTGTTTACCGGTTGTTTAAAGGGAAGGCCAAGGCCGACGATCATTATTAAAACGCTTGATGAAGATTCGCGACTGTTGATCAGGTGAGGTCGTGGAAAAAATAATTTCCAATTGGATCTTGAAGACCATCTTTGCCGAATTAACCGCTTTGGATGAGACCACGACTTACTTGCCGATGCAGAAACTGGAGAAAATTTTGTGAAGGATGTCATTGTGGATTTTTTTACCGGTGATTTCATCGAGAGCATCCAAGGCTTCACGCAGTTCAAAAGCGGCGAATTCCAGAGATTGGCCGGTGTTCAGGCAATCTTCCGCAGCCATGAGGTTGGCGAGCGCTTTTTCCAGGGATAATTTATGGCGCAGCTGAGTGATCATACCACGGTCGCTGCTGATATCACTGATGCCAGGCAAGTCAGTCATGGCCTGTTTGAGCGCATCGATCCCGTCACCGAATTTTGCCGATATATGAAGCAGGTTGATGCCATGCAGGAGATCACCGGGAATTTGATCCGGTCTCCAGGCTGCCGCTAGATCGGATTTATTTGCGGCAATCAGTATCTTACGCCCCCGGTCTTTGTTTTGTTTCAAAATGTCTCTGTCTTCATCTGTTAGAGGTTTGCTGCCGTCGAGCAGAATCACGATGATGTCGGCTTGTTCCAATTTTTCCCAAACCAGATCGATGCCTTCTTTTTCGAGGGCATCCTGAGGCTTGCGAAGACCAGCCGTGTCCGTTAGATGAACGCTAAGGCCGTTGACGTTGATGGTTTCTGTAATCAGGTCGCGGGTGGTGCCGGGGATATCGGTGACAATCGCTTTTTTCCTCCCGGCTAGATTGTTAAGCAAGCTGGACTTGCCGACGTTCGGTTTGCCGATAATGACGACTTGAATGCCCTCAGTGAATAATCTTGTCTGCTGATAGGTTGATAAAAGCAAATGGATGCCGGCTATCGCTTTTGAAATTTGCGGGGAGATGGCTGGCGCATCGTTTTCATGAACGTCTTCAGTAAAATCGATGGCTGCTTCCAATCCTGCCAGAGCGTTAATCAGCAACGTGCGCAGTTCGCCGATTTTGCGTCCCAGCGATCCTTTCAGCTGAGCCAATCCGATTTGATAGGCTTGGGCCGACTGGGCGGAAATAATGGCGGCAAGCGCTTCTGCCTGTGTCAAATCCATCCGGCCGTTGAGAAAAGCGCGCTCGGTGAATTCTCCGGGTCGGGCGGGACGGCAGCCCAGTTTTATTAATTGTTCAAGGATGGTTCGGAGAATCAGAGGGTTGCCATGACAGGAAATTTCAAGTACGTCTTCGCCGGTGAAGGAGTAAGGTTTGCGCATCAGCGTCGCCAACACTTCGTCCAAAATGGTTTGGCCGTCGGCTGTGACGATGTCACCGTGATAAGAATGATGGCTCTGCCAATTGCAGTTGGGGTGCGCAGGACGGAAAAGAAGGCGCCCTAATTCAGGCGCCAGAGGTCCACTGACTCGGATAATGCCCACTCCCGCGGTGCCGAGAGGGGTGGCGATTGCTGCGATGGTGTCCGGGTTTTGCACGTTTTTGTGTTTCCCTTCATGTTCCCGGTGTCTGGCTATTGCCGGCTTCTCACTCTGCTCGTGCCGCCGTTTTTTCCTTTTTTGGCCGGTAGAACGATGACCTTTCGATACTCACCTTCACCGCGACTTTTGGTCACAAGCGCTTCATCTTCCTGCAATGCCAGATGAATGATACGGCGATCATGAGCATTCATGTGGGAAAGCGACAGGGGCTTCTGCGTTTTTTTGACTTTCTCACGAATCCGTTCGGCCATGCCCAGCAGGGATTCTTCTCTTCTTTTGCGGTATTCCTCCGAATCCACAACAATCATCTTGCGTTCAGTGTCGGATTTATTGATTGCCTTGTTTAATATATATTGAAGCGCGTCCAGATTCTGCCCGCGCCGGCCAATCAAAAGTCCACTTTCGTCGCCCACGATACTGAGGATAATCGTGTCGTCCGTTTCCGTGGCATTGACCTGGCATTCAAAGGTCATTTTGCACAATATGCCGACGAGCAGGTCTCTGGCTTTCAGAGCAGAAGGTGTGAAAGCCGTGACCGCCAAAACGGCCGGAACAACAGGCGCCGGAGATTCTTGTGGGACCGCGGGTGGCGCAGCCGGTGTGATCAGGACAGGCGTGGGTCGAGAGACGGATGACTTGGGCGTTGTCGGCGTGGACCTTACAGCCCGATGCTCGGCTTTGGGTCGCATCTCAGATTTTGTTTCATTCTTGATTTCAGGCTTCCTGTCCTGTTTTGTTTCCTGCTTTATGTTGGGCTTTGCATGAAACTTTGTTTCAGGTCTGATATCTAAATTCACTTCCCGTTTGGTTTCCTGAGTGACGGGTTGAAGATTATCGTCTAAAGCAAAATCCATATCGAATGAAAGCAGTGAGGCTCGTATTTTGGCCTTCTTGGCCATCAGGCCCAAAAAACCGCCGGAGCCCTCAGAAATAATTTCAATATTTAATTTTTCTCTCGGCACGCCGAAATCACGGCAGGCCTTTTCAATAGCGCCGTCAATTGTTTTTTCTTCTATCTCCAATGTCTTTGAACTCATGCTAAACTCCATGTGTATGGTGCTATTATGCCAGCTTTTTATTAATATAGAATTGCTGACCGATTTGTAAAATGTTGTTGAACAGCCAGTAAATGACCAGACCCGATGGGAAATTTAAAAAGAAAAATGTGAAGATAACCGGCATGAGCAGCATGACTTTCTGCTGCATCGGATCGCCCATGGCGGGGGTCATTTTCTGCGAAAGAAATTGTGTGGCGCCCATAATGATCGGGGTAATGTAATAGGGATCTTTGGCTGACAAATCCTGTATCCAGAAAAACAGCGGCGAGTGACGCAATTCGATGGAATACATCAAGGCTTTATACAAACCAAAAAATACAGGAATCTGGATCAGCATCGGCAGGCAGCCGGAAAACGGATTGACTTTATGCTCGCGGTAAAGCGCC
>Ga0116155_10001703_pt1 | contig 15621 bp, 9 predicted proteins | sample AD_UKC032_MetaG_FD_89890 | JGI IMG/M metagenome (GOLD analysis project Ga0116155, IMG submission 89890) | Active sludge microbial communities of municipal wastewater-treating anaerobic digesters from USA - AD_UKC032_MetaG | ecosystem: Engineered > Bioreactor > Anaerobic > Digestate | place: USA...
TATTTTGTTCTTTTTCCCCCTACTCCGAGGCCACAGTGAGCATGCATGAGAATGATCATTTTAAGGTCGGTCATTTTCTCAATAATCGGATAGAAAAGAGGGTGGTTTATCTTTACCTGGTTATAAACCTTAAGACCTATCATACCTTCTCCGGTACACCTGTTTATTTCTTCAAGCGATTCTTTTGTATACTGAGGATTCACGAAACACCATCCGAGGTACCTGTCAGGGTATTTCTTCATGACCTCAAGTACTGAATCGTTGCAGGCACGTACTTCATCAGGCGTTGCTTTTGAATTTGAATCAGCTGAAATAATTTTTGATACAACCAGTTTATTGATTCCCAACCTGTCTGCCATGCCCAGCTGGTATTCAAGTGTGCCGCTCAGACCTACATGTTCGTGAGCATCAATCTTCCTGTATCTGGCTGCTTCCTTTACAATATCAAAGGAAAAGTTGTTTTTTTCTTCCGCCGGCAGGAGGCCATTTACCTTGTCAGTGAGTGTTAGTCCTGCAGCAGCTATGGCGCTGTTCCTGAAAAAATCCCTGCGGCTTATCATGAGAGCTGTGTTTTGAAATATCAACTAAGATAATTCATTTTTTCAGATCCTTTGATGTTGCCAGAGCTATAACCCTTCCCCTGCTGCCTACCGCGTTATAAAAATGGTAAACAACGCCGTTCCATTTAATCACCCAGGGCTTATGAGCATAGGTGCTGTCATAATCTTCCGATGGAGAAATAAGATCGTCCCCTGTCCAGTCTGTCCAGTTTTTCAGATCGTATGAGCATGCGAACCTTTCAAAGGCTCCGGGTTTCCAGAATGCCCCGAAATAGAACATAACATAAACATCTCCTATCCTGGCGATCTGGGCATCACCACAAATTCCTTTATGTCTTGTTATTACAGGATCATTTCCAAGTCTTTTCCAGGTGACCATATCATCTGATACAGCCATTCCTATGCTTTCAAAACGGGCGGTGTCTCCGGCAGCATTATAGTACATCACGAAAGGTTGACCTGTAAGCTTCTGTTTATCATGCATTATGTGACTCTTGAATATTGTGCCTTTTTCAAACCACCGGGCATCATTATCCTCGGGAGTCATAACAGGAGAAGTGACTCTATCCCACTCAGCAGGAGTGACATTTGATACTGAATTTGCGATTCCGACTTTCAGCATACCGGCTTCATATCCCTCGGTTTTTCCTCCAAGGTATGACATCCAGTATTTTCCATTGTATTTTTCCATTTCGTATGAGCCGCCCCATTCAATATCAATTAGTGACGGATAGCCGGCTTTCTGGTTTGCATCCCAGGTATTTTCAGAAAAAGAAAGGATTTTTCCCAGTGTATTCCAGTGGAGCAAATCATCGCTTACCGAGAGCCATGTTTCATAGCCTTTTCCGTCGAAAATAATATAGGTCATATACCATTTTCCCTTTTCCCTGTAAATTGTGGGAGAGTCGACAAGCTTTCCGGAATCGGGTTGTTCAACAACTACACCATATTTAAATGGCGTATTAATTTCATTAAATATATTCTGCATTACTTTTCCGGAAACAATCCTGGTCTCATTCATATCCTTACTGCCAGATGTATTGATGCATCCAGTTCCAAGGATTATTGAAAAGAGAAAGATAGCAAACTGTGCTTTCATATTAATCAAGGGTTATCTCATGCATTGAAAGGGAATAAAAACTACCTTTTGGATTTCCTTCCATCCTTTTACTGTGGAAGTTAGCAGAATAGGTAAGCCACATTTTCAGTCCGTCTTCCGATATGAATTTTGACGGAATATTTACAAAGTAAGCTACTGGACCAAATTTTTCCCAGTAGTTGCTTATTTGCCAGTCCCCGGTAAGGCTTTCGGAAAGAAGTATCATAGTATCGAACCGGTCATCTTCATAATGGCTTCCGTAATTTGTTATCTGGTAGCCTCTTGTGATGCACATCATATATTTTTTGAGTCCGGGATTATACGTTATTGTGACGCAGCCGAGCTTTTCCTTCCATTTAATCAATGGTTTTATTGATGAGAAATCCTTTGACCATACCGGATTTCCCATTTCATCCTTGCCGGCATAAAACTCGTATGCATTCCTGTTGTTGATATTATCTGGAGAAGGAATAACCCTTATCAGGAATATATCGTCACCCTGAATCCAGTTATTGCAAGACAGGCTGTCTTCTGATCCGTGAGCTGCCAGATAAGCGTATCCATCAGGGGAATACATCATGTTCTTTCCGAAATCCACAAAATGAGGAGATCCGATTTTGATATTCGCATTTATAGGATTTTCGCCGAAAAGAGGATTCCCCGGATTATGGTTTGTTTCAATCCATGATTTACCGTAATCATAAGAAATACGGAATCCGACAAATGGTCCGAATTCTGTCCAGCCAACCCCTCCGCACTGGCCGGAGTTTGTAAGCGAGTAGGTTCCGTAATACCAGACACCATTGTGCACAAGGCTTCCGCACGGGTACCTGCCCTGGAAGGGAGAGGGATTTCCTTCAAGAGCAGGAGGCAGGTTAATTATTTCCAGGCTGAGCGGATCGTTTCCGGCAATTGCTGCCTGCGCTGTTGATGCTTTTCTTCCGAGATAATCGACAGAATTACAGGCAAATCCTGGATGTTCCTCAATAAAAGGTTCATATTTATCAGTTCTCAGTATATAACCATCAGTCCATGGTGAGTACAAGGTATCATTCTGTGCCCATGAAGGATACCAGGTATCGGCATTTGTATAGTTCATGAAGCGGCCCGTAAATGAAATATGATATTCTTTTACATGCTCAAAGGGACAGTCAACTGGTATCGAATTCTTAAAGCGGAACGGATCTTTTTTTTCACTCCTCCATGCCGGATCCCTCTGATCAGAAGAAGAGCACTGAACCATAAACAGGCTCAGAGAAACGGAAACTATAAAAATTAAACGGTTCATTCCTGAAAATTTATTGTTTACATCAGATCTCTGAAACAGCCTTATATGTTCCGGGTTCTATTTCAAAAACAGCATAGCCCTTTTCAAATCCTGTGATTCTGAAACTACCTCCTGACTGATCCGGAAAAATTGAAGATTTATCCTGCCTTTTCGCCGGTATATAAACTGTTGCAGTTGTATTCGGTGGAATCGTAAAGTCATACTCAAATCTTCCATTTTCCTTTTTCCAGCCAGCTTCAATTTTTCCTGAGAAGGAGTCAAAGCTCCCTTTTGCCCAGGTGAGTGAGCCTCCGGGCAATGGTTTTAGTATGAAGTGTCTGAATCCGGGGGCAGAATTATCAGGATGAATACCAAGAATGTTTTCATACATCCATTCACCCACAGCGCCGAAGGCATAGTGATTGAATGAGTTCATTCCGGCACCCTGGAAGCCGCGGCCTTTTACATAGCCGTCCCATCTTTCCCATATTGATGTTGCTCCCTGGGCTATTGAGTAACCCCATGAGGGAAACTCTGAGGTTTCGAGCAGCTGGTAGGCCTTGTCGGCATATCCCCTTTCCGACAGTTCCTTCATAAGGCAGAGTGTTGAGTGGAAGCCCGTATTCATCCTGCCTCCGTAGGGTATGAACTTATCAATCATCCTTTTCTCGAAGTTCTTCTCCATGTTTTCAGGGAAGATCCTGTAATGAAGGGCAAGTGCATAACAGGCCTGTGCATCACCTTCAATCACACCATCAGCACTCACAAAGGTCTTATTGAATGCCTCCTTGATCCTGGCAGCAAGGGCAGAATATTCCTCAGCCTTCTCTTTCATCCCGCTCACTTCAGCCATCTTTGCAAGTGTTGTTACAGAATTGTAAAACATTATAGTTGAGAAAACCTCCGAAGGAACCTGGGCTCCTGTTTTCGGGAAGCCTTCTGCATTGAGTGTGTTCCCGTTCAGCCAGTCACCGTAATTGAGCCCCAGGCCTTTTCTCCAGATCAGATCAGGATTGGTTTTTACAATATTGTTTACATATTTTTCGTATGCACTGAAATTGTCAGAGATTACTTCTTTGTCCTTATAATTCAGGTACATAAGCCATGGAAGCATGATGGCTGCATCAGCCCAGCCCGGTGCATTTGTGAAGTGCTTTTCATAGCCAAAGGGATGAGGGGCAATATCAGGAAAGGTGCCTCTTTCCGATTGTGCATCCAGAATGTCAGTCATCCATTTGCTGTAGAAGGCTGCCATGTCCCTGTTGTACATTGAGGTCTGGGCAAAGATGTAGACATCACCCATCCATCCGCAGCGTTCATCTCTCTGGGGACAGTCTGTCGGCACACCAGTCATGTTGCTCACATGCGACCTGTTAATATTCCTGTAGAGTGTGTTGAGCATCGGATTGGAACATTCGAAGCTGCCTGTGCGCGGCTGATCGGAGGCTACAACCTTTGCTGTGAGAATTGTTTTCTCAGGCTTGTTCCTCAGTCCCCGGACTTCCACATACCTGAAACCGTGATAAGTAAACCGTGGCTCATAATCAAGTCTGCCTGAAGGACCGAGAATAACTGTATCAATCTGGACTGCAGCACTCAGGTTCTCGGTATAGAGTTCCCCGTCATCATCAAGTATCTCACCATGACGCATAACAATCCGGTCGCCTGGTTTTCCTTCAAGTTTTATATTGCACCAGCCGGCAATGTTCTCCCCGGCATCAAAGAGCCAGTAACCTTTCTTTGTTTTAGTAACCTCCCTGCATTCAAGAGTTTCAATAATCCTGACAGGCTGATTCATCTGCGGTACAAGGTTCCTGTTATTCTTTTCCGAAACAACGTTTTCCCATGAGGAATCGTCGAATTCAGCTTTATCCCAGTCTTTAATTTCCATGTTTGCATCGTAAGTCTCTCCCAGAAAATTATCGGCAAGCCTTACCGGTCCATCAGGATTGATTTTCCACGAGCCATCGCTTAATATCTGTTCATGTGTTCCGTCAGGATAAGTTATTTCCATCTGAAGCAGGAGTCTCCGGTCAAGTCCGTAGGCGCCTCTTTTGGGGAAGTATTCACTCCAGCGTGTCGGCCCGAGCATTCCTGCAAACCAGCCATCAGCCAGCTGAGCAGAAATGACATTGTCCCCTTCACTTAGCAGTTCAGTAACGTCATACGCCTGGTACTGGACTCTCTTGTTGTAATCGGTCCATTCAGGGGCAAGCACCCTCTGGTCGGGCTTTGCGGCATTAAATCCTATTTCATAGATCCCGAGTGATGATACAAAGGCAAGTGCCCTTGCAGGTTTTGCTTTCAGCTGAAATTCTTTCCTGAGAAGAGGAGAAGGCGGAATGGCTCTGCGCTTCGGGTATTCAGGAGTATCTGTTATTCCATCGGTGAGCATGTCGCGATCATATCCGTCTTCCCGGTCGACTTTAATAAGTGCATCCCTGCAGCTTACCCTGCATCCTTTCGAGATAAGCTGATCTTTGTAGGCAGGATCGCACAAATATTTAGGGTCCACGTATTTACCGAACACTTCCATCTCGGCTAGTGAAAATGCATAAAGTTTCGAGGGATCTCCCTGATCCTCATAATCAAAAATGCGTTTATCGTATTTTATTAGTTTAGTTGCGGTAAGACGGATAAATCTGCCGGAGCATTTTTCGAAATAAATCAGAACAGGTCCGCTTCCTTCCACGCGATCTTCTTTTGTTTCAGTGCACAGCTTCCAGTTACTGCCATCTTCACTGGCTTCAATCCTGAATTTCTGCGGGAAGTAAAAATTCTTTTCTTTCCAGATGTTATTGTAGGAGGGAAACAACCTTACTGTCTCAAATTCCCTGGTGCTTCCCAGATCGATCTGTACCCATTTTTCCTCATCCGGATTATCGGTGTATGAACTCAGATAACCTATGTGCTTGTACAGGAGAGGATATTCAAGCGGTTTTTCAGGTTTGTCTCCTATCCATCCGGCTTTCCATTCCGAAGAACTGAAAGCCCCGGTAATTAATGATGCCGCCTTGCTCCATTGTGTTACTTCATTGTTCCCGTTCCAGACTCTTGCACTCCAGTAATACTTTGTGAATGAGCTTAGTTTGTTTTCAGGAAGCCTTATCCCGTTTGTTTCGCTGCCTTTCTTTTTCCCGCTGTCCCAGATATTTCCAACACCGGTTTCAACAGCAGCTTTGTCGGTGCCCACTACTATTTGCCAGGCTTTCTGATACTGGCTGCCCTTTGTGGCCTCCAGTTCCCAGCTTAACCGTGGCGACTGATCTGCAATAAGCGCAGGATCCATGTACTCACATTTAAGGTTGGTAATATGGAGGTCCTGAGTTAACTTTTCTGTACACCCAATACTAGTGATGAAAAGTACAGCCGTGATTAATTTTTGTATCTGGTTCATAGATTAAGGTTGATTGATTTTCTTCGTTTACCCCAACCCCAAGGGGAGCGAAGAAAATCAATTTACTCCCCCTGGGGCCGGGCAAATAAATTGATTTTCGAGCTCTCCCTGGAGTTGTATATTACATTTGAATTTCAAGGACAGAATGTACATGCAGTTCAGGCACAACTACTTTTGAAACACCATTTTTAAACTCAACAGCAAGTTCCCTGCCTTCAGGCTGTAGGATGATCTTCTTCGGCTGACTTCCTGTTTTGATTTCAACTTTAAGCTCCTTCAGATAAGGTATTTCATCATAACCGATAACAGATTTGGTGTTATGATCCCCGGATACATTTATAAGGTTAATCATGGTCCTGTCATCTTTTTTATTCATGGTAACATGCACGAGTCGTGATCCTTTGATTGTGACATCAGGTTCAGGTAACAACGAGGCAAGGTGTTCGCCGACATAATCCCTGAGCACATGTGATTTATTTTCAGCATACGCCGAACCGGCATTGAAATAGATTGCTGTAATAGTTCCTTTTCCAACTTTATGTGAAGATGAGGCAATAATGTCACCTTTTTGTGCAAAATCACTGGCCTTGTAGTATGTTGAAATGACCTCAGCTCCTTCTGAAAGTGCGACTCTGGCAAAGGGAGAGCGGATTCCCCCGATTGTATTTGCAGCAGCTATGAACTGGGGAAGAGCTTCCTGTTGTTCAAGTGTTGCAATTCCCAGCTCATCCCTGAACAGCTCTGCAGTTTCAGAACCAACAACAAGCAGTTTTCCCCCTTCTTCAACATATTTCTTTAGCTCAGACCTGAATTCAGGATCGAGGTAAGAGCACTCAGGAATAATGATCATGGGATAATTGCTCATGTTACCAAGCAGATGGTGTTCCATAAGGATTTCCACGGGATACTGATTGTCAAGGATCATGTACAGTGAGCCTTCAAGCTTGTATGTTGAGTTTGAATAAGGTCTTGTTCCGTTTTTCTGATGAGAGGCAGTGGGGTAAAGCAAAGCTACCTGTGGAACAGCTTTTGCCTTGTGGCAAAACTCCTGACGATCCCTGCAGAAGGTTCCTATTTCCGACAGCGTTGTTGCAAGCCAGGGTTTAATTGAGAGATCCCTGTTCTGCTGGAAGTAGAACTGAACTCCGCCTCCCATGGCCATTATCTGTGCTGCTTCCTGCTCAAGCTGTACTGCTGATTTTACGCTCATCGGCATTTTGCCTCCATCCCATGAGAAGCCCCATGCCATCAGGTCCCACGGTTTTCCCTGAGGTGCCAGACAACGGGCTTCAAAAGCTGAGCGGTAAACACCATTGAGCGGAGTTACGTCACCTGAAAGATAGTCAACATTAATTTTCACCTTTTCAGGCATTATTGAAGAGTACGACCAGTTGCTTGTTATCTGGAAATCAGGATTATACTCATGAATGGCATTTACATATTTCTCAAGATGTTTCCTGAACAGTCTGCGTGTGTATTCGAGAAATTCCGGGAAGTATTTGTCATCAGGAGATTTTGGTACGGCTGTTATTCCTGTTTCCTCTCTGAACTTTTTAAGCGATTCTTTTCCGTAATCCGGTTCCACTGCCCAGCATTCCCCGTCAATCCAGGCGCCGTCGACGCCATAATCGCTCAGTTCCTTCAGCTGGGGGATCATGTAAGTATCGAGGTAGGGACTGAAGAACGAGACCTTCTGACCACTTGGTTTTCCGTCAGCCCTGATCACATCCCAGTCGGGATGCTCTGCAACGACCTTATTGTCCCATACGCCTGAGAAGTGCATGAAAAGTGCAACATCATTCTTTGCAGTGACCTCCCTGAAAAGTTTCAGCGGATCCTTTTCAAAGCCTTTCACATGATAGCCGACTTTTGTAGGATAGCTTGATATCCCTGGATGGCCCTTGCAGTCGATCTGGATGAAATCAGGATTTACCTTTGTCAGGAAGGTGTCGATCATTTCTGCAGTGAGGGTTTTACCGGCATCAGTAATATCCTCACTTGCATGAAGATCGAAATGAACGCCAAAAAAGCAGTCAGCTCTTTTAAGCTTGCCGGTCATTGCAGTTTTTTCAGGTTGCGGCTGGGTAGAGCAGGAGATAAGAAAAACTAATAAAAAGGGTAATAATCTGGTGCTATTCATAGTTTTACTGGATTGATGAATATAAATTATGCATACTATTAATTAAATCATTGATATTGACTTCGTCGAGCTCCGCTTTGCTCCGATTCTTCGTCTAACTTGACCCAGGGGGCATAGTCATCAAACTAACGGTTGCCAAAGGTAAGATAGTCAGGTTAAACTTTCCCCTCCTTTTGAAGGAGGGGTGGCCGGGCTCCATAATTGTGAATATTATAAGTATTTTGCCTCCCGGCCGGGGTGGTTGATTTATTTGTCACTTTTGCTCAATTTTCCTATTAAAATGCTTTTGGATTTCACTTTTCAAATACTCAGGATCCTGAAATACAATTCGGTTTTCAAATCTTACCACAACGAATCCAAGGCTCTCAAGATATTTATCCCTGTTTTCGTCCTTCTGAATCTGATGATATTCCCCATGTGGAGCTCCGTCAAGTTCAATAATTAACATCTAGGTTAAAAAGTATTTATGTTCCTTACGGTTGAAGATATTATTATTTAACATAGATGTAAATATAGAAAGAAACAATCTAATCAACCACCCCGGCCGCAGACTAAACTTGAATTCATTATTAACTAATTTACTGAGGCCAGGGGGTGTTGAAAAAGTAAAAGTATAGTTTTATAGATATTTTTACTCTTTGAAGTGACTTTTTGTGCAATTTTCTATTAAATACAAGTTTAAAGAGGTTGCCTAGTTGGCCATCTTCTTAATGTTATGTGCAATGCTCATAATACCCCATTCTGTATTCACATTCTTAAGCCCTTTTGAGTAAAATCTTCTATATTGGTTATTATGTTTTATCTGACCGAAGACACTTTCGACATCAACTCCCCTTTTAGTGCGCAATATTTTACCAGTTTCTGATTCCAGATTTTTTCGTGCAGTATTCTTGTACTCTATTAGCTTAGGACTTATCTCTATGGTTCTGTTATTTGCTCCTTTACAACACTTTTCTCTGTATTGACACCCTTCGCAACATCTTGATTTATAAACTATTCTTTCTGATTTGTATCCATTATCTGTTTGGGCCTTCTTGATATATTCAAAATCTAATATCTGGCCTGAAGGGCATTGATACTGATCTTTTTCCTGATTATAGACGAAACGATCAGATATAAAGTTTTTTTTCTTGTATTCGTTCGTCTTCTCATAGTCAAAGTTGTTGTATTTTATGTAGTTACCAATATTGTTGCGGTCTACATAGTCATAGTTTTCTTCACTTCCATACCCTGCATCTGCTATAATATTCCTGGGAACTCCTCTTAATTGTGTTTTTACCTTATCAATGAAAGGTATAAATACGGAGGTGTCGGCAGCTTTCTGATATATCCCGTAACCTAAAATAAACTGATCCTCTGTTGCTATCTGAACATTGTACCCAGGCTTCAACTGACCCATTCCCAGATGGTCCTCTTTCATACGAAAGAACGTAGCATCCTTGTCAGTCTTAGAACAACTGTTGCGTCCATCAAGCATATCTTTATGCTGCTCGTACTTCTTCAGCTTTGGAATATAATCCTTCTTCAGCTTTGCTACATCTCTGGCTGCTTGTTTTGATTTTGTTCCTTTTGATAATTTCTGGTTTATCTCTTCTACCAGTTTATCTACCTGCTCAGATGTTATATTACCTTCCAGCTCTTCCAGATTATGTGACCCATACTCGGCATCTTCTTCTTTCTGAAGCTGTTCAATATGAGATAACAATTTCTTTACTTTTTCTTTGGTCATATTTTCGTGCCTCTCTACATTCTTTTTCCATATGTAGCTGTACCTGCTCGCATTAGCTTCAATCTTGGTCCCATCAACAAAAAGATTTTCTGCCTTTATATAGCCCCTTTGAATAAGAACATCTATTACTGAACTAAAAATATTCTCTATAGCCTCTTTCATCCTTTTTGCCCTGAAGTTGTGGATTGTACCATGATCAGGAGTACTCATCCCACTTATCCACATAAAATTTACATTCTCCCTTAATGCCTTTTCTATCTTACGAGTTGTGTAGATCCCCTGAGTATATGCATAAGTGAGTACTTTTAACATTATTCTTGGCGAATAACTGCTAGTCCCGCCGCCTTTATAAGTATCAAAAAGTGGAGCCAATTTGATTTGGTTGATAACTTCATCAACGACTCTAACAATATGATTTTCTGGTATTAAACTCCCTATTTCTGGAGGAAGCAACAACAATTGATTGCTTTTGTCCTGCTTAAATACTATCTTAGCCATTAAGATGTTTGTTATATCTCTAATTTATAACAGATTGGAGAATAAACAAGGGGATGAAACAGCCATTTCATCCCCATTTTTTCTTAATTATTAACAATGTATCTTTGACTTTTTAGACACCCCCAAACTTATGTAACACAATTCTTATAAATACACAATTCCCAGGTTGATAGTTATACTCCAAGCGCCATCAAAATATAAGTAAATAGTTATCTCAAATCATTATTTTGTTTTGATTTTTATGGAATAGAATTCATTAAGCCTGTCAATTTTTACTGTATTCTCACTGACCTTTGTGACTTTGCCATCTGTGCTGTATAAAAGTTCTGAAGAATTAATACTGAAGGGCAGTTCAATTGTTATATCATTAACCGGTATTATCTGCCTGTAGGGTCTTTGCGATCCGCCTGTTGTGTTCACGAGAGTAAGGTTGTAACTGTCCGGTTCTGTATCACTCCTGTTCAGGTAAACATGTACTGAGGCCGGGGCATTGGTTTTCAGTAACTGAATGTCGTGTAAAAGGTAATTTACGGAATTGACAAGCAGGGCATTATAATCAGGATGACCAATTGAAAAATTCAGTTTTTCAATCTGGTTGGCAAAATAGACCGACTCACCATTACCAAATTTATTATAGACCATTATCGGATTTTTTGACTCCCAGGCAGGAGGGAAGGCATATTCAGGAGGCTGGTTGTTTATTTTCGGCAGGTATCCCGTAACAGTGACAGCGCCAGGGCGAGCCTCTGTAAGAAGGGTGAAGCCCCCGTTATGAAGCAGCCTTGTTTTTTCCATTCCCTGAAGAAGGTCATTTCTTGTTACGATTACCTGGTAGCAGTCAGTCTCAGTATTAATAACCTGTTTCAGGCTGTGAATGCCAAAAACAGTACTAAGACCCAGGTCAGAACGCTGATTATTTTTTTCATCAGACTGACTTGTTTTAAATGATGAAATAATTTTTCCGCCGGACTTCACCCAGTCTTCGATAACCTTGATCTGTTCATCGCTCATGGCAACAACATCCGGCAGGATAAGCAGCTTAAACTGTCTGAGTTTTTCTGCTGTGATCTGCCTGTCGGAAACAAAACCGTACTGGTAATGGTTTTCTGCAAGAAATTTCTGAACACCTCTCATTGAAAGTTCAAAATCACTGTCACCTGAAATTTCGCCTGAGATTTTTGAATACATTACGCCTATATCGGTAACAGGCTGAAGGTGTTGCAGGAAGTCAGTGTTGTCATCAAGATATTTATAAGCATCTTTTGTTATGAAGGCATTTCGTGAGTCAGGGGCATTTGCAGGGAAGGAGCCATTGAAATAGCAGTTCCAGAATCCTCCTCCGGATGCAGCTGCTTCCCACAGCCATAACCTGGTATCAACCGGAGAAGCATAAATATACCTGTGATCAGTGCCATTTCCACCGAACAGAATTACAGGAGCTTTTTCCGGTTTGAGAGATTTCAGGAATTTGACAATTGCTGAGGGATAATAAATATCCTTGTATTCTATTTCTGCTGTGTTGTCTGCCATGAAGGCTACAATGACAAGAAAATCAAAGTATTCAGCAACACTGTAGAAACTTATACCCGTCTGCTTTTGCTGTTCAATCCTGTACATGTCAAATACTTCGGCAGCATAAGTCTTATCCTCTCCGTATTTTTTGATTGTACTTCTCATCAGGGCAAGCTGCCTTTCAGCCACTCCCTCGTTCCACTTAAAGTATTCCTCCCACTCTTTAAGTGAACTGTTTTTTACTGGTATTTTCTTTCCCGTTTTTTTCCAATAATCTTCCCTGCATCTGTTGCAATAGCAGGTATTATGGAAATTCACGGCATTATGCCAGATCCCGTCAACATGATAAACCGACATCAGTTGATCGATGTATTTAACAGCATGCTCATTCCTGTAATAGCTATTATAACAGGGGGCGTACATTGGAGGTGTTGTGTAATTCAGGATAACAGGGCCTCCCTTCTCATCCTTTGCAAACCAGTCGGGATGCTGGTCATATCTTTTCTTCTCCACTCCTCTGAAATCAACCCTTGTAATAACTTTGATACCAGCCTTGTGGCAACCCTGTACAATCTCGGCAAGGAGATCCCTTTTTCCGATGAACGGGTTTACATTGGCCATATCAAGCTTGTTCTGAAAGAAGTCAACTACGCCGCCACCGTTGACAACGAGGGTATTGGCATGGACACTCTTCATATAGCTTACAAGACTGTCAACATTGTAATTCTCAGCATCCGGTTCCCGCATTACAGTCTGGAGTATCCGCATTGGTTTATTGTACCAGAGATCATCGCCGGTTTTTTGTGCGGCAGCATTAATCGAAATAAGAAGCAGGAGGATAAGGTAAATTCTCATTTCTGCATAAGATTAAGTGTTTAAGTGTAATATTACGAAAAATAGAGAAAAATAAGTCATGTGTTTATGACTCAGGTATAATGAAATCCATCCAGATAGCTATCGGGAACCACAAAGTACACATAGGAAATCGCATGATTATTAAGGCTGAGTAGAAAGGAGAGAGGTGTGAGACGCTAGGCTCACTCAATTAATTAAATGCTATTGATTTCCAGGCATCCTGTATCTTTGTAATCCGGATCTGTAAGAAATGTCCTTATCAGGTCAAGGTTTTTCCGGAGTACATGTTCGATATTTTGGGTTGAGGAATTGCCAAGCCTAAGCCATATTACTTTTGGCCATGATCCCTTTACAAGGCTGAGGTCATAAAAATCAGCATCGAAGGTAACAATGCAAAAACCATTTTCCTTAGCATAATTCCATATAACAGAGTCCCTGGAGTTTTCTAAAGATATATCGCTCACTTGTTTTGAACCGGGAAATATATCCTGGACTTTATTTGTGATTCTGAATGAAATATTCTGATCGAAAAGCAATTTCATCAGATAGTCTGAAGTTTACGTTCTCTGTCCGCAGCAAACATTAAACTTGCTTTAATATCTTCTCTGGTAAGTTCAGGAAAATCATGCAAAATATCTTCAATGCTCATACCTGATCCCAGCCAGCCAAGAACATCGGATACAGTAATTCTTGTTGTCCTGATACAGGGTTTTCCAAATCTTTTATCCGGACTGATTTTTATAATCTTTTTATAAGAATACATATTACAAAGATACAATATTTTATTTCAACTTATATGTTAGTTTTCCGGTACCAACCAGGTTAGTCAGTGATACCCCGTTTACAAAGATCATCACCCTTCCGCTGCCAGGATTATTGGGATAGCTGAATCTGACAGGACCTGAACCATCAAGGTAAACATCACTCTTCCATAGCAGTGTAGGCCGGAACTGGTATTCAGGGACAAGCTCAACCTGTTCTTTTGTTGGAGTATAAAACTCAATCTCTGACCTGAATATTCTTGCCGGTTTGTAATCAGGATCAACAGTTTCTGTTCCATCATCAGGATTTTTAATACCATTTATCCTGTTGCCGGTCTTGGTTGTTACAAGAATTACACCATGACTGGCATCATTACCATACCTGGCAAATCCCTGGGGACCTCTGATAACTGTTACTGATGCTATATCTGATGCAGGCATCTCAGCTATAGGATAATATGTCCTGTCAAATATAGGTACATCGTCTACAACAAATAATGCTGGCCGTACTAATAATTCCTTTGTTGCATATAAAGACATTTTTTTTGCCATATAAGTAATAGCGCGGAGTATAACCTTTTTAGTCTTTTTATCAACTTTAAAGGCACCTATTTTATATAGTATATCCTCGAAGGTCTGTGCATACTTGAAATCCTTGCTATATAAAGTAAAGGCTCCGGTATACTTGTAAGCATCAGCATCTTTAGATACATACTCTTTCTTTTCTGTTAGCTTACCTTTGATAGTCACTGGTTCAATCATAACGGCACTGTCAGGATTGAATAGTATACCTTCAAAAGCAGGACTGAATGATGAATACACTTCATAGATTGAGTCTGCTTTAATTTCCCTGGCTTTTTCAGAGTATGCCACATCAGAAGGAAAATCAATGTTTACAGGATTCCTGTTTTTTGAGATCTTCTCATCAGGCATTATCATTATCTGTCTTGCAAAAGGATCAAGTGAGTCAAAGGGTACAAGAGCCTCATGGTTTTTGTCAAGCTCAACTGTAAGCGCATTCCCTCCTTCGGGTGAAAGAAGTGTGACAGAGGTCCTGCCATTCTTTTCATTGCCGGGATTTGTTAGCCTTAGATGATCGTAATCGTTTATTACAGGTATCTTTTCTTCGAAAACAAGTTCCTTCAGCTTGTACTTTCTCCAACCATAAGTCATAAGCAGAAGGTCAAGCGACCTGCTGTCAATATTACCTAGTCCTGTGCATTTTATTTCATGAGGCAGGTTTTTGTAAAACTCCCTGTCATACAAAAAACTAGTTTCAATATCAGGATATGGAGTGCCATTGTAAAACCCTGATATCGAGTCAAAAACAGATATGGATACTATTGAACTGACATTCTCTCCTGAAAAATCTGTTGTGTTGACAGTAAGTTCAGTTTCACCACCGGACCTGGCACTTTCAGGTTTTACCCCAATCTGAACCTTCATCTTCTTATACTGGTTCAGGAAGACAAGTCTTTCGGCAACAGGATTAAGGGCCTCGTCATAGAGTGTAACAAATGCAGTCCCGGCAGGAAGCTCATCAGTTCTGATCCTGGCAGTGAAAAGTGTATCCGGATTAATTGTCTTTGAGAAGATAAGTATGTTGTTCATCGTCACAGCAAGCAGGTATTCCTTTCCGGCAAGCTTCCTTCCACGCACAATCATATCAAGCGTTCCTGCCTTATTATTCTCAACTCTCAAAGACACACCGTTACCGTCAGCATCAGGTAGTGGCCAGCTGAGGTTACCGAACTCTTTTTCAAGAGGTTTTGCAAAGTACGATTCCCCGGGCAGGGGTGTGAA
>Ga0116155_10001704_pt1 | contig 15617 bp, 15 predicted proteins | sample AD_UKC032_MetaG_FD_89890 | JGI IMG/M metagenome (GOLD analysis project Ga0116155, IMG submission 89890) | Active sludge microbial communities of municipal wastewater-treating anaerobic digesters from USA - AD_UKC032_MetaG | ecosystem: Engineered > Bioreactor > Anaerobic > Digestate | place: USA...
ATGCAACATCAGCAATGCCTTACGCGTGCATCCTCAGGTGGCCAGCGTGTCCAGCCAGTCGCGCAGCGTGGATGCGACCAGCGGCCATTCCTTCTCATGCGTAACAGCATGGCCCATGTCACGGAAGATATGCACTGGCAGCCCATAGCTGTGCCCGGTCGACTGAACCAGGAAAGCTGGCGTCAGGACATCGAGCTCCGCCCCGAGAATCAGCATCGGCGGCCGGTTCATCGCATGCAGGTTGGGCAAATTGAACATTGACATGTCCCACAGGGCGCGGTGCGACTCCGATTGCATCTGGGTCAGCCAGTGGGCCAGCATCGCCTCATCGACTTCGCCGGCAAACAGGGCTTCGCGCAGAGTCTGGCTATCGGCGTGATCGCCGGCCATGATGTTGTTGATGTCCATGAACAAATGCGGCTTCTGGAACAGCAAATGGAACTGCGCAGCAATCAGCCCTTGCGGCGGCACCGAGCAGAGCAGCGCGGCCCCCACGGCGGGGTGGCGTTCGAGGTATTTCTGAACGACAAAGCCGCCCATCGAATGTCCGATCAGCACTGGCGCCACGCCCAGCCAGTCCACAACGGTGCCGACATCGTCGACATAATCTGCAATCGAATGCCAGTCGATGCGCTCGCGACCAAAGCTGCCGCCATGACCGCGCAACGACACCGCATAACAGGGGTAGCCGGCCTTGGCCAGGGCTGGCATGAAAGTATCGATCCACATCCAGCCCCCGGCGAAGGCGCCATGAATAAAAAGCAGGGGAGGGCGTTTGGTCTTACGCGCCGGCAGGCAGGAGTAAACCTCCAGGCCGCCGACGTTGTCGGTTTTTATCATTGCAACTCAGCGTTGGGAAAAGCATGTTTAAATGGGTCTTCCCAAGGGTAACGCAAGTCGACATGTTGAAGTGGATTCTGACACTGGTGATCGCCATTTTCCTGCTGGGCATTCTTGCCCCGCACGTCGCCCGCTTCATCCGTTTCGGCAAGCTGCCGGGCGACATCGCCTTCCGCTTTCGTGGCCGCACCTACTATCTCCCGTTTGCGACGACCATTCTCTTCTCGGTCATTCTTCTGGTCGTTTCACGTTTCGTCTAGCAGACGCTTGACCGCCGCCACGCGCGCCGCGTGGATGCGTTCGGGAATCTTAGCTTTGTCTTCGCAGGCGGCTGCGATTTTGCCCGCTTCTACGGCGTTGACCGCAGCAAGCACCGCCAGCAGGCGTTGCGGGCTTTCATAAGGACGTTCCTGCCAACCCAGACGACCATTGAAGTCGCATTGGCAGGCCTCCAGGAGCTGCCTGAAACGCTCGGGTCGGCGCAAGGCGTCGGTGCGCTCCAGAAGCGTCACCAGCGTCGTCGGGCGCAACTCGGCGGCGCGGTGGATGTCGCCGTGGTAACGCGCGGTGAGCAGCGCCAGATCGCGGCAATCACCGGGCACCCGCAGGCGTTCGCACAGGGCAGTTGCCAGCTGGACGCTGCGCATTTCGTGACCGATATGTCGCGGTAGGACATTGCTTGGCGTCGTCGCCTTGCCGAGGTCGTGGGTCAGCGCGGCAAAGCGCACGGGCAAAGCAAAGTCACGGCGCGCCGCTTCGTCCACGACCATCAGCGTGTGCACCCCGGTATCGATTTCCGGGTGGTAATCCGCGCGTTGCGGCACGCCGAACAGCGCCTCGACCTCGGGTAGCAGTCGCGCCAGCGCCCCGCATTCGCGCAACACGGCGAACATGTGCGACGGCAAGGCTTCCATCAGACCCCTGGCCAGTTCCTGCCAGACGCGTTCGGCAACCAGGTGATCGACTTCGCCGGCGGCAACCATGTCCCGCATCAGGCCGAGGGTTTCGGGAGCAACCGAAAAGTCGGCGAAGCGGGCAGCAAAGCGGGCGATACGCAGAATGCGCACCGGGTCTTCGGCAAAAGCCGGCCCGACGTGGCGCAGGATTTTGGCCTTTAAATCGCGTTGACCGCAGTAGGGGTCGATCAGCGTGCCATCGGCCGCCCTCGCCATCGCGTTGATCGTCAGGTCGCGGCGAGCGAGATCCTGTTCAAGCGTCACATCCGGCGCAGCGTGGAAGGCAAAGCCGTGATACCCGTGGCCGGTCTTGCGCTCGGTACGGGCGAGTGCGTATTCGGCTTGGGTTTCGGGATGGAGAAAGACCGGAAAATCCTTGCCGACCGGGCGAAAACCCCGATCGAGCATGGCTTGTGGGGTCGTGCCGACGACCACGTAATCGCGGTCGACGACCGCTCGCCCGAGCAATTCGTCGCGCACCGCGCCGCCAACGATGTAGATGTTCATTGGCGGCGGCGAAGCTTACCTTCCGGCCCGATAACGGAAGCCGTCCAGCTTGCCCTTGGGCGTATTGCGCGCGACGTAGGTCGGCGCAATCGACTCAAGCGCCGTCGGCCGCCAGTTGGGCGGCAGGTTGCAGTTGCCGTCGCAAACGCTATCGACTTCCATCGAGCGCAGGTTATCCGGCGACATCAACGGCTTCGGCGACAGCCACATCAGGCCTGCCTGCAGGTAGGCCCAGCCTTCGGAGAGCGGAACAACGCGAGCCGTGCTACCCACCAGTTCGGCCGTGTAATCGACCAGTTCACGCAACGTGTAGACTTTCGGGCCGACCAGATCGTAGGCCTGGCCGAAAGTAGCCGGATTGCCCAGACTGTCGACGAAGGCATCGGCCACATCGGCGACCCACACGGGCTGAAAACGGGCCTGGCCGAAACCGAGCGGGAAGAATGGCAGCTTGCGCAGCACGCTGGCGAACATCGACAGGAAGGAATCACCGAGGCCGAACATGACCGAGGGGCGGAAAACCGTCACGTCGAGCGCTCCCTGAGCGGCCATAACGACCGCCTCGCCGTCGCCCTTGGAACAGAGATACTCGGACGGCCCCTTGGGATCGGCGCAAAGCGCGCTCATGTGCACCAGGCGACGCACACCGGCCTTCTTGCAGGCGGCGACGATTTTCTTCGGCAGTTCGACGTGTGCTTCCGCAAAATCCTTGCTGTAAGGCAGCACGACATCGCGACTGTGCAGGATGCCGACCAAGTTGATCACCACGTCCTTGCCCTTCATCAACTCAACCAGCGCTTCTTCGGAGTGGATGTTGACTTCCGGCATCTCGACATTGGGCTGCATGATCAGCGCCTTGGTGCGCTCGCGACGGCGCGTCGGGATGGTCACTTCGACGCCGCGCTGCGACAAGCGATTGACGATATAGGTACCGACGAAACCGCTACCCCCCAGCAGCAAGACCTTTTTGATGTCCATGTGGAACCCCGGAAATTGTTCTCGAAGCGCTAATTTTAAGGCAAATATAGGTGATTTGAAGGGGTAAATCAGGCTTCGCAGATCGACGACAACGGCAGTCGCCTGGATTTAACCGGTGCCCTCCTGGGAAAACCGACGCGCAGCAACATGTAGAGTTTTTGCCCGGATAACCCAAAAACGTCCTCGGCGCCGCCGGCGAGAGAATCGCCCAGATGCGCCATGCCTTCGGGCAACACGCCTTCCTCGCGACGGAACAACTGGTCGGAAACGACATAAAACGGCTGGACGCTCAGCCCCTGTCGATTGAGTTCGATCCAGATCCGTTCCATCAATTGCCCTGCATTGAATGCCCCGCTATGCCCCCCGGCACTCGCCACGGCCACGATTGCGGAAGCATTGGAGACGGCTTTCGCCTCGATTGCCGCAAGCAAGCGGTAGGCCCCCCAGCGGTTAAAAGTTTCCATGCGCCGCCAGTCGGCAATCAACCTCAGCAACGCCCGGCCCCCCGGGGGAAGATGCAAGGTTTCGACATCCAGCCCGTCGCCAGTCGCCACCTCGCTCGGCGTGAACCGCAGACTGCGTCCCAGCCACTCGGTGATTTCACGCGTCCGGAAGCGAATTGCCGAGGCCTGCCCAACAAGTTCTGCGACACGGCTTATTTCCGGCGGGCGCCCAAGAACTGTCACGCGCGCAGCGCCCTCGCACTGCTCGGAGAGCCACCCAGAAAGCGCGGCGGGAAGGGGGTCGGCACGGAAAGGCAGGCGACTGGTATGACGGTAAAACAGCGGATGATCGGCGCAACCTGCGGGCAATGGCGAGTCGGACGAGACCTTCATTCGAAAATACTCGTTCACGGGATGCTCGATACGCTCCAACTGAATTTCCGCCGCAGCCGCCGCTTGCCGAAGGTTTTCGAGCAAAGCGCCCATGGCCAGAAGCGTGGCGGGGTTTTCCGGCGCGAAGGTCACGTTGCCAGCGCGCGCGGCATCGTAGCCGACAGCCAGCGTCACACCATCCCAGCGTAGGCGCCAGGGCTGGGTATTATCGGCCGAAGGCGCGCAACGGGCCGCTTCTAGCAAGTAATTGACATGCGTCGGGATTTCCATTGCTCAACCTCACAGAATTCAAACCCAGCGAACCGGTAGTCATGCGGAAAACCGAAGCCCCGATTTATCCGCTCGTACGCGACATCCATCAGCAAGCCAATGATTGTTGGCTATAATCTTCGCATAGTCACCAGCGTTGCGGAATCAATCAAGGAGAAATCATGTCTTTTGATTACGGCACTGCCTTCAGTCGCAACATCGGCTGGGTTACCACGGCGGAGCAGGCGGCCCTGCGTGGAAAACGGGTAGCCATCGCCGGGCTGGGGGGCGTCGGCGGCGTTCACCTGCTCACGCTGGCGCGCCTGGGTATCGGCAACTTCACCGTTGCCGAATTCGACAGCTTCGACCTGGTCAATTTCAATCGCCAAGTCGGCGCTTCCATGGACACGCTGGGCCGCCCAAAACTCGACGTGATGACTGAACAAGCCCTGGCGATCAATCCCGAGGCCGATATTCGATCCTTTCCGGTGGGGCTAAACGCCGACAACGTGGCGGACTTTCTCAATGGCGTCGATCTCTATATCGACGCCCTCGATTTTTTTGCCCTTGATGCCCGGGAGATCATCTTTGCCGCATGCGCCAGAAATGGCATCCCGGCCATAACCGTTGCCCCCTTGGGCATGGGCGCCGCGCTGCTCAATTTTCTCCCGGGCGAAATGAGCTTCGAGGAATACTTCGGCTTCGCCGGCCAATCCGAACTCGAGCGCGCCCTGCGCTTCTTCATTGGTCTGGCCCCGGGGCGCCTGCAGATGGCCTACCTCGTCGATCCCTCGACCATCGACCTGGCCGCCAGGCATGGGCCATCGACGATCATGGGCTGCATGCTGTGTGCCGGCGTGGCGGGTGCCGAGGCCGCGAAAATCCTGCTGGGTCGGGGGAAAATATATTCCGCACCCTGGTCGGTGCACTTCGATGCCTACCTCAACCGGCTTTCGCGCCTGCACCGACCGGGGGGAAATGCTCACCCCCGGCAACGCCGCACACTGGATCAGGCAAGGAAAGCGCTGGGGCTGGCATGATTGCCCGGCACCGGCCCACCAGGATCGATTCAGGTGTCGGCGGCTTACAACACCGTCTTTCGTGAAAAGATACATTCGATCGGCTTGCTCAATCGCATGCTCCCCTCCTGAAATTTCGACTATCCTTCCAGCGCGGGTTTATTCGACCTTGGCAGGCGTCCTGAGCATGGCCCGGCCCCGCAATTGATGGAGGAAATGACATGACCATGAGCGAGGAGTCTACAAATACCTGCGATGGCTTCAGCAAATATTTCGAAATTATGCCGGCATTCAGTGACAGCGAAAAAGCCGAGGCATATCGTATCCGCCATAGTGTCTACTGCGAGGATCTGGCCTGGGAGGCCACTCGATCCGATGGCATGGAAATAGATGAGTACGACGCCCATGCGCTTCATTGCCTGATTCGCAGCAGGGCGTCGGGCGACTTCATCGGTTGTGTGCGCCTGATTCTGACGACGCCGGCTGACCCTCACGCCCCGCTGCCTTTCGAACGAACCTGCGGCCCGGCATTGCACCGTTCGCAACTTGACCCTGCAAAACTCCCGCGCGACAAAATCGCCGAGGTTTCTCGGCTAGCCATCGTTGGTCAGTATCGGCGTCGGCGCGGCGAGAAACATACGCCGGCCGGCACCGTTCAGAATAGCGAGTCGGGCGATCAGCAGCCACGCTTCGCCTGGCTTCTCATCGGCTTGTATATGGGTGTATTCGCGATCGCCGCACGGCACGGCCTGGAACACCTGTTCCTACTTTCAGAACCACGCCTGGCCCGCCACCTAAACAAGATTGGTATCTCCAACACGCAAATCGGTCAGCCGACCGAACACCGGGGCTTTCGCGTACCGGCAGTAATGGATGTCAACCAAGTCATCGGGAATCTCGAGCCCCTGTTGAAATCGGTCTTCATCCACGTCAACGCCCAACTCGACGCCTACCAGAACTCCGCACGCTAAGCGAGTTACCGGCGCTCTGACGCTAATTGCATCGACCGCCCGGAACTTGCAACGCTTTTCCCCAACGTCAAGCACAAAGCAGGACGCGTCCTTCTAGCAATTACAAAAGAATGGAGTGCCGCGTCTGCGCTTGCGCAACTCCAGTCACCACACCGGTCATAAGGCCCCCCGGAACACATGTGGTAACAGCCGGATGGAAAATTTGGCCGGGTATTCGCCTACCGAACTGTCGAAAAATCTTACACACAACGGATCGGACGAATCACAGCAAATATATATTGTGTTTAAATTCAGATATTTAATAAACCTGGCACAGTTGGTGCTAATACTTGGTCACATCGCTTCTACAAGTTCCTTCAGGAGGAAATCATGAAAACCAAGACATCTACCATCAGCGCGCTTCGCGGCATCGTCGGTGCCGTAGCAGCCATCGCATCCGCCAGCGCAATGGCGGTTCCCGTAACACAGTGGGGTTACGAGATTAACAGCGGGTTTACCTCATATGCCGGCACTGCTGGTGGTACGACTGGCATTACTGGGTCACTTAACAATGCTGCTATCGGCGCACCGTCGTTGCTCTCTTGGGGACAAAGTACCGGCTTTGGGCAGTCTTCATTTTCCGTTGGTTCAGCTACCAATGGTCAATTTAGCGGAACTCTTGACACTAACGCTGCGCCCGTAAATACCGTGCAGCTTATTCATGACAATAACGCCATTACAGGAACTTCATTGCGCAGTGCAGTGCTCACCGACCAGATCAGACTGTGGGGCATCTCGCCTGCCGGGCCGGATCTGATTGCAAGCTTGATTTTCAATATTGCTTTCCTTGAAACGCCCAACTCCAATCCTTGTACGGTTGGCAGCCCGACCCCTTGTAACGATATTTTCGTTCTTGATGTGGTAGGTGCCGGATTCAACCCCGCCAACAACACCCTGAATCAGAATATTCTTTATGATGGGAATTTGTACAACGTAATGCTGCGTATATCCGGCGTAGGACTGCTTCCAAGTGCCGCTTGTACTGCCGTCCTTGGTGCTGGCAATACTTCCTGTTACGGATTCACAACGGCTGAAAACCAACGAAATACCTTCCAGGCTTCGCTGGCGATTAGTGACATTCCATACAACGTTCCCGAGCCGGGCAGTCTGGCGTTGTTGGGTCTCGGCCTCTTCGGTCTTGGTGCCCTGCGTCGTCGCAACAAGGCCTGATCGCTTCCATTAGATTCAAGGGTTTTACGGGCCGCTCGCTGAGCGGCCCGTTTCATTTGGAGCACGCGCCGCAATAGCTCGAATAAGCCGGCACAAGCCGGAGATTGCCTCGACCCCCCGGGCTCCCCCTTGCCCCGGCGCTCAGCCGCGGGGCGCGCCGACCACCTGCGGCGTGCGGCGCAGCGCCTGCTCAGCCGCCGCGTTGAACAACGAGACACCCGAACTGATGCTGGCGCGGCCATCCTTGAGCTGGGCTTCGGCAAGCGCCGGATGCAGCAGGACGGCAAATTCCCAGTCGGGATTCGCCAGCAGCAACTTGCCACTTCCCTTGGCGATATGACACACGCGGCCACACACAGGCGGCTCGTCCGCCAGACAGAAACTCAGCCAGTCGCCTACGACGAGCGCCGACTGACGATAGCGGCTACCGCCCCAGGTGCCACCCAGATCGTAGATACGAAGCCGCTGAACGCCGCTGCGCAACTCGCTGAGCGCCGGTGTGGCAGCGGCTGCAGGGCGCGTTGCGCCAAGCACTGGCGAAGTCGCCCCGGCATCTGCAGCCTCTTGGTGCGTGCCGCGCATGGCGGCTGTCTGGAGTGCGAAACAGGCGTCGAGAAACTCGGCACGTGCCGCATCGGGAACGGATACATGCTGCATCCCGGCAGTGATCGTCTTCAACATCTGCGGCAACTCACGCGCCAGCCGTTTCCGTTCTTCGATATCGACCTTGGGCAGGACGCTCCACAACAGTTGGTCGACAACCACCTTGTTGTCCAGCCATTCGGCGCTCTCTTCACCGGATTCCAGCCAGATCTGGCGCAGCAGGCGTTGCCAGTGATCGCGCAGAAAGCGTGAAATGGCCGGCGGCACGTCGGCGCGCAAGCAGAAGGTATCGATCACCCGCCGGCTCGCCTGATCCGCCTGATCGCCTTGCTCCAGTCGCTGAATCAAGGGCCGATAGGCAGCAGCGGCCTGGCTGGCGGCGTTGTCGCGGCGGGCGATCAGCTTGTCGAGTTCGCCGGCATGGCGTGACAGCACCTGGGTGTCATTGACGAATTCGGCACGGACGCGTGAAGCAATCTGCTGGATGACCATGCACAGCGGATGTTTTGAGGTGACATCGCTCGGCAGGCCGACCGCTGCACGGGCCATCTTGTCGAGCAACTGGCGCGCCGGATGGGCATCGGCAGTAAAGAAATTTCGATCGAGCATGACCGCCCGCAGGGTCGGAATCTGCAAACTGGAAAGCGCAGTCTTGATCGGATCGGGCAGGGTGGGCGATGCAAAGATCGCTTCGAAAATCATCGCCAGCGCATCGATGGCGGCAGCCTCGGGAGCGCCCGCCGGCAGGCCGAGCTGGGTTGAATCAAGCGCGCGCGGCGCAATGGTTTCCGAGCCGCCGGTTGCTGCCGGGGCGGCACGTTCAAGATCGTCGAGGCGCGCCAGCAGGCGACCGAACATCGCCTGGGTCAACAACGAGGCCGCTACCCCGGCCCCCATGGACACCGCATTGCCACCCCCGGGCTGGGCCTGCGCGACCAAGCTGCGTTGCAACGCGGCGGCTGCATCCATTGCCAGCCCACCCGGGACGCCACCGGCTTGCGCAGCCGTGGCGACATCGGGTGCGGTGACGATAGTCGGCTGCGCTGCCGACACCTTGCGGGCGATCAGGAAATCGTTGAGTCCGGCGTAAAGCGCTGGCAGGAATTCAGCAAAGACTTCCTCCAGACGACCAAGACGCTCCCCGGCAATGTCGGCGTTATCCCCCAGCACCGTGCACATAGCGGCCAGCCCCTTGGCGATCGCTTTTGGCCCCACCGGGTTGTCGGCCGGCGACAGATCGGGGCGCCCGAGCAGGGTGACGAAGCGCAGGTAGACGCGCCACAAGGCCTTGCCGTTGCTCTCGGTCAGCCCGGCCGCGAACTCGCCAAGCCTGATGTCGAGCTCAAGGTCGCTCTCTCCGAGCAGCGATATCTTCGAAGCGGTCAGATTGCCAAGCTGGTCGAAGGAAGTCCGTCGTTCCGTGCTCGTCTTTTCGTCGAAGTAGGCACCGAGCGCCTTGGCGAAAGCCACCGCCGCATCGTCGGGGACCGCTTCAGCCTCCCGGAGCAACTTTTCTGTCTGCTTCAGGAACCAGCCACGGCAGTCGCGCAAGATCTCCCACGCATCTTCCGGCGTGTGCAGGGATTCATTCGTAGCGTTGGAAAACATTCGTATTCCTGTCCATTGCGTTCACAACATCATGAATATTATGGCAAATCCGTATCTTTCGGGGCATCGGCAGAACGCGCACCGACGACACCAAGCCGCGCCTTGAGCGAATCCGGCCGGCCAGTGAAGATCGTCGAGTAATAAACCGCGTTGCTCATCACCTTCTTGACGTAATCCCGGGTCTCGTTGAACGGAATCGTCTCGGCATAGATGGCGCCTTCCAGTGGCCGGTCGGCGCGCCATTTCTTGGCACGGCCGGGGCCGGCGTTGTAGGCGGCGGAGGTCAGCACCGGGTGATTGTCCAGATTTTCCATGACGATGCGCATGTAACTGGTGCCGAGCAAGACATTCAACTCGGTGTCATTGACACGGCCATGGTTGTAATCCTTGAGCCCGATCTTCTTGGCTACCCATTTGGCGGTCGCCGGCATCAACTGCATCAGGCCGGAGGCGCCGACATGTGACTTGGCACCGGTAATGAAGCGGCTCTCCTGGCGCATCAGGCCATATACCCAGGCATCGTCGAGCGCCTGGTTCTGCGCCGCCGGTCGCACCTGGTCGCCATAGGGCGCCAGGAAGCGCACGGTAAAGTCGTGCTCGGCCTTCGTCCGGTCGGCGGTGTTGATGGCGCGATCCCAGATCTGGTTGCGCTTCGCCAAGTCGGCGGTAGCCAGCAATTCGCGGTCGTCCATGCCGCGTAACGACCAGTTCCATTCCTTGACCGCTTCAGTACGCATGTCGAGACGGAAGAAGGCCATGGCCCGGCGAATGCCCGGATTATCGCGTGCCGCTTTTTGTTCTTCCGCGGTCGGCATCTTGGCCTTGGGCGGCACGACAATCTTGCGCCCAAGTTCCTCGTCGGCCAGGTTGCCGTAGAAACTCGCCTGCCCGGCGATTTTCTCGAACAAGGCGTCAGCCTCACTGGTCAGGCCACCAGCTTTGTAGGCACGACCCAGCCAGTAGATCCATTCCGGTTGCGCGGCGAGTAGCTGCGGCATGTCGTTGATCGTCGCCAGCACCACACTCCAGTCGTGGGCGCGCAGGGCGGCACGTACCTTCCATTGGTAACCTTCGTCGGACAGTGATGCCGTACCCGCCTGGGCAAACCAGGTCAGCGCTTCGGCATAGTGCTTTTTGGCACCCTGCAGGGCGATCTGGCTCCATGCCCAGTCGCGTTCGGAAGCCTGCATGCGGCCTTGCAGCTTCTCTAGTTCGCTTGCTGCCGCACGCGGATCGTTGGCGGCGATGCGCTGGATCGCCAGGGCCGCCAGCTCGCGTCCGGCACGCGTGGCATACCAGTTGCCTGCTTGCTTTGCCAAGTAAGCCATCGGGCTGGAAATCACCAGTTCCAGTCCCTTGGCGTCCGGCGTCTGGCTGACCGGCAGCGCACCCAGCGTCGCTTTGGCCGGGCCGGTACGATTGGCCTCAAATTGGCGCCGCGCACGGGCCCAGACATCGTCGGCCGTCACCCGGTTGTTGCGGATCAGCGCTTCGAGCACCGCGCGGCAGGCTTCCGGTGGCTCCAGCAGGGTGAGCCACTGCTTTTGCACGTCGTCGAGCACCACCTGATCGCCAGCCGCCAGCCGGGCCTGCTGGAAATAGCAGGTGACATCCGGCTCGGGCGCGAGCAGCTTCGGATACTCGGCTTCGACTTCAGCCCACATTCCGCGCTTGCCCAGCCAACGAATCCAGTCAGTGCGGAATCTTTCAGCGACATAGGTGCGCTCGTAGCGATCCAGAAAGGCACGGACGGCAGTACTGTCGCCCTGATCGATATTCATGCGCAGCTGAAAGTTTTCGACGTAGGGCGCCAGTTCGTGGTTGCCGATCTGCCCGGCGGCCCGTTCCAGTTTGGCGCGGTCACCGGCGCGGAAGGCGTCGCGTGCGGCAAGGAAGGCGCTGTCGCGGCTATCTTGCGCGAAGAGTGGCAGGGAAACGAAAAGACCGAGGAGTAAGACGCGAAACTTCATGCTAGATTCTTTGGATGGAAAGGCTTTCGGAGAATAACACGGGGTGGCGACGGGCATTGCGACAGGCGATGCTGGCCCGCCGCGCCGCGCTGTCCGCCAGCGAACACAGGGCGCTATCGGCGCGCATCGTGGCGCATGCGCTGGCCGCACTGCCGGCGCCCAGCGTGGCAGCCTTCTGCTGGCCGATTAAGCACGAGCCGGATATCCGCGCCTTGCTGGCAGCCTGGGCGCAAAGCGGCGCTCGCACTGCGCTGCCGGTTGTCGTCGGCGAAGGGCAGCCGCTTGCCTTCCGGGAATGGACGCCTGACACGCCGCTGACACTGGATCGCTACGGCATTCCGACGCCGAGCACCGGGGAATGGTTGACGCCCGACCTGATCCTGATGCCACTCAACGGCTTCGATGCAGCGGGCTACCGGCTCGGTTACGGCGGCGGCTATTTCGACCGCACGCTGGCGGCGCTGGTCCCGCGTCCGCTGGCGGTCGGCGTCGGTTTCGAGATCAACCGGATCGACAGCATCCGGCCCGAAGCCCATGACCAGCGGCTGGACTGGATCGTGACGGAATGCGGCGCCTTCAGGCCTGACGCCTGAAACCATAGACGGCAGCAGCGATGACCAGCGAGGCGACGGCGGCAAGAATCGCCTGGCGAACATCGTGGAGCCCGGTGCTGACCGCCAGTTCGAGCAGGTAGGCGTATTGCAGCGCATAGATCAGCGAGGCAATGGCCAACGCCAACCACGAGCGGCGCGCCCATGGGCTTTGCTCCTTGCGCAGAAAAAGTCCGGTGGCCACCCCGGTGGCCCAGAACTGGGCAAGCAAAGCAACGATCAGCGCCAGTAGGCTCAGGGTGTAGGCGCTCATGCTGCGCGACAGGCAGCGGCGAAGCGCGTCAGCGCTGCTTCCAGTGTGCTGCGTGGACAGCCGAAGTTAAGCCGCAGCCAGCCCGGTGCGCCGAAGTCGCTGCCGTCCGAAAGCCCGAGGCCATGCGCCTCGAAATGAGCGGCCGGGTTGGCCAGACCCAGTTCGCGGACGTCGATCCAGGCCAGGTAGGTGGCTTCGACGTGACTCATTTTTGCCCTTTTTTCGGCGTCGACCGCAACAGCCGCCCGATCGCGGTTGGCGGCGAGGTAGGCAATCAGTTCGTGATGCCAGTCGCCACAGTCGCGGTAAGCGGCTTCACAGGCGGCCAGCCCGAGCACGTTCACATGCGGCACGATGCCGTCCATCGCCCGCAGGAAGCGGCGACGCAGGGCGGCATCAGGGATCACCGCAAAAGCGCAGCCAAGGCCGGGGATGTTGTAGGTCTTGGACGGCGCCATCAGCGTGATGCTGCGCTTGGCGGCGTCCGGCGACAAGCTGGCGAAGGGGATGTGACGCTTGTCGGCGTCGAGAACCAGCCCGCAGTGGATTTCGTCGGAACAGACGATCAGGTCGTTTTTCTCGGCAAAGGTCGCCAGATCGCCAAGCTCTTCACGCGACCAGCAACGGCCGACCGGGTTGTGCGGGTGGCAGAGCAGGAAAAGCTCGGTCGCTGCGGTCGACGCATTTTGCAGGGCAATTTTGTCCCACTGCCAGGGACCGTCCTGGTAGGCCAGCTCGACGCGCTTGAGCTGGCGGCCGGAAAAACGCGGCGCCGACAGGAAGGGCGGGTAGATCGGCGTCGCCGTCAGCACTTCGCCATCGACGGCGCGGCAGGCGACACTCAGCCCGGTGACCAGCCCCGGCAACCAGACGATCCATTCAGCCTCAATTCGCCATTTGTACTCGCTTGCGAGGTGAGCGAGCACTGACTCCTCAAGTGCCGGCCAGGGATGGCCGTAGCCGAAAACACCGTGATCGATTCGCTGCCGCAAGGTCTCGACGACAGCCGGCGGCGCGGCAAAATCCATATCGGCCACCCAGAGTGGCAACACATCGCGACCGGCGTACTTGCCCCATTTGATGGAGTCGGAGTCGCGCCGGTCGAGCGGCGTATCGAAGGTACTCAAACCTCGAGATGCTGGAAGAGGGCGGTAGACAGGTAGCGCTCGCCGAATGACGGGATCACCACGACGATCAGTTTGCCGGCGTTTTCCGGGCGCTTCGCCAATTCGAGCGCGGCCCACGTCGCGGCGCCGGAGGAGATGCCAACCAGCAGACCCTCCTCGGTCGCCATGCGGCGGGCGATGGCGAAGGCATCGTCGTTTTTGACGCGGATCACTTCGTCGTACACCGCCGTATTCAGCACGCCCGGTACGAAACCGGCGCCGATACCCTGAATCGGATGCGGGCCTTTGGCGCCACCGGAAAGTACCGGTGAGGCGTCGGGTTCGACTGCAACGATTTTGACCCCCGGTTTGCGCGCTTTCAGCACTTCGCCGACGCCAGTCACGGTGCCGCCGGTGCCAACGCCTGACACGAAGATATCGACCTGGCCGTCGGTGTCCTTCCAGATTTCCTCAGCCGTCGTATTGCGGTGTACGGCCGGATTGGCCGGGTTTTCGAACTGCTGCGGGATGAAATATTTCGCGTCGGCCTCGGCCAGCGCCTTGGCCTTGGCAATGGCACCGCCCATGCCCTCGGCACCGGGCGTCAGGATCAGATCGGCACCGTAGGCCTTGAGCAGCAGCTTGCGCTCGCGGCTCATGGTTTCCGGCATCGTGAAAGCGCATTTGATGCCGCGCGCCGCGCAGACCATCGCCAAACCGATGCCGGTATTGCCGGAAGTCGGCTCCAGCACCACGGTGTCGGGGCCGATCTTGCCGGCAGCGAGTGCCGCGTCGAGCATGGCGACAGCGATGCGATCCTTGACGCTGTGACCGGGATTGAAGAATTCCAGCTTGGCGACAACCGTTGCGGCCACTCCTGCAGTAACGCGGTTGAGCTTGACGAGCGGCGTGTTGCCGACCAGTTCGGTAACGTTATTGGCGATTTTCATGGCGATACTCCGGTGGGGGATAATGAATTGTAGGCGACTCCGCGCTTGCTGTGGGTCGGTCGGCAATCCGGCTGCGGCGAACCGAACAGACTGCCCGACGCAAGATCGATGCCGGCGGCGCGCGCCTCGTTCAGGTCGTGGCCGTTTTCAATGCCGGAAACTTCGCTGGCGATACCGGCGGCGCGAGCCAGCGCAGCGCTTTCGGCTGACCCGTCGGGCAGGCGGACGATTTCGGGCTGCCATGCGAGTAGCGCGGCGACCCCGTCATCGGCCATCGCTGCCCGCAACGCCAGCCGGTATCCCCTGCGGCGGAAGTTTTCGAGTGCTGTCTTACACCCGTCAGCGTTCGGCGACGGCAGGTCGATGGCAAATACGATGTCTTCCGGCCCCAGCCCGCAACGCTTGAGGATCGCTTCATAGACCAGCCCGTGCTGGCTGGGCACGGCCAATATATGGCGAGGATGGACGGAAACCTGCAGATAGCCCCCGGCATGACGACGCTGAGCCAAAAAATTGAGCGCGTGCAGGGTGCGGCACAAGCGGTCGAAATGCACTACCGCCGCCGCGTCCGCACACAGGGCGTAGGCTTCGTCGCTGCCAATCGGCTGCCCATCGTCGCGCACCGCGCTGAGCGTTGCCTGATGGCCGACGATACACTCCTCGCGCAGATGGACAATCGGCTGAAACAGTGACCCCAGCCTCAAGCCGTTGCACCAGGCCGCCGCCCGCCCGCCTTCCGGGTAGAGCATGCTCCCGCTGTTGCTGTCGGCGGTATTGAAGTAGCGGATCAGGTCGGTCAAGGGCATGGCACCTCCTATTTCTTCAGATAGATCTGGTCAAAGCTCCCACCGTCGGCGAAATGGGCCTTTTGCGCCTTCTGCCAGCCGCCGAAAGTGTCGTCGATGGTAACCAGCTTGAGTTTCGGAAATTGGTTCGCGTACTTCGCCGCCA
>Ga0116155_10001706_pt1 | contig 15601 bp, 12 predicted proteins | sample AD_UKC032_MetaG_FD_89890 | JGI IMG/M metagenome (GOLD analysis project Ga0116155, IMG submission 89890) | Active sludge microbial communities of municipal wastewater-treating anaerobic digesters from USA - AD_UKC032_MetaG | ecosystem: Engineered > Bioreactor > Anaerobic > Digestate | place: USA...
ATTCTTTTCGCCGTGGTTTGCAGGAGTTTTGGTGAATACAATCAGCATTTCACCCAAAACAGCACAACCTGTAGCTTTTCTGTTGTTGTTTATTGCCATTGCGGTAGGCATGTTGATACTTGCCCATTTGCTCGATAAACTATTCAATGCTATATCGTTAGGTGGGTTAAATAAATTTCTGGGAGGTGTTTTCGGAGGAATAAAATATGCTTTAATTGTAAGTGTTTTGATGAATGTATTTGATGTATTACATACAAAATTCGGAATTGGCAGTGAAGAACTTATTGAAAATTCGATTACCTATAAAACCACACTAAAAGTTGCACCACAACTTTGGGAGGAAGCAAAAAAGCATAAAACAGAAGTCGAAAATAAGAAAAAGTTATAACTCTTTGTGATACTTAGTTTTTCGAATAATACATTTTGTATCCGAATTAAAACATACAACTATCTTATTTACAAACAAATACATACACAAAAAACAGAGGTTGACTTATAAAAAGTCAACCTCTTTTGCATAAACAAACAAACAAATTGACAGAAAGCCAGTTCAATAAACAATCATCGAATTTCATAATCAGATAAAAAATATTCTTAAATCAGATGAATTATTTGGTTGCATAAGGAGTATTTAACCTTAACGTTTCTCTTATTCATACCGACCTATATTTTTCAATTTTTGTGTCTTACGTGTATTCCAAATACTTCTATTTTGATTTTTACGTACTTTTTAAAAAATTGGCGCCTATTCATTCATTTCAGGCGCTTCAGTGATGGTAATACCAGCCGGAACTTCAAATTTTTCGGCAGGAATTTTCACATTTTCTTCAACTTTTACAGCATTCATCATCACTTTATCTCCCATCATGGCTTTCAAAACCATACCTTTGTAAAGCCATTGTTTTGTGCCCATGAGTTCGTAAACGGTACATTCTTTGCCCAGAATAGTTTCGTTGGGGAGCATTTTCCCGCCGTTACTTTCAACAAAATCTTTCAGACTTTTTATGTCTTTCAAGTCTCCACTCATTGCTAAACCCGCAGCCATTGCGGTAGCCATCGACTTCATCTCCTTAATATTGGACTTTGTTCCTGTTTTTTCATTCAGGTTAATGTTATAACCCCAATCTCCATTTTCAATAGATAAGCTTTCTTCTTTGGTGTTTTGACCCATGAAATTGGTTTCGGTGGAAGTGAACGTTGCTTTGCGATTATTTTTTTCATCGCTCCAGATCGTTTCGTTGGTAGTCGTTTTTACCCCCATCATATCTACTGTGTTTTGGTAGGTCACAACAATGCTGTTATAATCAGCGGTTTCGTTATTGCTGCTTGATGTACCTGAATTTGTGCTTTTGCCTCCGCACGAAAGCAAAGTGGTTGAAATTAAAAGTGCGCCAATAATAGTTTTCATCATTTTGTTTTTTTAAATGTGTGATTATTGATATTTTGTATTGTAATTATTAGTATATAAACCTGAATCTATTCACCCGTTGAAGGTCAATTTTGAAAATAAAAAGTACTGTTTTTAATCCATTATGTTTATGCCAACTTATAATTTTATTTGTGCCAATATATCTTCCAACTGTTTTTGAGTAAAGGCTTTAGCACTAATAATATAAAGAGCAGTTTTCTGTAAAGGCAAGCGTGTAATCAGCATGCGGGATTCAACCGGCGTTCCGTCATCTTCTTTGTTGATATGAATAAATGCTGCCGATCTTCCTTTCAGTGTATATTTACTTTTTACATCCTGAGATTCATTACCCACAACCAACTCATCGAAACGTGAGTCATGTTCGGCAAATATTATCACCTGATCATTTTCAGATTTTACATAAGTTGTTAGGTAAAGTTGATCATCGTTCGAACTCATAAAATAGCGATAGCCGGGAATTGCCAGGTTTTTTGTGGCTTCAACAAATTTACCGTAATTCATGCCGGGAGCAAGTCCATCGCTGTTTTTTTGGTCATCTTCTCCTTTCAGTATGTTACCGAGGTCTTTGAGCGAACCTAATCCCGATGACAGATCGGGTAATTCTACTGCTTCCTCTAATTTAATATTTTTTGGAATCTCGAATTTGCTGGCAGGTACATTAATATTCATTTCGAAAGATGTAGCTGTTTCTGTGTAACTTATTCCCAAAAGTGGCACATCCGATTTGAGTGGAATTCCCTTATATTGTAAAAAATTAGTGGATCCGAGGCTAAATTTCAGACATTTTTTTCCTAAAAAAGTTTCATATCCTTCAATTTTAGCGCCTATGTCAGTAAGTACTTTTTTCTCCATTTCAAGTAGTTGAGCATCACTTTTCCCAAGCGTCATGTCTTTCCCTTTTTTTGTCTGAGCTTCGATATCAATAATACCACCTGTATTTTTCAGCAAATCAATTTTCCAAATTTTATCCCCTTTTCTTATTTCAAGATTTTTCTCATTGCTTTTACTTTTAATTCCAAGTATTTTAGCAACAGTGGTACTTTCGGTCAATGTGTACATCAACATTCCATAATCATCGAACCATACTGTTTTAGTACCTGTTGTGTTTCCACCAAGTGCATATTCAATATGTCCGGATTTTACAAAAAAGTATTTGCCCTGTTGTGCGTTTTGAGCGCCTGCAAATTCGACAATAAATACTGATAATAAGACAATTAATTTTATTTTCATGATTTTGTTATTATTAAAATATTTACAAATTAGTTACAATGTATTATACTTTGAGCTCACTGCTTCACAAATTACTTACATGATTTGTTTCGCGATTCGGCAAAGCTCAAACAAGTTTGGCTTTGCGCTCACTGCTTCACAAATTACTTACATGATTTGTTTCGCGATTCGGCAAAGCTCAAACAAGTTTGGCTTTGCGCTCACTGCTTCACAAATTCTACCCGCCGATTTTGCGCTTTACCTTCGGGCGTATCGTTTCCGGTCATTGGCTTGCTTTCGCCCCAACCTTTGCTGGTCAATTGGTCAGCACTAATACCGGCTTTTACCATTGCATCAACTACTGCTTTGGCGCGCGCTTCGGCTAGTTTCTGATTGGCAGCTGCATCGCCATCGCTGTCGGTGTGGCCTTCTACGCTGAATTTCAACTCAGGATGGTCGGTCATCATTTTCACCACGTAATTGATGGTTCCCATCGATTCAGGCTTGATGGTGGCTTTATTTACATCGAATTTAATTCCGGTGGTTACAAATTTTCCATCGGTCAGGAATTTATCATACAATGGTACTGCGCCTTTGGCAATACGAACATTTTTTGTATATCCGGGGTTCTTGCCTTCTACAGACTGTTTACCAATTGAAAATCCCGTTGGATTATAACCAAGATTGGGAATATTGAGTACTCTTGCATCGTCTAAATACACTTTTAAAGCACGTTTATTAAACGAAATAGCAACATGCCTCCATTTTGGCGTTTTATCGAAAATGCCACTTTTATATCCCGGATAATAATTTTGTTCAATACCACTTCCATCAACACTATTTTTATAAATACGAATGTATTTTTTGGCAATAGCATAGGTTTTATCCAAATTACGTTGATTTTTATAGTCGCCCAAATATATGTGATAACTTCCCCCATGATCCTCAGTAAAATACGCATCAAACTCTATGGTAAACTCTTCGGGTAAATAATCTTCCTTCGCATTTTTCAACATAGGCACAATACCACCGCCACCATTCATGTTGCATTTGATGTGGTAAATAACATTTGAACCATCAAAAGTTGCATTTTCGAAATTTCCCTGAACCAAATCCCACTTACCCGGAAACTCACCGTTTTGTTCGCCTTCCTGATTGTCTTCAAAAATAATTTCGGTTCCCGGAACAAAGTCATATTTGGCCCAGGTGAGTGTTGGTTTTGCCTGAGGAGTTGAGGTTGAGTTATTGCTTTGTTCAACATTTTCTACAGCAGTTTCATTTGTACTTTTAGTGCTTTTTTTCTCTGAAGATTTTTTGTTTTTAGCCTGATTTGTATTAAAAACAGAGTCTTCCACCGTATCAAGGGTTTTATCCACTGATTTATCAATGCGATTTCCTACGCGGTTTTCCACGCTTCTTTCGGCTTTCTTCACACTACGTTTGACCACTTTTCCTAAGTTGATTTGCGCATTTACCATCACGGTGATGAGCAATAATGCCCCGATGACATAAAAAATTCGTTTACTCATAATTGATTGTTATTTTATTATTAGAAATGAAATTTAATGATTTGTTTTTCTGCTGTTTTACACCGAAAAATAGTTCAGGTTATGGTCAATTCCTTTTATAAAATCAATAATCTTTTTTCTGTATTTAGTCTCAACCGGAAAAATGAGATCGTTGTTGATTTCGATTTCGAGGGTTTTTCGTCGGTATGCGGTAATTTTTTGAGGATTTATCGCATAGTTCGATTGAATTTTTAAAAACCCAATTTCAGTCACGAAATCATTGAAATCATTTTTTATGTTCTCAACTTTATAGGTCTGCTCAATGCATTTGAATGTAAACGTGTAAGGAATGGAGTTTGCAACCACAATAATATTATCTAAACTTGTGGTGATTATTGCTTCGTCCGATTCCAGGGTCATTTTGTCAGTTCCAGGATTATAGTTCACTTTTAGCTTTGAATTCATACATCAGGTTCTTGTTTTGTACACTGCAAACTTAGTAATTATACAATTGCTGATGATTGATCAATTTATATTCGCAATTTCCTGAAGCGGAATACTTTTAATATTCTTAATGTAGAAAATCCATTTATCTATCTGATAAAAAGATAGATAAATGGATTTTATATGCTAATTCAAAACGGAAATTGTTGATATCCGATGAATGAAAAATTTATATCTGTTCCAATTGCTTTATTACTTTTTCTTTGAATCGGGTGGCAACCGGAACCTGAGTTTTATCAGTAAGTGCCAGCGAACCGCCATCAACTTTGTAGTAACAAACAATATGTTTCGAGTTAACTAAGTGCGACTGGTGCGTGCGTATAAAACCATTATTCTCGAGCAACGAATCATATTCTTTCAGATTTTTTGAAACCACTACTGGTTTACGACCGGAGACGTGGAATGTGGTATATGCACCATCTGCTTGTAGTCTGATAATTTCTTCGAGTTGAATTATATGTATCGAATCAGCGGTTCGCAATACAATTTTAGTTGGTTGTTGCTGATTCTGAAAATTTTGCAATAATGCATTAAATTTTAAACCTTTATCTGTTTCGGCTTCTTTACGTTGTGCTTTGCGAATTGCTTCAGCAAATTCGCCTGATGTATAGGGTTTTAACAAATAGTCGAGCGCACTGAATTTAATTGCTTGTAAGGCATATTTTTCGTAAGCAGTTATAAATATTACATTGAAATTAATCTTCGGAAATTTTTTCAATAAATCGAAAGCATTACCATCAGGCATGTCTACATCGAGCAAAACCACATCCGGCTGATGTAATAATATTGCTTCGAACGCTGTTGCAATATTTTCGGCTTCGCCACAAACCGTAATTTCCGGAAAAAATTCGGTGAGCAGGCGTTTACTTTGTTCACGGGCCGACAGTTCGTCGTCAACGATTAGTACTTTCATTATTTACTATGCTTAATATTATTGTAGGTAACTTTTGTACGGCACATCAATTGTTACTAAAGTGCCGGTGCCGGTTTCAGGATTTGGACTTTCAATTTGGAGTGCATCAGGCTTATTTCCAAACATCATCAACCTTTCTTTAGTAATATTTATTGCAAACGATTTATGCTTCCCGCTTTTTTGTTCCGAAGTTGCCTGAATTCCTTTTCCGTTGTCGGTAACCGAAAGTTTTAAATTGTTCGTATCCAAATTAAATTTTACGATGATTTCTCCGTTTTGCATTCCACGTATGCCATGTTCGATGGCATTTTCGATGAATGGCTGCGCTATCATGGGTGGAATTTCGATATTGTCAGCATCAATTCCTTCGGGAGCAATAATTTGATACCTGAATGAATGATTGAAACGTAATTGTTGCATAAGCATGTAATTGTGTAAAAATTCAATTTCTGTTTCGAGCGTTACAAACTCAACAGCTGAATTTTCGAGAATCTGACGCATTAACTTTGAATATTTTGCCAGATAATCTGATGCTTCATTTCCTTTATTTGTCTGAATGTATTGATTGATCGCGTTGAGTGTATTAAACATAAAGTGCGGATTCATTTGCGAACGCAGTAATTTTTGTTTGAGTTCAGCATTTTGTTTCTGCGCTTTCAGTCTGTTGCGCAAGTATAAAAACAAAACCGTAAGCAAAATAAGCAAAACGCTTATAATCAGCGCATATATTTGTATCCGCGATCTCTGTAAACGTATATTTTTCAACTTGTTTTCATTATCAAGTTGTGCTATTCTTTTTTCTTTTTCAGCCGTTTGATATTTAGTTTCCAGGTCGTGCATACTTTTTTGTACATCGGCATTTCTGAGCGAATCTATTCCACCCTTATATGCACTATAATTCTCAAACGCCAATTTCCAGTTTCCGGTTATTTCGCCAATTTGAGCCAAAGCCAGATGCGCCGAAGCTTCCTCTTCGGGGTAATACTTCAATTTTTGGGCTAAATTTAAAGCTAAAGTTGCATGCTTTTTGGCCTCATCTGCTTTTTTCAATCGAATCAGAATGTTGGCTGCGTGGATATTATCAAGAATCCGGGTATAATTTCTTCCGGTTTTTTCAGATATTTTTATGGCTTCCAGTATGTCGCTCAGTGCCTTATCGTATTTTTTATTGGCCAGATAAAGCAAGCTGCGGTTCGAATATGCGGTACCAATTCCATTCTGATATTCAGCTTTTTTACTAATGACAAGCATCGAATCGTACCAGGCGAAAGCGGCATTCGAATCGCCTTTCAGTTTGGCAATTCCGCCTAAATCGTTGAAAATGGCAGCCTTGGTTTGAATACGTGAACCGGGCAAACTTCTGGAAATTTGGTACGCTTTTTCAACATAAAATTTCCATTTATCTACGTTAGTTTCTTTAAATAGCTGTCCGATAGATTGATAATAATAATCCAGATTTTTTTTGTCGCCTGATGCTTCTTTGTTTTTCAGCGCTTTCAACTCGTAAGCAATAGCCATTTTAAGATTTCCGGCGTACTCATATTCCGAACCCATATTCATCATAACCATGGCTACATTCTCAAGTTCTTTTACATCTGCAAATGCTTTCAGCGCTTTGTGGTAAAAACTAAACGCCTGTGGACGGTTTCCCTCGTAACTACTGTTGGCTGCCAGAAGATTATAGATTATTCCCGTTTCGTGTGTCAGTTTGGCTTTTTGAGCCAATTCCACACCTTTGAGTAAGTATTGATTTCCTTTCGTAATATCTCCTGCTTCGCACAAAAAATCTCCCAGATACTTGTACGACTCGACCATCCGAGCCGTGTCGGTACCTTTTATTGCTTTCTGATAATTTCTATAAAGTGATTGTAAAGAGTCGTCGGAGAAAACTGTTAAATTTACAGACAGAAAAGTCAAAAAAAATAGCAATCTTCGGAAGGTATTCATGACCAAAATTTTTGTTTTGGCAAATATATAAAATTTTTAGGTCAAAAATTAACTATGATGTTTGAAATTTGACAAATAATACTCGTTTTTGTAAAATTTTAGCAAAGGAGTTAAAACAGCATTATTATTTTTCTGAGTTTTTATTTTCTGTAATGAATTGTGATAAACACAAAAACATTAACATTTAAAATCCGTATTTTATTGATTTTGTGATTTCTATATCATTATTCTAGTAATAATAATATCAGATTATTATACTTTTGGCAAAGTAGTTACATTAAAACATGAAATATTTTTATGATTTACAATTCACAAAATAAATATCTCTTAACAAGAACTACTTTCCGAATTATGCAGTTCATTTTTCGGCCACCAGCATAAACTGTTCATATTCACCCATTACGCCCGGTGTACGTTCTCTTTTCAATGTATTATAAGTATCAGTTGAATGGACTTTAAACCCTGCTTTTTCGAACATTCCCGACAGTTCAACAGTATCGAATCCTTTGTGAGGTATGGGTTCAAAATGATGAAACGATCCATCTTCGGTGCGAATATCACCTACAACAACAATTGCACCCTGATTTGCAATTTTATATAAATGGTTAATTGTGTTTTCAATCGCCTCAATATGATGAAAAGCCATGCACGAAAACACAAAATCAACGTCCTGTTTTGTATAATCAAAAACTTCACCATGAACAATTTCAACTGCTTCGTTGCCGATAAGTTTTTGCTTCAAAATGCTTAACATCGCTTCCGAAGTGTCTTCGAAAACCACAGTTTTAACTTTCGGTAAAATCTGTAATCCCACTAAACCTGTTCCGGCTCCAATCTCCAGTGCTTTCCAATGTTGTTGTAGATTTATTTTCTCCAACATGGCCTCAACAAAAATACCGGTCATTTCAATTTTTGAAGGCTGATCCCAATCTGCCGCACGATTTGCAAAATTATCTGTCATATATTTCAATTTTATGATTCATTAAACGGAAAAATAGTAACTTTGTTCTTTCACCCGTCAATGTTTTTTTGAATTTTCATGCAAAAAACTTACTTTTGTAAATAAATAAGAATATGAACGCAACATTAAAATCACTGTTTATGAGTATTTCATGCATTTTATGTTTAAATGCTTGTGCCAAAATTCCTGAGGGTGCTCAGGTTGTAAAATCATTCGATGCTCAGAAGTATTTGGGTAAATGGTACGAAATTGCACGTTTCGATTTTCGTTTCGAGCGCAACCTGGATCATACAACGGCCACGTATAGTATGAATGAAGATGGAACCATAAAAGTCGACAACGAAGGCTATAATTATGTAAAAAAGAAAAGAAGTCAGGCCATTGGCAAAGCTAAATTCCGTGGTGACAAAACTGAAGCAGCGCTGAAAGTGTCATTTTTCGGTCCTTTTTATGCACCTTACAACGTCATTGCCCTCGACAGTGAATATAAATACGCCCTTATTGCAGGTAAAAACCTGAAATACCTGTGGATTTTGTCGCGCGAAAAAACCATTCCGGAAGAAATAAAACAGGCATATCTTAAACAAGCCCGCGACTTGGGTTTCGATTTGAATAAACTGATTTGGGTGAATCAGGATTAGTTAGTAGTTAGTAGAAAAATAGAAAATAGAAAAATAGAAAATGTGAATCATGAAACACGAAACACAAAACGTGAAACATGAAACTTGAAAATCGAAATTAAATAAAAGAGTTTAAAAATGAATATTAAAACAACGCTTATGGCTTTAGCCGTTTTAGCCACTTCGTGTGCTACAAAAGATGAATCGCCTTTGATTGGCAAACAGAACCCGAAAATTGAAAACGGATTAATGACTCCGGAAGTGCTTTGGTCATTCGGTCGGGTTGCCGGAACGCAGGTTTCGCCCGATGGATCAAAAATTCTGTACAGTGTATCGTATTACAGTATTCCGGAAAATAAAGGAAATGCTGAACTTTTTGTGATGAATGTTGATGGTTCGGATAAAAAACAAATTACCAAAACACCGGTTCGCGAAACTTCGGCCAAGTGGATGAATGATGGTGAACACATTGCTTTTCTGTCGTCGGAATCAGGAACCATGCAATTGTGGATAATGAAAGCCGATGGCAGCAAACGCAAACAAATCACTGAAAGAGAAGGTGGTATGAACTATTTTGCTTTTTCGCCCGACGAAAAGAAATTACTTTTTGTAGCCGATGTAAAATACGGAGAAAGCACACAGGATAAATATCCCGACCTCGACAAAGCGTCCGGCATCATTGTTAAAGACCTTATGTACAAACATTGGGACGAATGGGTAACCACAGTCCCTCATCCTTTTGTAGCCGAGTTTACAGGTAAAAAAATTAACAACGAAAAAGATGTTCTCGAAGGCGAACCGTATGAAAGTCCGATGAAACCTTTTGGTGGCATCGAACAATTGGCCTGGAGTCCCGATGGAAAAACCATAGCTTACACCTGCCGCAAAAAAACCGGTAAAGCGTATGCTATTTCAACCAATTCCGACATTTATTTCTACAACATTGAAAGTGGAAAAACGGAAAATAAAACCGAAGGAATGATGGGTTACGATCAGAATCCGACCTTTTCGCCCGACGGAAAATGGTTGGCTTGGGAAAGTATGGAACGCGATGGTTATGAGGCCGATAAAAACCGACTGTATATTATGAATATTGAAACAGGTGTAAAAACTGATTTATCGACTGATTTTGATCAGAATTCAGAACATTTAAGTTGGTCGGCCGACAGCAAATCGATTTATTTTGTAAGTTGCCGGCATGCAGTAACACAGATCTATAATGTAAATATTGCCGACAATAAAATTACTCAAATTACCAAAGGAGTTCAAGATTACGAAGCTGTATTTCAAACTAATAATAAATTAATCGGGGTGAAACATTCGATGAGTAAACCGAATGAAATATATTCAATCGATCCACTAACAGGCGCAGAAACTGAACTTTCGTTCGAAAACAAAGAAATACTTGCGCAACTGAACATGGGAAAAGTGGAAGAACGCTGGATAACTACAACTGATAATAAACAAATGCAAACCTGGATCATTTATCCGCCCGATTTTGATTCTACAAAAACATATCCAACCCTTTTGTTTTGCGAAGGAGGACCGCAAAGTCCGGTAAGTCAGTTTTGGTCGTATCGGTGGAATTTTCAGTTGATGGCGGCCAACGGATATATTATTGTAGCGCCGAACCGACGCGGATTACCGGGTTTTGGAATGGAATGGCTCGAACAAATCAGTGGCGATTACGGCGGACAAAACATGAAAGATTATTTGTCGGCTATCGATGCTATGGCTAAGGAACCTTTCGTAAATAAAGAGAAACTGGGCTGTGTGGGAGCAAGTTACGGTGGATTTTCGGTGTATTGGTTGGCCGGTCATCACGAGAAGCGATTCAAAGCTTTTCTTTCGCACGATGGCATGTTCAATTTACCGCAACAATATCTCGAAACCGAAGAAATGTGGTTCGTTAACTGGGATTTGGGAGGCGCTTATTGGGAAAAGAACAACAAAATTGCTCAAAATTCGTATGCCAATTCGCCGCATTTGTTTGTCGATAAATGGGATACACCTATTTTGGTTATCCATGGCGAAAAGGACTACCGCATTCTGGCTTCACAGGGCATGGCAGCTTTCAATGCTGCAATTCTTCGGGGCGTTCCGGCCGAAATGCTTATTTTCCCGGATGAAAATCATTGGGTACTGAAACCTCAGAATGGAATTTTATGGCAACGAACTTATTTCGAATGGCTTGATAAATGGCTGAAATAAAATAGTTTATTTTGCAAAATTAAAAATAATTTACGGGTGGACGACTTCGGTTTGTCCACCCGTTATTTTTGTAAAATTGCTGACGACTTACCGAATCTTTTGAACAAAAACTTCAGTGCAGAAATAACAAGCGGTATCCCCATTGTCATATAAAATGAACCCAAATAATCCGGCGAAACGATTTCTGTTTTTCGTAAAGTGATGCCGAGTGTTATCATTAGCGCCATCATCAAATAGCTTCGTTTATTGAAAAACTGATAAAATGGCACTAATTCATTTTCGAGCGATAATATCCTTTGAATGTGCTTGTTAGAGACTTTCAAAAACACCCCAAAGTAAAATATAATACCAAAAAAAACGATAATGATGATGCTTGTATCATACGTTCCACCGTGAGAAAAATACATATTTATCCCTCTTATAAATAACATCAAACCGGCAAACAACCAAACCGCTGCTGCCACAATCAAGAGATTTCGCTTTGAAACCTGAGGAATAAACCGTTGCAAATTCATCATAATGGTACGATAAACACAATTAATTTTACAAATTGATTAATTTTTTGGCTGCAAAGATAGTAATTTTTGCAAATCATTTTTTTTCGTAACTTTGCCGCTGAATTTTCAGATCAAAAAATTCGACCCTAAGCAGGGGTTTAATTGTACATTCGTCATTTACTGAAAATTATATATTCTCCTCTAATCTAATACTTTCAATACAGTCTGAAACAAAAAATCATAATATATTTGTGTTATTTTAATAGAGAATGACGTATTAATAAAATCATAAAACATTGCTAGATCGAATTTTGAGTGCACTCTGAAAAGTCAGATTAATACCCCGAAGGGGGAAAATTATAATAACCACCGGTAAAACCGGTGGCAAAAATGAACGAATAAACTGCAGCCCTGAAAGGGTTGAACAAGTTATATAGTTTTTATTCAACCCTTTCAGGGCTGCATATCAAGAGTTTCATTTGCCCGTGGGCTTCACCCTCGGTTATTTTTATTTAGTCCTTTCAGGACATTTTTCCAAATCCGATTTTTGGTGCAAACTCAATTTTCAAATTTTCAAATTATCAAATTAAAATATTATGAAACGTATTCAGATTATCAACGGTCCTAATTTGAATTTATTAGGCAAACGCGAACCATCAGTTTATGGCAATCAAACTTTCGAAGCCTATTTTGAAATATTGAAACAACTGTTTCCAACTTTCGATTTGCATTATTTTCAATCGAATACCGAGGGCGAAATTATTGATAAACTCCACCAAACAGGGTTCGAATTCGACGGTATTGTACTAAATGCCGGAGCTTATACGCATACTTCGGTGGCCATTGCCGATGCTATACGGTCGATAACAACGCCGGTGATTGAAGTTCACATTTCCAATGTTTTCAAACGCGAATCGTTCCGCCATCACTCCTATTTATCCGAAGTTTGCAAAGGATGTATTATCGGATTCGGGATGGATTCGTATCGATTGGCCATTGAGTCATTTACAGTTTAACAGGGATCAATTAAGTATTTACTATTTAAAAATGTACCATTTACTATTTAATAAAAAGAAGATAAACAGCACATTACTGTTTTATTAATGTGATATTATATTATTCTCATTACTTAGTTTTTTAAAAATTTGTTTATTTAAAAATTTCTTATGTCAAAATTAACAAAAATAGTAGCCACCATAAGCGACAAACGCTGTGATGTAGATTTTATACAAGAGTTATTCAACGAAGGAATGAACGTGGTTCGCATGAATTCGGCTCACCTCCAGAAAGAAGGTTTTCTGAAAATTATCAATAACGTACGGGCGGTAAGCAATCATATTGCACTGCTTATGGACACCAAAGGACCCGAAGTCCGGACAACTATTGTAAGCAACGAGGACATCGAAATTAAAACCGGCGATATTATTAAAGTGGTGGGCAATCCGGATATTGTAAGTACTATCGAGTGCATTGCGGTTAATTATCCGCTTTTTGTGAGGGATTTGCATGTTGGCGACGATATACTGATCGACGATGGTGAAATTGATTTAAAAGTAGAAGAAAAAACCGCTGAATACCTGCTGTGCAAGGCGCAAAACGATGGTGTTCTCGGAAGTCGTAAAAGTGTGAATGTACCCGGTGTACGCATTAATTTACCATCACTTACCGAACGCGACAAACAAAATATAATTTTTGCCATCGAAAATAACATCGACTTTATTGCCCATTCGTTTGTACGCAATAAACAGGATGTAATTGATATTCAGAATATTCTTGACGAACACAAGAGTCCGATCAAAATTATTTCAAAAATTGAAAATCAGGAAGGCGTTGATAATATCGACGAAATTCTGAAACAAACCTATGGCGTAATGATTGCCCGCGGCGATTTGGGAATAGAAGTGGCGCAGGAAAAAATTCCGGGTATACAACGCCGGTTGATTCGCAAGTGTGTGCAGGCTAAAAAACCGGTGATTGTGGCTACTCAGATGCTTCACACCATGATTAAAAATCCACGACCCACCCGTGCCGAGGTAACCGACATAGCCAATGCTATTTATTACCGCACCGATGCATTGATGCTCAGCGGCGAAACAGCCTACGGTAAATATCCGGTGGAGGCAGTGCGCACCATGGCAACCATAGCCAAAGAAGCCGAACAAACTAAAATGTCTGAAAATGATATTCCTATCGAAATAAGCACCAACGATTTAACTTCATTTTTAGCTCATGCAGCTGTTGAAGCATATACTAAACTCGGTACAAAAGCCATTATTACTGATACTTATAGCGGCCGTACGGCACGGTATCTTGCTGCTTACCGCGGCACGAGACCGGTTTTAGCCATCTGTTATCACGATTTTTCTACCCGTGTTCTCGCTCTTTCGTACGGTGTTTTTCCGTTTTACAAGGAAAGTAAAGGCAACACACAACAATACTTTATTGAAGCCTTGCAGGATTTGCTGAAAAAAGGGCTGATTGAACAAGAAGACTCGTTATGTTATCTGAGTGGAAGTTTTGGCGAAGGTTTCGGCACAACTTTTCTGGAGGTAAATCAGGTGAATAAGATTTTAGCTTCGCGCGATAAATATATATTACCAAACTTTTAATAAAAAGGAGTTTTGAAAGGGAGTTTTTGATGAAATAAAAGAAATACGTTTATCAAATAAACAGTTTAAAAACACACAAATTTTTAAATTTGATAAATAAACACTGTCAATCCCTCCATTTTACACGAAACAGGATGTCGCGAATACTCTTCGGGATATCCTGTTTTTTTTATTACAGATTAAAAATTTATTCCTACTTTTGTACACCACCTTGATAATGCATGTATGACTAAGTTTCGGCATATATTTTACCTGTTTTTAGCCTGTATTATTTTATACAGTTGTACTACTGCACCTGTGCTCAATGAGTTGAAAACCGCCGAACAACTTATTGAAATAGCTCCTGACTCCGCGTTACAAATACTCCGAAAACTGAATGGAAAAACCATCAGCGATAATCACAATCGTGCCTTATACGCTTTGTTGTTGAGCCAGGCTTTAGACAAAAACGAAATAAATATTGAAAATGACTCTTTAATTAGTATAGCTACCGATTATTTTGATAATTCAGACCCACTTCATGCCGGGTATGCCTGGTTTTATCATTCACGTACAGCTCGAAACCGTGGAAATTTGGAAGAACAGGCAAATAATCTGTTTATAGCAATGGAATATGCCGAAAAATCAAAAAACAACAGGTTATTAGGATGTGTAATATATGATAAAGCATTAATGCAGTTTTATCAAAGACAGTACAATTATTCAATTTCGTATTTTAAATCTGCTGCAAACTGTTTTGAGCAAATCAAAGATAAAAAAAGTAATATCTTAAGCAATTTATATATTGGATACTGCTATTTGTATACTTCAAAAATTGATAGCGCTCAGGTATATTACAGGCATGCCGAAAAAGTGGCTTCAAGTATAAATAATAAGGTACTTTTATCGATCATATATAGAAATATCGGTACAGCTTATTTTCAACAAGCGAATTTCAATGAAGCATTAAAGTATTTCTATAAGGTGCCATTAACCAATAACAATGTTTATGATAGCAATAAATATTATCTGATCGCTGATGTATATATTAAAACCAACAGATTAGATTCTGCAAGATACTATCTGAATAAAGTAGATAACTTACACGAAATAGCTCCTGATTATTACAGATTATGGCAAGCCATTGCAGAAATGGAAAATGACAAAACAAAAGCATTATTCTTTGCTAATAAAGTTAGTGTTGTAACCGATTC
>Ga0116155_10001708_pt1 | contig 15597 bp, 13 predicted proteins | sample AD_UKC032_MetaG_FD_89890 | JGI IMG/M metagenome (GOLD analysis project Ga0116155, IMG submission 89890) | Active sludge microbial communities of municipal wastewater-treating anaerobic digesters from USA - AD_UKC032_MetaG | ecosystem: Engineered > Bioreactor > Anaerobic > Digestate | place: USA...
CGCATTGAGCAGCAGCACTCCCTGGTTCACCCAGTGCAGAAGCGATGAATCCGCTCGAGGCGGCCTTCCCAGATCGGTCGATATCTCCTGGAAAATGTTCATGAGCGAAGGCGGATTCTCCACTCCCGGCTCAACCGCGAAGCACAGGCCGTTCGCCTGCCCGGCCTCATGGTAGGGGTCCTGGCCGACAATGACCGCCTTGACCGAATTGAACGGGCACAGGTCGAACGCCCTGAAGATGTGTTTCGCAGGCGGATACACGGTCCCGGCGCGGTATTCCTTTCTGACGAAATCGGTCAGCCGGATGAAGTAATCCTTCCTGAATTCCGGGGCGAGACGCTCCTTCCACGAGGCTTCAATCCGTACATTCATGCGGGATCTTATAACTGCTGCTTGACCTTCGCGTACAGTTCTTTCCTGATAGCCCTGGACAGAGAACGTAAAACATCGTCCTTTTCCATTCCACGGGACATTTCGGTGTGCACGGCCGATACTATGGCCTGCACCAGAAGCTTGTCGTTCATTGTTACGACTCCTAGGTTTCAATCTGGTATAGGCATCGTACAATGACGCGCAATACTTGACGCTTTATTTCATCGCGGCCGGGGTACGGCGAAGTAATTATCCCTGATCGGGACTGTAACACCGGACTGGGATAAATCCCATACCTCCTGTTATGACCGGGCCATAAACAGGCACAATGACAGACTGCGAGGGCGCCATGGGACAGGCATTTCTCAATCCGGCTTTTACCGCACTGAACGGCCGCGTCGGAGGCATCGTATTCTACAGCCATGCAGGCAAAACATTCTTTCGCTCATACGTGAAGCCCCGCAACCCGGACACCGTTGCTCAGAGCAAAAACCGCGGCCTTTTTCGGGACGCCATGAAGTCCTGGCAGGCGCTTTCTCCTTTCGACAGGGATTCGTTTCGCCGCAGGGCCCGGCGGCTCGGCATGAGCGGCCATAATCTTTTCATCTCGCGGTACATGCGGACGCACAGGGCTGAGGAAGGCAGACGGGACGCCGGAGCTGCAACCGTGAATCTTTCAAGGAAGGATGTACGGTTTATTCCCAGCGGTTCCGGTTCGGCTCACGTTCTATGCCGCTCCGTCGGCGGTTTTATGAAGGCAGGGGCTACCCTTTTCGGGGATTGGGAGAGGGTTGCGTTCACGGATGGGTCGTGAAAAACGTCAGAGCCTTACATTGTAATATTATAATCCCTTAAACTGTAAAATTCATTCATGTCGATATACAGTATAATATGGCCGTTGCCGGTCGCCCGGCAACGGCCATAAAGCAAACCAATAATCGGCTATTTACAGCACCGCACACCGATACCCATCTCGCAGGGAGTATCATACATCTTGTACTCTGAAACACGAGGATCATTTGAATCATCATCGTCTTCAAAAAACCTATAAAAGTATCCGCCGCTTTCCGAGTAATCGGTAATGGCGTCATAATAAGAGGTCGATGACTGCTGACGTCCCGGCATGGCGGTACGCATTCCGAGGATTCCGTTCTTGTCAGGCATGCCTAACATGAGAAGATGATCTGGTGCAAAAGATTCGATTTGAACGCTTTCAACATGGCCCCGCCAGTAATCATCAGTTCTGCTAGATCGATTGAACAGGAAAGTATTCACTATCTGATGGGCCAGCTTATCATCGGAATCAATCCTTTTTCCGATTATCTGGTTATAAACATCCTTGCGAGCAGCCCTGCGGGCATTCGGTTCAGAAATTTTACCAGGACTTACTGCCGATACTACTTGTTCCCATATCTCCTGCTGGACCATTTTTTTTACAGAGTTAAACATTACATTTGCACAGGCCGATATGACCCCATCACTATTATCGAGAGTAAACAATGACATTTCTTTACCTGCATATTTACTGGCCCACCATATTGTTCCCGAACAGTGGCTTCCATTGCCGTATTCACGCTCCCCAAGGTAAACAGGTTCATAAGCTTTTAGATCCACAAAGGCATTAAGGATATAATATCCTTTCATATTATTCATATAATTCGCGATTTCATTGAGATGCACCCTGTTCTCTTCATTACTTGTACTCAATCTCGCTTTGAAGTCGCCCATTCCTTTAATCGGTTCAGTAATAATACCATAATCGGCATTACTAAGCTTTTCAGGTTTGAATCTCTTAGGAACATTAGTAGGAAAAGCCAACCTCCAGGGTGGAATCGGAAGGCTAACGGCAATACCTCTTCCTTCATTTTCAATTATATTCTCAAGCGCATCATTAAAAGCATTATTGGTCATCTGGGTCCCGGAATCGTCAGCAACAACCACACAATGATCCCAGTAATGTCCCAACACCTTGAGGATTTTACCTACCGGACTGTCCGGTTTTGCGCTGAGAATAATATCCCCTTTTTTTACATCATTTGGTGCTGCCGGAATGAACCGCCATGCCGCAGATGCCGACTGCGCTACTATTACCGGCATAATCAGTAAAAATAAAATCATTTCTTTTATTTTCATATAATCATCTCCTCATTAAAAATTTTTAGTCACTTTCGAATTCACCAATTATCCACAATAGACTTTACAGCATCCCCTCCCGCTCAAGCTGTTCCAGGTCATCCGGCGTTATGGGTTTTCCCTTACCAAGTATCTTTTCAGCCCTGTTGAGCTTCTCGATCATCGCGTCGTCCATGACCTTCTCCGCATTCGCAGGAACGTTGTCTCCCCTGGGCGGTATATCGAGATACACCGAAGCCTTCACGTTTTTCCCACTCCCGAGAGTTCCGGTGAATTCAATACCCACCACGCAGGTATCTTCCGGTATCAAGGAGTCTTCTATGCTGATGGTCTCATCGATCGAACCCTGCGGCGGTATGACCGATCTTTTCAGCAGGCTCGAAATCCCCGCCTCCTCTTCGGTGGCTACACTGCCTGGCGTGCATGAATTGAACTTAACCTTTGCATTGGTGAACTGAATTTCCTCATCGTAAATATTGGTCATCGTCACCTTTACGGAATAGGCGTTTCCTTTAATTTCCGGGAAACGGTCATACCTCACCGGAACCGATGGATGTCCCATCTGGTTTGACACGTAGTGCACATTGGGGATGGTCACCGTCTGCCGCGCCCGGGCGGTCTTACCCTTCGCGTCACGCGCGACCACCTGCACCGAAAACGACGAGATGTACCGGTCCTGCTTTCTGGCGCGGTAGTCATGGGACACGAACGCCCTGTTCGTCGACAATGTCTTGCCGTCGCCGAAATCCCAGGCATAGGCGCAGTTTCCCGACAGGCCCTCGCGGTCCGTTATTTCGAACTCGATGATTTCCTGGTTCGCGCCAGAATACCCGAACGAGAACGAAAGCACGGGTCTCTCTCCGCACTCGACGATCTTCAGGGACACTTCCCTGGTATCGATGTTCGCCCCGGTGAAATCCTTGACGATGACATTGAAAGTCTGCGCGCCCTGCTCGCTGAAGCGCACTATCCCGGGGTTACCGGGCTCGGTTCCGATCTGGTAATACAGGTTCGAATCGGCCCCTGCAGGATTCGATGCCTCGACATACACCTCGACGTCTTCGTCAACGCAGGCCGTCTCTTTTTCCAGGACAACGTCTTTGATGAAGCCGGTTTTCTCGATCCTGATCGTGTTCGGCTCATGGAAACGGTCGAACAGTGAGGTAAAGAACCAGGTCATTCCCAGCGTCATCTTTTCGGATGCGGTTTTCCCGTTCTTCACGCAGCCCGGTTCCTGCTTGCCGTCCATGCGGAACATGACCCGAACAAGCACAGCGCACACGATCAGGAAACACGCCAATATGAGCAGCTTTTTGTTTCTCATGTTCTTAACCCTGCATTTTCGCAAACTTTGTCATTCATCCGCCTGCCTGCGCCCGCATGTTGGTCCGGGTTCAGGTTCAGAGGATGACAATTTGCCGGTTTTAAGGCAAAGCTCCCCTGTCCCCTTGCAGAACGGGGGAGCCGGCATTGAAATCACGTTTTAAATATGGATGCCGAAGATCGGTTCGGCAGCCGCGGTAAAGCGGCCGGATGACTGTTATATCATCCGGAAAGAAGGGCCTATCGTGCCGCCAGCACGGCTTTTTGCTGTTTCATCATATTTTCGAGCCTGGCGACGCGGTCGCTCATTTTCTCGAGAGACGCCAAGCGAAGCTTGAGGCCCGTGTTCTCTTTTTCAAGGGCGCTTATTTTCGCGTCACTCTGTCTTTTCTGCTCCTTGAACGCCTCGACGAGCACCACCGACATCTTGGCATAATCCATGGATTTGTATCCCTGGTCGTCGGTTTTTACGACTTCAGGTATGACTTTCTCGACGTCCTGGGCTATGAAGCCGATCTGGCGGTCTTTCGAGAAGGTGCGATCCTTGAATTTTTCGGTGTTCCAGTCATAGGTAACGCCCTGGAGACCCATGATTTTCTGAAGGGCGCTGGTATACGGCGTGATGTTCTGCTTGAAGCGGATATCGGATGAGCAGGAGTAACCGGCTGCGGTGACGTTGCCTTTAACTTGAATATCACCCGTAGACCAAACAATATTCATCAAATTTTTATTTAATGTTTCATTTTGAAATGAATTAATAGTCAGCCTTCCCCATAATGGAAATATTTTATATGATTCGTTAGTATGCCCTTCATCATTACTATTAAATGTTATTAATGATGTAGTTAGTTCTTCGGACGTCTGGCTATAAACTATGTTTGAAATAAAAAGTAACATCATGAAAACAAACCCAGTAATTTTAAATAACACTTTCCCAAATTTTTTAGTAAAGTTAAACATTACATATCCTCCTAATTGATAAAAAGTATTGGTTAGGATTTCATCCCCACAAGAAATCGTTTCTGAACTGGAATGAATAATTCACAAATTACATCTTCATCGTTGATTTTTCTTTTTTTTTCATAATAAACAGTGTATTCGTCATACAACCGTTATAATCCAATCTGTATAATAATGCATGCTTTATTCATTAAACTTCATTGATTCCCATGAGGTTCCTGCTCTATAGCATCCCGAAACTGCACTGAGTGACAAAAAAAAATTAAAAAAATACACCCACACCGATACCCGCTGAAAAAAATTGTATGACGCCATCTTGTTCGAACATCATCGCGTATTCCGGCCTGAGCTGCAGTTGCAGCATCGGCGTGAAGTTATACGTGAGATCCACTCTGAACAGAAGAAACGGCTGGAATGCGCCGCTTGCCGTGTAATCGGCCGATTCCCTGTCCCGGTAATAATACACGAGGCTGTACGTTCCACCGAATCCCAGGTACGGGTTGATGGAGAAATCCCGCATCGAGAACCTGTATCCCGCCAGCGCATTGACCGGGACCATCATCGCATGATGGGCTTCATGGTCCTTTCCCGTGAAGTAGATGAACCGGGCCGAACCGCCAAGCTGAAGTCCGTTCACGAAAAGATCTTCGGCAACGCATGATAGAGTAATGCCGTAGCCGAATCCCACCTTGCGCGACAGATAACCCAGCGGTGCGACAAAGCCGAACGCGGCTGAAAATGCCCCCGGCTTGCTCTTCTTGCCCAGCCGCTCTATTTTACGGGTAATGATCAGTGAGATGCGCTCAGCGGCATCGCGTATTTTTCCGCTTTCCTCTGCTGCAGCGGTCTCGGCAATGACTATGCATTTTTTCTCAACGTCAACGACCTTGGCCTGGACCATATATGTGTCGCCCCTGTCAACGCTGCCTATGACGACGTATCCGGCAGAGACGAGCTCGCCAATGGCCGCCGCGCATTCGCTGTCACGGCATTCGTCGATCTGCCGTTTCCTCTCCTCGACGATGAGCCTGATGTGCTCTTTTTCAAGGATATCGTACAGCCCGGTCTTGAAAAGGGCGAGCTCGACCGCGTTGCGCGCCATTCTCGCTTTGTCGGCGTCCGTATTATTTGAGGTAAACGGGATGACCGCAATTTTTTTCCGGGGAGGTGTTTTTTCATTTTCGAGTCCGGCGGCATTGACAGCAGAAGCGATCGAGGCGAAAACCAGAAAGGCGAAAAGTAAATGCTGAACGCGAACCCGGTTTATAATCGGACAACGCATGATCAGCCCCGCTTTATTTGCCGGCAGCAGGGTTCCCTGCCGGAATCGACTGTGTTATTTTCCGCGCAATGGATTTGCACGCTGCCGCGACATCCTCTGCGGACAAGACTTCCTCTGAAGCGTAAAAAATGACCCGGGAATCCCGCACGTCCGAAACACGGGCCGTTATGGTATAGGCGCCGTCATGGCGTTCGACCGACCCGACAAGGATCATGCCGTATCTCTTCCCGTCATTGCTCCTGCGCGCATTTACGGTGTATTCGCCGCCCCTGGCTGCAGCGAGCTCTTCGGCGATCGCATCCGTCACGGTCGTCGCCATTTTTTTATCGGCGATATCGGCGGTAAAAAGCTGCACGCCTATTCTGCGCGCGATCGCATCACGGGACTCCTCATGTGCGATGGGGGACAAATCTTTCTTCTCTGCCAGATCGGCAGCCTGTTTTTCCGCCTCGATAAGGGCGTCATCCTTTTTGAGCGGCTCGCTCATGTGCGTTGCAGCGGTGTACACGCCAACCGCGATAAGGGTCGCTGCGGCAGTCGTGGCCGCGGCCAGAATCAGCGCGGTCTTGACTATGGACACTCCCAGGCCGAGCTTTTTCAGCGCGAAAAACAGGGACGCGATGATGCCGAAGGAAAAGGTATATCCGCCGGTCTTTTTCATGATCGCCGTGAACTGCCTTTTTTTGTTCCTGCTGATGCGCTCGCGCACCCCGGGCTCAACAGGCCGGTCAAACCTGAATTTTCGCAGTAGTTTTTCGAGCTGCTCCGTCTTGTTCATCACAGGATGTCCTCGATGTTCTTTATCCCTTTCTTTTTCAGCGAATCCAGCAATCTGTCGACTGTCTTGCCGTACCGGTATCTGACCTGGCGCTTTGTCATGCCGAGCTCCCTGCCGGCCTCCTCGTACGTGTAATTATTGATCGCGATGAGGCTGAAAAGCGCGATGTCGCACTCTTTTTCGAAATTATCCTCGTTTTCGAGAACATCGTTGATGATCATGCGGGTTTCTCTCATCCCATTCACGAAAGCGAGGTTCATGTCCTGGAACATGTCTCCGCTTTCGACCAGGTCCGGCTTGACCTTGCGATAATACGCCATCACCTCGAGCCGTGAAGCGCCGATGAGCCATGTTCTAGGGTTTTCGATCATATCGAGCTTTTCGTAAAGCCTGATGAAGACCTCCTGGCAGATGTCCTCGGCCTCGTCAGGATTGTTGACCTTCATATTCACGAGGTTGAAGACCATGGCATAATGGTCATTGAACACCTCGGCGAATTTCCTGTTTTTCCAGAATAGCATGCCCTGCCGTCACCCGATCATTCCCATATTGATTACTGTCCGCATTCCGAGTCTTCGCCGGAGAGCCAGCAGTCTGTTTCCATTGGACTATTATAACGCGTCAGATGCCTGAATGTATGGTAAAAAGGTCCGGACAACTTATTCCCGGCGGTATCTTTAATCGGATCATCAGGAGAGAATGTTAGCTGATAATTCCCCGGTGTGTTAAAAATATTATAAAAATCAAGCTCTATAATAATTAGGTTGGATTGCCTGGAATCAACAAGAAACCGATATGAAAAATTGCCATCTATGCTTCTGGGCTCTTCTCCATCCATACGACTGACTGAAATATTTGAATTATTCAGAAAATCGAGCATTATCAATTCGCTGAAATATAAATATATATCAACTTTTCCAAGTTTGTTTTTCTTTTCGACCACATATTCAGGCGACACATACACAAGCTCTGGCGGACTTAAGTCTTTATCCCCACCGGTTGTAAAACGTGTAACAACCTCATCCTCGAGTTTTTTCCCGGACAATGAGCGAATAGGCCGCCGGATGGTAATCGTGTATTCCTGAAACGGATCAAAAAAATCGGCATCCTGAAGAGTGAATTGGGCCTTGTATATTCCGTTGTTATCGGCCTTAACATTGCCATTGACGAACTCTTCAATTATGGTTTCCTTGCCGTTGATTATAGATTTAATAATTTTTTTAATGATTATCGATTCCTTGTTAATGGTAGATAAATTCATTTTTTTGGAGAAACTGATGACGATACTCGTGTTGATGGGCACTCCGGTAGCTTTATCCGGTGGAATGATATTATTTACTACCGGCGCCGGATCAACCGGGTCTATATCGTGATAAAACAGGTTGTCGCAGGAGCTTACTGCCATTGTGGTTAAAAAGACCATCACCATGTGTCTCATAACGGTCTCCGAACGATATCGAGTATTTTCAATACATCTCAACGGCACTATGGTGCGTGTCAATTCATTTTTTTATGACTCATATATAATCGAAATTTCCTGTTATGCGATGTCATACAGCGGATATTTGCAGAACCATGACCCTCTGCGTAGACCACAATTTGAACGTCATGTCCATTTTCAGGGCATGCGCATGAGAAAAAATTCTTCACGCTGATTAATCGGCGATCCAGGAAAGCACGATATACAGATTTAAAGCACCAAAACAGGGGATCAGGTGACAAAATTTTTCTGTTAATTCCGGTATTTTTTGAGGATTCGCTACAGGGCCAGCAGCTTCTCGCCGGTCTTGATCTCGACCCCGCGTACTATGCGCTTCACCAGGCCGGCGAGCACGTTGCCGGGCCCGCACTCGATGAATGAGGCGGCGCCGTTTGCCTGTGCGGCGAGCACTGATTTCTCCCACTGAACCGGCATCGAAAGCTGGAGCACGAGCTTCTCCCTGATCTTTTCAGGATCGGATTCGGGCATACCGGTCACGTTGTCGATAAACAGAATCGAAGGCTTTTCGAAATTGAAATCCGCAAGATACTTTCGAAATTTTTCGGCGGCCGGCTTCATGAGCGATGAATGAAACGGGGCGGAAACGTTGAGCTCGATGGCCTTGCCCAGGTTCCTGGAATTGATTTCGCCGACCGCCCGTTCGAGCGCGGCCTTCTGGCCCGAAAGAACCACCTGGGCCGGCGAATTATAGTTGGTTATCTCGAGCACGCCGGCGGCCGAACATTCGGCCACGATCTTTTCCAGCGTGTCCCTCTGGGCGCCGATTACCGCCGCCATCTTCCCGGGTGAATCATTCACCGCCTGCTCCATCAGCCTGCCGCGCTCTCTTACGATAACGAGAGCCTGATCGTATTCGACGACGCCCGCGTATACAAGCGCGGCGTATTCGCCCAGCGAGTGTCCCATGACGATGTCGGCCATGAGCCCTTTACTATCCAGGGCGATTGAATAAGCGCGCGCCATTGCCAGGAGCGCAGGCTGAGTGTTTGATGTTTTAAGAAGATCTTCGTCTGGCCCGCGGTCGATAAGGCCGGTCAGCGAAAAGCCGAGTACGCGATCGGCGAGTTCGAATGCGGCATTCACCTCATCCGAAAACCCGCCCAGGGGCGCGCGCATCCCCACATACTGGGAGCCCTGGCCGGGGAACATGAACGCTTTTCTGTCTCCCATGATATGCCTTATTGAGCGAAAAAATCGAGGATTTTCTTCCTGTCGTATTTGCCGGTCAGAACGCGCGGTATTTTATGCACGACCTTTATCCTGCGGGGAAGCGCATACGGCTCGACCATGTCCTTGATGCGGTCCCTGACCACCGATTCGTCAACCGCGCCTTCGACAAGGGCCGCGAGGTCCGCCTCTTTGCCGTTGCGCGACTCAAGAGGGACAATGACGCAGTCCGTGACTCCCTCGATGCCCGTGATCTTTTCCTGTATCTCGCCGAGATCAATCCGCTTGCCGCCGATCTTGACGATGCCGTCTGCGCGCCCCAGCAGCTTGAAGCTCGTCCGGCCGTCTTTTTCGACACGATCGCCGGTGGTGAAATATCCCCTTTTATCGACCGGCAGGGCCGGCGAAATGAATTCGGACCGGACGCAGAGGCGTTCGTCGGTTATCTTCCAGTCGATGTTATCGAAAACCCTGAGTGATGTCTCACCCCTGTAGCGGCAGCGTGTGGCGATCCCTCCGGTCTCCGTTGAACCGTATACCTCGAATATCGGGACCCCGGTCATTTCGGAAAAATATGCGCCGTCTTCCGGAGCCAGCGGGCCCGAGGACGAAAAAGCGGCCCTCAGCAAATTGCCGCTGAACTCGAAGCCTTTGAGTATGCGGTAATGAACAGGCACCGACACGAGAATCGTGGGGCAGTCCTGCTCGATCGCGTTGATGATTTCCCTTGGAAACGTGCACACCCGTTCGATCACCACCGCGCCCGAAACCAGCGGAACCAGTACAGAAAAAAGAAATCCGTATATATGGTAGGGCGGCACCGTCGCCAGTATTTTATCGCCGCTTGAAAAAGAATACTTCTTGGCGAGATACATCGCCTCGGCGAAGACGTTGCGGACCGTCTTGCCCCACGCCTTAGGCTTGCCGGTCGAGCCGCCTGTAAAGAGGCACAGGAATTCGGAATCAAGGCCGCGTACCATCGAGAGGGAAGCAGGGTCGCCGGAAAAATCCGCCGGATTCAAAATTTCGACGCCGTCAATCTCCAGCCCGTTCTCGCTGATTACCGCCGTATAACCGGTATGTTCGCGCGTTTCGGCAAGCACCTGTTCAGAAAAAGAATAGGGCAGTACGAGGTCCGGGCCGCCGGCAAGCGAAGCGACGATGGCCGCCGCCATGACGCTTTTATCGTCCGTACAGATGCACACTTTTACCGCCGAGGCCTGTTCGCTTGAAAAACGGGCGACCATGCCGGCGGCCATACAGAGAATTTCGCGGTATGATTCTTTGCCTTCAACGAAAGAGTCGCCGTATCTGTTTTGGTCGAAGAGGGAATTCCGAACCAGATGAGCCAGCGAATCGCCGAATTTATTGATGATGATATTCATTTTATTCCTTGCACATTGATCCGGTACAGCCTGAACGAAAGCGACCGGAGAGTCTTCTCACAGAATTAACACTCAATACTTCCAGAAATCCATAAGGAGTAATATAAAACAAGGTTTTCATAAAAAAACCGCTGTTATATTAAAAATCATCGTCTTTTGTTCAAGCAAAAAATTAATAAAGAAGAAACTATAACCGTTTCCGGGGGTTTTCAAAAATCTTACGCCGCCATCCCTATTTATTCTTGATTGTTCCAAACCCGCCATTTACAATAACCAGGCCTTCGAAAACGGGAATACTTATAATACAACAACAAACAGGTTATGAAAACAAAAAAAAAGTACAATCTTCTTCTTATTAATCCGCGCCAGGAAAAAAAGCACTTCGCGCAGCAGGTCGAATTCTGCAATCTCATGGGCAAAAAAAGCCTGCTCACTCCGCTTGCGCTGCCCACGGTTGCGGCGCTCACACCCGGCAATTACGAGATAGCAATCATCGACGAGGAGATTCAGGAAATCCCCCTCGATACCCTCCCCGATATTGTCGGCATCACGACCCTGGCGCACACCATAAAAAGGGTCTACGAAATTGCTGACATGTTCAGGGCGCGCGGGGTTACGGTGGTGCTCGGCGGGTCGTACGCGTCGTACATGCCCGAAGAGGGGCTGGAGCACGCCGACAGCATCGTCATCGGCGAAGCCGAGGATATCTGGGCCGCATGTCTCAGGGACTTCGAAAGCGGGCGGATGAAAGAGACCTATCGCGCAAAAAAATTCACTCCGTTCAATAAATCCCCCCTGCCCCGCTGGGACCTCGTGGAAACGTCGAGCATCGTCTCGCTTGGCGTGCAGGTCTCGCGCGGATGCCCGTACAAATGCGAGTTCTGCCTGGTGAACAAGCTCCAGGGAAACACGATGCGCTACCGCGACATGGACGACGTCATCGAAGAGATCAAGGCCCTGCCGAAAAAAAACATCTTCTTCGTCGACGACAACCTGACGGTTAACAAGCAGTACATGCGGCGCTTCCTGGAGCGAATCAAACCGCTGAATATATCCTGGACGTGCCAGGCCAGCATTGATGTCGGCAACGACGAGGAGATGCTGAAAGACATGGCCGAGGCCGGGTGCATGTACATCCTTGTCGGATTCGAGTCGGTGAACGAGCAGTGCCTGACTGAGACACACAAGAAACAGAACCGGATCGAGAACTACGAGGGAGCCATCGCCCGCATCCACCGTGCGGGAATACAGATCATCGGCGCCTTCATCGTCGGGTTCGACCACGACACTCTGGACGAATTCGACAACATCTACGAGTTCAGCGTGAAGGCCAACCTGCCGCTCGCGATGATCAACATTCTGGGCGTCGCGCCGGGCACCGACATCTACGAGCGTCTCAAAAAAGAAAAGAGGATCTACGCCGACCTTAAAGACGGCTCAATAGGCATGTTCTCGCCCATCCGGTACATGAACATGTCTCACACCGAAATGTTCGACCGCTACCTCGCCACTCTCGAAAAAATGTATTCGTTCAAAACAGTAGGCGAAAAAGCGAGGAAGCTGTTCGGTCAGGGCAGGTTCACCATCGCGTTTACCGGCGAGGACCCCGGGGCCTGGTTCAAGTTCGCGGTGACCATGAAAGTGCTGGGCAGCTACCGGTTCTCGCCCGACAGATACAAGCGCCAGATGTTCGTGGACATGTTCAGGCTCTTCAGGCAGAAAAAAATTGCGCCTGACAAGTTCTTCGTGTTCATGCTCACCATGGAAGGCTTCTCTCGGTACGTCAGCCGGATGAAGAAAAACGCCGCGAAACTGCGCGCAGAAGTCGCCGCGAACGACAGGGGAGCCTGGAAGGATTCTTCAAGGTAAATAATCCGCGCAGCAATCAGCTCGGGCGCCGCTGGCCGCAATCAGACGGAACGGTCACGACATCCTCCGCGGTCGCGCATCTGCACCGGCTTCAAGATAATCCCGGTATGTTTTCTCCGCGAAGTCATGATAGTGACAGTACTGGGTCATCAGCGTGATCGCTTTTTTTATCAGACGAGGGTTTATCTTCCATGATTTCTTCAGCATCCTGAAAAACATGGACCTGACTTCGCGCGGCTCCCTGAAAAGATAGAATCTCAGTATCGGAAAGAATTTCTTTATCTTCGACCAGTTGGTGCTCGAATCGCGGTATATCCCGGTGAAGTATTCGATGCGGGACATCCAGTCGATCGCCCTTTTCTCGAACGCCCCGGGCTCGTAGATTTTCTTGAAAAGCGTGCGGTGCCGTTCGGTCAGTTCATCGAAGGACATCGAAGCCGGAACTATGTTCGTCAGAAGGTGCCAGTGGCCGTCGAACTCATCGATGATCCTTCCCCGGGCGCTCATTCTTTCGAAAAGCCTGGTGCCTTCGGGCGCGTTGAGCACGCTGATCGAAGCTATGGGGCTCGCGGTGCGCGAGAGAAATTCCTCGAGTTCGGCGAAGGTGCCGGCGTCGTCGTGATCGAATCCGACAATCAGGCCGATGAAGGGTATGATGCCGTATCGTGAAATGTTCATCACCGATTTTTCGGCGTCGTACCTCGATAGATGGCCCTTGTTCACCTCTGCCAGGCATTCGCTGCGCACGCTTTCGACACCGAGGAAAACGACGGCGAATCTCGCGTCTGCCATCAGCTTCAGGATTTCGTCATCCTCGCCGAGCTTCACGGTCGCCTGGCAGCTGAAAGAGAGAGGCCTCGGCAGCGTGCGGTTGTAGGCGATTATTTCATTGAGCAGTTCAAAGGTGAACTTCCTGTTCACGAAAAAATTATCCTCGGAGAAGAACACGGTCTCGGCCCCGGCAGCGTACGCGCTGCGGATTTCGGCCATGACCTTCGGAACCGATTTGTGCCGGTACTTTCTTCCCACGAGACGTATGGCGTCGCAGAAATCGCAGTCGTTCGGGCATCCCCTGCTCGTCTGCATCGGGAAGTACAGGTAGTCGCTTCCCCTGATGAAAGACCAGTCAGGAGCCGGCGAATAGCCCAGGTCGACAAAGCCCTGCTGCTCATAGAGATCCCCGGCCCTGCCCTCGACCCATTCCCTCAAAAACCGCGGCCATGTATGCTCGGCCTCCCTGACAAAAAGATGGTCGCAGTATCGCCTCGCCCTGTGCGGGTACAGGGTGGCGAAGGGGCCGCCCAGCGCAACCGATATCCCTCGCTTTCTGAACTCGGCCGATATCTCGCCGATCCTTTTTTCGTGCAGGGTGTAGCCTGTTATGGCGACCAGGTCGCACTTTTTATTGAAATCGACGGGCGAAATATTCTCATCGCAGTATGAGTACCGGACCGCGACATCATCGGGGGTGAGCGCGACCAGCGTCGCGAGCGCGATGCAGGGCATCAGCGTTCTGACCCCGACGGCCTCAACGGAGCTTTGCATGGTCCAGAAATTGTCCGGGTTGCAGGGGTTGATGAGATATATTTCTCTTGCACCCGACTTATTTTGGTTTTCATTCATTGACATGGCATTACATGACCCGGCGCAGGTTACCGCTTTTCAATGAATAGCCAAAACCGCACAGGCGCCATTAGTCAAGCCCAAAAAAAGGGCTGGAGCAAGCAAAACACCAGATGCAAACCCATATTTGGCTTGAAATATTAGTAAACAGTAATTATCGTATCCGGAAGCACCGCTGCACAAATATTCATAATCGATGGTGATGAATTGATTTACATAGAAGGGCTCCTGGCGTTTTTCGCCGTTACAACCTCTCTTTACATTTTTTTTTACAATCTATTCTTCAAGCGCAGTTACACGCTGAACAGGCTGCTTGCCCTGTGCGCGCTGATCACGGCGAACATCTTCGCGATCTTCATATTGCTCAATCTCAGGCTGCCCGGATTGTCAAGCGTTCTCATGGCGCGAATTTTCCTCTCGCTGATTACCCTGCTCGCGACCCTGCTGTTCAATATCATGCAGATATACCCCGATATCAGGGAAAGGCGCCACGCGCTTGTGTACCTGATGTCCGGCATACCCGGTCATGCGCTGATTGTCATGACACTGGCGACCGACCTGGTGATCCAGAACATCCCCTTCGAGGCATACGCCGACAGGCATAAAGGAGTCCTGTACCTGGCATACCTTGTTCTGACGGCGTTTTACTTCGCCGGTTCGGTCATCATAGTGTTCATCAAATCGCGCTTCTTCGAAAACCGCTTCCTCAGAAAGGAGGTTTCCCTGTTCCTGTTCGGCATTGCAGCCGCGGTTGGATGGGGGATCCTGTTTATAATCGTTGTACCGACTTTTCTGGGACTGGAACAGACCAGGAATTTCGGCACGCTGGTCGCCGGCCTTTTCATAATACTGTTTTACAACGCCATAGTCGTCGACATACGCCGCGTCGACCTCCAGAAATTTTACAACGAATTGTTCTCATGGCTGCTCATCGGCGTCCTGTTGTTCGCCCCGGTCGCGGCCGCAATGAAATTCACGATAGAAAAAATCATTCCGGATCCGCTGAACCTGACCCTGATAACCTTCGGGATTTTCGTATATCTCTTTCTTTTTTTCAAATACCTCACCCCGGCGATCCGAGGATTCATGTCAAGGAGCTACACGAGGCTGGTCGACGACTTCAACGAGTATTTCAAATCGGTAAAAAAAATAGACATGGAAAGCGACCAGAAGACCTTCTGGAGCAAATTCTACAAGGAATCCA
>Ga0116155_10001713_pt1 | contig 15557 bp, 7 predicted proteins | sample AD_UKC032_MetaG_FD_89890 | JGI IMG/M metagenome (GOLD analysis project Ga0116155, IMG submission 89890) | Active sludge microbial communities of municipal wastewater-treating anaerobic digesters from USA - AD_UKC032_MetaG | ecosystem: Engineered > Bioreactor > Anaerobic > Digestate | place: USA...
CAGCTCGCCAACCGCTACGAGGGCCCCAGGATCCCAGCCACCCGCGAGACCGACGCTCTCGGCGGCTGCGACGGCGTGAAGGACGGCAAGTGGGGCTTTCACACGGGCGGCGAGGCCAACCCGTGGTGGCAGGTGGACCTGGGTGCGGAGACGCCCCTGGACCGCGTGCTCCTCTGGAACCGGTGCGACGCGCCCGACCGCTGCAACAGCGTCATCATCCAAACCTCCAGCGACGGCCAAACCTGGTCGGACGCCTACGCGAACAATGGAACCGTGTTCTACGGGTTCACGGACGGCAAGCCGCTGGCCGCGCCCCTGGGCGGCGCGCCGGCGCGCTTTGTGCGCGTGACCCTGCGCGGCGAGACCTTCCTCCATCTCGACGAGGTGGAGGTGTTCGCCCAGGCCGACCCGTCGGTAAACATCGCCCTCCGCCGTCCGGCGACACAGAGCGGCGTGTCGCAGTGGTCCGTGGACCACACGCAGACCGCCGCGCCCGCGCCCGATCTGGCTGAGCATCTGGACCGGGCGGTCCGGCGCTGCCATGAACTCATTCTCATCCGGGCGGGGGAGGGGCTGGACGCGGCCCGCCTCTCCAAAATGCTGTCGCGCGCGGAGCGGAAGATCGAAAAGCTCGCCGGGGCCGCCCCCGACGCCGCGCTGTTCAACGAGGTGCGGTGGATCCAGCGGGGCCTGCTGCTCATGGACCCCCTGCTGAACTTCGATGAAATCCTCTTCGCCAAGCGCGTGCCCGGCTCCTTCAACCACATGTCCGACCAGCACTACGGGTGGTTCTCCCGGCCCGGCGGCGGGCTTTACCGCATGCGCGGGTTCCGCGACGGCGCGCCCGAGCTCGTGTGCCTGTCGGACGCCTTCACCGAGCCCGGAAGCTTCATGCGCCCCTCCCTCTCCTTCGACGGGACCAAAGTGCTTTTCGCGTGGTGCAAACACTACCCCGGTCTGGCGGACCAGCCGGACAAGCTGAACAAGGACAACGTGCCGGAGGACGCCTTCTACCACGTCTACGAGATGAACCTCGACGGAACGGGGCTGCGGCAGCTCACACGCGGAAAATACGACGACTTCGACGCGCGCTACCTGCCCGACGGCCGGATCATTTTCCTCTCCACGCGCCGCGGCCAGTTTGTGCAGGCCGGCGCCGACACGGCGGCCCGCACCCTGGAGGAGCCCGCCCTGCCGGACTGCTATGTGCGCTGCGGCGGCGGACCCGAGCGGCCCGTGGCGGTGTACACCCTGCACACCATGGAGGCCGACGGCACGGGGCTCAACGCCATCTCGCCCTTCGAGATGTTCGAGTGGACGCCCAGCGTCGCGCACGACGGCTCCATCCTCTACTCCCGCTGGGACTATGTGGACCGCTGGAACATGCCCTTCATGAGCCTGTGGTCCATCCATCCCGACGGCACCCACACCCGCATCGTCTACAAGAACTACACCCATTCCCCGCACTGCACCTTCGAGCCCCAGTGCGTGCCCGGGTCCAACAAGATCGTCTTCACCGGTTCCGCCCACCACGCGCAGACCATGGGCAGCCTCGCGCTGCTCGACCCGACAATCGGCACCGAGGGGGCCGACCCCATCAGGCGGCTCACGCCCGAGGTGGTCTTCCCCGAGATTGAGGGATGGCCGAAAACCTACTACAGCAGCCCGTGGCCCCTCTCCGAGCGGCTCTACCTCGTGGCGTGGGGGCTGGTGCCCACCCCCACCTACCCGCAGCAGCGCCCCGACAACGACATGGGCCTCTACCTCTACGACGCCGACAGCGGCCAGCTGGAGCTGCTCCACCGTGACGCGGCCTTCGCCTGCGAGTGGCCCCTGCCCGTGGCCGCGCGCCCCATGCCCCCCGCGCTGGCCGACACCGTGCGCGCCGACGCGCCGAAGGAGGGGAGCTTCCTTGTGGCCAATGTCTGCGAGGGGCTGAAAACCGTGAAGCCCGGCGACATCAAGGCCCTCCGGGTCATCGCCGTTCCCGCGAAGACGCACCCCACCATGGACTCCCCGGCGATGGGCATCATGAAGGACGACCCGGGCAAGTGCGTCCTCGGCACCGTGCCCGTGGAGCCGGACGGCTCCGCACACTTCCGCGTGCCCGCCGGGGTCACCATGTTCTTCCAGGCGCTGGACGACCGCGGCGTGGCCGTCCAGACCATGCGCGGCGCGGTCCACGTGCAGCCCGGCCAGACCCTGAGCTGCGTCGGCTGCCACGAGCACCGCATGAGCGCGCCCCCCGCGCAGGCCTTCGCCGCCGCCCGCCGCGAGCCGTCCCGGATCACCCCCGGGCCCGACGGCACTTGGCCCTTCCGCTACGACCGGCTGGTGCAGCCCGTGCTCGACACGCACTGCGTGTCCTGCCACAACCCCAAGGCAAAGGACAAGCGCGCGGCGCGTTTCCGGCTCACCCCCGAGAAGTCCTATGAGGCCCTCTGCGGCTACGGCAAGCCGAGCCTCGTGGACAACGTGCGCGAGGGCTACCTGCGCGGCTACTCCATCGAGGGCACCGGCCCCGCCTCCACCAGCCCGATCCTCGCGCTGCTGGACGGCCCCGAAGGCCACCACGGCGTGTCCCTCTCCCCGGAGGAGCGGGAGCGCCTGGTCATCTGGCTCGACGCCTACGGCCAGCGGCTCGGCTCCTTCTCCGGGGAGCAGGAGCGGCAGCTGGAGGAGCTGAAGGCCGGCAGCGCCGGCCTGCTGGCGGCGAAGAACTGAACGCCCGCGCGCGGGCGCAAGGGAGAACGGCATGAACGACATGGACCGGCGCGGATTTCTGAAGGGGACGGCGGGGGCCCTCGCGGCGGCGGCGCTGATGCCCGGCGCGCGCGGCGCGGCGGCGGGCCTCCCCAAGCCGACCGACATGCGGACCCTGGGAAAGACCGGCATCTCCTGCTCCTACCTCGGCGTGGGCACCGGCGTGCGCGGCAGCGCCCCCGGCATCACGGCGCAGAGCATGGCCATGAGCGGCTCGGAGTATGTGGGCATGCTGGAGCACGCGTACCGGCAGGGCATCCGGTACTTCGACCTGGCCGACCGCTACGGGTCGCACCACTACATGAGCGAGGCCATGCGGCGGTCCGTTCCCCGCGACGAGGTCATGCTCCTGAGCAAGGTGTGGTCCCGCGAGCCCGACGCCGTCCGCCGCGACCTGGAGCGCATGCGCGGCGAGCTGTCCACCGACCGCATCGACGTTGTGCTCATGCACTGCGTCCGCAACGGGGAGGAGAACTGGCCGGAGACCCTGCGCGGCGCGATGGACGTGCTGGCGGAGGCCAAGGCGAAGGGGCACATCCGCGCCCACGGCGTGTCCTGCCACAGCCTTCAGGCGCTGGAGCGCGTGCCCGACGAGCCGTGGGTGGACGTGGTCCTCGCGCGGCTCAACCCCTTCGGTGTCAACATGGACGGCCCCCCGGAGACCGTGGCGGGCATCCTGAAGCGCGCGCGCGCGGCGGGCAAGGGCCTCCTCGGCATGAAGATCCTCGGCGAGGGCAAGCCCGAGGTCGTCTCGAAGATGGAGGAGTCCTTCCGCTTCGCGGCGGAGGTCGGCGTGGACGCCATGACCATCGGCTTCATCGGCACCGCGCAGATGGACGAGGTGATGGGGCGCATGGCGCCGCCCGCCTGAGGCGGACCGCGGCGGATCAGGAGTGGCGCAGGCTCCAGTCGAGGAAGGGCATGAGCTTCTGCGCGCGCGTGTGGTGGCGCAGTTTGCGGATGGCCTTCGCCTCGATCTGGCGGACGCGCTCGCGGGTCACGTTGAACACGCTGCCGACCTCCTCCAGCGTGCGGGGGTACCCGTCGCCGATGCCGAAACGCAGGATGATCACCATGCGCTCGCGCTCCGTGAGCGTGTGGAGCACCTCGGTCAGGCGCTCCTTGAACACCTCGAAGGCCGTGTTGTTCGCCGGGTTCTCCGCCGTCACGTCGGGGATGAAGTCGCCGAAGCTGGAGTCGCCCTCGTCGCCGATGGGCGTCTCGATGCTGATGGCCTCCTGCGCGATCTTGAGGATGCCGCGCACCTTGTCCGTCGTCATCTCCATCGCGTGCGCGATCTCGTCCGCGGTGGGCTCGCGGCCGTAGGTCTGCACCAGCTTGCGCTGGGTCCGCATGAGCTTGTTGATGGACTCGATCATGTGCACCGGGATGCGGATCGTGCGCGCCTGGTCCGCGATGGACCGCGTGATCGCCTGCCGGATCCACCATGTGGCGTAGGTGCTGAACTTGTAGCCCCGCTGGTACTCGAACTTGTCCACCGCCTTCATCAGGCCGATGTTCCCCTCCTGGATCAGGTCGAGGAAGGACATGCCGCGGTTCGTGTACTTCTTGCCGATGCTCACGACCAGCCGGAGGTTGGCCTCGACCAGCTCCATCTTCGCCTGGTAGATCTTGTCCTCCTTCTTCGAGATCACGTCAATCAGCTCGTTGATCTGCGCCGGGTCCAGGTGCGAGTCCTTCTCGATCTGGTCGATCTTGCGCTGGGCCACGTTCAGGCGGCGCTCCGCCTCGGCCAGGTCGCCCTTGTCGATCCCCATCTCCGGCAGGATGCGCGGGCGCCTGCGGGCCTGCGCGCTGATCTTGTGGATGTCCTCGGCGCTCAGGCCGATCTTCCGCGTGATCGTGTCGATCTCCAGGTTCGCGTTCAGGATGCGGCGCTTGAGCCCCTTGATGCGCCGCCCGATCTTCATGATCTCGCGGGGCTTCAGCCGGAACTCGCGGATGATGTCGCGCTGCTGCCCCCGGCACTCCCGGATGCGCTGCTCAATGTTCTCCATGCTCTTGGGGGAGAGGTTTGACCGGCGCAGCCGCTTCTCCTGCGCCTCGATCCCCGCCTCCAGGTCGCCGATCTGCTCCATGAACACCGGCAGGTCCTTCACAAAGCGGTGGTGGAACCGGGGCTCCTCCTCGTCCGTGATGTTCACGAAGTTCAGGCGGCCCGCCAGGATGCGCGCGGCGAGCATCTGCACCTCCTTCACGGTGTACGGCGTGCTCAGGATCACCTCGATCAGCTCCGCCTCCGCCGCCTCGATCCGCTTGGCGATGGCGACCTCCTGGTCCTTCGTGAGCAGGGGCACGCGGCCCATCTCGCGCAGGTACATGCGCACCGGGTCGTCCGCGCGCTCCAGCGTCTTCTGGAGCGCCAGGTCCTTCTTCGGCGGCTCCTTGGCCGCCGCCTTGCCGTTGCCCCCGGCCGCGGGCGCCGCCGGGGCGGGCGCCGCCGGCTCCTCCAGGTCCACGTCGGCCTGGCACAGCGACAGCATCACCCGGTCGATCTCGTCCGCTCCCGCGTCCTCCGGCAGGATCTTGTCCATCTCGTCCAGCGACAGTTTCCCGCGCGACTTGGCGGCCGCGAGGGTTTCCTGCGCCTGCTTCGGGTCAAACTTCTTGCCGGGGGTCTTGCTCTTTGCCGTCATGTTCACCTCAAAAGCGTGGTTGATGTCCGCTGTGGCGGGCCGGCGCCGGAGGCCCCTGCCCGCGCAATGTGTCCCTTCAGGCCGCGGGAAGTCCGTCCCGCCGCCGGTCAAGCTCGATTTTCCGCTGCTGCAGCCGCCGCAGCGTCGCCCAGTCCTTGTCCCGGTCCGCCCGCGCGATCTCCGCCAGCAGCCCCTCCGCCTCCCGCCGGATCGCGTCGCGCGCCAGCGCCGTCACCCGCTGCGACACCACCTCCTCCGCCCGGTCCGGCGCCGGCGGCTCGTCCACCATCGCCCCGGACCACAGCGTCTTCGCCTCGTCCGAAGCCAAACTGTCGGCCACGGCGGGGCCCGCCCCCCCCGCGGCAAACAGCGCCCGCAGGACCTCGGTGAAGGGCGACTCCGGCAGGTTCAGGCCCGCGCAGGCCTCCGCCGCCCGGCGCAGCAGCGCCGGATAGGCCAGCACCGCCGCCACAAACTCCAGGTCGTCCCGGTGGGGGGGCGTGTGCTCCGCGGGGGCCGCCGCCGTGCGGCCGCCCGGGGCCGCCGCCGGGCCGCGCTCCCGCTCCGCCGCCATCCGCTCAAACTCGCGGCGCGTCGACCACGGCTGCAGTCCCAGCGCCCGCTCGATCGTGTCGAGGTAGCCGTCCACTTTCATCCTGTCCGTCACATGCCGGATCATCTCGAAAAGTTCCCGGGCCACCTCCGTGCGCCCCTCCACCGTCGTGGTGCGGTCCCGGTTCATGCGCGCGTAAAAGGCCACAAAGTCCGGCGCGCCCGCCAGCATCTCCCGGAACCGGTCCGCGCCCTCGTCGCGGATGAAGTCGTCCGGGTCCTTGTTGTCCGGCAGCGCCAGCGCCCGCACCTCCAGCCCCGCCGCCGTCAGCACGCCGCTCCCGCGCAGCGCCGCCTTCACGCCCGCCGCGTCGCCGTCGTACACCAGCACCACCTTCGGCGCGTAGCGCCGGATCAGGGCCGCCTGCTGCTCCGTGAGCGCCGTGCCGCAGGTTGCCACCACGTTCGTGATCCCCGCGTCGAAGCAGCGCAGCAGGTCGAAATAGCCCTCCACCAGCACCGCGAACTTCTCCGCGCGGATGCCCTCGCGCGCCTCGTGCAGCCCGTAGAGCACCCGGCTCTTCTTGTACACCGCCGTCTCCGGCGAGTTGATGTACTTCGCCGGACTCTGGCCCAGGTCCCGGCCGCCAAAGGCCACCACGTTCCCCGAAATGTCCCGGATCGGAAAGATCACCCGGTTCCGGAAGAAGTCGTACAGCCCGCAGCCGCCCGACTCCCCCCGCCGGAAAAGGCCCGAAGCCTCCAGGACATAGTTCTTGAACTGGCGCTTGAGCGCCGCCGACACCAGCGCGTCCCACTGGTCCGGGGCGAACCCCAGGCCAAACTTCGCCATCGTTTCGGGTTTCAGCGCGCGTTTGGACAGGTAGTCCCGGCCCGGCGCGCCCGGCAGCGGGTCGGCCAGCAGCCGCTTGTAGAAATCCGCCGCAAAGCGCCCCAGCTCCAGCAGTTGCGCCCGCAGGTACTCCTCCCGGTCGTCCTGCTCCGAGGCAGGCGCCAGGGCGATGCCCGCCTGGTCCGCCAGCTTCCGCAGGGCCTCCGAAAAACTCAGCCCCTCAAACTCCATCAGGAAGCCGAACACGTCCCCGCCCCGCCCGCTGCTGAAACAGTGAAACATCTGGCGGTCGCGGCTCACGATGAACGAGGGCGTCTTTTCATTGGTGAAGGGCGAGAGGGCCTTGTAGCGGTCCCCCCCGGACGGGCTCAACGAAAGGCGCGCACCGATGACCTCCACAATATCCACCGCGGCGCGCACCTGGTTGATCGTTTCCCGCGAAACCTTCACTGGCAGGGCAGTTCCTTCCTGGACGTCTCAGACAAAAAAAGGCGCAAGTCCTTTCGAAATAAGGGGCTTACGCATGGGCCTTTCGGCCGCTCCCGTGGAAAAAACCAAAAAAAGGCATTTTTCTACCGCTTGCACTTTGTCAAGTCACGCAATGGTACCATCCCCGCAGCCGCGTTGTCAAGTCCGTCGTGCGCTGCGGGTGCGCCGTTTCCGGTTGACGCCTCCGGAGCAACAGGTTGACTTGCCGGCGTCTTTCCCCTAGACTCCGCTGGTAACGGAGGATTCCATGTCTGCCGATGTCACTATTGTTCTGATGCCCAAATGGGATTCCCGGGAGCCTTCCTGCGCCACCGCCTATGTCTGCCAGTACGCGCGTTCCCTGGGGCGCCGTGTCCAGTATCTGGACTACAACATACGCCTCTTCGACCTGTGCCGCCGTCTTGGCCTGGGCGAGTTCTGGACCGAGTCGCGCTACCACCAGGCCTGGCTCCAGGGGGACATGCGCTTTCTCTCCGCCTTCGTGGATGTGGAGGAGATTGAAGGCGATGTGGTCGGGTTTTCCCTGACCGCCACGAACCGGGAACTCACCCTGATGACGGCCAGGCGCATCCGGGAGCGATTCCCCCGCAAGAAGATCATCTTCGGCGGCTACGCCGTCTATTACGAGAGCGACCTGCGCGGCATAGACCCCTCCCTTGCCGACGCCATCTGCAGGGGGGAGGGGGAGCACACGCTTCGGGAAGTGCTTGCGCGGGACTTTCGGAACCTGGAGGAGGTCCCGGGGCTCTACCTGCCGCACGGCGCCGGATGGCGGCTCACAGCCCCCCGCCCCCTTTCTGAGAATCTGGACGAGATTCCCTGGCCGACTTTTGAGGAGACGGATCTGCCGCTCTACGAGGTGCCCGACCTGCCTCTCATGGGCAGCCGGGGGTGCATCGGCCGCTGCGTTTTCTGCAACGACCGCCACCGCACGCCCGGGTTCCGCACCCGCTCCGCCGCCCACCAGGCAGACGAGCTCGCCTGGCTCAAGGAACGCTATGACACGGACTTCTTCATCTACAACGACCCCCTCATGAACGGAAGCGTCCGGGCGCTGGAGGAGAAGGCGGACGAGATACTCCGGCGGGGGATCCGCGTCAAGTACGGTGGGAACCTCATGGCGCACCGCGGCATGAAGCCCGAACTCATCCGGAAACTCCGCCGCTCCGGGCTCACCGTGGCCATTGTTGGCCTGGAAAGCGGCAGCACCCACACCCTCCGCGGCATGAACAAGTACCACACCGCCGAGAGCGGGGCCGCCTTCATCCGCGAATGCCACAACGCGGGCATCCGCGTCGAACTCAACATCATCCTGGGGTTTCCCACGGAGACCGAGGAGCATTTTCAGGAAACCCTGCGCTTCATGCGCGACAACCGGGACTGCATCGACTGCGTCGTCAGCGCCACCACCTTCCAGGTGGGCAACTCCGACATGTGGCGGCGCAGGGGGGAGTTTGGCATCGAGATGGCGGAGGGCGCATCCACCTTTGACTGGCGCACCCGCGATGGGGGCAACACCTTCGAGATACGGGCCGACCGGCTTCGCCGTTTCACCGAAGAGATGGCGGGGATGGGGCTGGCTCCCGGCCGGACGGACAGGGAGATCGAGCAGAAAAGCCCGGAAACGGGAACGCGCTTTCTGAAAGCGTATGCGGCGGCCTTGGAGGAGGGCGGACCGCTTTTCGCAGGCGAGCGCGCCGGCGCGGATGACCGCCAACGCCGCGCGCGCGCCGAAATCCGCCGTGTTCACCTGCTCAAAGCATGCAGAAAACTGGGCCTGCTGGACCCGCTGCTCCGGGTGAAGGGGGCGCTCCGCGGAGGAGGCGCCTGAGCCGGCGGCATCCCGCCAGACTTCACGCCCCCCGCGGCTTGCGCAGCGTGAAGGTGTCCCTGACCTCCCCCTCGGCGGTGTAGGCGTTCATGGTGAGGGTGTCTCCGTCCACGGTGAAGGCCTGGCAGGTCGGTTTTCCGCCGAGGTCCAGCACTTCGGCGTAGGGCGGACGGGGGGCCGGGCGGGCGCGGCCCGCCACGCCGACGGAGATAAGGTACACCGGGCCGTTTTCGGCCTTTTCGCCGCCGCGCAGGGGGAAGGTGCGCTGGTAATAGTGGACGTGGCCGCTGAGCACGGCGTCCACGCCGTGCCTTTCGAAAAGGGTGCCCCATTCCCGCCGGATTTCCGGGTAGTCCTCCTCGTGGGAGTGGGGGGGGAAGTGGAGCATGGCGACCTTCCAGCGGGCACCCGACGCGGCGAGGGTGCGGTCCACCCAGGCGCTCTGGGGGGCCATGTCCGCCGTCACGTCGAGGGACAGCAGGAGCAGGCCGCCGCAGTTCAGGGCATACGTCTTGCCCGGCGGCATGCCCTCGGGGCCGTTGTCCGGCAGGCGGAACAGGGTGCTGTACAGTTCGGAACCCAGCCCGTCGATCGCGTCATGATTGCCGATGGAGGGCACCAGCGGCCGCCGCCGCAAGAAATCCGCGTAGTTGGTGAGCAGCGCCTCCCAGTCGTCCCGGTACTGGCCCATGCCCACGAGGTCGCCGGAGACGGCCAGGAACGCCGCGTCGGGATGCAGGCGCGCCGCCGTTTCCAGCAGGGGCACGCTGTCCCGCTTGTTGTGGACGTCGCTCATCCAGAGAAAGGTGAACGGCGCGCCGCCGTCTGCGGCGGTCTCGAACACGGCGGGCGCGCTGCGGGGGCCGTCGGGCCCCGCGCCCACGGTGTACTCGTACCGCGTGCCCGGGGCGAGCCCCGTGAGTTCCGCGGTGAACCAGTGCGCCCTCTGGTCGTTGACCAGGTTCCGGTCCTCCAGGACGGCGCGTGTGGCGGCGGCCTCGGCAAAGGGGGCCTCGGCGCGCCCGGCCTCGCGGTACAGCACCGTTCCCTTTTCCGTGGCGGAGCTTGTGCGCCACTGGACCGTCATGGAGGTGCGCGGGTCGCCGCTCCACGTGAGGGTGACCAGGTCGGGGGCGGCGGAGGACGGGGTGGCCGTCTCGCGGAAGGCGCCCACCAGATGGGTCTCGCGGGCGCGGCCGCGGATGGTCGGCAGGAGGGTGTGCCCCTCGAAGGCCCCCTCCGGCACCTCCTCCAGCAGCAGATCGGTCCAGTCGAGATAGGTGTACGCGCCCTTGGCGAAGGGCATGGGCGCGCCGTACACCGGCGCGGCGCCGGTCACGGTGACCCGCCCGCCCTGTTCCGCCGGGCCCACGCCCACGAAGTAGTGGGGCCGGTGCAGGGCGAAGCCGTTGATGCCCAGGCCCACCTTTCCGGCGGGGAACACCTTTTGCCACACCTCGTAGGTGTAATTCTCGTTCTTGACGACCAGCCCCGTCTTCTCGAAGCCCTTCTCCCCGAGCCAGAAGGGGACCTCGCCCTGCGAGATGTCGCGGACCACGGACACCAGGGCGGGGGCGCTAACCTCAAAGGTCCAGTAGGCGGACGAGAGGGTTTCCCGCTGCTCCGGGGTGAGCAGCCCCAGCACGGCCTCCGGCTGAAGCCCGTCCCGGAACGCCCGGTCCCCCTCCATGCAGCGCGCCACCAGGGCGTCCATGACCGAGGCTACGGCGGGCACTTCCGCCGGCGCCGCGAGGGCGCAGAGGAGGAGGATCGGAACAAGCGCCAGGGCCTGCGGCCAGGGCGTCCGGGAAAGCTCGGATGGTCTCATGGAAAGGTCTCCTGAAGATGCGGCGGTGCCGGTTCCCAAAAGGACAGGGTAGCAGATCACGGGGGATATTTCACGGCGCGGTGCCTGTCTCCGAAAGACGGCGGACGGCGCGGGCCAAAGCCTCCGCCCGGGCGCGGACGGCGGGGTCGGGCGCCGCCGCCGCGTCCCGCTCCAGCCGGGCGGCCACGGGTGCCAGGGCGGCGCGGTCCAGCCAGCCCCCGTCATCGTTGAGCGCGATTCGGCGTCCGCCGGTCTGCCGTTGTCGGGCCGTCAGGTCGAGGTACTCCCGGACGGCGTCGGCCGCGCCCCCGTAGTACAGCCGCAGGAACTCGGCGGTCATGTTTTCCACGATGGCGTCGGGGTCCCACAGGAGGCCCGCGGCGAGATACATGCGCAGGGCGGCCAGATCCACCGCGCCGGGGTCCCGGGCCGGCGCCCCCGCATAGCAGACTCCCCGCACCCCGCTCTGGACATAGAAGAAGACGCTGTCTGCGAGCGCCTCCAGGCAGGGGAAGGGGAGGGCCGGGTCGCGCCCGTTGCACAGGTGGTCCAGCGCCCACACCTCCGCGCCGGTTCGGGTCCATCCCCGGACATCCTCGCCGAAGGCCCGGTTCGCCGGATCCCGGGGACTTCCCGCGGGCAGCGAGAAGTCGGCGTCCGCGTTGCTCAACTGGACAACCACCCCCTCCTCCGCTCGCAGCGCGGCGGGGGGCCGCCGCAGAAAGGGCGGCAGCAGCACATGCACCCGCGGCGGCCGGTCGGGAAAGCGCGCGCGGAGCGCGGCGGCCACCCCGTTGGCCGTGCGCAGCACGCACGCGGCGGGGCTACCCTCCCGTTGGTTCAGTTCGCGCGCCGCGTCGTCCAGTTCGGGCCGCAGCCAGGACAGGGCGTTGAGGGACCACTGGTTGGAGGCGGGCGGCCATTCGGCGGCGGCGCGGCGCGCGGCGGCGGCGGGGTCGCCCCCCTCCGGCGGCGCGGCGACCAGAGCCGCCAGCTCCCCGGCGATGCGCTCCACGGCGGCTTCGGACCCAAAGACCACGGGCTCCACGTCCGCGGTCCCGGCCGCCCCGTCCGGGGCGTTCCAAGCGTCAAACCAGTCCTCGCCGGGCGGCAACACGGGCGCGGGTCCGGTGAGATGGGCCCCCCGGCGGTATTCCTCGACCCCCTCTTTCCACAGGGCGCACAGGCCCACCTCGCGGAAGGCGAAGGCGGGCCTGCGGACGATTTCCACCTGGGGCATGCGCATGGCGGCGGGACGCACCACGGTGAGTCCGGGCTCTACCCACCGCGTTTCAAACACCTCATGGAAGAAGGTGCGCACCCCCTCCAGCACCGCCTCATCGGACGGCGCGGCGAAGAGGAGCTGGCGGGTGGCGCCCTTGCGGGCAAATTTCTCGGCGGGGCTGTGCGTGCGCACGACAAACCCATTGTCGGGCAGTCCCGAGAGGAGCGCGGGGTCCAGAAGATCCTCCGTGGCGAGGGCCGCCCCGAACCGGACATAAATGAGGTCGCCCTCCACCGCCTTGCCGGAAAGGGGTTTGCCCGTGACCCGGCCCCAGTAGTCGGCGAAGGCTTCGGCGGCGGCGCAGAGGGCGGGGGAGGGGTTTTCGGGCAGCTTCACCCGGAAGAACTCGTACTGGGTGGCGTCCACCCAGGCGACCGGGCCTCCCATGCCGGTGCCGGATTCGGGGAACTGTCCGGAGACCGGCAGGAGGGCGGCCAGCGTGATCAGGAGAGCGGTCATGGCTGCGGTGTTTCCAAGGTTGCGCGGGGTCCATGATAGCACGCCGGGCGGCGGATTCAGGAACCATTCCGGGTTTCCGGGGAATCCATTCCAAGGCGGCGGTTTGTGAAGAACCGCCCGGTTTGTGTGCGCGGGCCCCGCCGCCCTACAATGGCCCGGCAAATTCCGGGATTGCATGCGCATGCTCCTCCTTCTTCTGACATCCCTGGTCGCGGGCCCCGCCGTGCAGGCGCAGACGCCGCTGCCGCCCCTGGCGGTGGAGATCAGCGCCGAGCACCCGCTGTTCGTGTTTCAGGACGGCAACATGACGCTGCTGCCCCCGGCCGCGTACGCGGCGGCCGTGGTGGGGCACTGGTCCCTGCTGCCCGAAAGTGTGCGCCCCTACAGCATGATGCTGGTTTCTCCGGCGGGGGTTCCGGATTACCGCGAGTTTCTGGCCCCCTTCCAGCAGGCGGGGGTGCCGGTGTGCCTGCGGGTCACGGACGACCACGGGGTTCCGCTGGCGCCCCTCACGGTGGTGCGCGAGATGCTGGACGCCTTCCCCATCGTGCGGGGAGTCGAGGCGCGGGGGCTGGCCTTTGACGGATATGATCCCGCCCTGGCGGACGATGCGGGGGTCCAGCCCGACGCGGCCCGGCTGGCGGCGCTCATCCGCCTGGCCGCGGGGTACGGCCGCTTTGTGATGGTTTCGCTGGAGGGAATGGCCGCGCCCCGGATGCTTGCCAACAAGAACACCGCGGCCCTTTACACCACGATCGCGGAGCACCGGGACCATGTGCTGCCGGTGTGCCTGCAGCGCGGCCCGAACGTGGTGCCCGCCATGGGCGCCCTGATGGGCCTGTGGCTTGCCGGCGCCGCCGCCAACTGGGGGGTCGCCCCGGACGCCCGGTGGTACGCCGACGCGCGTTTCCGCGAGCCGGGCATTTTCGGCCCGGAAACCTCCCCCGACCAGATGCCCGTGTCGCTATACCGCGCCATGATCCTCAACGGCGCCATGACGGGCGCGTCGGTCTACCTGTTCCCCTGGGAGCGCAGCCTGTGGCACGGCGGCATGCCCCAGGCATGGACCCAGGCCATCCTCCCCACGCTCCAGCAGATTGTGGAGGGCGGGTTCATCGCCCGGCGGGACTTTGTGGCCAAGCGCGCCCCGGCGGCCATGCAGCTTTCCCCCGCGGACACCCCGGCCGCGTTCGAGACCAACGCCCGCCATCTGGACGCGGCCTTTCACGAAGGTCTGCTGATCCACGGAGTCTACGGCGCGGAGCGGCCCGGGCAGATTCCCGAACTGGTCCTCAACCGGGGGGACCGTTTCTGGGTGCCCGTGCTGCCGGCGCACGCGCAGCCGGGGGTTGCGGCGGGGTTCGCCTTTGTGGCCAGGCCGGAGTCCGTCTCGTCCGCCGAACAGTGGGCCGAGGCGCTGGGGCGCTATCATCCCCTGGAGGCGGCGGGGCAGGCCGCCGTCACCCGCTCCGGGAGGGGCGTCTTCGTCATGAACACCCGGGAAAACGCCGTGGAGCGCCAGTCGTTCTTCGTGCCCGACCTTCCCGCGCCCATCCGGGGGGTCAGCGCGCGCAGGGAGGGCGGCGTGGTCACGCTGTCGTGGGGCTTCCGCGGCGGCGACGTGGCCTACAACGTGTACCGGCGCATGCCGCCGGAGACCCATTTCACCCTGGCGGCCAAGGGGCTGGACCAGCGGCAGTTCACGGACACGCAGCCGCCGCCGGACCAGGCCGTCGCCTACGCGGTCACGGCGCTCACCGGGGAGAAGGAGCCCCTCGTGGGGGAGGTGGGCTACGGCGAGTATCTGGTGTTTAGCACCGTGGAGAGCCGCATCGCCGAAGAGGCGCTGCTCACCCCGCTCATGGCCGTCGCCGAGAGCGCGCCCCTGCCTGGTTTCGGGGAAGAGACGGCGCGGATTCAGCCGCCGATCCCGCCGCTCGAGGGCGCCGCCCCCTCCATCCCGTGGTGGCCCTACTACGGCGGGCTCGACGAGGCGCAGCGCGCCGTAGCCGCCGAGATTGTCGCCCGGACCGAGGCGTGGGACGCCGCGGTCGCCGCAGCGTCGCTGGACGGGGTGGCCGACCTGTATGCCGAGGACTACCGGGACGGGTCCGGCTGGGGCGTGGAGTACGCCGTGCGGGCGTGGCAGTTCTTCTTCGAGCGGTTCACCGGCCACCGGATGCACCGCCAGATCCGCCTGTGGGACTTCTCCGCCCATGAGCTGGAGGGCCGCGTGAGCGTGCGGCTCTATGCTCTGTTCACTGCGGGGTCCGTCTCGGACGGGAGCGGGCTGCGCGCCGGGAAGCCGGTCCTGTTCCCGAGGGACGCCACGGCGGAGACCTGGGTCACCTGGGCGAAGCGGGGGGACGTCTGGCGCATTGTCGAGACCCGGCCCGCCCTTCCCAATTTCCGCGACTTGGCCGCCATGGGCGCGTCGCCGGAAATTCTGCCGCCGGGGCCCGACCGGTATCCCGCCGAGCCCCCGCCGCCCGCCACCCCCTAAGGCAGCAGGACAAGCATGGGCCGGAAAGCCACCCGCGTGCCGCCGCAATAGCCGTCCGCGGAGGCCTGGAAGGCCTGGGAGGAAAAGAAGAGCGCCGTGCCCTCCCCGGCGGCCATCAGCCGCAGCCCGTGGTTGGCCCCGGGGTCTTCAAGCCATCCCCGGACCAGCGGGGTGACCTCCCACGAGGCCCACTGTCCGGCGGCCGGAACGGTTTCAGCCGTCCGCGGCGCCTCGGCCTCCCCCTGCGGCCGCCGGGCCCAGGTGACTTCCCCCTCCCCGGCGGGGCGGCCGTCTTCGCCGTTGAAGGGGTCGGAGGCGCCCCCGCCCTCGGCCCAGG
>Ga0116155_10001715_pt1 | contig 15544 bp, 12 predicted proteins | sample AD_UKC032_MetaG_FD_89890 | JGI IMG/M metagenome (GOLD analysis project Ga0116155, IMG submission 89890) | Active sludge microbial communities of municipal wastewater-treating anaerobic digesters from USA - AD_UKC032_MetaG | ecosystem: Engineered > Bioreactor > Anaerobic > Digestate | place: USA...
GACTTCAATGCCTTCAAGTTGGCGATGGACGCGGAGGAAGGTGGCATCACCACCGATTTTGAAGTCCATGAGCTACCCGGAGCCAACGGCGGGGCGAATGTCCCTGGTTTTCGTCTAGGGTTGCACTCGAACGCGCAGTTGAACGTGGTGTCTCGGGTCGATACGGCATCGCTCCAGATCGTCTACGACGGGGAGAACGTCGCAGAGAAGGCATGCAAGATTCTCGGATTTGCCGGGATCTTGTTGGAGGAAGCCGCCGTTGCCTTCGGGTACCTATGCGCAACGACGCCGACCCCGTTGGCGACTCTTGCACCCGCGACCTTTGCCGATACAAGGCTAACCATTGGCGCGATGCATATGCGGAACCGGCTCGATGTTCAAACCGGCGCGTCCGGAGGTGTCGAAGTAACTCCAATTGAAGGTGCAGTCTCCTTTTTGGACTCGCAGGTTGAACTCGAACCCATCGAAAATGCAACCGTGGACCTTGGCGACCTTACGCTATTCGGAACTCCCTTCGATCTCGGAGAATTCTCCTTGGAGGAGCTCACAGGTCCTTTGAACGACTTTGGAAGCGATCTGGTTGGGTTGTTTCTGAATGATTTCCAGGGCCCAGTGGAAATACTTCTCTCCGCGGCCTTGTTTGACGAGAGTGACCCCCTGTCGGTGGGCAGGCTCGTAGAACGCTTGATTTCGGACCTCGAAGTCAACAAAACGATGCCGTTGCCTCTGTTCGCCTCCCAGAGCACCGCTCCGGCCGTTACGATGAAAACTGGCATTACCAGCATCGCGGTGACGCCGCCCGTGGGCACCAACTACTTAACCGGTGGCATGACACCGGCTTTCAGCACCCTGTTCACCGCGCCCAAGGTGGTGCAACGCAATCCGTTGGGCAGCATTCTGAGCACCAGCTGCTACTTCGACCCGACGCCGCCGGCCTTCCCGCAAACCTCGGTGTTGGAGATGTCGGAGCACGTGGACGCCATGAACCAGGCCTTGTTTGCAGTGTGGTACAACGGCGGCTTCAACGTGGCGTTTAACAACACCCATTTGTCCACGGCGTTGCCGGCCGATCTGCAAGTCACCGCATTCAACGTCACGCCTCTGTTCTACACCGCACCCATTCTCGACAACTGCGATGGCGCACGCCTCACCTTATCGGCTGCCGACGTGAGTGTGACCGGAAGCTTCACGGTGGCGGGCACGGCCCACAACTTCCAAGGATTCTTGAACGTTGGGGTGCCGGTGAACATCGCCACGTCGGCAGGCAAGCCAGTGTTGCAGCGCTCCACCAGTGGCACACCGCTTATCGCGTTGGAGCTCACCGCCAACTCAGGGTTGAGCGCGGCGCTTTTGAGCAAGCTGCAGACGCTGTTGGGCCGCGTGGTGGTGGACGAAGTCATGGTGCGCTACAGCAGCCAGGTACTGGCGGCCATGCCGGCGCTGGAACTCGACTACTCAGCCTTGGGTAATGGCACCGAAGCGACGCGGCTCAACTTCGAGGCGCTCTCGGCGCAAACGATGAACGCCTACACGCTTCTGCGCGGCGACATCGTCGAATAGTCTTGTTCTCCGACCGCCAGATAGCGATCGACCAGCGCTGTCACCAAGAGTGCATTGCTCCCTGCGCGCACGCTCGGATATAGCGTCACCTAGTCATGGCACGAAACCCACCGCTCAAGCTCAAGGCTGGTGAATCCATCTTGCAGCTCAAGGCCGACGCTGCGCGCACGAAAAAACTGCCGACACCCGTGTTGTACCTGGGCGTAGTTTCTACCGCCGATGTGCCCGAGGGGATCACCAGCGACGCCTTCAAACGTCGTGTGTTAGACACCGCGAGCGTCGAACATTTCCTGAACGATGCGACATTGTCGGTCTCGTATGAATTGGTAGCCTCCGCCGATGCGAAGAAGCTCTTGGCCCGCCACTGGCAAGCCTTCCAGCCGTTGTAGGGCACGACGTCAGCCGGCCCGTTTGAGGACACAATGATCTACGCGAGCTTATTGTTGTGCAGTCTGACTGGCGCAGCCAGCATCGACCCGAGCGTGACCGAGTTGGTCAACGAGGCCAACCTAAAAGACTTCGTGCTCTTTACCGATGGCAGGACCCACTATCTGGCCACCAACGTCGCCCACGCAGGCACCGATACTGCGGTGCTCTACGGCGATGGCAAAATCTTCTACGCAAGCCACGTGGTCGGCTACAGCGGCGCCGGGGACGGCTCGTATGACCTGAGCGTTTCCGACCCGCGTGTCAAAGGCAGCCTGTACAACGTCTTGTTGGACGCCACACAGGCCAAGATTCAATGCGGCCCTAAAGTAGGTGCGATGCAGGTGGTACCGCAGGCTGAGGCGCTTGCGTTGTTCAACCAAGCGAGCTTCAAACGCAGCCCGCGCGAGTTTGGCGCCTATGCGTTAAGTCGCGATGAGGAGGGCAGCTACTACCTGGTGCTCCGCGGACGGTTCCCTGACATCGAAAGTAAGTTCCGCGTGTTTGCCGGTCCCAAAGGCAACATGAAGGAGCTGAAACTCGTCAATGTCGTGAGCGATTCCGAAGGAGACATCTTTTCGAGCACCAAAGGCGAGCTTCGCCTCATTTTGGAGCATGGCCAATCGTGGTGGATTGTTAAAAAGATGCGCACACCATTAACGGTGGTGCCGGTGGAGAACAATCAGGCGCTCATTCACAACGACCTGGGCGTGTTTTTGGGCCAACGCTACGGCACGCCATGTGACGACTACTAGCGTCCTAGAGCTCCAAACCAAGCGTCTGGCATTGACGCAATAGTTCTTTTCGTTCGCGGTTCGGCACGGCAAACAGCGAGGCGCGGGCGTTACCCAAATCAGCCAAGCCACAGTGACACAGAAACACCAGCGCCCGTGCCCGCAAGCTATCGGCGACAGCCACCGACTGGCGCGCCACCCGCAACCCCTCCCGATAGTCGCGCGTCGCAAATAGTTTTTCAGCGTCGAGCAACTTCTCCAGGGCTTCTGTGGCCGAAGGTCGCTGCGGTAGTACGGCACCCTCCTCGTCGTCCACAGTCACGCTGAGAGCTCTGCTACCGGTGGATAAAGGCTGCGTGTCGGGTAGCACGACAGCGGCGGGTGGTGGCTCTGACGCTATCTTAACTGAGATTTGCGCTGCAGATCGATCGCGTGACGATGACCAAAACGTCGCAGCCAAGACGAGGCACAAAAGCCCTACCGTCCCGAGCCCCCACAGGTGCAAAAAGTGGCGCGTTGGCGCCACGGGCGGGTTCCTCTGTGCTTTGCCAAGCAACTGAGTAGGAATCACGACATCGGCGGAGGCCGGCAGGGCCTCGGTTTGCTTGAGTGGCAGCGCCGCTCCCAGGGGCACGCTGGAATCATCGCCCAACACCGCGTTTACAAACTCACGCACCGAGGGGTAACGCTCACCTGGATCTTTGGCCAAAGCTTTGTGCACGGCCGTCACGACCCGGGGGGGTAAGTTCGGCACCAGCGCATCCAACCGCTCCGGCTCCTCGTGCACCACCTGGTACAGCAGCACATCTAGATTGCTGGCGCCAAACGCCGGTTGACTAGCAAACAACTCGTAGATCACGGTGGCAAACGCGAACTGATCAGCCGCCGGACCGGTTTCACTCCCCAAGCCCCGCACTTGTTCAGGTGCCATGTGCCGTGGTGTACCCAAAGCCCCTGAGGTGGAAGTCTCCAGCGTCTCGGTGCCCAACACTTTGCAAACACCAAAGTCCAAAACCTTCACCAACACTGCGTCGGGACCGTTGGGTACAAGGAAAATGTTGCTGGGCTTCAGGTCGCGGTGCACGACACCCATGCGGTGCGCCGCCTCCAGGGCATCGGCCGTTTGGCGTAAGATACACCGAACCAAGTCGTCGTGCAGTCGCCCGCGTTGCATCAACGCCAACAGCGTTTCACCTTCCAGGTATTCGAGTACCAGGTAAGGTGAGCCATCGGGCAGCTGATTCCAATCGGTCACGGTGATGATGTTGGGATGCCGCAGACTTGCACCAATTTGCGCTTCGCGACGAAAGCGTTGGTGGAACTCCTGGCTCTTAGCAAACGCGCGATTCATCACCTTGATAGCAACACGTCGTTCTTCCAGCCGCACCAAGCGCGCCTCGTAAACCACGCTCATGCCGCCAGCACCGATGGTGCGCTCAATCCGATAGGTGTCGCTGACCAGATCGCCTGGTTGCAAGGTTTGGGCAACGGTCGATTCAAGCACAGACAGTCCCTCGGTGATGGCCCCAGTTGTTGGAGTCAGTCGAGCGTAGCGATTCAACGCTGACAGGGGAAGGTGGCCTGCACCACAGGTGCGGTTGCCCTTGGCGAACCAAGCCTGCGTGATATGTCTGCACTCCATGGCCCTGTCCTCACGACATTTACCTCAGAGCTTTTGCCTCGGGCTGGCCTCAAACCTGGTCCTTTATGGCTGCATGGCGCAGATTGCCACGTCCCCCGCACAACCCGCCCCCGCAGACCCCCAAGCCGCAAACGCTGTGCCCGCGACGACGCCACCTGCGAGCCTGCCTGGCCTGTTGGTGATGCCGCTCAAGAGCGAAGCGGGGTTGGAGCCTGCGGCCCGCGCCCTGGACGAGCTGATCCTCACCGCTATTCACGGCATTGGCCGCTACAAGGTCATCGGGCCCACCGACCTGAATGCGCTCATCGGTGCCGAACGGCTACGCGATGCGGTGGGCTGCGACGAGGTCGCCTGTGCTGCCGAGTTAGGGGGTGCACTGGGCGCGCCTTACCTCGTTGCCGGTCAACTCGGACGCTTGGGCGATCAGGCCGTGCTGTCGTTGCGATTGATGGACACCCATGAGCCCGCCGTGATGGCCCGCGCCAGCGCCCGCGGTAGCACCGATGCCAATGCGCTCGCGGTCATGATGGGGGCAAGCGTGGGTGAGCTGTTTGGCGTGGAGGTTGCGGTCCCCAAACAGACCAGCAGCATGACCCCGGTAGCCCCGGCGAACGACTACGCCGAGTTCACGGCGCTCACGATGGCCATCTCAAAACGCATGATGAACAACGAGTACGCCGAGCTTCTAAAAGAGTTGGACGACTATGACCGCCGCACGATCGTCGCGCCGCCCTCCGTGTCACTCCCGGAGCTACTGACGTTCTATCGCATAACGGCCTGCTCGATGCTCAAACAGACACCCTGTGTGCGCACCTATGCCAAACGCTATCTCGCTGGTTTCCCTCAAGGTCTGTACCGCCAAAGCGTCGAAAGCTACGTAGACCAACTCGACGACGCCGAATTGCAGCGCGAGGCCGGAAGCGCCGAGTTGGGCGCTCGGCTCAAGGAGATTGCCGACCAACAAGCAGCAGGCAGCTACACCCCAGAAATGGCACTGGAGCTGACTGCGTCTGCCCACATGGGGGCCCGCGATTACCCAGGCGCCATCCCGATCTACCTAAAACTCCTCACACTTTCGGAAGCGAACGCAGAGCGGGCGGTGAACTTTGCCCAGCTGTTGAGCGTGGCCTATGAACAAACGGGCCAGTTTGCCGAGTGCCGCGCGATGCTAGAGAAAGTCCAGACACGCCACCCGAAACAGTTTCGCCTGCAGGGGCTGCACCAAACTTTGAAGCGGTTGCCGAAGTAGGAGGAACAAGAGGTGCGCTGACGCTAGCGCCGCCAACCCACGATCACGACGTCGTAGACCTTCACTTGTTTGGCCCCAGCCACTTCGAAGCGTACCTGCACGTCGCGTTGGCCGTCGAAATCGGTGATGTCCACGGTGTGGGTACGGAACTCAACCCAACGCAGGTCGTAATTGTCCGGATACGGTTCCTGATCGACGATGCGGCAACCCGTCCCCACCTCCGTGGTGCAGTCCTTAAAACCGTTGTTGCTGACGTAAACCCGGCTCTGCTTCATGTTGGTGGTGGTGCTCATCGAGAAGTATAGATAGGCCCCGCGCATGCTTGAGAGGTCCACCGGCCAGCGCGTCATCACGCTCTCGTCGGTGACCCCTTCCCAATAGCACTCTTTACCCGGTACGGCGCCGACCTGACCGGTAAATTTCCAACCGTCCACCTCAATCATACTTTCGGGGCTACACAAGTTGATGGCCTTGCGATTTTCGTCATCCACCTGAATCTCTTCGCAGTTGCGGGTGTCGGGCTCACACACCGCGAGAACCGGCGGGAAAATGTAGGGCTGGTCAGGGCGCCACAGCCAAGAGCGATAGGCCACGCCATCGACGACGGAAGTGTCGAGCGTGCCGGTTTGTGGCGCGTAGCCTTTGGGGGCTCGGATATCCACCCAGGGCAATGTGTTGCGGGCGGCCACTCGCAGGGTCGGGTACTCCCAGGCAACTTGCTGTCGATGGATATGCGGCAGCGTGTAGCGCCCCACCACCTTGTCAAAGTAACTGCCATTGTACAGCGGCACCGCATTCGACAAGAGATTGGCGATCAACCCGACCATCTCGTCCACGTGAGCATTGATCATGCTCTCGTCAAAAGACTCCCCTTGGAAGCCACATGGGGTGTTGGACAACTCCAACGTCACCGCCAACCCGTCGGTGGCGCGATACGCGAGGTCGTCGGCCAGCAGGCCGCTGGCCGCGTACATGGCGCGATAGGTATCATTCACGATGTACGGTGCCTTGGAGACTGGGTCGATGAGCAGCGCGTTTGCCGGATTGCTGGTCCCCAGGATGGCGAAGTACGCCCCCAAATCGGGCGCACTGCAGTTGGTATTGGTAGTGCAAGGCGAAAAGCGGTCGCCGTAGCCACCTGGCACCAGCGCGAAGTTGCCGTAGGTGTGCACATTCAACGAAAACACCGTCGGGTAGCGCTTTTGTGTGCGCGTGAGATAGTTCACCAACGCCTGCGTTTCGCTTTCGGGCAGGCCACTCAGGCCGCGGTAGGTCTCCGCTATACAATCGGTGTCGGCGCCGGGTTGACCAAATGAAAACTCCGAATTGCGATTCAGGTCGACGCCCACTTGCGGCGAATACGCGGTTTCGCTGGCAGCACAGCTGCGACGATTCTTGCGCCACATGCGCGTCGCGTTGGAGCCACCGAAACTGTAATCGTAGCCGTCGGGGTTGGCCACAGGGACCAACATCACCACTTGTTCGCCGAATAAGCCGCGCCATGCCGGGTTCACTTGGAGCTGTTTGGCCAACGTTCGAAATACCCGCATCATCACTTCGGGTCCAAACCATTCGCGAGCATGTTGTCCGGCAACCACGAAGATCTGCGGTTGCACTTTTTCCACCGAACTATTGCCCAGACGGACACCCAAGATGTCAGTGTTGGAGGCCGCACTCTTGCCGAGGTTCACCACGCGCACATACGAGGTGTAGCCCACCGGCGGATAATCGAGGGGTGCCGCGGCCAATTCGTCTTTTAAGCTACGTCGACACCGACCACTGGTGCTTCCATACATGCAGTAGCTACCCTGCTTTGGCTGCGCACTGCATGTGCCCCCGCCCCCTGCACCGCCGCCTGGATTCGCAGTCAACACAACTCGGTGGCCACTGGTTTGAAGTGCCGCAACCTCGTTGTCGGTGAGCAAAAACTGATACCAGAGCTGCTCACGAGTGTTGACCTCTGCAGCCAAATGCACCGGCATGTAGCCGACTTCGAAGAGTTCCTGCGCCTCGGTGACAGACCGAACAGTGACATCGTACGAACGCCGCACCAACGGGCCGTCGGCTGCATAGGCTTGTCCTAAGCCAACCCCGCTGAGCCCCATTGCAGCGAAAGCCTGCCAGAGAATTCGCTTCATGAAAAACCTCCTGCCATCGTGGTTTGTCAGCGACCACGCAAAGCAAAACCAGTGCCAACGCAGTTGACGCGCATTCTCCTGAGGCGCAGATGGCCGTGGGTGCAGGAGTTGCACCGCACCTTCGGCGGGCACACAGCAACGGTGCAAAGGTTGCACTGCCACAATGCCGGCGCCACGCCCCTGCCCCCCAGCACTAAAGTGTGCCAAGCTCAGCCCACAAGAGCTCAACAACGACCACGCACAGGTAGAACCACACCTACCCTGTCCAACGTTTCGGAGAGGCAAACTCATGAAGGCCTATTTGGCAGAGCGCTACGGCGGTCCAGAGGTAATGCATTTGGGCGAGCTCCCGGAACCTGTAGCAAGCAAGGGTGAGGTGGTCGTCACAGTTCGGGCGTCGTCGGTGAACGCTGTGGACTGGAAAATCCGTGCTGGGCAGCTGCGCTTCATTTCAGGTTCCAAGTTCCCGCGCGCATTGGGAACCGATTTCGCTGGCGTCATCCACAGCTTGGGCGAAGGCGTTCGCGACTGGGCCGTGGGGGACGAGGTGTACGGTTTCACTGTCACGGCCACTGGCAGCCCTGGCACACACGCGGAGCGCGTGGCAGTACCGGTGACTGCGCTACGGCGCAAACCGGCCTCGATGACCTTCGAACAAGCCGCAACCTTGCCAGTGGCCGCATTAACGGCGCTGCACGGCATGCGCGTATGCGGCGTGTTGGCTGGCAAGTCCTTGTTGATCAACGGCGCTACCGGAGGTGTCGGCCACTTTGTTTTGCAAATCGCCAAGGCCCGCGGCGCCCACGTGACGGCGGTCTGCAGCGCCCGCAACGCTGCGCTGGCCACACAACTGGGGGCCACGGAGGTCATCGATTATCGCACCCAGGATTTCACCACCGGTAGCAATCGCTATGACATTATCTACGACGCCCACGGCTACCTGAAGTTCGGCAAGGCCCGACGCGTGCTGAACCCCAAGGGTCAGTATGTGACGCCGCTTGGGTTGCCTACCGTCTACCTGCGCTCGCTGGTTCAGAACCTGTTTACCAGCCAACGCCTGCTTGTGGCGAATGTGCGCTCAGAGCCGCAAGACTATACCGAGCTGGAGACACTGGTGACCTCGGGAGTCGTGCGCCCCGTCATCGACCGCGTCTTGCCGCTGGCTCAAGCTGGTGAAGCCTTTGCCGCGAGCGAACGGGGCGGTCTGGCTGGAAAAATCGTTATCGCGCCGTAGCCAGGCCCAATAGCTCGGCTAAGCGGCGTTCATAGGCTCGTTCACCACCGGATAATCCTACCATGACTACCCACGCCGTCGCGGCCATGCATACGGCTTTTACCCAAGGCTCGTCATTCTTACTTACCACGCATGAGCACCCTGATGGCGATGCCATCGGCTCCTGCTTAGGACTTGCCCACTATCTGAAAGGGTTGGGTAAGCGGGTGTCGCTCTATTGTGTCGATCCCGTGCCCGAGACGTACCAATTCTTGCCTGGCGCGACCTGGTTCCAGACCCAAGTTCCTGAGGTAGCGTTTGACTATTGTGTCGTGTTGGACGTGGGCGAGCTTGGACGAGCTGGTGCTGTGAGCCGATGGAGCCCTGCGTTGGGACCCTACTTGAATATCGACCATCACAGCGATTGTGCGCCGTTCGGTTTGCATAACCTCATTGATCCTGAGGCATGCGCCACCGCAGTCTTGATCCATCGACTCATCCGCGCCGCAGGCCACACCTTTACCGCAGAGGTGGCACTTTGCATCTACACGGCTATCGTGACTGACACCGGCTCGTTCCGCCACGCCAATACCAATCCTGAGGCGTTCGCAATCGCGAGCGAGCTTTTGCAATGTGGGGTGAACACCGTCGCGGTAACGCGACAACTCTTCGACGATCAACCGAGGCAGCGTTTGGAACTGTTAGCTCTGGTACTACCGACGCTCAGCTTTTCGGACAACGGCCGCATCGCGTCGCTTACCGTGACCCAACAGATGTACGCCCAAACCGGTGCGACCCCCGAGCATGCCGAAGGGTTCGTAAGCCATCCGCGGTCGGTCCAAGGTGTAGAGGTGGCGATCCTGTTTCGTGAGTTGGGCCCAGATCTGTGGAAGGTAGGCCTGCGCTCACACCAAAGAGTCGATGTGGCCAAGGTCGCAAAGGCCTTTGGCGGTGGCGGACACAAGGCGGCGGCTGGCTGCACGGTGGCTGGCTCCTTGGTCGAAGTAAAGAGCCGAGTCCTCAGTCAGCTAGGACTTCGTTAACCCAACACCCGTCGCCAAACACCGCTGCGACAACCACGTCAGCCCACACTCACGAAGCTCGCTATCAGGGTGATAAAGGCAACCACCATCGCGAGCGCGCTCACCAAACCCGGCACCTGAACCCAACGGGAAAGGTAACTCACCGCCCCAAGATAAACCGGCAAGCCAGCAAAAGCCCCCAGCGCCACGAAGTGCGCCACCGGCCTATCGGTGTTGGCAACAAGTGCCCCGATGATCACGAGCAGGCCGACACCCACAAGGAAGACACCGCCCAATTGGTTCAGGGCTTTATGCGCACGGCGATGCAACTGCAACGTCGCATGCCAAAGCCACAGCATGTAGAAGGTGCCCCCCAGACAAACCCAAAAACCGGAATCGGGACGCAAGGTGAGCACAGCCGTGCCAGGCGCGCTTGGATCATAGTAGGCCACAACGGCTTGACCTACCGGGAAGCGCGGCGAGTTTTTGCCCAGCGTGAATCGCTGGAAAAATGACGGTGTGTCAGCCTCGTAGCTCTGCCCCGCCACCGTATAGGCAAATACCACTCGGTCCAGCGTGCTCGTCGTGACCTTACGACCGGCATCTGGGCCAAATGACTCTTGACGGCTGGAGGTCGAATATCCCGACGCGATGATGGTGGCGTCGGCCGGTGTCCAGGTGCGTGCACGCCACACCTTCAGCGCCTGCGAGCCAAACAGCATAACCAGACCGAGACAGAGGCACGAGACGACGAGCATCAACACCCTCATGACTGTGTTGTGGCTGATGCGTGATTGACGCGGCGCCATCGCGTGGCCCTATTCCATGCCTTCGGCAATGCTCACCATGTTCGAATAGCTCACGTTCGTTTGGCGTAACCGCGTGGCCAGCACGCAGACCATCTGTCGTAAAATCTTGATCGCCGCCAAGCGACGGGTCCCAAAGTAGCGATCGAGGTCGTCGCTGGAAATTGACGCCGTTTGCACGTCGGTGACCGCAACCACGTTGGCGCTGCATGGCGCGTTCTCAAGCACTCCGACCTCGCCAATACATTCCCCAGCATCCAGGTCGCAAATATGGCTCAGAGATTTCCCCGCGCCCTTGGTCACCGCCACCTTACCCTCTAGGAGCACAAACAGGCGCACCGAAGGAGCCCCTTCAGTGAGCAGCACCTCCCTGGCCTTGTACTCCTTCACCGACATGAACTTGATCAGCTCATCGATTTCGTCCACTTCGAGCTTCTTGAATAGCGGGATCGCACGCAAGGTGGAGCGCAGGTCGTATTTCATCGACGAACTCCTTTGGCGCCTTTGAGCGTACCAGGGCTGCCCACGGCAAACAAAGGTGCGCGCGCAATGGCCCCAAACACGCGTCAGCCATCGCTAGGTGGGTCAAAGTCGATAAGCGACAACATCCCAAGGGCTGTCATGCCGACCAAGGTATACCGTGCGCACGGCCTAGGTGCTCGGTGCGGGGCTCCAGTTGCCCTGAGCCAACTTTGCGAAGAACAGATCGGTGGCCAGCAACCATTCCTTATCGGTGTAGATGTTGGCGGCATGCACCTGGTGGTTCTCGTCGATGATAAGCAGCGTACCTGGACTGCCGCCGGCGCGAATCACGTCCATGCCGTTCCATTGGGTGACTTGGGCCGGCGCGAGGCTGTTGTAGGTGGCCGTGATCCAGTCATTCATCGCTCGACCCTCAGGTGTCCGACTCCACACCGAGGCAGGTAAGGCTTCGGTGAATGCCCCTTCGTGATACCCCTGTCTCCGGTCGACGGGCTCGCCCACCATTTGGTACCCGTACTGCTGGGCCCACTGGGCGCCGATGTAGGGATTCTCGCGGGCCACGTCGTTGAAATTCACCGTGTAGGCAGGCCCGAGCATCAGGCTTTGGCCCTCCGGATCTACGAACAACGCCCCCTCGGCCACGCGCGTCAGTTTACCTCCAGCCCAATCGATGGTGGTCCCCAACGGCTGTTGGTCGAGAAAGCGCTGATAGTCCTCACGCATCTGCGGCAGCACCGCCTGATTGACCGTGAGCCAAAGGTTGGGGTCCACCGGCGTCGTGGTGGCCGGCGGCGCCAGCTGAACCACGGCATCGAGCGACGTCGCAAGGCTCGCAGCGGCCGGAGCACTGAGGGGCACGCTCAGTTGTGCCAGCGCGGCCGCAACTTGTTGTGCTTGGGTGTGAATTTGCTCCGCCAAGTCCTGCCGCGAAGGCTGCCCACCCCGTCGTGCGCTCTTGCCACCCACTTGTCCGTTCAGGATGAAATCACCCACCTTGCGTACAATTTCGAGCAGGCTCCCCAACGTGTCGTTGTCCAAAGCCCCAAGGTGGCGCAGGTGTGCCAGAATATCGCTGCCAAGCGACTGCCCCGAGGCGCCATTGATTACCACCGCTGCATCCCGCAACGGTAAGGCATCGGCCACCATCCCAATCGCCTGTTTGCGCGGCAATCCAAGTTCGCCAGCCCGCGCCAAAAGCAAGGAAGCAGCGGCGCATTCAACATCGACCGCGCCACTTTGCCAGGCGTGCAACGCCGACTCAAAGGCCTGTTGTTTTGGCGATTGCACCCCTGCCGTTGCCCCGCTGATTAAGCCGGTGTCAGCAGTGACGCTCTCAGGAGCGCCCTGCCTACGGGACGCGCGACTGAGCGTATCGGCGGGTGGCGTGGGGGTATGCAGCTCACTAGGGGTTGCGATGGATTCAGTATGCGCTAGCGCCGGGGTCAAAGGGGCAGACACATTGCTAATGTTCATCGGAGTCTCCCAGTCGGGTGGGGCCAAGCCAACGTTGCCACCTCTGGCATACGCACGTTGACACCAATCCGGTTAGCTCAGTTGTCCATAGCACCACGGTCGTTCTTGATCAGCCTTCCCGACACCGGCAAGCGGCCACCATAAGGGCGTATCGGCCTAATATCACCTGGATTTCAGCGCTCATCGGCGGCTGCGGGATAGCGGGCGGGTCGCTGTTGTTCGGCCAAGAGCGCGTTCACTTCGCGCTTCAACTCCACCACCCGCCCCTCGCGACCCTGTGAGGCAACATACCAACGCTTGAGTTCGTTCAGCTGCTCGGCCAGCGCCGCGTCGATACGTTGACGCTCGGTGATATCGTCGATGCTGGAGACCAAACAGGCCTCGCCGCCGACAGGCACCAGATCCGACGACAATAACGCGGCAAACGGCTCACCCGACTTTCGACAAAACTGCAACTGACGCTGGTGAACCGGTTTACCTTCTTTGACATCGGCAATAAGACGCTTGCGCTCCTCCGGGTCGAGCCAAAGCCCAAGATCGAGCGCGGAGCGGCCGAGCACTTCGCGCGCAGTACTGCCTATCATCTTGAAGAAGCCCTCGTTGGCCTCAAGGATACAACCATCGGAGATGCGCGACAGCAGGACGCCATACGGCGACGAGTGAAATGCCTTAGAGAACTTTTCCTCCTGGGCGCGTAGGTCATGCAGAATCCTGCCGTTGTACATCAGCGCTACGGCAAAGGTGAGCAGCACCGCCAGCAACAACAGACCGGTCATCGCCAGGCTCTCAAAGCCTCCGGCCTTAAAGTAGTCCTGCGTCTCAAGCGGGACATACAGGTAACGCACCACCCGGGCCAGACTCACCACGACGTAGCCCAAGAACACCGCGCCAACAACCCTGCTCTCGCGCAGCATGACATGGGGGCCCCGACGCAGCGCAACGTAGGCGCACTGGCCACAAATGATGGCCAAGGTCGAAGCCACATTGATATTTCGAGCAGTCAGATCAGGTTGGATAACCGCGAAGTAGCTATGAATGACCGAAAACACTGCCACCAACAGGTAGTTCTGTGTCCCCCAGGTGGCCAGACCCGCGAATCGGCACAGGCCCACGTAGGCCAACGCAGCGCCCAGCAGGCCCACTGAATTGCCGACAACTATCGAGAGCCAATCGGGAATGACGCCACGCAGCCCCACGAGCACCAAGGCCAAAGCCTGCAGCGCGTAGTCGGCAGCCCAATAACCACTGCCTTGCACACGGCTGCGGTTCTGTAACCACAGCTGCGTGATGACAAGCGTGCTCAACAGCGTCACGAGCAGGTGGATGAACACAATGGTACGCAAGTCGAGCGACATCATGCCAGTGACACACCTGAGGCGGGGGAAGTGACACCACGCTCAAGACTCCGCTCACAAGACGCGCCCACCCACACACCTTTTGGTCGCGGTCTCATTGTGAGTCGGATAACGTCGCCATCATTGAGCGCCATTAGCCCCCCTTAGCTAATCGCTCGACCCTCGGTGCTTGCTACCTTAGCGTGGCCATGCCTGACGCCGTGCGCAAGGAGCTGGATCGGGCTGTCACTGCCACCCGGACTACAGCGCTAACGCACTGTATTTGCAACTGATTTTAGAGTTTCTGCGGGTGGCTGGAGAGCGCGGGCTGGGTCAAGAAGGTTCGCCCCCAGGCAGCTGGGGGCGAATAGCATGCGCGTTTACTGCAGAGTATGCGTAAAGAACTCAACCACCCGATGGCGTGAGCGATAAGCCTGCTCGACGTTTGGAACCATTTGGACGGTGGGCACCACTCCGGTGGTGAGGATGCTGCCTTCGTTCCCGAACGGATCTTGCTCGGAGATCGGCACCTGGATGCGATCAAAAGCGTGGTAGGCGCCTTCATAAACCTCAACATCCACGGGGCCCGCGGAGTTGACGCTGGCCGCCAGGTCGAGGCAATGCTGGGCGCCATTGTCGTAGTCGTCTTCGGTGCCGATTTGGATTAACATCGGCGCGCCGGTGAGGTTCAGGAACTGAGTGCCCGCCGCAGCCGGAGACAACGGGTACACCAACCGCGGATCGTTGGCGCCATAGCACACTGGGTAGTTGGCCACGTGAGCCGCAAACGTCAAACCACGGCCAAATTGTGCCGCGTAGAGCTGCTCAGCCGAACCCAACGTCATCACACCACCCCACGAGAAACCGATGACGCCAATGCGATCGGCATCAATGTTCGGTAGATTGGCCAAATAGCGCAACGCCGCGAACGCGTCGGGGAGGGTGAGGATCGGTGCCTTCGGGCGACCGGTGACACTGACCTTACGGGCCTCCCACATATCGATGGCCAACGTTGCGATCCCAGCATCATTCAAGGCCTCGGCATAAAAATCGCCGCGCGAATCGACGCCCGCCGAGCCATGCAAAATAACTACCGCAGGAAGCTTATGGTCACCGTTGCGAAAACCGTTGTGATGACCCGGATGCCGCGGAATTTGCAGCTTGCCTTTAACGATCAAGGGCTGCGGCGGCTGCTTGGTCAGGTCGAGGGATTGCACCTCGATGAACGAAATGTCGACCCCGGGCCCGTGATCACCCTCATGGCGATCATTTCCGTGGGCATAGGCTGCCCCCGCAAGGCCACACACCGCAAACACTAGAGAATAGCCAAAACCACGCTTCAATGTCGATTCCCACGACCTTTGACCCCTCTGGCCTAAAGTTTCTCACGAGCATTGACCCCCCTGCACCTGGAGTTTCCCAGGAGCATTGACCCCTCTGCGTGACCTGAACCCATGACGCTGC
>Ga0116155_10001719_pt1 | contig 15509 bp, 13 predicted proteins | sample AD_UKC032_MetaG_FD_89890 | JGI IMG/M metagenome (GOLD analysis project Ga0116155, IMG submission 89890) | Active sludge microbial communities of municipal wastewater-treating anaerobic digesters from USA - AD_UKC032_MetaG | ecosystem: Engineered > Bioreactor > Anaerobic > Digestate | place: USA...
CCTGGCAATTGAATTCCGCAGGATAGACTACTCTATAGACCTGCCTGACCGGTTCTGGACGTGGGTATGGGCATATGACAACATACAGCTGCCTGACTCGCAGGAGTGGTACAATTTCCCATTTTCCGCTGACCGGGCAGATTACGGCACCCTGATGCCGTGGGCCGTTGCGAATGCACTGGATGAGGACTTCAGGCTTCCATCGAAAAACGACTGGCAGAAGATGATCGATTACTGCGGTGGAGCAGCACTGGCAGGTTTCAACATGCAGGTAAAGGCAGAACACGGGCTCCGGCTTCCCTGTCCCGGTATCGTCAGTAGCGGACAGCTTCAGGACCACGGTGAGTCGGGTTACTACTGGACTGGTGACGAAGCTGACGAAGACACAGCATGGGCCCTGAAGGTCTCAGCAGACAGCAATGAGGCGGAGTTTGTAATCCTTGACAAGTCAACGCTGGCTTCAGTACGGTTGATGATTGAGTTTTTCCAGTTTCGCCAATAAGACTATATCATGAAAAAGCTGATTATATCATTGATAATCCTCGCATTTGCAGGGGCACTGCATTCGCAGGAGAAGGGATCAATCGGATTCTCTGGTTCTTATACGTATATGCCTGAGTACAGGATACATGGCGCAGGATACAGTGTATCGTTTCAGCGCAACCTGAAGACATGGCTTGGCCTCGAGGCAGGTGGAGTATACACTCTCGGATCACGGACTATTGAAAGGGGCGAGACCGTGAACGGTGTGAAGCTGCTTGACCTGAACTATCATCATGCCGCCTACAGCCTGTATGCCGCTCCTGTCATTACAGCCGGTAGCGGAAGAACGGTTTCATTTGATCTCTATGCCGGACCGGTAATCACCTGGCAGTCCAATGTATTCGACCTAAACCGGTATGAACTTCCGGTCAGTCCTGATTATATAGGCAGGATGACCGATATAGTGTACGTCAACAGGGTACTTGAGGGGACCTTTTTCGGTGGCATCGCAGGCTGCAGGGTTAATGTGCGGGCCGGGGAGAACTGGCAGGTAAACCTGGGGCTTAACGCGATGGGTATAATTAAGGCTGTTTCTTCTGTCAATGCGAGCCTTGGGATCAGATACAAATGGTAACATGGTTGCATTCGCATTGATAACATGAAAGATCAGTCAAAACATACCATTTAGCGAGGGTAGCAAAAGGGGTACTATTCACCGGAAAGTAATGGCAATCCGGGTAAATTCCATAGCTGCACATGTCTGATTCCGCCTCTGACAGGCAGTAACACCTCATCCAGGGAAACGACCAATTTTTCAAAGTTATCATCAATAGCTTCAAGGGCGGAGTATTCGCGCTCGATAGTCGCCTCATCGTGAAGCAGATAAGCACATTGAATATAGACAATCTGTTCACCTTTGTGAGCTACAAAATCCACCTCTCTGTTTCGCAATGTTCCAACGTAAACGCTAAAACCGGCGCGTCGCAGCTCTAGAAAAACAAGGTTTTCTACAAGATACCCGAAACCATATCCAAATCCGGGGTAAAGGTAATTCCTGTATGCCAGATCATTGACATAGAATTTGGCATTACCCGATATTGTATCTTTTCCCTTTATGTCGTATCGGTCGCAGCGATGTATGAGAAAAGCTACCAGTATATATCCGATATAATTCGCTATCGCATCATAACTTACCTTCCGGCCCAGTCCTCTGAAATAGTTGACGATATTGGATACCGAAACAAGATTTGAAGCATTGTTTACCAGGTAAACAAAAACATCTTCGAGCAGTCTTGGTTCCCTTATATTATTCCGCTGGATTATATCCCTCAACAGCACGGTATCTTTGATAGCAGCCACATAGCTGCGCCTGAACTCCTCTTTTGCTATCATGAACAATTCAGGAAGACCTCCGCTGTTCATATATGCAATATAGCTTTGGCGTCCGCGCTTCTGATCTGTAATACCCAGGTATTCAAGATAACTGAAAGGGAAAACCTCAAAAGTTATATATCTCCCAGACAGGAGTGTGGCAAGCTCTCCTGACAACATTTTTGAGTTTGAACCGGTGATGAACAGTTCATAGCTGTCTGAATAGTCCTGGGAATATGAATTAACAACCTTCTCCCACTCTTCAATAATCTGAATCTCATCTATGAATACATAGACTTTCCCCTGCGGATTAAGTTCCTTCCTGTAAAGTTTTATGAGCCCGTCCAAATCCTTGTAGGTTCTTAAAAAGTCAAAATCGGCAAACTCACGATTTATGAACAGGGTATTTTCAGGCCTTATACCACTTTCTATGAGTTGTCTTGCGACCTGCCTGAGGATATAGCTCTTGCCTGAACGTCGTTGTCCTACTAATACTTTCACCAGGCGGTTCCCGATGTAACCGGCTATCTTTTCAGTGTATTCACTGCGTTTAAATCCAAAATCAAAGGTCTTTGCATCCCACAGATTATATTTACTTAATAATGCAATATTTTCGTCCATACGTGAATATTTTTATCAAATTTAATATATTTTAGTCTATAATGGAATTATTTGTTCATTTTTATCGATTTCAGGACTTTGAAACCTACCTGCAAGACCCCCTAACATCTGCCTCTATTGACTATTGTCTTCATAATATTACCTTTGCAAAAATTTTTCACAGCATGAGTACACCCCAACTGAGCGAGCAGGAACTGGTTCGCAGGCAATCACTTGAAGAAATACGTAAACTTGGCATTGATCCATATCCTGCTGCAATGTACCCGGTCAACATCTCGGCTGCAGAGATACTGGCAGGTTTCAGTGACACAGAAAACAAATTTCCCGAAGTGTGCCTCGCCGGCCGCATCATGAGCCGCCGCATCATGGGAAACGCCTCGTTCGCAGAGCTGATGGACTCATCAGGCCGCATACAGATTTATGTGCGCCGTGATGACCTCTGCCCGGGAGAGGATAAAACACTATACAACACACTGTTCAAAAAGCTTCTCGATATTGGTGACATTATCGGTATAAAAGGCTTTGCCTTCCGCACCCAGATGGGCGAAATCACCGTCCATGTTAAGGAGCTGACCCTCCTCAGCAAGTCGCTCCGCCCCCTGCCGATAGTCAAGGAGAAGGACGGTGTTCAGTATGATGCCGTCACCGATCCCGAGATGCGTTACCGCCAGCGTTATGTTGATCTGATTATAAACCCTCAGGTACGCGAGACCTTCCGCAAGCGCACCCAGATAATCAAATCGATGCGTGAGCTGTTCGACTCTTATGGCTACCTTGAGGTGGAAACCCCTGTGCTTCAGCCTATACCCGGAGGCGCGGCTGCAAGGCCATTCATCACTCACCACAATGCCCTTGATATACCGCTCTATCTTCGCATAGCGGACGAGCTTTACCTCAAGCGCCTCATAGTGGGCGGTTATGACGGCGTCTATGAGTTCGCAAAGGATTTCCGCAACGAGGGGATGGACCGCACCCATAACCCGGAGTTCACAGTGATGGAGATATATGTGGCCTATAAGGACTACAACTGGATGATGGAATTCACCGAGAAGATACTTGAAAAGGTTGCCATGGACCTCCACGGAACCACACAGGTGCCTCTCGGGGAGCATATTATCGACTATAAGGCACCCTACAGGCGCATCTCCATGACCGACGCGATCAAGGAATATACCGGCATCGACATCACTGACATGACCGAGGATGACCTGCGCCGCGAATGTGACCGGATGGAGATCGGCCACTCGCCCTCAATGGGCAAGGGAAAGCTGATTGACCAGATCTTCGGCGAGAAGTGTGAGCATCACTTCATTCAGCCCACATTCATAATCGACTACCCCCAGGAGACATCACCGCTGACGAAGAAACACCGCAGTAAGCATGGTATGACAGAACGTTTCGAGCTGATGGTCAACGGCAAGGAGCTGGCAAACGCCTACTCCGAGCTGAATGACCCCATTGACCAGCTCGAGAGGTTCCAGGAGCAGCTTCGCCTCTCGGAAAAGGGTGATGACGAGGCGATGTTTATCGACATGGACTTCGTCAGGGCGCTGGAATATGCAATGCCTCCTACTTCAGGAATGGGAATGGGCATCGACAGGCTGACAATGTTCATGACCAACCAGCCCTCGATACAGGATGTGCTCTTCTTCCCGCAGATGAAACCGGAAGTATAGCGAGTCGGCAGTACCAGTCAGCAGTCGGCAGTCAAAACATTAATTGTGGATAGACTGAAGTACAATGAGTTGGATAGGCTGATGAAGCCTCTTGATACTCCGATGAAGATCCAGGAGTTCCTGGATTCCATTCCATACAACTCAACCAAACGGACGTTGTCACCGCTGCTGGTAATGAAGGAAAGGATGGCTCACTGCATGGACGGCGGGATGTTTGCCGCTGCCGCCCTGCGCCGGCTGGGATACCCTCCGCTGATTGTCGACCTGACTGCCGAAAATGATGATGACCATATCATTGCCGTATTTCGTGAGGGAGGATGCTGGGGCGCCGTCGCAAAATCAAATACAACCGTGTTGCGCTTCCGCGAACCGGTATACAGGTCCCTTCGTGAACTGGCAATGTCTTACTTCGATCTCTATTATAATCTTAACGGGCAGAAATCGCTGCGAAGCTACTCGCGGACAATCGATCTCTCAAGGTTTGAAAACCGTGACTGGGAAACAACTGACGAGGACCTCGAATACATCGGTGACTATACATACACAGTCAGGCATTACCCGCTCATCACGCCGGCCCAGGTAAAGAGGCTCAGCAATGTCCCTAAGTATCTCTATGATGCCGGTTTCGCCGGTGCGGATATCAACGGATTATATAAGCCGGACTGAACAGGTAGCCGGCACTCTGCAGTCCGCGGTCAGCAAGTGATGCATTACTGCCGGCTGCCGGCTGCCGACTGATACTGCCGACTGGTACTGCCGACTGGTCATTCTGACTGCCTGCTGGTAATGCCAGCAGGTACTGCCGGCTCCACTATCCCTTTGCCTGCAGCTGCTGCTCGAGCCTCTCACGTTCGGCCTCAAAGCCCGGTTTGCCCAGAAGAGCGAACATATTCTTCTTGTATGACTCCACGCCCGGCTGGTCAAACGGATTGACGCCAAGGAGATAACCGCTGATTGCACATGCAAGCTCAAAGAAATACATAAGCTGGCCAAGGTTATACTCATCAATCCGCTCGATGCTGATCCGTATCACCGGCACCCCGCCGTCGATATGGGCGATCCTCGTGCCATCCTCCGCCTTGTGGTTTACCTCGGTCATCCTCTTCCCGGCAATGAACCCGATCCCGTCAGAATTGTCAGAGGCACCCGGCACAATTAGTGAATTGCGTGAGTCTTTAACATGGATCACTGTCTCGAACAACTTGCGTTCGCCCTGCTGTATGTACTGACCCATGGAGTGAAGGTCGGTTGTGAATGTAACTGATGCCGGGAAGATTCCCTTGCTCTCCTTTCCTTCACTCTCGCCGTAAAGCTGCTTCCACCACTCGGCCAGGAAAACCAGTGAGGGTTCATAGCTGATAAGTATTTCGGTGGAATAGCCACTGTCATAAAGTGTGTTACGGGCGGCCGCATAGGTAACCGCTATATTTGCCGGGGTATCATTCCCCTCCCTGACGGAGAGAGCCATGTCAAGCATACCACGGGCAAAAGCATCAATGTCATACCCTGCGAGAGCCAGCGGAAGCAATCCAACAGGTGTGAGAACAGAATAGCGTCCTCCCACGTCATCGGGTATCACGAAAGTTTCATAACCCTCGCTGACTGCCAGGTCGTGCAATGCACCCCGCCGTGCGTCAGTAATGGCCACGATATGCGACTTCATGGCAGGTGCACCCAGTTTATTCCTGAGGTGGTCACGAAGTATCCGGAAGGCAATTGCCGGCTCGGTGGTGGTGCCGCTCTTGGAAATGACGACTATATTGTAGGCAGTGCCGTCAAGGAATCTGAGCAGGGTTGCATGATAGTCCTCGCTGAGTGTATGACCCGCAAAGAGAAGCCTGTGCTCCTGCGGAGCGAAGGGGTCATTAAGCGCCTCAGTGAGGGCCCTGGCGCCGAGATATGATCCGCCAATACCCACGACAACAGTTACAGGAGACTGGGCACGAAGACGTGCAGCACAACCCTCTATGGCAGCCGTTTCACCTGATGCCCGGTCGGGGAGCCGCAACCATCCCGTGAATTCACTTCCTCTTCCCGTCCCTTCACGGAGTGCCCTGAGATGACCAATTGCTGAGGCGCTGAGATTTTCCAAATCACCTGCGCCCACAAATGAACTGATGCCGTTAACGTTTACAGAAAGCTCTTTCTTCATATCCTATTTAAGTTTTTTTGATAATATTTTCATCTCCTTTGCCGGCGCCCCGTTCAAGTAAAGAATCCTGTAAACAGCATCGGCAATCGGAATATCTGTTCCGGTTTTAGCCCTGACCTCATTGATACAACCGGAAGCATAATATCCTTCTGCCACCTGTGTCATCTCGAGCAGAGCGTTGCTTACAGAATAACCCTTGCCTATCATGTGCCCGAGGGTCCTGTTGCGGCTGAACTGCGAGTAACCTGTCACAAGAAGGTCTCCAAGATACGGAGAATCAGTTATATCCCGGGTTTCAGGTGAGAGGGCGTCAACAAAGCGCCCCATCTCACCGGCAGCATTGGCCAGAAGTACCGCAATGAAATTATCACCATAACCAAGTCCGTGAGCAATACCGGCAGCAATAGCATAGATGTTCTTCATTACAGCCGCATATTCTGTACCAAAGATATCCGGGGATGTTTTTGTAATTATCCATCTGTTTGCGAAAAGAGCTGCAACCTTTGCTGCATTGCCGGTATCCTGAGAGGCAAATGTCAGATATGTAAGTTTTTCGGCTGACACCTCCTCGGCATGACTTGGGCCGGTAATTATGACGATATCATCATACGGCACACCGTAACATGAATGGATATACTCACCGACAACCGTATTGTCGCCCGGCACAATGCCCTTTATTCCGGAACATACAGTCCGTCCCATGAATGCATCGGCACCCAGCCCCTCAAGCTCATTCTTAAGGAATGCCGCCGGGGTGACAAGGATAACTGTTGCTGATGATGCAACCGCAGCTTTAATATCATCCAGGGGTATTATCATCTCCGGATCAAATACCACAGATGTCAGGTAATGTGGATTCTGGTTATAACGCCTTATATGTCTGTATATCTCAGGCCTGTCAATGTACCATGAAACTCTTTTCCCGTTTGAAGTAAGCACCATGGACATCGCTGTTGCCCAGCTTCCCGAGCCGACAATTGTCACATCCGAAGTCTTAAGATCAGGCATTTTTAGGTTTATGCTGCAAAGATAGGCAAATTAAACCGCGAGCCCGCAATTGCCATCCGGCAGTCGGCGGCCGGCAGTTGAACAATCGGCGGTAGGCAGTTGAACAGTCGGCGGCCGGCAGTTGAACAATCGGCAGCCGGTTTGCAAAAAAGAAAGTCCCCGGTCAGACCTGCCCGTTTCCGGGTTGCCGACCGAGGACTTCACTATTGCCTACTGCCTCTTGCCTAAAGTTTGTGCTTCTTCACGAATTCATCAATCACCTCTTCAAGGTTGGGGTTTCCGATCTCCTGCAGGTCATACCATACCCTTGTTGAAGGCTTTCTGATCCTGATTATCCTGTTCAGGTCAATGGGGGTGCCAATCACAACAGCATCACACTCGGTATTGTTGATTGTGGTCTCCAGGTCTTTCAGTTGCTGGTCGCCGTATCCCATTGCCGGGAGCAGGGTGCCTATATTCGGGTATTTCTCGAAGGTCTCGGTTAGTTTGCCGACTGTGAAAAGTCTGGGGTCAACCAGCTCGGCTGCTCCGAACTTGCGGGCGGCAACCACACCTGCACCTATCTTCATCTCACCGTGAGTGAGTGTCGGTCCGTCTTCAACTACAAGCACCTTCTTGCCCTTGATCACTGACGGATCATCAACCCTGATGGGTGAAGCGCCGTCGACAACTATTGCATTCGGGGCAACCTTTTCGATACTCTCGCGAACAGTCTGGATATCGCCGGGAGCCGAGCTGTCCATCTTGTTGATGACAACAACATCAGCCAGGCGGAGGGTCACCTCTCCGGGGTAGTACGAGAGTTCGTGGCCCGCACGGTGCGGATCAGTGACTGTGATCATCAGGTCAGGATTGTAGAAGGGGAAGTCGTTGTTCCCGCCGTCCCACAGCACAACATCACATCCTGAAGGATCATTTTCAGCAGCGCGCAGTATTGCCTCATAATCGACTCCTGCATAAATTACGTTCCCGCGGACAACGTGGGGTTCATACTCTTCCATCTCTTCAACGGTACACTTGTGCTTCTCCAGGTCCTCAACCTTTGCGAAACGCTGTACCTTCTGCTCCATCAGGTTACCGTAAGGCATCGGGTGACGTACGGCAACAACCTTCAGACCCTTTTTCATCAGAAGTTCAATTACCCTGCGTGAGGTCTGGCTCTTGCCGCAACCGGTACGGATTGCACCGACGGCAATGACGGGCTTGGTGCTCTTAACCATGGTTTCCTTCCATCCAAGCAGCATGAAGTTTGCCCCGGCAGCGTTCACGACGGCGCTCACTGCCATCACCCTCTGGTATGGAACATCACTGTATGCGAAAACACAGTCAGTAACCTTCAGTTCACTGATAAGGCGAGGAAGATCACTCTCGGAATAGATTGGAATGCCGTCAGGATAAAGCTTGCCTGCAAGCCCTGCCGGATACTTTCTGCCATCGATATCCGGAATCTGGGCAGCCGTGAATGCAACGACATTGTACAGTTCATTGTCGCGGAAATAGGTATTGAAATTGTGAAAATCCCTGCCCGCGGCTCCAATGATAATAACATTCCTTTTTAACATATAACCTCCTCGTTAGTTATTGATTTATTTTAAATAATATCTTCATAATTCAGTTGCCGTATCCGGCAAATTTATAATTTGTAACTGAAATCGGAAGTGATAATAGTCAGTTTCATTCAATCTTTCTGAGACTTATAATATTTTGATATTATGCAAGTTAATAAATCAGTCGGGTTTGTTGATTAAATCGCTTCTTAATATTTTAAACCACAGCATATTGGCAGAATCTTTGCACTAACTTTCGGCGGATGAATGTCCTGGCGCACATATACCTTTCAGGCGACTCTGATAACATAATCATCGGCAATTACATAGGTGACTATGTGAAGGGCCGTGATTACCTGAAGTACCCTGAGGGAATACGCAAGGGAATAATAATTCACCGTCACATAGATGCCTTCACTGACAGGCATCCGGTGGTTCACCGCAGCAAGCTTCACTTCGTAGGGCGTTACCGTAAGTACGCAGGTGTGATAACTGACATTCTGTATGATCATTACCTTACGAGGGAATGGGATCTCTTTTCAAGGAGACCGCTTGAAAGCGTGACCTACAACTTTTACAGGGCCATGGTGAACAACTTTGAAATCCTCCCCGATTCAGTGCGTGAGAAGATGCCATTCTTCATAATCGACAACTGGCTCGAGACCTACCAGACGAGAAGGGGCATACGCAGGGTGCTGAAAACACTTAGCGGCATTACTTCTCTGCCGAAGGAGACACGGTGGGCCATGAGGATATGGAAGAAGCAGTATTATTCAATTGAGGAAGACTTCATGGAGTTTTTCCCGCAGCTGATCAACTACGTGGAATCGGAGTTCGGAATAGAACTTTCACCGGGCATACGTGTACCGTTCTGAATAATCATTACTGGCTGAATCTGACGCTGATCATTCATGCCCACCTTCACCCGGTGTATCTCAGAGGGGGTCAGTCATCTGGCCTGTTCCCGGCTGACATGCCCCGTTAGCCCAGGTACTCGGTTCTGCCTGCGTCAAGCCTGAGGAAGACGAACAGCAGTATTGTGAAACCCCAAAGTGAGCTTCCTCCGTAGCTGAAGAAAGGCAGAGGTATTCCAATCACCGGCATTACCCCGATTGTCATCCCGATATTCACAAAGAAGTGTACCAGGAACAGTCCGAATACCCCATACCCGTAAGCGCGTACAAAGGTTGTCCTCTGACGCTCGGCCATCATTATGAGCCTGAGGAGCAGCCAGACGAACAGCCCGATAACCACAGTGGAACCAATGAATCCCCACTCTTCTCCTACTGTGCAGAAGATGAAGTCAGTGCTCTGCTCGGGAACAAACTTGAACTTCGTCTGTGTTCCGTTCAGGTAACCTTTTCCGGCAAATCCGCCTGAGCCGATAGATATCAGTGACTGGTTCAGATTGTATCCTTCCCCGAAGGGATCATCTTCCATACCCAGCATGATGTTTATCCTGGTCTGCTGATGTGGTTTAAGAATCTCGTGAAAAGCGTAATCAACAGTGAAAAGGTATAGCAGCCCTCCAAGCAGGAAAGCATATATGATTGCCTGGTTTACCATCCTCATCCGGTAAATGAACCAGGCGTAAACCACACCTGCAAGGAACACTGTAAGAACAATAATAAGTACAGTATCAAGGTCAAGAAGGTAATGTCCGATGAGAAATGCTACTCCTCCGGCGACTGCCATAACTGCAGCGGCTCTGAGAGTCAGCATGTATCCCGATGTCACGAGCAGTGATATTGCCGCAACCACAAGAAGGCCTATTGCCACCGGCAGGTTTCCGAGTATCAGGGTCAGGAGGAACAGAACCACGGCGAGTATTGCGGTGATGAATACCCATATGCTCATCCCCTCACGGTATAGTACGATAAAGAATGCGAAGAATGTAACAACTGATCCCATGTCAGGCTGCACGGCAATAAGCAGAACCGGTGCAATTATGATAGCTGTGGCAGCTATCATCTCCCTGGTGCCAAGCGACTGACGTTTTGAGTTGAGATATGAGGCCAATGCCAGGCCGGTTGCAAACTTGGCAAACTCGGAAGGCTGGATGCTGAAGGCGCCGACGCCAAACCATGCCCTTGCGCCATTGATTTCCTTCCCGACAACCAGCACAAGCACAAGCAGCAGAATGAAGAATCCGTATATGAACCAGGCAAAAAAGAACCAGAGCTTGTTGTCGGTGACAATCACCATGACGGCAAGGACAAGTGCGGCGATAATGAAAACAAGCTGTTTCCCGTAACGCTGTGACATATCAAAGATGCTTGTGTGCTGTTCATTGTATACAGCCGCATAGATATTCAGCCATCCCATTATCATCATTGCCAGCCACAGCATCACTGTGACCCAGTCAAGCCTTGCCAGTATGTTATTACTCTTCTCCACCCGGTTTAATTACCATGTTCAGTACGTGATCCTCAAGATATTTTCTCTTTACATCGCCTGTAAGGTATTTCTCAATCAGCAGACTGGCGATAGGTGCGGCAAAGGTGGAGCCGAAACCGGCGTTCTCCACATAAACAGCAATAGCAATCTGCGGGTTATCCTTCGGGGCAAAGGCCACGAAAATGGAGTGGTCTTTCCCGTGCGGGTTCTGTGCCGTTCCGGTCTTTCCGCATATTATAATGCTGTCAAGCCGGGCGCCACGTGCTGTTGAGCCAGGGCCTCCGTTGACGGCACCCTCCATCCCTTCAATCACAGGTAAGAAATTATCCGGGGAGATCCCGGTTATGTACTTCTGGGTATAAAGCGGAGACGGGGTTCCGTTATCACCGATTTTTCTGACCACATGAGGTATATAGAATGAACCCCTGTTGGCAATCACAGCAGCCATATTGGCCATCTGCAACGGTGTGGCTCCAATCTCCCCCTGTCCGATGGCAAGTGAAATCACCGTCAGAGCTTTCCACCGGTCCTTCCCGTAATAACGATCATAGTATGACCTTGCCGGAATATTTCCTGACAGCTCGTTAGGCAGGTCTATTCCCATCTTGTTTCCAAAGCCGAAAGCCACAAGATATTCCCTCCACTTGTCAAATGCATCCTGTACTGATCCGTAGGCTGGGTTCTCGAGGATATTGCGAAAGGCATTGCAAAACCATGCATTGCACGATTGTGCTACAGCCTGCGGAAGGTTGAGGGGTGAGGCATGTGAATGACACCCCACTGTCAGTGACCCGGCATGGTAGCCGTTGCTGCAGCTGAACAGGGAAGCAGGGCGGATTACATTTTCCTGAAGGCCAATAAGGCCATTCATTATCTTGAAGGTTGAACCTGGCGGATACGAGGCCATCAGGGCCCTGTCAAAAAGCGGCTTGACAGTATCTGCCTGCAGAATCGAAAAATTCTCTGATCTTACCCTGCCAACCAGCAGCGACGGATCATATGTTGGAGAAGAAACAAGAGTAAGGATTTCACCTGTAGATGGTTCAATTGCCACTATTGAGCCTGTCTTGTTCTGCATCAGCTTCTCCCCGTATTCCTGGAGGGCAAGGTCAATCGTCGACCACAGGTTTGTGCCCGGAATGGCCACCGTGTCATAACGCCCTTCGGCGTATGATCCCTTTATGTTGTTGTGGACATCAACGAGGAAAATGTTGACCCCCTTCCGTCCCCTGAGCTGTTCCTCGTATGATTTCTCAATGCCGCTGGTGCCGATGTAGTCGCCAGACCGGTAATATTTGTCCCTGGCTATCAGTTTATTGTCAACCTCACCCACGTAGCCCAGAAGATGTGCCGCCACGGGCCGGGTGTATTTCCGCAGGGTCCTGGCCTGCACATAGAATCCGGGAAAGCGGTAAAGCTCCTCCTGCAACACGGCATAAGTCTCTGATGATATCATCTTCATAAAGACAGAAGGAGCCCGTCTTGAATAGGAGACGGCGAGCTTCATCCTGGCCTTGAAATCAGCCATTGTGATGCCAAGGATCTCATTGAACCTCGTGGTATCAAAGGCGCTGGTCTGAACCGGAATCACCAGGAGGTCATAAGCCGCCTGGTTATAGACTATGAGGTTCCCGTTGCGGTCATAAATAAGCCCGCGGGCAGGGTACTGGGTGACAGGCCGGAGGGCGTTGTTGGCCGCAGAGACGCGATAGGTCTTGTCAACTATCTGGATATAGAAAAGCCTGGCAACTAGTATCAGAGCCGCCAGAAGCACCAGCGCTATGATGAAGTATTTCCTGTTTGCAAACCGGTCCTTCATATCTGCATCCTCATCTGTGTGGCCTGATGAAGTCGAAAAGCAAAATGAAGAATGTGGTTACCGCAGTACTCAGCAACACTCTCAGTAAAGTATGAAAGAAATGCCTGAGGCTGAATAGTTCCACGAAGAAGAGAGCCAGATGATGCACAAGTACCACTGTCGCGGTATAAATGAAGAACCATCGCAGACCGCTGCGGTATGAAGATGGCGACATATCACCTTCAGCAGCTTCGGCGGTCACGTTGAGAGACAGCACCCACGGACGGACGAAGCCGGCGAGTACAGTGGCAAAGGTATGAACACCCATTGTCCCTGTGAAAATATCGATCACAAAACCTGTAAGGAAACCCAGAAGGAGAAGTATCCAGGAAGGTATCGACACCGGGAGGATCAGGATAAACATCAGGTAGACATAGGGATTGACATACCCGCTGAACTCTATATTGTTGAAGATCAGGAGCTGCAGTATTACCAGCAGTATGAAGACACCCGTGTACCTGAGGATGCTGTTCATTTCACCACCTCCTTCTCAAGGCTTTCCCTCTCCTCTCTTTTCAGGTTGCCTATTACATACACATCGGTCAGCCTTTTGAAATCTACCGAGAGCATTACCTTCAGAGAGATAAAGTCCCCTCCCCGGCTCTGATCGCCGGTTAGTGTCCCGGCCATCAACCCGGCCGGGAAGATTGCTGAATATCCGCTTGTGACTATAGTGTCGCCCTCATTTATCGTTACATGATGAGGTATCTCAGAAAGTCTTGCATAACGGTAATTTATACCATCCCATGCAAGGGAACCGAAATAGTCATTCCGGGCAATACTTGCACTAAGCTTGAAATCAGTATTGAGGAGTGACATCACAATGGAGAAATTTGGTGAGACACCCACCACCACACCGACCACTCCTGAAGGGGAGGCTACTCCCATGCCCACTTCCACGCCGTGCTTTGATCCCCTGTCAAGGGTAATGAAGTTCTTCTGCTTATTGACTGAATTGCTGATGACCCTGGCATTCAGGTAAGTGTAATTGATACCGCTGATTGTATCACGTATCTCTGTAAAACCATCCATGGGCCTTGATGTCAGACCCTCGATCCGTCTCCGGAGCATTGTGTTTTCCTTAACGAGCTCTTCGTTTACACTGCGCAGGCGGAAATAGTATGTGCCCCTTTCCACCCTCCTGGCAACGAATCCTGATATATTCCGTGACAGTCCGTAGAAAACTGTCTGATGGTAATAGTGGGATGTTGAGATCATGACAAGAGCCACCGCTTCCAGCACAAGGAAAAGGATCAGGGTTTTAAACCTGAGCAGGAAGTTCAGAAGGCTTCTCATTCATGAACCGGGTTTATCTCATCAGGAACGGATACTTCTCTACATTCTTCAGCGCCACCCCGGTGCCTCTGACAACTGCGTGAAGCGGGTCTTCAGACACCCTGAAGGGGATATTGATCTTGTCAGTGAGACGCTTGTCAAGGCCTCTCAGCAAAGCGCCGCCGCCTGCAAGGAACACTCCCTTGTTGACAATGTCAGCGTACAGTTCGGGAGGGGTCTGTTCAAGCACCTGAAGGACTGAGGCTTCTATCTTGGTAAGTGACTTGTCAAGGCAGTAGGCTATTTCCTGGTATGAAACCGGAATCTCTATTGGAAGAGAGGTCATGAGGTTGGGGCCGCGCACCACAAAATCTGCCGGCGGATTTTCAATGTCTGGCAGTGCAGCGCCGACAGCAATCTTAATATCTTCTGCAGTCTTCTCCCCGATCTTGATGTTATGCTGGTGACGCATGTAAGCCTGGATGTCAGCGGTGAAGCCGTCACCGGCCACCCTTATCGACCTGTTGCATACAATGCCACCCAGTGCAATGACGGCTATCTCCGTGGTTCCTCCCCCGATATCTACTACCATGCATCCCTCGGGAGCCTCCACGTCAAGTCCGATACCTATTGCAGCAGCCATAGGTTCGTAGATCAGGTATACATCCCTGCCGCCGGCGTGTTCAGAAGAGTCACGGACGGCCCTGATCTCCACCTCGGTGCTGCCGCAGGGGATACCGACAACCATCTTCAGGGACGGTGAAAAGAACTTGGGACCGGTGTTGATCATCTTGATCATGCCCCTTATCATCAGCTCTGCAGCGTGGAAGTCGGCAATAACACCGTCGCGCAGCGGCCTGATGACCCTGATGTTCTCGTGGGTCCTGCCATGCATCTGCCTTGCCTTATCACCAATCGCAATGAGCTTCCCCGTATTCCTGTCGATGGCCACTATAGAGGGTTCATCCACCACCAGCTTGTCATTGGCAATTATGTTCGTATTGGCTGTACCCAGGTCTATAGCAACCTCCTGTGAAAGAAAAGAAAATAATCCCATAGGTCCTTGAAACTGTTTCTTGTTAGTCTATTTTAATGTTTGAAATGTCTTACACCTGTAAAAA
>Ga0116155_10001726_pt1 | contig 15476 bp, 11 predicted proteins | sample AD_UKC032_MetaG_FD_89890 | JGI IMG/M metagenome (GOLD analysis project Ga0116155, IMG submission 89890) | Active sludge microbial communities of municipal wastewater-treating anaerobic digesters from USA - AD_UKC032_MetaG | ecosystem: Engineered > Bioreactor > Anaerobic > Digestate | place: USA...
CACCAAGACGCTGCTGCAACACAACGAGACCAAATGGCGCTTGATGCGCGACGGCATCACCTTGAAGTCGCCCGGAGGCAACGCGGCCGAGGACGTGCATGTCACGGTGATCGACTTTCAGAACTCCATCGCAAATGACTTCCTGGTAGTGCGTGAGCTGTGGGTGCAAAGTGGCCCATTCCGGCGGCGTTGCGATCTGGTGGGCTTCGTCAATGGTCTGCCATTGGTGTTCATCGAACTCAAGCGCCACGACAAGGGCCTGAAAGCGGCCTTTGACGATAACTACACTGACTACAAAGACACCATTCCGCACCTGTTCCACTACAACGCGCTGGTGATCGTCTCCAATGGCCTCGATGCCCGCTTTGGTTCAATCACCAGCGGCTGGGATCATTTTTACCGTTGGAAGCGGCTCAACGAAGACGACTCAGACCCGGCACCCAAGCACGACGAGCCGCCGCTTAAGCCCGTCTTCCCTATCCTGCTGCGTGGCATGTGCGCCAAGGATGCATTACTGGACTTGGTAGAGAACTTCACGCTATTCGATAGTAGCGAGGAACACACTGTCAAGGTTGTAGCCCGCAATCACCAGTACCTTGGCGTCAATAAGGCCATAGCCAAGCTGAAAGCAGGCGATGCGGATGTGTTGGCGGGCAAGCTGGGGGTCTTCTGGCACACCCAAGGCAGCGGCAAGAGCTATTCCATGGTGTTCTTCTGCCAGAAGGTGCACCGTAAGGTATCAGCGGCCTACACCTTTGTGCTGCTGACTGACCGCAAGGAACTGGATGACCAGATTTACAAGACCTTCGTCGGCTGCGGCGTCTCGACCAACAAGGGCGACAAAGCTACCGGCGCTGAAGGCTTGGAACGCCTGCTCAAGGACGAAAACCGCCGCTATGTGTTCAGCCTGATTCACAAGTTCCGCAAGCGCGTGACAGAGCCTTGGAACCAGCGTGACGATGTGATTGTGGTGTCTGACGAGGCACACCGCACCCAGTATGGCCGTCTGGCCCTGAACATGCGTATGGCCTTGCAACGCGCCAAGTTCATCGGCTTCACCGGCACCCCGTTGATTGATGGGCCTGAACGTAGCGTCACCGAGCAGGTGTTTGGCCCGTATGTTTCGGTCTACGACTTCCAGCGCGCTGTGTCGGACGGGGCCACGCTGCCGCTGTACTACGAGAATCGTGGCGAGAAGCTGCGCATCGTTGACCCTGATCTGAATAAGCGGATCGAGGAGCGGATTGACGCTGCCCGTGCCGATGGTGAACTGACGGAGGAGCAGGAAGAAAAGCTCTACCGTGAGTTGGCGCGGGAATATCCGGTTTTTACGTCGGACACGCACTTGAACGATGTAGCCACGGATTTCGTTGAGCACTTTCACCAACGCTGGCGCTTGATGGAGTCACCCGTCAAGCCGGGCAGCCCACCGAAGTATGGTGGCAATGCCAAAGCCATGCTGGTCTGCATTGACAAGATCACTTGCGCCAAAATGGCCGAGCGCATCAAGGACAAGTGGCAGGCCAAAATGCTGGAGCTACAAGGCAAGCTACAGAAGGAAGAAGAATACTTTGCCAAGGCGGGCAAACCTGAAACGGCGTTTGTGGCCCGACTGCGCGCCCAGATTGCATGGATGGCCGACACGCAGATTCACCCGGTGTTCAGCCCCGAGCAAAACGAGGTCAAAGACTTTGCTGACGAGGGTATCGACGTAAAGCCCTACCGTGAAATCATGGTCAAAGGCATTGGCGGCAAGGATATTGACGAGTGCTTCAAGGATGGCAAGCACCCGTTCCGCGTGGCGGTGGTCTGCGCCATGTGGCTGACAGGCTTTGATGTGAAGTCACTGGCGACACTCTATCTGGACAAGCCCATGAAGGGGCATACCTTGATGCAGGCCATTGCCCGCGTCAATCGGGTAGCGGCCAACAAAAAGAACGGCCTCATCATCGACTACAACGGCATGCTCAAGAGCCTGCGCAAGGCACTGGCCACCTATGCACAAGGTGACAAAGGCACGCCCGCTGATCCGCTATTCGACGAGGATCAGGCTCTGGCTGAATACGCAGCAGCTATCGGCAAGGTGCAAGCCCATCTAAAAACCGTGGGTTACGAACTGGATGCCTTGGTACGAGCCGAGGAAGGCGAAGAGACATGGGCAGAATTGTTGATTGCCCAAAATGCACTCAGTACGTCCGCAGAAAACAAGAAGACGTTTCAGGTTCTGGCTGAGGACGTGTTTGACCGCTTCAGGGGGTTGTTCCCGAATCCGGGCGTATTTACCTATGAGCCACAGGAAAACGCCATTTCGGCCATTTACAACCTGCTGCAAAAGCCCAAGCCAAAAGTAGACATCACAGCGATCATGCAAGAGATTCGTGGCGTGATTGATGCCTCGCTGGAGGTAACGCCCAAAGGGCAAGTGAACCAGCCCACCAAGCAATATGACTTGTCAGGCATCGACTTCGAGCGCCTGCGGGTTGAGTTTGCCAAGTCTCCCTACAAGGAAACAGCAGTCCTGACCTTGCAGGAAAGGATTCAGGCACGGCTAGATCGCATGATGGCCCAAAACCCGAGTCGGATTGACCTCTACAAACGCTATCAAGAGATCATTGCCGACTACAACAAAGACAAGGACGACGCCGAAATCCAGCGTGTTTTTGATGACCTGATGACGCTGCACGATTCGCTGGATCAGGAAGAGCAGCGTTACATCCGCGAAGGCTTCAAGACTGAGAAGGAATTGGCGGTATTTGACCTGCTATCAAAGGACAAAACCAGCATCACGAAGGGCGACATCGACAAGATCAAGAAGGTCGCTCAGGAGCTGATGGATACCGCGGAACAGCGCCGTCAGGAAATGGGCGACTTGCGCGACCGCGCATCATCGCAAGCCCAAATGAAGGCGGCGATCATCGACCGCATGTTGGAAGGAATGCCTGACGAATTCTCCAGCGAGGACATCGAGGCCCGCGCCGAGGTTATCTACCAATACGTGGAGACGCAGATGCAGTCGGCGGCGGTGCATTGATGCGGTGCTCTGTAACCCAGCTACTGAAGGCAAGGCATGAAGATTGATCTTGTGTTGATCTCGTCTCGGCTGGCGGAAGCACGCCGTCTCCAATCTGTTGAGCTTGCTGAAGCCGCAACGCAGACCGGCATTGAAGCTGAACGGCTTGCAAGTATCGAAGCCGGTCAACAGACACCTTCCGGCGACGAGTTACTGATTCTTGCCAACTACTATGCGCGAGACTTTCGTGACTTTGTTGATCCAGGCCGCCCGGAGCCGTTCAAACAGACCGACATTCTCTACCGCAGATTCGGACAAGCATTTACACCCAGCGACCGGCAAGCAATTCAGGAATTCTTGTTTCTCTGTGAGATTGAGGCCACTCTTGAGAATGAACTGGGCCGTAGTTCCACCCCATTCCTGTTCACTCCTGCTGGCACCCATCTGAAATCACACGGGGAGCAAGCGGCGCAGGCATTACGGCGCCAGATGGGGTACAGCTCGAAGCAGATTCGACTGGATATTTACTCGGACTTTCGCAGCATCGGATTGCATGTCTTTCGGCGTCGGCTGGCTAACTCAGAAATTTCCGGCCTGTACATCGAGCATCCCATTGCGGGACATTGCATCCTGGTCAATTACGAAGAGGACATTTATCGCCAGCGGTTTTCCGCAAGTCACGAGGCCGCGCATGCCATTTTTGACTCGACCGAGGCTGCCAGCGTTAGTTACCAGCGCAATAGCTCCAAATACGACCGGCAAGACCTGAAAGAGATACGGGCGAATCGGTTTGCCTCTTGTTATCTGATGCCCCCCGAACTCCTGCCAAAGGTACAGCATTGGGATACGGCGCTGGCCCAACATTGGGCGCAAACGCTCAAGGTCAGTACGGAAGCCTTGTCATATGCCTTACTAGACGCCCAGCTTGTTGACCAAGGCACTGCAAAGTTAATTCGTTCGGTACGCGTACCGATGGCAGAAAAGGTTGACCCTGAAGCCCCTGAATACCTCAACGCCACACAATTGAATCGCCGTTTGCAGTTACTAGAGCGCGGCTTGTCAGATTACTACGTGGGCCTGTGTTTCGAGGCACATAAGCAGGGCCTGATTTCGGCTGGCCGATTGGGGGAGGCACTGTTAGCCGACCACAAGGAGACACGAGAAATCTCCATCCTTTACGGACGGAGCATCGTTGATGAGCTTTGACCCGGCCCGATTCGCAGTTGTTTCCGTAGTGGATACCTGCGCAGTTTGGAACATGCTGTCTTCACTGCGCCTGAACGAGGCTGCTATTCAGGCAAAGCTGCATTTCTGCATTACGCCAGTCGTTCTGTACGAATGCCTACACAAGCCTCGCCCAAACATCACGCCGGAACAGCAAGAGCTCATGGGGCGTCTGGTGTCCAATCGAGCGAAAGGCAGATTTCCTGTGCAGGAGTGCAGTTTGGATGACTTGCTCGCCATCTCTGAAAAAGCACCGGGCAAGCTTGGCTCTGGGGAATTATCGTGTATTGCTGCCGCCTATCGCATCCGCAACATTGCGGTAATGACCGATGAGAAACTGGCCAGAAAGTACGCTCAAGGCAACTTGGGCCTGTCGGTCGAAACCACGCCTCGTCTTTATGGTTATCTTCACTATCACCAGCACTTGGGCGGCGCTGACCACGATGAGGTCATCAAAGAGCACGAGCGTTTCGAGAGAAGGCCACTAACTCAGTTTTTTAACCAGACGTTTGATGAGGCAATGCGTTGCAGGCTGATGGCAAATATGAGCGCAACCCTTGCCACACCCACAGCGGACAGCAATTCAAAATGAGGAGCATCTAATTGCGGCCAGACAAAATATCCATTCTTCGTCTATTTGAAGATCGCCAGCAGTACCTGATTCCGCTGTTTCAGCGTGGGTATGTTTGGAATTTGGCCGACCAGATTCATCCGTTGTGGGAAGACTTGATCGACCGTCTGGATGCTGTTGGTGAATTCAAGGCAAATGCCGAGAAGGTCGGCGGGACAGAGAAGCTGCGGACGATGCGCAAGCATTTCCTTGGTACTGTTGTGATTGGCAGCCCCAAAGGCGGTAGCTCCGATACGATTGCCACGAGAGAGGTGATTGACGGGCAACAACGAATTACAACGCTGCAAATTCTCCTGTTGGCATTCCGCGATGTCATCAAACCACTGGGAGACGAGGCATTGGACGATGATCTCAAGAAGCTAACCCGAAACATCGGGAAGTACCGTGAAAAAGGTCATCATTTGAAAGTCTGGCCCACGAATGTTGGGCGTGATGTGATGCAGGCCCTGACTGAACTTGAAACCTTGGATGCGGTTTGTGCACGGTTTCCCGTCAAAGGGGTCAAGCGTGCTCGCTTTGAACGGCCTTTGATGGTTCAGGCCTATCTCTTTTTCCATGCATTGCTGGCCGCCCACATGCGAGGCATTCGTTTTGATGACAGCGCAACCCAGCCAAACGACGAGTTGGATGACTTGCTAGATGAGGCGCTTGGCAAGGATCTCAAAGAAGAGCCGACCATTGCCGACCAAGTAATGCGTTCCATTGAGAGAGATAACACAGTCTGGATACCGAAGCCTGAGCTACCGCTGATCTCGGAGCGCGCTTACTTGCTCCTTGAAACGTTGCGTGATGGTTTTCAGATCATGTCACTTGAGTTGGAGGACGAGGATGATCCACAGATCATCTTTGAAACATTGAACGCGCGGGGTGCGCCATTGCAGCCCAGCGATCTGATTCGCAACTTTCTATTCTTGCAGGCGACACGAAAAGGCGAAGACGTTGATTCGCTGTACAACGAGCACTGGAAATCATTTGACGAAAAACCCGATGAAAACGAGAAAAAGGCGGGGGAGCGGTTTTGGCGGAAGGAAGTCCGCCAAGGTCGCTTGAAGTCAGTACGCCTAGACCTTTTGCTTTACCACTACGTTGGACTTCGCAAATGCGAGGATTTGAAAGTGGCGCATGTCTTTGAAGAGTTCAAGGACTGGTGGGAGTCAACGACTCGGAACACCGATACTGAGTTAAAACGCCTGACACGCTTGGCAAAACACTTCGAGGTTTTCCTGTTGCCCAACCAGACATCGCGACTCGGTCTTTTTTGCCGACGCATGCAATTGCTGGATACCTCCACACTCACGCCGTTGATTTTTTATTTCTTGGAACATCACGATGCCGAGTCCCCGGAGATGGAGCAAATTCTTGGCGACCTTGAGTCATATGTCGTCAGGCGTTTTGTTTGTGGGCTGACCACAAAAAGCTACAACCGGATTTTCACCACCCGGTTGTTGGCTGAGCTTGCGAAAGAACGGCGTTCGGATGCAGCGGCTTTGCGAGAGAAACTAAGCAACCTGACTGGTGATAGCCAGCTCTGGCCGTCAGATGCGGCATTTGAGCAAGGGTGGTGCTACCGCGGTCTATACCAAGGGAAAAACACCAGTAAGGTCCGGGCGATACTGGAGGCGTTGGAGCTTGGCCGACGCACCACCAAGCAGGAGCTACTTCCATTGCCCGATGGCCTAACTGTTGAGCATGTGATGCCTCAGAAATGGGAAACGAATTGGAGTATTGCGGACAAAAGTGCGGAAGCATTGGCAAATCGGAAGCGGTTACTCCATTCAATTGGAAATCTAACCTTGGTGACATCTTCATTTAATTCCGCGCTGAGCAACGAAGCTTTTGCAGCTAAGAGACCGGAAATCGTCACGACCAGCCTGTTGATGCTGAATACCTATTTCCAGCAGTTTGCCGATCAGGATATTTGGGACGAGGCAAAGATTGTTGACCGAGCAGAAGCCATGTTTCCTCTGGCCAAGGCCGTTTGGGTACGTCCGTAGTCATTCTACTTTTGGGGAATTTAATGAAGTGGTGAGGGGCTCAAGCCCTAGACCACAGCGACTTGTGACCCAGAAATAGTTTGCGGAGCAACAAGCGCGGCCATGCTCCTGAAGTGTTCAGGATCGCATGATTGGATGAGCGCAAGAACTTCCTGAAGAATCGCAGGCGTTTCCGATAGTACCGATGGGTCGTGACCAGCTTCCGCGATCTGGTCAAAATGCGAATAGGTGTGGAGGAATCTGAGGATTCGGGTCTTTTTGACTGCGTCGAACTGGACGACTTCAAGCTTTTGGAAAAGCTCGCCGGATTTGTCCGGTACCCGAAATGCCAGAAACGACTCCAGCAACCGTCTTGCAATATTGGGAATAGCGTAATAGGCCTCCAGGCCTTGTCCCGCCTGCTTGAACGCCTCCTCATGAACTCGCTTGAACAGATAGTGATATTCCGATTCATACTGGTAAAGGAACGGGTCGAGTGGCTTCAAGTTGGCAGTCCGGCTACCGTTCACGAATTCTGTCGCGAGCATGTAGAACCGTGCGGGCTGCTTATTGATGTCTTGCTTCTTCTGGTTAGGAAGGTTGCAGTACCAGTTTCTGACTTGACGGAAGAATGTGAAATTGTGGGTCAGTACGAACAACTGACCCACGCTGGCTGTCTGCTGTTTCATGAAACCAAACGCGCTAAACAAAGAGTTGGCATCAAGGCTGGATACGGGATCATCTATTACAACCACCCCGGTCTTTAGATCGAAATCGGTTCCCTGGAGTGATTTGAGAAAGTACAAAAACGCGATGGCAGTGCGTTCGCCATCACTGAGATGCGTTGCGGGATGTCCTCCCCGTGTGATCCGATAGCCATTTTGCTCAACCTCGAAGCGTAGTTCGTCGCGGCCAAGGTAAGCAGCAATCTCTTCGTTCAGTTCTTCTGCCGGTCGCCGATGCTGCTTCACCTGTAAGTCGAGGTCTGCAATCTCTGATTTGATTTTCCCGGCTTGATCTCTTGCCGCTGTTGCTTTGTCGTGGGCTACCGATACAGCCTTCGATTTTTGCTGCCATTCCGGAAATGCCCGGAGTACCTCATGGCTGGCTAGTGATTTTCGAGCTTTTTGAACCTCAGCATCAAATTGATCCGTATGTTGATTGTGGCTCTCAATAAGCTCCTTCAAATGGTCAAATGCCGTTTTGCCAGAAGTTGCTCCCCATAGTGCGAGGCCCGCAAATACAAGCCGGAAGAAGCTTTCGACTTTCCCTGGTGGTTCACCTGATGGCGTTTCGCTTAAGATGAACGGAGCAAGCTCCAAACACCGGAATGGCTCGTCCCGCTTGACCTTTAGAGCACGCACAAGAACATCAAGCGACATCTGAACGGTCAGAGTCTGCTGATTCAACGTACTTACGGCCTTTTCGTACTCGTCCCGCAAATGCACGTACAACGCTTCCTTTGGTGGAAAGCGCAAGGTCTTTGCGTAGTCCTTGGCAGAAGTAATTTCTCCGATGAGCGCATCAAGCTCGGCCTGGAACTGCTTAAACTCGTCGTTGAAGTGCGCTTCAAGTTGTCTTAGGCGAAGTTCTGGTAGCGGCTGGTCGCAGAACTTACAACTTCCGGGAGGCTGCTCGCCAGTGTGCAAGCCGAGGCCTGCGCTGACCCATGCTGCAACTCTGGGATTTTCGACCAAGTCGCTAATGACAGCGGACACAACGGAACGCGCCAGCATGGCTTGAGTTCGGTTTGCCAGACTAGCAACGTCAGGAAAGCTGGCCGTTGGCTCAGCAAGCTTTTCCTGAGCTTTACCGTCCTTGGTTGAAAGATGTTGTTGACGTTGCTCGTCCGTGAGCAGATTCGGCAATGTCGCTGCTCCAGCGAGGCTCTGCACGGTGGCCTTGAAGTTCGCAGCGTTGTAGTTGTTGAATGGGCCTCCGCCGGCGACAGTTAGTAGATTTTTTATACCTTTCGCTTCCTCCGCGCAGAAGGCTTCAAGCGCCGAACTTGCATCCGCTTTTTTTCGATCCCAGTTCGACACACTTTGAACGAGCGTTTCGTGCTGCTTCTTCAACTCCTCGATATGCTTTTGCTTTTCGACACTGTCTTCACCAAGGAAAAACACGGGTGGCAACTGTTGATTCGGTACTTCGAAGACGTTGCGGTGCACCGTATCGCGGTTAAACGTCCGTACCGCAGGCATCGCGGCAGTATTGAAATTTAATCCCGACACACGCGTTTGGTCGACAACGACTTCAGTCTGTCCCTCTGTCAACGGCTCTTTGCGCTGGATATGCCGGAAGATGTTGGAAAATGAAGTTTTGCCCGCACCATTCCAGCCATAGATGACATTGAATCGTGCGAAGTCGGGCAACCCCGATGCTGGCCATGAGAAGTCGCGAAAAATTCTATAAGCCTTGGCTTTTTGTAGCCGTGTGATCTTCATTTTCCTGTTCCCCTTCCAGCCGATTAAATGTTGGCTGACGAAGTGACGCCGCCGTGTCTAGCTGGAAACCTATCGGAATATAAATACCACAAATGAATCTTGTTGCGCCGCAGGAAAACGCATCGAAAAGCGAAGTTTTTTGGTGCTCGACACAAGTGTGATGGCCCATTTAGCATGAAATCGTGGCACTTCTTACGCCGCACCGCGCAGCCAAAAACGCTGGGAACCGTTGAGTTCAACGAAAGCCACACCATCCAAGGTCGTGGCTTTCTGCATTTATGGAGAGCAGTTTCCCGGAGACGTGGCTCAAATTTATTTCGGAGATTACGCCATGAGCACTAAATCCAGCATTTCCAAGCAGCCGCTTTTTTCCTTGGGACAGATCGTCGCCACCCCTGCATTGCTCAGACATTTCGAGCAAAACCAAGTTAGCTCCTGGCACTACCTTCAACGGCATGTCACCGGCGATTTCGGCGATCTGGATGAGTCCGACAAGGCAGAGAATGAGTTGAGCATTGAGCGGGGGTTTCGCATCCTCAGTTCGTACCTGATTGCCGGCGAGAAGGTATGGATCATCACCGAGGCTGATCGGTCGGCGACAACGTTTCTATTTCCATCCGAGTACTAGGGCAACGCGCAAAGTTGCCGAAGCCAATGTGTCAGTAAGTGACCACTTTCTAACGGTAGCCCTAGGGCTGCCGGATACATAGCCCCCTACCATTTCCAACACATACGAACATGCCAACACTACTTTCCGACAGTGGCGCTGCCAGCATGCAGCGCATTTTTGCCTACGCCCGCGTTTCAACGGTCGAACAGCTTACCGAGAACCAGCGCGAGCAGATTGCCCGAGCAGGCTACAACATCACACCCAAGCGATTCATTGAAGAACAGATTTCAGGCTCAGTGCCGGCCATGCAGCGGCCCGGATTTCAGCGGTTGCTGGAACGTATGGATGAAGGTGACACCTTGGTCGTCACCAAACTCGACCGTATTGGCCGAGACTCCATTGACGTGCAGCAGACCGTCGAACGGTTCCAAAGTGAAGGAATCCGACTGGTCGTCCTACAACTGGGCAATCTCGATTTGACCTCTTCGGCCGGCTCGCTAATGGTGAAAATGCTGGCGGCGGTGGCCGACTTCGAGCGTGACCTGATTATTGAGCGTACCCAAGCCGGTCAGGCACGCGCCCGTGCGGCTGGTAAGCACATGGGGCGACCGGCGAAGACTACCCCCGATCAGCAGCAAGCAATCAGGAAAGCACTCGCATCGGGAGCAACAGTCAGCAGTATGGCCAAAAACTATCAGGTCAGCCGCGCAACCATCATTGCCATCCGAGAGGCTGCACATGGATGATCCCAAGTTCGAGTTAAGGGCCATTGAAAACCCGATTGCATTCTGTGTGTCGATTAGCAAAGATCGTCGGATTCGATTGCCAAAGTTTCTCGTGATCCCGCCGCCCTACGTGCTGATCGAAAAAGAACAGGGACACCAAGCCTGGCTTGGCATCTGCGCAGCGGACTTCCTGGCCAAGCTTACTGGGGAGTGCAAAAGCCTGCGAATATTGGCGGAATACCAAACTTGTAGGCCAACGCTTCCCAAAGCCGTGTTTGATAAACATGGTATGTCAGAAAAAGGGCCTATCTGGCTGGTGAGCACGGGAAACTGGATTGAATTCGTGCCTGAATCTGCTTGGCAGGTTAATGCCCCTGAATTCAGCTAGCCTTCGCGCACCTTGCTTTTGCCCAATTTCTTCAATCAACTTTGGTGCCAGCAACATCCAAGGCGCGTCGAGTACTGAAATCGATGCTTGTTCCATCTTTGCGTACGACAAAGAAACATGATGTGTGACCAGGGTGGTCTTGATCCTTCCGTCGCTCGAAATGAGAGATGCCAACTCCAGTCTTAGTCGGCTCACCAGCATCGAGCACGGAGTCGTATATCTCTAGCAACGAAGCAAGGTCGCTATGGTCGGAGGGATCGACAACGCGTTCACCATCCGAATAACGAGCAAGCATCGCCTTAAAATGCTCAATTGCGGAGCCCTTCTTCGGCCAATTCTGCCCATTGGGTAAGTTAATGGGTACGATTTTTCCCATAGTGGAGCTTTCTACGTTAAGGGTTGAATGACCTTGCCTTCCCAGCGAATCAGATCGAACTTGAGGCCGGCGGTAGCCTCAAGAAACACTGACTCGTTCTCGTCGAATGATGCTGCAACGATGGACTGCAGGCCGCTCTGACCGCTCAGCAACTGTAGCAACGCATGCTGACTAGTAGAGCGCATCGAGTGTTGGCCAGGTTCGTCCATCAGCAGGATACCCGGGTGTTGGCCTTCGAAACCTCGCATTGCCGATGTCTGGTAGAGCGCCAAAAGGTAACTCCAAATGAGACGAACAAAATCGCTCGCACTGGAGTCTGCGGTGAGACTTGTCTGAACCTTCGTCCTGATCTCTCTCAATTCCAATTCTGAAAGGATAGGCGTCAGCGTATCGAGACTGATACGTATGTCGCCAATATCTGCGCTTTCGTAACCGAACGAACTCGCATTGCTGCGGAAATGTTTTTCGAACAAAGCAATTCTGGACAAATCTTCCGAGCTGTATGCTTCTTTCGGCAGCGCACGCCGAGCCTCTTGATTAGCAGCCAAGCGTTTCGCGATTTCACTAAGAGTACCCAGTAACGATGAGGCCTGACTTTCTAAAGACTGTAGGTTGGATAGTTCCAACTCAATCTGAATTTGCCGTCGAACGATGGCCCGTGATTCCAATGCGCCATTACTGACATCACCCCGCAATGAGTTTCGATAGTCATGTGTTGCCGCCAGGCGGGCCGATATGTCTGCTACCGCAATTTCAGTCTGTCGAATCTCCTCTGATGTCCCGTTGATTTGGCTTTGAAGCATGCGACGCTGACTATCCAAGTATTCGATGTTAGTTTCCAGATCCATCTGAGGGCCCGAGACAATCCCCAGAAGCAGGGTATCGGCCACCGCTTGGTGACATGTGGGACACTGGTCTGACGCGACCTCAATCTCCATCTGCGCACCCAGTTTGCGCAGCTTAAGTGCAGTCTTATTCCGCTCTAAGTCCTCGCTAGCCTCTGCGAGTAATTGCCGTAGCTGCTCCAATGAGGCTTTCTGAAGAGTCAAGTTGGTAGTGGCTCGTTCATGCAAGACACTCAAGCGTTGCAGCTCCGACGACGCAGTTTCTAGTTCCTGGATAGCCGCCGCACCAGAAACCTTCCCGTACTCCTCCGCCTTCGATCCAAGAGTGGCATGCTCTGTTCGCATTAGACTCACATACTCAACCAACGATATTTGGCTGTTGCCATTCGACTTCACCAACTGAACGGATTCTGGATTGAACGATGATGTAGGAGAGGGAGGCAACCCTTCGATTACTACTCCATTAGTTGATGAAGCCTGTCGCAATGTGTCGTAGCCGTTTCTCCAATCTGAGTCGATGGTCACAGAGTCGGCGTCCAGCATTGCGCGCAAGGCTTGGCGCTCGAAGACACCTAGGCCTAGTAGGAACTCGGTCACGCGAATGCGTGCATCTCTAATACCGAAGAATGGAACATTCGCGATGTAATCGGTCCAGCCTCGCTTTTGTTCTACCGCTAGAGCAGCAAAAATAGTCTGTAGATAGAGCTTTGCCATTCCGCCTGCGGTGGTGGGAACTTGAGGGATTTTGTAGCCCAAGAATCCCTCAAGGAATAGGAAGAAACCTTCTTCTTTTTGCGCACTCCCTGGATCAAACAGGTACGTCGGCCGAGGCGTTTCCAGCACGGTGCCGCTGGTCAGGTGTGCTCCTTCAAACACCTCCACAAGTTTGGAGTGACGAGCAGTATCGCGGATCGCACGACGAAGAGTTATGACTCGGCCAATGGAGTTCTCAAGTTCAAGTAGCACTTCCGAAGAGGCCACCTGAATTCGTGCTTCACCCTGCAAGAAGTAGTCTTTGACCGCATAGGGCAAAACCTTCTCCCCTTTGCCACCAATCAGTTCCTCCATTCCTAACCCATAGATCAAGCAGTTAAATAGCGTGCTTTTCCCACTCGAGTTACTCCCTCGGATGACGGTTAGTCCTTGGCCAAACTGAAATTTGAAGCCGAATTCACCTGCGGCACTTACGATCCTCAGCTTGATGGCTCGTATTTTCATGATGACTCCCAGCCCTTAGCTACCTTTTCGACCATAGCCTCGGTTATGTCTTTGCCAATCTCGACCAGAAGAAGGCGCTCACTCGTAAACGCATCAGGGTCTTTGAGAATCTCGACGACGAAATTTCTTCCTTTTTCCGATAATTGGTAGCCGGTCGATGTGGATTGCACCAAATTCTCTGCGACGGCGAAGCGAATTGCTATAGCCAGAGCTGGGTCAAACCCCCAAGCCGTTATCTGTAGAGCTTTTGCATTTGCTGCATCCACCAGTTTCTTAATGCGGTCTGTTCTCTTTAACGCCCAATTGAACAGATGCAACCTTGGCAAGGTCGACCTCCCTCCTCGAGAAGAAAGGTAAAGCACTAGAAGTAACTGGCTAATTTTGTAAACTGGCCGATGTTCTACTAGGACAGGAGATGGACGTCGTTCAAAACGTAGACGACCTCGTTCAGTGAGGGGCTCAGCCATAGTCGACCTCACAGACAGCAATCCATCTGGAAACCATCAGACGTGCAATCTGTGCAGCGCCTGTTTCATCGATGGCTGGAGCCAACTCTTTGGTAATTCGTTCGGTTAGACCTTCGCGAATTTTGTCAGTTAGTTCCTGAGGGCTGCCTTCCCATGTGTCGCATGTTTCAACGACGTGTGCCTCGTATCCGTTGATTAGTCTAACAAGCCGAGAATGAACGGTTGGGGCCTGTTCATTAATACGCCTGAAGTGAGCATCGTGATCTAAAAACTCTCGTAAGGTTCGTTGATACAAACTTGAGACGCGCGAGTCGAGTTTGTCTGCTGCCACTCGGCCTTCGAGTCTAGCTCGCGTTTTTCGCATCACATTCGCTTGATACGTATCGGCGCTGCTACCTAAAACAGGCAAAGTCGTGGGGAGACCACCAAAGTCCAACGCCTTGCCAAGGGCTAGCTGCATTTCCTGAATCTCGGCAACGTAATGGTCACCATCGTGCACTAGAACCTCAAAGTCTGGCTCCAGAATGGATAAATTCCACCCACGAACCTCAGCTTCCTTCGCTTGCGCGTGTTTCAGTAGGTCATTATGGGCAATGATCGGTGTAACCAAATACCAACGACGTAGCTTCGTCGTCCCCAATACCTTTTTCAGGTCAGCTTCGTTGGTTTGAAGCTTTTTCAGATCTGTTGTGACCTTGTCTCGCTGCTTTTCGTAGAGATCTTTATTGGGGTAGACCTTGTCAGGGCAGTAGCATTGAAATCCGTACCCCGTGGTCTTTGTGAAGCCCTCCAAGCCGTAGTCGCCCGGCGTGGCAGGAATGTGGATGTAGCCATCTGAAGCAAACTTGCGCTTAAAAACCAACTGGCATAGTCGCTCCCAGCTATTTCCATCGAACGGGCCGTAGGGAGTAGTAAACAAGGTAGAGCGGTCCCTAGCGTTGATTCATCGTCCCTAAGCGGGACGATGAACGCCATGCCTCGACTGAAATGGTTCGGGCATTTGTCGGCGAACGCCGACAAGAATGAGTAACCCTCGGCGCAACAAGTCCTCCTCTTTCATCACCATTGCTATTGCGGTGCAGTGGTGCGTCTTTGTATGTATATTTTTGATTGTCATATACATCCAAATGCTTGTAAAGCTGGCAGGCATCGCATGTGTGACCCCGGCACAATCCGATCAAAGATTGCTCTGAGTTATCGGAGCGATGTGTGCCGTCGGAGAATTTAGGCGACTAGCCTTTAGGCGGCAAATGCCGTTGTATGTCCATACTGTCATGTAACAGCCGCAGAACATCAATCACCTTGCCATCTTGAGCGCCGGCGACTCGGAACATAATGAAATGTCGCCCCTTGCGACCGTTCCGCGCGACATGAAGCGTCCAGATGTTGCTACCTATTTCGGGGCGCTCCTTGACTCCAATGACTGAAGTGCCGGCATTTAAGGCCTTCAACGCCGATGACAGGGTGTCGGCATAAGCCCGCGCCTGCGCAGAACCAAAGTTATCTACCGTCCAGCGCAGAATCTGACGGAAATCGGCCTCCGCAGCAGCCGATAGGCGAAC
>Ga0116155_10001729_pt1 | contig 15440 bp, 8 predicted proteins | sample AD_UKC032_MetaG_FD_89890 | JGI IMG/M metagenome (GOLD analysis project Ga0116155, IMG submission 89890) | Active sludge microbial communities of municipal wastewater-treating anaerobic digesters from USA - AD_UKC032_MetaG | ecosystem: Engineered > Bioreactor > Anaerobic > Digestate | place: USA...
ATGCGAGACTATGGCATTCCAAAGAAAAATATTTCAAATCGATAAATAACTTTTTATTGCTTATTCTCATTGCTTTCTATAACTTGCATCATCAGTTAACTAAAACGTTGGGACAGTAGTGATATTAAATAATTGCTTATAAAAAATATTGTGTAATGATTTTTCGTCTTAGATGGTATGCTAATATGCGCAGTTAGTGCAATTGGAAGTATCCGCTAGGTATGCCTGCTAAGAAGACCCCCACCAGTTCTCATGTCTAATGTAAATCTCCTGGCTTTACTGCAATAGGGAACCAAGGGAATGAGAGAAATGACCATCATCTCTTTATATTAGTATTTTTTCTTCGAACAAACCATTTCTCAATACCCACGGCCACCATAATTAAAGAAGCTACAGCCACAACGTGCAACCATGCATCAAGACCGATGGGGCTGCTGTGTAAGGCGGTATTCATGACCGGCACATAGGTGAAGAGCAGTTGCAGAACAAACATGAGGCCCGCTCCGCCGAACACCCACAGGTTGGAGAAAAAACCGACTTCAAAAACTGATTTTGTTAGCGACCGGCAGTTAAAGAGATAGAAGAGTTCGCCCATGACAAAAACATTGACCGCCACAGTCCTGGCTTCTGCGATGCCTGCGCCGGTTGAAAGCTCGTATTTGAAGAGACCGAATGCGCCCAGAAGCAGCAAAAAACCCACGATGGCAATCCGCCACATTAGCGTACGGGTGAGGATAGGCTCCCGGGGATCGCGCGGCATCCTTTCCATGATGCCGGGCTCCTTGGGCTCGAACACCAGCATGAGTCCCAGCAGGACTGCTGTTGTCATATTAATCCAGAGAATCTGCACCGGCAGGATGGGGAGCGTTGCCCCCGCGAAAATGGCCGCCAGGATGACCAGGCCTTCGCCAATGTTTGTAGGAAGCGTCCAGACGATAAACTTGGTGAGATTGTCAAATGTCCCCCTGCCTTCCTCAACGGCAGCCTCTATGGAGGCGAAGTTGTCATCCGTGAGAACCATGTCTGCAGCCTCCTTGGCTACGTCCGTCCCCGTAATCCCCATGGCCACGCCGATATTCGCCCGTTTGAGGGCAGGTGCGTCGTTCACCCCGTCGCCGGTCATCGCAACAATGTTTCCTCTGGTCTGAAGAGCTTCTACCAAACGGAGCTTCTGCTCCGGGGCCACTCGGGCATAAACTGATACGTCCTCCACAAGATTGATGACTTCCTTATCGCTCATGGCCGCCAGCTCCCTGCCGTTAACGACCTTTGTCGCATTGTGCAGACCTATCCTCCCGGCGATGGCGGACGCGGTAAGCGCATGATCTCCGGTAATCATCTTAACCCTGATGCCGGCGCTGTGGCATTTGTGAACCGCCTCGACGGCTTCGCTCCGGGGCGGGTCAATCATACCCTGCAAGCCCAAGAAGATGAGTCCCTTTTCAATATCCTTATGGCCAATTTTCTGCGTACCACTCTCCAAGTTCTTTTTTGCAAAAGCAAGCACTCTGAGACCTTTCGCCGCCATGGCGTCCACAGATGTGTGGATTGTCGAGGCATCCAGAGCAACGGCGGATCCTTGTGAACCAAGGGCCGCGGTGCAGCGCTCCAAGACCGCCTCAACCGATCCTTTTACATAGACCAGGACGGCCTCTCCCTGAGGGTCCGCATGCAGAGTGGCCATGTACTGGTAATGCGATTCGAACGGGATAGTGTCGAGGCGCTTATATCGCGCTTGCTCCTTGTCCATGAAAAGGCTTGCCTTGGCCGCCGCTGAAATCAGGGCGCCTTCGGTGGGATCGCCCTGAACGGTGAGTCGCCCTTCTTTCTCGACGAGCAGACTATCATTGCAGAGCAAACCGCATCGGAGGGTCTGCAGGAGACCATCGGAAAAAGCATCTTCGGATTTGGCATCTATGCGCTCTACCTTGCCATCAAAAGCATAGCCCGTTCCGCTGACTGAGTATTTCTGACCGCCGGCCGTAATCTCCTGAACCGTCATCTGATTTTCGGTGAGTGTACCGGTCTTGTCCGAACAGATCACGGTGGTGCTGCCCAGGGTTTCCACTGCAGGAAGCTTGCGGATAATGGCCCGCCGTTTAGCCATTCTTGCTACACCTATGGCGAGCGTGATGGTCATCGCTGCCGGCAGACCTTCGGGAATGGCACCCACCGCCAGGGCCACGGCGGCCATGAACATGTCGAAGGCGCTTTCGCCTCTGAGCAGACCGACCACGAAGGTGACCACGGCAAGCCCTAGGATCAGATAGAGCAGAATCTTGCTGAATTCCCCGATTTTTTTCAAAAGCGGGGTTTGCAGCTCCTCAGTGGAAGAGATGAGTTCCGAGATGCGTCCCACCTCCGTATTGTCGCCTATCGCCACCACCACGCCCGATGCCTGTCCATAAGTCACCAGGGCTGAGCCATATACCATGTTCTTCCGATCAGCCAGGATGGTATCACGGGCAAGCTGACTCGAGTCCTTCGGGACGGCCACGGACTCTCCGGTGAGCGCCGACTCATCCACCTGCAAGTCGCGGGACGATATCAGGCGCATATCAGCAGGAACTTTATCTCCCGACTGCAGCAGAACAATATCTCCGGGCACCACCTCTGTAGAAGATATCTTAATCTTCTTGCCTGAACGTATGACCGTGGCTTCCGTGATCATTGTTTTCGCCAGCGCTTCCATGGCCTTGACCGCCCTGGACTCTTGCACGAATCCTATGACGGCATTAACGATAACCACCCCGAAAATAACTCCGGCATCCACCCATTCCTGGAACAAGGCCGTAACGGTTCCGGCCGCCAGCAGGATGTAAATCAACGGCTGATGAAACTGCAGGAAAAATCTCATCAAGGGACCTTTGCCTTTTCTGGTGGTCAGGACATTTGCTCCGAATCGCTCCCGCCGGTGGTTGATTTCCAGAAGATCAAGTCCCTTGTTCGGATCCGTTTCCAAAAGATCAACAACCTCTTCATGAGGCATATGGTGCCAGTGCTTTCCCAATAATTTTTCCATACACAATTATCCTTTGATGGAATAAATTTTTATAAAGTTTGATCGGCAGCATATAAAGAAAGCGGCCTAATAAAATCAAGCGACAAAAATCTTTTTATCAACGTGGCAAGCTCATCTGCATTGGACTCACTTATGTGTTGTGTCCTCCAAATTCCCAAGTAGAAGATACCCATCGTCCAGTGTTCGGTCTCAATCTGCAGGCGTCCGTGGTCGCGAATCAGGTACAGGATCGTCTTCTCATAGTACTCGTCTAGGCTCTTTTCGTGCACCTTGATAGGTGCCAGGTGAGTCCTACAATGGTAGTAATCAGGATAATCGATATGCCATAATAATTCCAGTAAAAACGGAAATCATCCGTTAAGTGTCCTTTTCATCGATTTAATGGAGTCAGCGATAAGAATGATGCACAGAAGACCAAAGCCTAAGGACATACCGAAAATGAAAGGATAAATCGGCATCTGGAGGGTTGGTGATACCTCGCCACTTTTTCGTATATCCAAGGCATAGATGAAGGTCTGATAAGTAATCAGTCCAAAAATCAGGAAACTGACAACGTTAGTGAATGTCTCGATGGCAAGTTGGGTGCGCTGCGGAAGTTTTCTGTAAAGAAGCTCCACGGCAATGTGACCTTTTTCCAACGAAGTGAAACCTAGGGCAAATGACACAACGATAGTTCCGATAAATCCCACCAGTTCATATGCGCCGGGGATGGGTTTGCCGAACAGGCGTAAAACAACATCTGCCGTGGACAACAGCATCATTATGATAACGGCAAGGCTGGCAATGACATTAAAATACTTGCCTGCTTGCTCAAGATATTTAGTCGGACTGAGCATGGATAACTAATCAATAAAAAAAATGAGAAAGATGAATTCTTTAACATCTAGCATTGGTATCACCCACTCCTATAGATATTACATAAAAAAAGCCGCCCACTGACATTTGAGTCAGATGGCGGCCCGACCATCAAAAATCCTCCAGAAACAAAAAGTTTCTGAACCCTGGACAAATCTATTAGAAATAACGTGTTTAATCTTTACTCGATTGTTCTGAATAAATCAATACATCATTATCAATCGAAAGTTTGCCTTTTGAATAGAAAAGTAAAAACAATATTTAGCTTTCTATACTTACCATAATCTACTTGTTGATTGTTCAAAATTCCCAAATCGGTAAGAGCGCTGTCATCAACTACAATTCACATTATTTGGTAGTCATTTATATTGAAGATCAGTGTAAAATGTTGATTAAAAAATTACTAATGTATCAAGCAACGATCTTATCTGCCCAAAATAAAAAAACCGTTAATTGATGAAGAAGTCAACCATTGTAAATTAAACTTAAATCAGTATAACTGTCTCAAATTTTCCAAAAGGGATTCATTCGAGCAATATGATTTCTAACCACGCTGCAGATAGTGGTGCAATCACCTACCATAATTTTTTTCTATAAAACAAATAAAAGCAAGTTCTTATCAATCTTCTTTCAATACTACCTGCTCAGCCTCAGAAAGTTTGCTAGTGGGTATGAGTTTGAATGGTACCTTGATGGAGGGAGTAAGCATTGGCTCCTCCACAAGCTGTGGGGGAAACACCTTTACTATAGCGGGCAGAAGCGTAATGGCAGCGATGGAAGTGGTCATCATCACTAGGGCTACGAGCATTCCCATCTGGCATAAAATAACAAAGTTGGACGGGATAAATACAAGGAACCCTGCTGCAACGGCAAGTGCATTGTAGAGGATGGCGCGTCCGGAGGTCTGAAGTGACATCCTGATAGCCTTGTCAACGTCGTTGACGATATTTATCTCATGCCGGTAACGACTCAGAAAATGAATAGAGTAATCTATTCCCATGCCGACGGCGAGGCTGGCAATGATCGCAGTTGCGGCATTAAGCTTGATACCGGAAACTCCCATAATTCCAAAATTTAAAACTATGGGAGCGATAAGTGGGACCATGCTGTATAAACCCAACTTGAGGGACCTGAATGAAACCGCGGTAACGATCAGCACCAAGATAAAAGCGGCAATAAAGCTTGTAATCTGGCTCCAGACCACGAGACGGTTGAACTCCTTGGCAAGCATTGCAAGCCCTGTCGTGATGATGGAGCTTACAGGGCTATTATTGGCTATCTCCTTCTTTTCGAACCTGGCGACAGTATCCGCAACTTCCTGTGCCAGATAGCCGCTTTGCGTCTTCATCTGAAGCAGAATCTGACTGTCCTTGAAATCAAAGTCCACAAAACTATCCAGAACGTCTCCTCCGCCAGAGAAGGAAAAAAGGAGCAAATACTGTGCAACGATCTCCCTTGATTCCGGTATGATATAATACTCCGGCTTCCCATCATGCATGGCCTGGTTCATCCTTTTTATGAAATCAACGATCGAAACAGCTTTTCCGACGTCGTCAATCCCCTTGAGCTCATCCTGGAGTCTTTCGATTTTCTTCAGGACAGCCGGATTTTTTATGTCATCAGCATTTTCCCCCTTGATTGCTACATTGAACTGAGAGGTACCCCCGAAATGCTTATTGAGTATTTCATCCGCTATGCGTATAGGGCTGTCTTTGCGGAAATCTTCTATGAGGTTCAGATCGCTTTTCATCTGCAGGGCGCCGAAGATGGAGAAGAACAGCAGGAACAATGCAGTGACAAGAATCAATGAGCTGTGCGAAATGGTTACGCGAGACAGCCAGTTCAGGATCGGACCAATCAGATCTTTGCTCGTATGGTGATGTGAGATGTATTCCATGCCGTATTTATCTAGCAAGGAAAGGACGGCGGGAACAAAAGTCAGGGATATGATGAGCGCATTGAATATCCCAAACGCCGACAAAAAACCAAACTGTGTAATGGGGACTATCGATGTGGTGCACAGAGAAATAAATGATACCACCGTGGTAAGTCCTGCCATGATAACAGGCAAGGCAACTCGGTAGAGGGAGTTTAATATTCCTTCTTTGCCCTTATGCCCGTTTGAGGAATCTGACAGGACATTCTCAAGGACATGAATTCCGTAAGCTGAACTCACAGCCATGAGGGCAATCGGCAGAGCTGATGTAACCATGGTAATTGGGATTTTCAAAATGGCCATGAGACCCATAGTCCATGTGCATGAGATGGCGACACTGATAAGAGGTAGAATCATTCCTCTCAGATTTCTGAAAAACAGGAACAATGATGCCAGCAATATTAAGATTACAAGAGGAATCAGCAGCTTCAGATCCTTCATCATGTAATCCCCCTGCAGGGCTTCCACGACCTTGGTTCCGGAGATGAAAAACTGCTCGGGTCCCTCGTGTTTTTTTATGATATTCTGGAGTTGATAGTAAATCGGAACGATCTGATCTGTCTCTACATTTTCGGAAAGGGCGACGACAATGGCAGTCCCTTTTCCGTCCTTAGTAATATAAATGTCATCATAGACATCCCATGATCCAACCTTTTCCCTGAACGTTGCAATATCCTGTTCTTTAGAAGGGGCCACACCTTCCGGAGACATAGGGGTTACGACGAGCCCGGACTCGTTACCCTTGATAGTTATTACGGTCAGTATGCTAGTTACTTTTTGCACACCCTTGATAGCCTTTATCTCTTCGGTTATAGCCTCAATCTTTTTTAGCGAAGACGATGTATAGATATTCGAATGCATCATGCCGATCAGAATGTCCGCATATGGGGCGAACTCTTTTTTATTGGCTCTGAAATCTTTCTCAACAGGGTTATTCTGCTGGAGAAAGATTTCAACACGTGGATCAATCTTGATATTGAACAGCTGAAAGCTGAAAAGGATGGTCGCCAGTAATACTAAACAGATAATCCAGTAGGGATAATTCACACAGAACTTTATGATTTTTTTCATAGTTGCTCCCTGTTCGTCAACTCCGTGCTTGAAGATGATGATACTTGACCCTGTCACTGGCCATTTTCAGAACTTTAGTACAATGCAAAGTTTAATAATTAACTATCATTACGTTTTATTGCCTTGAAATCATTCTTTTGCCTGTCCGTACAACATCACCTCAATTCGTCAAAATGAATATTTGAGTTTTACAAATACTTCGTCATTATCTCTGAACTGTCCCAACATAGAGTCATCATGAGAGCTATCAATGATTAATAGGCCGAGGATACCCTGCAAATCATTTGTGAAGTTGTACTTAATGGACGGCTTTAGCATAATATCCTGATACTCCACATCATAAGCTCCTCCCAGATTGATCTCTAAATTGTTCTGGAGTAAAAATTGTTTGAACAAGAAAGTTATCATTGTGTGAATGCCGTCTTTGTTAAAATATACTGGCTTTGACGAATCATAATGCGGGATGAATTCTTGGATGCATTGGATACTTATGCTCGAGTCACCATGGATGTAGTCTAACCCCAATCCATATTTCATGGAATCTTTCTGAAGTTCGACTTCCGGGTCAATATGAAACGCCTGTGTGGTCGCAGTACCCTCGGAATCGACATATTTTCTCATGAATGATGACAGAATTTGATCTCTTTGATGGGTTGTAACAAGTTCATTCAAGACAGAGCTGAATTTACGCATATAATACTTGTTGTTGAAGTAGGCATACTCACCACGGACCGTGAACGAGCTGATGGTGGTTGTGAAATCAAAGCCGAAGACATTCATCATATGGAGCCTGGGCTCAATATTAATATTGGCCGTAAGCTCATATGCAAGAGCGATAGGATCGTTTAGCTGAACAGTGATGTCTGTGGGAGTATTCATTAGGGGCATGGCATCAAAACCTCTGAAATAACTCAGTGAAACATCCCATCCTTCAATGTATTTGGAGATTCTTATACCGACCTCCGAATGATCCAGATTAAAGTCAGGTAGATCGATATCCTTGTATGCAGTGGCAACGGGAATATCACCAAAGGCGGTATTTGTTTTTATTACCGGAGGAAGCATCAATACTCCCGGAAACCATCTTTCCTGTACTTTTGGAAGACGATAGGGAACATACCGTGGAATCCAGGCAAGTTCTGTATTGAACAGATCTGAATAATAATTCATCTTAACCGCCGGCACACCGATCTTCCGTTCCGCCTGCTCATTGGTACCGCCTTCAGTCAGATCCGCGGTGTTCAGATTATCAGTGGGCGTTAATTCGTCAAGCCGGCCCCAAGCAAATTTTTGAATTCCCAGCCTGAAATCAACCTTTCCAGTATAGATGTCAAAATAAGCTTCATTGACATCGACGTATGGATTTTTATCCTGGTAAACCAAGTTAAACTGATTGAAGATACTATCGTTACCAGGATCCCTTACCTTCCCGTCCTGGTCCACTTTTAACAATAACTTGGCAGACAACAATGGGGAAGCGCTTGCTTTCATCTCCAGTCCAATCTCACTGGAAGGATACTCATCGGGGGTATTATGATCGAAGGCATAGATAGCCTTACCTTGAAGGTATCCCCCAATGGAAAGCTTAGCGACGACATTCCTTTCAAATTCATAAGCTTCTGCAGTCAGACATGAAAGAAATAATCCTGCAATGAAAATCAATGCCGGGAAGAAGGACCTCAAATCTACATTCCTCTTGTCATGAAACGCTCAGTGAATATGTCGTCCTTCAGGCCGGAATCATATGTGATATTTTTCAGGTCAATAATCGTCTTCCTTCCATTTTGTTCATTGTATACTTCAATATGAGTTGGTGTGTTAATGCCCTGAACGTTTTTTACATTCATGAAAAGTCCCTGCTTGAGATACTTTCCTTTTGTATCATAAAAATCAACCTTGATAGGTATGTAGTTGGTTTTTCTGATCCAGATTATAATTTCATTATAAAATTCTACCTTCTTTGGAATCGCTTTAATGACGTAGCACATTTCGCTGTTCACGTTCTCTTCTTTGAGAAGTGTGAAGTTATAGTCATTGACATCCTTACTGCCCATATCGAAAAAGGTAAGTTCTGTGCCCATAAAGCTTTCGCCTTTTCCGCTTGCACTTATCTGGCGTGTACGCTGAAGCGCAGGCATATAAAGCCATTGCCTGTCCTGTTTTTTTTCATCCGTCCAGACAAGAAAACTGGTTCCCTTGACATCGGCTGGTGAATTAAAAAATAGGATCGACTTTGATTTTTTTTCTCCCTCCTTCTTCATAAAGGCGCTCAGACCCCTCTCTCGTTTCTCTCCTTTCTTATTTACCAATGTCATAGTCATTTCAACCTTGCTGTCTTTGGCTTGATCAAGCAGGCCCTCTGATTTCTTTACGATGTCATAAGCGCTCATCCCGGCCAATGCCTGTCGAGGTAAGGCAAAAATGCAACAGATGGCCATAATAACCGCAACTTTCCAGATAAAAGGGCATTTCATAATAGAACCTCCTGACGATTTTTATTCTGTACATCCGCAGATATCTTATTTCTCGGTATATACATAGCTCAGGGTCTTCTTGAGATCGGACCCTGTTGTAAACATTTTAAGAAAATAGCGACCTGCACCTGATGTTGCTTTGGTGTCGCTTAGGCTTAAACCGTAATTCTCCATACTGATTGAAAACATCAGATCAGCCCCATCAGAGGAGACTAGCTTTTCCCCCAATGCCTCTACGAGAGATTCGACAAAATTTGAATGATCGAGCAATCCTATACCTTGATCATCCTTCATAACGTGGCATCGAGAAGAACCGGGTACAAGCGATATATGAATATCAAGGCTGGATTTCTCCGATGTCTGGCCTGTTATAGTGTCGGTAACTGTCTCGATATGGCTACTTATGGCAAGACTGAATGCCATATCAAGGGACATCATCCACATGGGAACGCTATTTTCAATATATTCTATTCTCAAGTCGTCCAGAATAAGTACTGGAGTGCTTGTTCTAAAGTCGAAGGCAATGCCGTCGGGGTTGAAGGTAATCCTTATTTTCTGGTCCTTGTCTGACACACGAATACCAAGGACAGACAAAACCTTGGAAATCGGAAATTTTGCAACATCAAAGATGATATATCCTTTCAGCAATTTTTTCGTGATCTGCGTCAGGTTATCCATGGAAAGATTTACTCCTACGCATTTTGCCAATACTTCAGGAGCATCCGTCTCAAATAGCTGCTGGACATCCGTCGATACCAGATTCAACTTCGGGTGAGTAATATCATTATTTGGATAAAGCGTTACCCCGGATGGAAACCCTGAGGTATTCTCAGCAATGAAGACACCGACATCCATGGCCATAAAAGCATCTGATGTTGCATTGGGTAGGCCATGGATATCCAGATAGGTCGTTTTGGTGCTTAAATTAAGGCCTGCCATATTACTAGCTATTTCATCAGCCAGATTGCTGAATACATCCGATAGCGACATGGATACCGTCCCTAAATTCATGACCGGGATGCCGAAAAGAAAATTAAATATCAGTAGGGGGCTGACAAAAGCTGTGGTGTTGTCTGCAATTCCGTCATCCATTGCGAAATCCGTACTAATATTTAGCAAACCTTTATTTACCTCCGCATAAATAACCGCATTCTGCGGTGGTACTCTTGATGATTGCCGAGACGGGGTCAGTTGATTGATCGTGTAGCCATTAAGTTCCATGCCCTGTGCCGTAGCCAGTATATCCTTCCCAACGAAGATATCTATTCCATCTCGAACCAGCTGATTGTCAGCAGCACCGGTGCAAGTCCGTAAAAGAAACTTTTCTTTTGATGCATATTTATTCGGATAAATGACCTGAACGAGGATGGGCACAAGCAACTGATCGAAACCAATCCAATAATCGCAGATATAAATTCCTTTTTCTTGCTTTGCCTCCACTTGGTAACCTAAGCCATTACTCAAGAAAACCCTGCCATCGGAATAGGTACCACCTTCTACCTTTACACCAAGTTTAGACATAACATTTTTTTCAACAACGGAACCGTTGAAGATTTGTATATATCCACTGCCGTTATCATGATAAAGGGTTATCGTTGCAGCTTCATCATATTTCACTGCTTGGACGGGCGCCCCGGGATCATAAACTGTTGCTTCCTTGGAAGGGGCACCGCTGGAACAACCGATTATAGCAATAATAAATAAAGCTAAACTTAGAAAAAAATATACTGTGATGGTTTTTGGGGGGATGCATTCAATGGTTAAATTATCATACAAGACAATCAAGACGATCTATGCCTCCAATCAGAAATGTAAATCAGACCATGATATCGAAATGAAAAATTTCCAAGTAGTGGTAAGTAGTACTACCCACTTTTAAATATCTGGTTAATAAATATTTATTATGCTGTCAAGGAAAATATTCGGTTATCTGAATGAATCAGTTAAGATAATAGAGGTAGCGAATCATAAATTGTGATATGAAATATACAAATTGTTTACGTGAAGAGGTGAAAACCAATTGTGAAAAAAGATTCTGAAAATCTTATGCGAATTAAAAAGCTTTCCGAAGAATCCGGGGTGACAAAAGGTACGATTAAATTTTATATTAAAGAAGGATTGATTCCCCGTCCCATCAAGACACAACGCAACATGGCCTATTATAATAAAAAACATCTAGATTCCATAAGACTTGTGAAAGAGCTGCAGAGCAAACGTTTTTTACCTCTGTCCATAATTAAACAGATCGTCGGTGCGAGAAAAGATAATATGACCATCGATGAACTGAGGACCATTTTTCAAATGGATGGTAAATTATTCCTTCACTTGAAGGAACGGCCCAAGATAAAACCAGTGACGGCAAAAAAACTATGTGAGTGGACGGGAATTCCTCTCAAAGAAATCAAAGAGCTGGGGGAAAACCATATTCTTGATCCGATTAAAAAATGTAATAAGATCTTTTATGATGAGGATGATGTTCGAATTGTCGAGCTATGGGCTAAGGCTCGTGTGATTGGCTTTACGAAGACTTTGGGTTTTGATACCAGCATTGTTAACATATTCAAAGAAATGATTGAAAGTCTTGTGGCAGAAGAGGTGAGAGTAATAATACCCCGTATAACTGGGAAGATGTCTCCAGAAAAAGCAGTAAGAATGATTGAAGATGCTCTCGTACTGGCAAATACCTTTATGGAATTGCTTCATAAGAAGATGATATTGAAATTTGTTTACGAATACGCACAACAGTTTAAAAAAAGTACGAAGACCACCAAGTAACAGTGAAAATATCAAACACTCACGGAGAACAATCATTCGCAATAAATTGTTTATTGCTAATTGTAGTCGTGAATCTTTGCCATGGATAACATTTTGTTTCTTTCAGCTTACTATAAGGAAAATAGTAGAGGACATGGTATTTTCGATCTATTAAAGTTGAATATCCCAAACAACCATAGCAGAAAGGAGAAAAACCATGTCCAGGAAGAACATCACAGGATAAATCCATCATAGATTTTTATTTTCGGAAATGGACACCATCCACTGGAAACAACCTGTTTGAACTCAAGTCCATACGGTTATTCAGAAACGGGCATTACCGATATACGGGCATCCGCCACGTAACAGCCCTGGCCGGTTCCCATGGCCATTATAGGGTTTAAGTCCATTTCCTGTATCTCGGGAATATCTTCTATCAAAGATGAGATCCTTAACAGTAGTTCCTTGATGGCAGGAATATCCGACGGAGGCGTGCCTCTCCATCCATCCAGAATTTTATGTGATCTAAAAGTACTGATCATGTTCTCTGCATCAATATCGGTCAATGGATGAATTCTAAAAGTCACATCTTTAAAAAGTTCGGCGTAGACACCGCCTAATCCAAACATGATTAATGGACCGAAGTTTTTGTCCTGGGTCACACCAATAATGAGTTCCACACCGCCTGCAAGCATTTTTTGGACAGTGACACCTTTCATTTCACTCAACCTGGATATTTTAGCGAGATTCTTACGGATCTGATCGTAGGCATCGATTACCGCGTCCGCCGATTTTAAATTAAGAATAACGCCTCCTACATCGGTTTTGTGGGTTATTGTGGGTGAGTAGAGCTTTACCGCCACCGGATAACCGATGCGTTCGGCAGTCTCCGCGGCTTCTTTAGCCGTGAGGGCGATTCTGGAGCCGGCAGAGCGGATACCGTAAACATCAAAAAGGTTAGCAATCTCATCCGAATCCAGCCATGTCTGTGCGGAACGGCTTCTATCGAGCGCTGCTTTAATTATAGCTTCAGCGGCCTTTTTATTAATCTCAGCAAATTTTGGTATTTTTCCTTTCGGCTGCCTCGTGTATTCATAGTATTCATATGCTTTGGCCAGGGAAAACGCGGTTGCCTCGGGAAAAGTGTATTCGGGAATATAACCTTCTTCTGGTGACCCGATCAGTTTGTATTTCGAGTCTGCACCCAGTAAGGAAAGCATGACGGGAATACCCTTCTTACGGAACTCAGGCGCAACCTGCCGGATAACCTGAATCATGGGTTCCAATAGTTCCGGGATCGGCCGGATATAAATCACAATTAGTGCATCGATATCTTCTTCCAGTAATAGTTTCATCGTTCTTGCATATTGGTCAGGCATAACCCCCGCTGTTGTGTCGATAGGGTTGACATAGCTTGCTTTGGACGGCAGGAACGACTTTAACTCATTTCTTGTCTTTTCCGACAATAACGGAAATTGAAAGCCTTTGGCTGAAAGCGCGTCCGCTGCCATAATGCCCGCACCGCCTCCATTGGTCAGTACTGCTACTTTGTTGCCTTTCGGAAGGGGTTGGTAATCCAGCAAAATGGCCGCATTAAAGAATTCCTCCAGGGTGTCGCATCGTAAAATGCCGGCTTGTCTGAAGAGTGCATCACTGGCGATGTCATCGGACATCATCGCTCCTGTATGCGATGCCGCGGCACGGGCGCCCACGGAAGAACGCCCGCTCTTTACGACAAGGATAGGTTTTTTGAGCGTGGTTTCACGGGCAATGCGTGCGAATCTGCGGGGTTCTTTAAAAGACTCAAGGTAAAGCAGTATGACATTGGTATTCTTATCTTCCGCCCAGTACTGTAAAAGCTCATTGTCGGACACATCCGCCCGATTACCGATGCTGAAGAAACTGGACAGTCCCATACCGATGTTTCTGCAATAGAGCAGGAGAGCCCCACCCAGAGCGCCGCTTTGTGAACCCAACGCAATTTTGCCAAAGCGCACGTTACCACCACCTGCGAATGATGCATTCATGATGACATCGGGATCGTTGTTGATAATGCCGAGACAGTTGGGGCCGATAATACGCATGCCATAAGCGCGGGCGGCGCTGATCAGCCTTTTTTCTCTTTCGATACCCTCCCCGCCCATTTCCGAAAATCCGGCCGTTATCACCACCAATGCCTTTACGCCCTTTCTCGCGCATTCTTCAACCAGCGGCTGTACCTTTTCGCTGGCAACAACCATTACAGCAAGATCGACATCACCCGGCACATCCATAATGGAAGGATACGTTTTGATGTAAGAAATATATTCTACCCGGGGGTTAATGGGGTAGACGACACCTTTATAGCCGTAACCAATCAGGTTTTTGATAAACTCATTGCCGATGCCGGGCTTATTAGATGCTCCCAGTACGGCTATGGACTTTGGTCTCATAAATCTTGTAATGGAAGCGACAGAGGATATTTTCTCGTGTTCTTCCTGCTTAATTTCTGCAGAAGGCGTTGGTACAAGACGGTAAGTAGCTCTCCATTTGTCGTTCTTCTCCGACTTGCCGACCAGCTCAAGGCCACTTCTCTGCATCGTTTTGATTACTTCTGTATTCTCGCGAAGAATCTCCACTTCGAAAAAATCAACACCGCGTTCCTTTGCCGCGTAAGCCAGCATCACAAACAGATGTGTCCCGATTCCCATTTTTTGATAGCAATCTTCAACGACAGCGAATGTTTCCGCTTTATTGGAATTGTCTATCCTATGATACCGCCCGACCCCGATGATCTTTTCATCCGCCCCCTCTCCACGGACAGCCACCATGGCAAAACGGTCACGGTAATCAACGGTTGCACTGCGACGGGCATCTTCAGGGGTAAAGGCAGTCATCCCGGAAAAACGGAGAAATTTGCTGCGATCGCTGAGACGATTAACAAAAGCAATCAGTTTTTCTTCATCATCAACCCTGATGGCTCTCAAATTGATCATTGAACCGTCCTTCAGGGCAATGGCCTGCGTGTACTTTTCGAGATTCATATTTTTTTTCATTTTCATTTTCCTGCCAATCAGTTGTAATTCTCCAAATATATATAAACCTTTCCAGCCTTTTCGGCAAGCATCAAGGAGCGGATACTTAATGATGATCCTTTACAGATCCGTCCTGTTTTTTTGTGAACAAATAAAATCCGCAAACATCTTTGGAAGCGGTGCACGTACGATCATTTTTCTCCCGGTCTGCGGGTGCAAAAAAACCAGCCTGGCGGCATGCAGCGCCGAACGCGGCAGGAGAAGACGCTTTTCCATTTCGGAAGTGTATCCATGCCTGATAAAGTCAAGAAAAG